>Ga0209698_10007679_pt1 | contig 11265 bp, 11 predicted proteins | sample LitLauG_LLR_2012_FD_187203 | JGI IMG/M metagenome (GOLD analysis project Ga0209698, IMG submission 187203) | Freshwater sediment microbial communities from Pennsylvania, USA - Little Laurel Run_MetaG_LLR_2012 (SPAdes) (version 2) | ecosystem: Environmental > Aquatic > Freshwater > Creek >... | reverse complement strand
CTCCAACATCAACGGCGCGGCGCATTCGATCGCCGGCATCGTCAACAGCAGCGGCAACGTGCTCGGCATGATGCCTCATCCGGAAAACCACGTCGAAGACATCATGGGCTGCACCGACGGCCGCGGCCTGTTCGCAGGCCTTGTCGCGCATCTGGATCGCGCGGCGTAGGCCTCACTGTCGGCAGGCCGCTATCTGGCGTCGTTGCTCGGGACCGGCAGCGAGCGCCGCTTCACCCGCTTGATGGTGCCGGAGAAGCTGAACAGCGGGCGCTCGCCCGACTTCAACAGGCCGCGCAGGAAGATCATCGAGGCGCCGGCTCGGGTGATTTCGCCCGATCCTTCGACCAACTCGCCCTCGCGCGCGGCGTCCAGGAATTCGCAAGCGAACGACACCGTCACCGCGGGCCCCTGCAAGATCGGCCCGGCAATGGCGAACAGGCAATAATCCGCAAACGACATGAAGGCGCCGCCATGGACATTGCTTGAGCCGTTGAGATGCTTCTTGCCGACCCGGAAGGCGCAGCGGATTTGGCCGTCGTCTTCCATGCGGTGGTAGAACGGCCCGGTATGGGTCTCGAAATTGTCCCTGGTCCAGGTCCGCCAGCCGGCGAACTCGCCCGCTGTTTCGATGTGCAGGTCGGGGCGGCGGTGGAATGCGGATTTGGTCACGTCGTCCAAGCGATTTGCCCCTTGGTTTGAGATATTTAGTCCTTAAATCCGATCCATCGGCGATGTGCAAACCCACACCCCCGCATGGCTCGCCCGCAAAGCTCTGGACAGGGCGGAATTGCGCCATAAAAGGCCTTTTCCGCTCCCACCGATCTCCCTAATAAGGCCTCATGAACCAGCCGCAAATCACCCCCGAACTCGTCGCCAGCCACGGGCTGAAGCCCGACGAATATGAGCGCATCCTGAAGCTGATCGGCCGGGTGCCGAGCTTCACCGAGCTCGGGATCTTCTCGGCGATGTGGAACGAGCACTGCTCGTACAAGTCATCGCGGCTGCACCTGAAGGGCCTGCCGACCAAGGCGCCCTGGGTGATCCAGGGGCCGGGCGAGAACGCCGGCGTCATCGACATCGGCGACGGCCAGGCGGTGGTTTTCAAGATGGAGAGCCACAACCATCCGAGCTACATCGAACCCTATCAGGGCGCGACCACGGGTGTCGGCGGCATCCTGCGCGACGTCTTCACGATGGGCGCGCGTCCCATCGCCTGCCTCAATGCGCTCTCGTTCGGCGCGCCCGAGCATCCCAAGACGCGGCATCTGGTTTCCGGCGTGGTCGCCGGCGTCGGCGGCTACGGCAATTCATTCGGGGTGCCGACCGTGGGCGGGCAGGTGCGCTTCCATACCCGCTACGACGGCAACATCCTGGTCAATGCGATGGCGGTCGGCCTCGCCGAAACCACCAAGATCTTCTATGCGGCCGCCTCCGGCGTGAACATGCCGATCGTCTATCTCGGTTCCAAGACCGGCCGCGACGGCATTCACGGCGCCTCGATGGCGTCGGCCGAATTCGACGACGACTCCGCCGAGAAGCGCCCGACCGTGCAGGTCGGCGATCCCTTCGCGGAAAAACTGCTGCTGGAAGCCTGCCTCGAAATCATGGAAGCCGATTGCGTGATCGCGATCCAGGACATGGGCGCGGCCGGCCTGACCTGTTCGGCGGTCGAGATGGGCGCCAAGGGCGACCTCGGCGTCGATCTTGATCTCGATGCGGTGCCGACCCGGGAAACCGGCATGAGCGCCTATGAGATGATGCTGTCGGAAAGCCAGGAGCGCATGCTCATGGTGCTCAAGCCCGAGAAGGAAAAAGAGGCCGAGGCGATCTTCCGCAAATGGGGGCTGGATTTTGCCGTGGTCGGCTACACCACGCCGAGCAAGCGTTTCGTGGTCAAGCATGGCGGCGACGTGATGGCCGACCTGCCGATCAAGGAACTCGGCGACGAAGCGCCGCTGTATGATCGGCCGCATGTCGCCTCCGCGCCGTTGCCGGTGATCCATGCGCGCGAGGTCGCGGCACCGATGACTGTCCCGGCGGCGCTGGAAACATTGATCGCCACGCCCGAATTGTGCTCGAGGCGCTGGGTGTGGGAGCAATATGACCACGTCATCCTCGGCAACACCGTGCAGCGTCCCGGCGGCGACGCCGCGGTCGTGCGGGTGCAGGACGGGCCGAAGGGGCTGGCGCTTACGGTGGACGTCACCCCGCGCTATTGTGAGGCCGACCCGTTCGAAGGCGGCAAGCAGGCGGTGGCGGAAGCCTGGCGCAACATCACCGCGGTCGGCGGCCGGCCGCTGGCGATTACCGACAATCTCAATTTCGGCAATCCGGAGCGCCCCGAAATCATGGGCCAGTTCGTCGGCTGCCTGAAGGGTATTTCGGAAGCCTGCCGCGCGCTCGACTTCCCCGTCGTCTCCGGCAACGTCTCCCTCTACAACGAGACCAATGGCCGCGGCATCCTGCCGACGCCCTCGATCGGCGGCGTCGGCCTGCTCGACGATTTCACCAAATCCGCAACCCTTGCCTTCAAGGCCGAGGGCGAGGCGATCCTGCTGATCGGCGACACCCATGGCTGGCTCGGCCAGTCGGTCTATCTGCGCGACATCTGCGGCCGCGAAGAGGGCGCGCCGCCGCCGGTCGACCTGGCCGCCGAGAAGCGCAATGGCGATGTGGTGCGCGGCATGATCCACGCCGGCACCGCGACCGCTGTGCATGATCTCTCCGACGGCGGACTTCTGATCGCGCTCGCCGAGATGGCAATCGCGAGCGGCATCGGCGCGCAGCTGTTGGCTGCTCCCGCCGCGATCGTGCCGCATGCTTACTGGTTCGGCGAAGACCAGGCGCGTTACGTCGTCACCGTGCGCGCGGAAGACGCCGGCCTGGTGCTGGCCAAGATGAAGGGCGCCGACGTGCCGTGCGTTCGCATCGGTACCACCGGCGGCGAGACCATCGCAATATCGGGCGAAGCGCCGGTCTCGATCGCGTCGCTCAAGGCCGGCTTCGAGGGCTGGTTTCCGGCCTACATGAGCGGCGCGGCGTCCTAGCCTCAGCATGGCGAGACTCGCCGCGATGAAGCATTTCAGCTAGAGGACGTGCTTCGCGCCCGGAATCTTTCTCAGAGCCGCGGTCGCCGCCCAGCTCAACGCCACCGTCAGCGCGAACGCCACCGCCGCCTTGACGATCGCGGGCAGGTCGAAATCGAACAGCCAGTATTGCAGCCAGAGCACGATCGGGTAGTGCACCAGGAATATGCCGTAGGCGTCCGGCTGCATGGGATCGAGGATGCTTGAGCCTGATTGCTTGAATCTCAGGAAAAAGGCCAGGATGGTGAACATGATCGCTACGCTGAAGGCAGCGAAGAACAGGCCATAGGTCGCCTCATACCAGTCCGGCAGCCGCTCCGGATTCCCGAGAATTTCGCGCTTGATGTAGATCAGCACCCACATGAGGCAATACGGGACCACCGCAGGGATCATCCAGGCCCAGCTGCGCTTCGCCAACTGGCCGTCGGCAGCCAGCAGCCCGCGATCCAGGTATCTGGCGCCAATGCCTGCACCGAAAAAGAAGTAGGTCGCATAAAGCAGCACGCGGCCGTGCTGGACCGAGAACGGCCCGAATTCGAACCAACTGCCTGCTCCCCAGTAGACGCGCCCGGGAATGTAGAGCACGGCGGTGACAGCAAGCATAACGACGAAGAATTGGGCCGGGTAGTCACGGCCGCGCAGCGCCAGTCGATTGATCGGATCGAGCAACCCGGGTGACAGCCGGTATAGAATGGCTGCGACCACGTCGAAGGTGAGCAAGACCCAGAGGAACCAGAGCGGTCCGCTCGGCCAGGGTCCCACGGTGACGGTTTTCCACCAGAATTCGGTAAAGCTCACGTCCGGCGCCTCGCGCAGCGAGATCGCATAGTAGGCCACCGGAATGATCGTAAACGCGCAGATCACGAAGGGCAGGCCAAGCCTGATCAGGCGATCGCGCAACTGGTCCAGGGATCCTTTGCGAGCGAGGCCTGGCCACACAAAAAGCCCGGACAGAAGGAAGAACATCGCCATGAAGAAGCTGTCGGTGGCGAGCACGACGCAGTCGAAGCCGATCCAGGACTTGGGATCGGTATGGCCGAAATGGGTATAGGGGATGACCGAATGGTGGATGAGCACCACCAGCGTCAGGAAGGTGCGGGCGCGGTCAAGCGCGAAGTTGCGCGCGTGAGCGGTTCGCGCCGCCCCAACTTCCGTTGATCCTACCGCGTGGGAGATTGTCGTCATGCGCGTCCCCCCTGAAGCGTAAACCCTTTTCTCGATGTTGGAGCCGAGACCGGGATTGAGCAAGGTCCAAATATCGCACCGGAATGGCCCCTCCGGCGATCGGATGTCTCCGTTGTCCGCTCCCTGTTGGAACCAGCTCGATCCTCCGAAGTTAGATCAGTCGATTTCGAGAGGCGCCGCCCGCAGCGGTGGCGCGCGCGGGCTGGAGAATACACCATGACAATTCTGAAATGGGCCCTGATCTTCTTCCTTGTATCGGTCGTCGCCGGTATCCTCGGCTTCACCGGCATATCGGCGGCATCGGCGGATGTCGCCCGCTTCCTGTTCTATGTGTTCGTGGTGATCTTCCTCGTGCTTTTGATCCTCGGCCTCACAATCTTCCGGGTATAGCCCATCCTTGCGCGCCAACGGGCCGCACGCAGGCGACCCCTTGAAATCCTGTCCCTCGGTTTGCGCCGGGGCCTCAGGCCACTTCCTCGATCTTGACCTTGTCCGGATAGAACGCCAGATGCCCGGCGATTTCGGTCATGGCCGGGAACGGCGTCTCATAGGTCCAGATCGCATTGTCGAGCGTCTTGCCGTCGGCCTTGATGCTGAAATAACTCGCATCTCCCTTGTAGGGGCAGTGCGTCACCCGGTCGGTGCGAGCCAAAAGCTCCATATTGGCGTCCTGGCGCGGCACATATTGCACGGCCGGGTAGCTCGCTTCCTTCAGCGTCAGGGCGTGGGTGGTATCGGCGATGACGACGCCTCCGACGGAGACGCGGATGCGCTTGGGGTTTGCCAAAATCGTGATCGGGTGGTCGGGACCGGGGAGTTTCATGGTCAGCCCTCCATTTGGTCAGCCCGTTGTGATCGCGCGGGGCGATCCGGGCGGCTTTGCAAGCATTGGATCGGGAATATAGTGCGAGGGAGCGTGACGTAGAAGGGCCGCCGCGCTAAGTTCCGGGCGGCCCCGCGGCCACCGCCGGCCGCGATTCGAACCGAGAATGGGAGACTGAACGGGATGCCGATGGACGCCCACGATATCGAATCGATGATCAAGGCGGCAATTCCCGACGCCGAGGTGACGATCCGCGATCTCGCCGGGGACGGCGACCATTATGCGGCGACCGTGATCTCCGAATCGTTCCGCGGCAAATCCCGCGTCCAGCAGCACCAGATCGTCTACCAGTCGCTGCGCGGCCAGATGGGCGGCGTGCTGCATGCGCTGGCGCTGCAAACCGGGGTTCCCGAGGGTTAGTTCGATCCGGCGGGGCAGGGGGCGCGATGGCGGGGGACAATGAACGCGGCGCGCTGTTTCGCCCGATCGTGCCGAACCAGCACAGCCGCGTGACCTACGCCGAACTGTTCTTCGACCTGGTGTTCGTTTTCGCGGTCACGCAAATTTCCCACACCTTGCTCGGCCGCTTCACCCCGCTCGGCGCGGTGCAGACGACCATGCTGTTTCTGGCCGTCTGGTGGGTCTGGGTCTACACCTCCTGGATCACCAACTGGCTCAATCCCGAAACCACGCCGGTCCGGATCCTGCTGTTCCTGCTGATGCTGGGCGGGCTGGTGCTGTCGACCTCGATCCCGAAGGCTTTCGAATCGCGGGGGCTGTGGTTCGCGATCGCCTACGCCGCGATGCAGGTCGGCAAGACGGTCTTTCTGTGGGTCTCGACCCCGCCCGGCCGAACCCTGGCGCGCATGAACGCGGTCCGGATCACCGCGTGGCTTTCGGTGTCGGCCATCTTCTGGATCGCGGGCGGCCTTGCGGAGGGGCATTCGCGGCTGGTGCTTTGGGCGATAGCGCTGACGATCGAATACATCTCGCCGGCGGTGCGGTTCTGGATTCCGAAATACGGGGCGTCCGCGGTGGCGGACTGGGTGGTCGAGGGCGGCCACATGGCCGAACGCTGCGCCGGCTTCATCATCATCGCGCTCGGCGAATCCATCGTCGTGACAGGGGCGACCTTTGCCGATCTGCCCTGGACCCGTGCCACCGTCTCGGCCTTTGCCTCGGCCTTCATCGGCGCGATCGCGATGTGGTGGATCTATTTCCACAAGGGCGCCGAAGCCGGCTCCGAGCAGATTTCAAGGTCCAGCGAGCCAGGGCGGCTGGCAAGGCTCGCCTATACCTATCTGCACATGCCGATCGTGGCCGGCATCATTCTCTCGGCGGTCGCCGATGACATCGTGCTGACCCATCCGGCGGAGCATTCCGATTCCAGGACGGTGCTGAGCGCGGTCGGCGGGCCCTTGTTGTTCCTGATCGGCACGATCCTGTTCAAGCACACTTTCCGGGGTTTTCTGCAGCTCTCGCATGGCGCCGGCATCGTCGCGCTCGTGGTCGTGGCCTGGTTCGCAGGCAGCCTGTCGCCGCTGATGCTGTCGCTTGCGACATCGGCGATCATGACCGTGGTCGCGGTGTGGGAATCGATCTCGCTGCGATCGGGCGTGGCCGAGCCTCGCCCGGAAGCCTCACTCTGAGGAGTCCCGGTCCCGAGCGGACCTTCGTTCTTGGGCCGACCGCTCCTCCGTAAGTGGGCTTCATATGTAAGGATGGTTTACCGGTTTAGAGGCCGAACAGTGCGTTGCGGCGAGAACGACCCCGCCGATCGCCGCTACGCTGATGGCCTCTAGCGCGGTTTTTCTGTTAAGCTGTCTTTGAGCTCGCTCCCGCGCGCGCTCCGGCCACCAAATAATCGAAGCGGGGGGAAACGATGCTTCTCTTGGGACGTACCCGTTCGAGGCGAGGCCTTGCGTCAGCGCTGATCGGAGAGATCGCAGCTGTGATCGACAGCATGGAGCGCTTTGAAGAAGTTCGAAGGCTCGAGGAAATGCAGACAGGGGCCGAGGAAAATCTTGACGAACTCGGTGCTTTCACGCTGCCGAGGTTCTCGGTTTACGAATCAAATGCATGTCGCCTGGATTTGTTCGACGCTTCGCTTCAGCGACAGATCGCTTATTTTTTCACCTGTGCCGGAAGCCTTACCGGGCACCTGCACGCACTCGCCTCAACCAAAAAGGAATCAAACGAGTTGCGCAAAATGCACGCAATCGACGCCCAAAAGGAAATCAACGGCCTTTCGGAACTGGGCGACGATTTGCTGCGTGACCTGAGAAAGCTCGTATCCAAAAAGCAGCCCGCGACAATATTCAGAGCTTGACGGCACGCCACGCAAACTAACGCTCGCCTGCGCGAGCGGAATTCTTTGAACTTGCCACGGTCCATTTACGTACTACAATTGAATATCTTTCAGGGGATGGAGTCCCCCGCAACCGCCGATCAGGCTGATGACTCCTACCGGACGCTTGGCGTCGGTAGGAGCTTGCCGAACTCCCACGACACCAAGCTGTGAATTGCCTACGCGGCGCGCGAGCGTCTCGCGCGACCGTGACGCGTGGTCTTATGAGGAGCGGGTAGGAGATCTGCAGATGACCGGAGTTTGGGCGCTTGCGGCGTTGTGGTTGGGGCTGGCGCTGATAGCGAGCCTGTTCTCGATCTGGCTTCGCATCTCCACCGCTCTGTCGGAGATTGTCGTCGGGACAATCGCCCAATTGATCATTGGCGCCGCCGTCGGGGCGGCCGTATTGGGCACCGATGAGTCCTGGGTAAAGTTTCTTTCCGGCATCGGCGCGATCGTTCTGACCTTCCTTGCCGGAGCAGAACTCGATCCCGTGGTTTTCAGATTGAAGTGGAAGGAAGCGGCTGCGGTTGGGCTTGCGAGCTTCTTTTTCCCGTTCCTGGGGTGCGCGGCGGCGGCTCATTATCTGCTCGGATGGGAGGTGATGCCGAGCTGGCTTGCCGGCGTTGCGATGTCGACGACTTCCGTCGCCGTGGTCTACGCCGTGATGATCGAGTTCGGTTTCAACACCACCGAGTACGGCAAGACCGTACTGGCGGCGTGTTTCGTGACCGACCTTGGCACCGTCGTGGCGTTGGGCCTGATCTTTGCTCCATTCACCGTGAAAACGCTCATCTTCCTCGGTGTTGGTACGGTCGTCTTCATTGTCCTGCCGTGGCTGACGCCGCGCTTCTTCCGGATGTATGGTGGCCGGCCGTCGGAGCTGGAGACCAAGTTTCTGCTGCTCTGCCTGTTGGGAATGGGGGCGTTGGCATCCTGGGCCGACAGCGAAGCCGTACTTCCCGCCTATCTCATAGGGATGGTCCTTGCAGGAACCGTCGGCAAGAATCACGCCCTGGTTCGGCGATTGCGTACGCTCACGTTCGGGCTGTTGACGCCGTTCTATTTCATTCGCGCTGGCTCGTTCGTTTCCATACCCGCTCTTGTGGCGGCGCCCGCGGCCTTCATCCTGTTTCTCGTGGTCAAGATTTCCGCAAAGATGGTCGGCGTCTATCCGGTGACCAAGCTGTTCGCGGCGCCGAACAAGGAGGCCATGTACACAACTCTCCTGATGTCGACAGGGCTGACCTTCGGCACGATCTCCTCACTATTCGGCCTGTCGCATGGCATCATCAACCAGGGCCAATATTCAGCGCTCGTCGCAGCAGTAATCGCCAGCGCCGTGATTCCGACCGTGATCGCCAATGCATTTTATCTCCCCAGCCACCTCTTGCCGGAGGCCGAGCTGGAGCAGGCATCTGACGGTCTGCGAGAAGTGACGCAGCTTCGACCGATCACGCGAAAAGCCGAATGACGGGAGCGTGCCGTGTTCAACAAGATCTTGCACGCCAATGACGGGTCGGAACACGCTTTTCGGGCATTCGCGCTGGCGCTCACGATAGCGAAGCAGAACAATTCAGAACTTCATATGGTTTCGGTCGAGGAGATCGATTACATGCCGGAATTCATCGAGGAGGTTCGACAGGAGACAGGCACGGCCGCGCGGCGGTTTCACAAGGTCTTGCAGCGCGCCCGCGAGATGGCCGAACTGAACCATGTCAAACTCGATACGCATGTCATAGCCGGACATCCGGTGCGTGACATTGTCGAACTTGCCAAAGAGCTTGAGGTCGAACTGCTTGTTATCGGAGCGGCCGGCCATTCTGCGCTCCACGACTGGTTGATCGGCAGCCGGGCCGATCGAATTGTGCAGCTCGCGCACTGTCCGGTCCTGGTCGTAAAATGATTCAGGCGACCGCATGGCGTCAGTCAATGCCGTGCCGCCGCAGCTCCGCAGCCCCCAGCGATCCCGGTTCGCTCGCTAGCGGCCGCGGGTCCGGGTGTCGACCCAGACGCGTCCCAATTTCACGTCGAGGCCACCAGCGCGTGAACCGAGAACATTCCCGCGCCGTCGGTCCAGGTGGCGCGCGGGGTCCAGCCCGAGCCGCGCGCCAGCGCCGCAAAACGCTCGAGGCTGTATTTGTAGCTGTTCTCGGTGTGGATGCTCTCGCCGGCGCGGAACGAGAAGTTTCGCCCGAGCACGCGCACGGTCTGCGCCCTGTGGCTGATCAGGTGCATCTCGATGCGGTGACGGTCGCGATTGTAGATGGCGCGGTGGGTGAAGGCGCCGATGTCGAAATTGCCGCCGAGTTCGCGGTTGATCCGATGCAGCACATTGAGGTTGAAGCGCGCGGTGACGCCGGCCTTGTCGTTATAGGCCTCGTACAGCACGCGCTCGTCCTTCTCGAGATCGACGCCGATCACCATCTCCGCGCCCGGCCCGAGGATCTCGCGGGCACTGCGGAGGAAGCTGCATGCCTCATGCGGCTCGAAATTCCCAAGCGTCGATCCCGGGAAAAAGCCGACTTTCGGCATGCCGGCGACCGCCTCGGGCAAAGCGAACGGCGTGGTGAAATCCGCCGCGACCGGATAGATCGCCAGGCCCGGAAAGTCCCGCCGCAGGGCGTCGGCCTGCGCTTTCAGGAAGTCGCCGGAAATGTCCACGGGCACATAGGCGCCGAAGGCGCATTCGTTCAGCAGCAGCCGCACTTTCGTGGTCGCTCCGGCGCCGAATTCCACCAGCGCCGCGCCCTTGGGTAGGGTCGCCGAAATCGCACCGCCGCGGTCGCGCAGGATCGAAAGCTCGGTGCGGGTCGGATAATATTCCGGCAGCAGCGTGATCTGCTCGAACAGTTCCGAACCTGTGGCGTCGTAGAAATATTTCGGCGACAGCCGTTTCGGGTGCCGCGACAGGTCGCCGAGCACGTCGTCGGCAAACGGAGAGGTTTGTTCGTCAAAGCGCTGCGCTTCGGCCAAAGCGGGGGCGTGCACATTCATGATACTCTCCAGAACGCGCGCTCCGGCGCGATTGAAATTGAAAGATCAGGTGGCGTAGTCGGCGAGGCGCAGTCCCGTAAATTGCCAGCGATGATGGGGATAAAAGAAGTTGCGGTAGGTAAAACGGCTGTGTCCGGCCGGAGTTGCAAGCGAGGAGCCGCGCAGCACCAGCTGGTTGACCATGAACTTGCCGTTGTATTCGCCGAGCGCGCCCTCGATCGCCCGGTAACCGGGGTAGGGCGAATAGGCGCTGCGGGTCCACTGCCAGACGATGCCGAAGGCGTCGTTGAGCTGGCCGGCACGGGCCGCGACCTCCCATTCCATTTCGGTCGGCAGATGCCTGCCGCTCCAGCGCGCGAACGCGTCGGCCTCGTAATAGCTGACATGGCAGACCGGGCTTGAGGGGTCGACCGGCTGCACCCCGGCCAGTGTCATGACCTGCCATTGCCCGTCGATCTCGCGCCAATGGCCGGGTGCGCGCCAGCCCTCGTTGCCGACGGTGCCAAACCCATCCATCAGCCAAAGCGTCGCGGTGTCGTAGCCGCCGTCCTTCATGAAGGCCAGCCATTCGGCGTTGGTGACGAGATCGCGTGCGAGTTTCACCGGGCCGACCAGGGCGCGGTGGGCCGGCTTTTCGTTGTCGAAATGGAAGCTGTCATCGGTGTGTCCGACGGTATGGATGCCCTCGTTAAGGCCGACCCATTCGTCGCCATTGCGGGTCGACGCCGGGAATTTCCACTTGATATCGTAGGCCGGCGGGATCGGGTTTTGCGCGAACGCGTGCAGGATGTCGGTCAGCATCAATTCCTGGTGCTGCTGCTCGTGAT
>Ga0209698_10007678_pt1 | contig 11266 bp, 10 predicted proteins | sample LitLauG_LLR_2012_FD_187203 | JGI IMG/M metagenome (GOLD analysis project Ga0209698, IMG submission 187203) | Freshwater sediment microbial communities from Pennsylvania, USA - Little Laurel Run_MetaG_LLR_2012 (SPAdes) (version 2) | ecosystem: Environmental > Aquatic > Freshwater > Creek >... | reverse complement strand
GTCTCGGGCGGCGGTGCGCCGGCCGCACCCCCGCCCGAGACCCCGCCGGCGCCCGACGCCGCCCCGGCGGACGCGCCGCCCGAACCGGGCGCGCCGCGGGGCAACCGGTAACCGGGAAGGAAGAGTCGTGGCGGCCCTGGCCCAGCCCGCCTGCCTGCCGGTTCGCGTTCGCGCGCGAGGGGCGCGCACGCGCGCGGCCGGCTTCACCGTGATCGAACTCGTCGTGACCCTGGCGCTCGTCGGCCTGCTGGCGATGGTTGCGGTGCCGCTCTACGAGGTGACGGCAACCCGCATGAAGGAGGTCGAGCTGCGCAGCGCCCTGCGCCAGATCCGGACCGCGCTCGACGCCTACAAGGACGCCAGCGATGCCGGGCGGATCGCCAAGGACGCCGGGGATTCGGGGTATCCGCCCAACCTGAAAGTGCTGGTCGACGGCGTCGACAGCGCGCAGAGCAGCGTCGCGATGACCGGCATCGCCGCGCAGAACGCGCCGCTCTCGGCCACCGGCCCGGCTCGGATCGTGTTCCTGCGCCAGATTCCCCGCGATCCCTTCGCGCCCGACGGCTCGGTCCCGCCGGAAGAGCAGTGGGCGACGCGCGCCTACGGCGCCCTGCCGGAGGATCCGCAGCCGGGCCGGGACGTCTTTGACGTGGCCTCGAAGTCGGTGGCGACCGGCAGCAACGGCGTGGCCTACAAGGACTGGTGACATGACGAGGCGAGGCGGGTTCACCCTGATCGAGCTCATGGTCGCGATGGTGCTCATCGCGCTCCTGCTCACGCTCGCCGTGCCCCGCTACTTCGGCACGATCGACGCGGGCAAGGTATCGGTGCAACGACAGAACATTTCCGTGATCCGGGACGCCATCGACAAGTATTTCGGGGACCAGGGCAAGTACCCGGAAACGCTGCAGGACCTCGTCGACCGCAGGTACCTGCGCGCGGTGCCCGTCGACCCGGTCACCGGAAAGGCCGACTGGGGCCTCGTGCCGCCGGTCGATCCGAACCTGACGGGCGTGTACGACGTGCGCAGCGCCCGCGCGAGCGAGGCTGGAGGAACCCGTGCAAACGGCACCTAGGAACCGTCCCGCCGCGCCGGGGCGCGCGCGCGGGGCGCGCGGGCTCGTACTGCTCGCCCTGCTGATCATGATCGTCCTCGTGGGCATCGGCGCGCTCGGGGCCGCCGAGCTCTGGGCCACCACGCTGCGGCGCGACCGCGAGGAGCAGTTGCTCTTTGTCGGCGACCAGTACCGGCGCGCCATCCGCAGCTACTGGAGGATGTCGCCGGGGCGGCGCGCCTATCCGCCGTCGATCGCGGTGCTGCTCACCGACGACCGCTTCCCGGTTCCGGTGCACCACCTGCGGCGCGCCTACCGCGATCCCATGACCGAGTCGGGCGAATTCGAGCCGATCGTGCAGGCCAATGCGATCGTCGGCGTGCACTCGACCTCGACCGACGAACCGGTGAAGCAGGCGGGATTTCGCGCGCCCTACCAGGACTTCCAGGGCGCCGACATGTACGCCCGGTGGCAGTTCGTCTTCCTGCCCCCCGGTGCCCGCATCTTCACGCCCGGCGTCGCGCCCTCCGGGCCGATCCCCAGTGCCTCGCCACCCAACGACGTCTTCCAGGGCCCGGCGCCCGGTGCCTTCGTGCCGCAGCCGCCTGCAGGGAATTGAGACCATGAAAAAGCGGGTTCTCATCGCCGAGGATCACAACCTGCTGCGCCAGGGGTTGCGCTCCCTCATCGGATCGCTTCCCGATTTCGAGGTCGTCGGGGAGGCGCGGGACGGCAAGGAGGCCCTGGTGCAGGCGATCGACCTGGAGCCCGATGTGATCCTCATGGACCTTTCGATGCCGGGGATGAACGGGATCGAAGCGACCGCGCAGGTCAAGCGCCGCATGGCCGGCGTGCGCGTGCTGGCGCTGACCGCGTACCGGACCGAGGAGTACGTGCGCGAGGCGCTGCGGGCCGGCGTCGACGGCTACATCCTCAAGGACGCCTCCTACGACGAGCTCGTGATGGCCCTTCGCAGCGTCATCGGCGGCAAGAAGTACCTCTCCCCCGATGTGTCGGGCCAGCTGGTCGACGGATACCTGCACGGCGAGCGCTCCGAGGCGAAGGCCGCGCCCTGGGTGCGCCTCACGACGCGCGAGCGCAGCATCCTCAAGCTGATCGCGGAGGGGCGCACGAACCGGGCCACCGCGGAATTCCTCCATGTGAGTCCCAAGACCGTCGAGAAGCACCGCGCCAACCTGATGCGCAAGCTGGGCCTGCGCAACGTCGCAGAGCTCACGCTGGTGGCGCTGGAGAGCGGGATGATCGAACGCCCGGGTTCGGTCTCGCGCCTCTTTTGCGGCCCGGGCGCCGGCGCTCCGGCGGAGGGCGAGCCCTCCGTCGCCGAGCAGGCCGCGGAGCCCACCAGGCTGCCGGCGGCCTGAAGCGCTCCGGCCCGCGGTCTCAGGCGGCGAGCCGCTCCGCTCCCGGCGCGGGCCGCCAGGTCGCCACGAGGCGCGTGCCGCGGCCCGGAGCCGATTCGAGCGACAGCGAGCCGCCCGTCTCCTCGATGCGCCGTCGCATCGCCTGGAAGCCGAGTCCGAACCCGCGCAGCGAGACCTGCGCCGGATCGAAGCCGATCCCGTCGTCCTCCACGCACAGGCGCAATTCGCCGTACTGTCGCAGCAGGGACAGGCTCGCCTGCGAGGCGCGAGCGTGCTGCGCGACGTTGGCCAGGGCCTCCTGCGCCACCCGGAAGATGGCGAGCTTGCCGTCGGGCGGCAGGATCGACTCGTCGAATTCGATGTGGCACCGCACGGCCAGCCCCGGGCAGGTGCTCCCGAAATCGCGGCAGATCCATTGCAGGGTCGGCCCCAGGCCCAGATCATCGATGAGTCGCGGACGAAGTCCGGTCGAGATGCGATCGAGATCGCCCAGGATCCGCCGCAGGCAGGGTGCGACCCCATCGAGCACGCGACCCGCCTCGGCCACGCTTCCGCGGGCCAGCTGCGACTGCACGTCCTCGATCATGTACTTTGCCAGTACGACGAGCTGCGAGACTTCGTCGCGCAACTCGCCTGCGACGCGGGCGCGCTCCTCCTCCTGGGCACGAAGCAGGCTGTCGGCGAGGCGGCGCAGCGTGATCTCGCTCCCGTCCGGATGGGGCAGTCCGCGCCGGCGCAGCTGGCGCTCGGTCCACGAGATCATCGCCCCCGGCTCGCCATCGGGGAAGGATCGCATGCGGGCGTTCATCACGACCAGGGTGTGCCGGCCACTGCGGCCGCGCAGGAGGAGATCGAAACTCTCGGTCGAGCCGTAGCGCACCCGCGCCGAGGCGACTTCGGCGGCCGCGCGCCATCCCTCCGCAGCCAGGTCGATCAGGGTGCGGCCGACGAGGGCCGGGGGTTCATAGCCGAGCATCGATGCCGCGCCGGAGGTCGATTCGCGGATCCGGTCCTGCCGGTCGAGCCACACGGCGGCGCGCGACCCGCGCGCTGCGGCGTCGAGCGCATCCGGAAAACCGACTTCCCGGGTCGCCCCGCGCAGGCGTGGTTCTCCCCGATCCGCGGTACCCGCATCCTCGGGTGCGAAGCCTTGCGTGGTCACTTTCCCCCCTCGGGACCGCGATGCGGTCTCCCCCTCATTTCGTACGCGGAGGGAGCGACCGACTTTCGGCCCGGAGATCTTCGCCCCGTGGCCGCCAGGGCCCATTGAAGCGCGATTTGAGGCGAGCCAGAAATGGGGGAAATCCCTTCCTTACATAGGGGACCATCCCGCTGACCCGGGATGGGCCGGGTCAGCGGGAGGGAACGATCCATTCGCCCTCCGCCAGCAGCTTCGTGCCGGTCGGCTCCGCCAGGCGCACGATGTACCCGCCGCGGGACGCGAAATGCTGGTTCTCTGCCAGGGTCAGGCGGGGGTAATAGCCCGTCATCAGGCGGTGTTCGACCATCGTCTGAAGCTCCTCCACGAGGTAGGGACCGTAGAAGGTGCCGGCGAGTTCCTTGAGTGCCTCCGAAAGGAGTCCGCAGGCGAGCTGGGTATCCGACTGCAGTCGCTCGTCGACGATCGGGATTCCGCGGGCGCGAAACCATCCCATCGGATAGTCGACGCGCACGACCCGCTGCTGTGGCAGGTCGACCGGGTAGGCAAAGTGCGTGCGGGGGCGCCAGGAGGCGGGGATCGGCGCTTCCTCGAGGCCTCCCATCAAGCCCGAGGCGAAGACGATCGACGGGCCGCCGCGCGGCTCCCCGAGCGATGCGAGATCGGGCGCCCGCAGCCACAACACGATCGCATCGGCACGCGCGGCGCCGGCCAGCGCGTCCGAGGCATTTCCGCCCTGGGCCGGCAGGACGGTCGACTGCACGTCCAGGCCCTGGGCGGCAAGACGCGCGGACAGCTCGCGTGCGCCCGCCTCGCCGCTATCCCCGCTCCGGTAGACCTGCCGGACCGAGCGGATCGCCGAACCGGACGGTCCGTGGACCATGCGCTCGGCGATCAGGTCGGCTTCCAGGAGGACGCCGCGGGAAAAGTAAAGCGAGTAGAAGTCGCCCGGCGCATCGACCGGGACCTCGACATTGGGGAAGAGGCAGGGAAGATGCTGGCGCTGGCAGAAATCATGCACCGGGAGCCAGCTCGCGCCTCCCAGTCCGGAGACCACCGCGAGCACGGGTTCGCGGGCATAGCGCTCGGCGAGCTGCGCCTCCCACTGGGAGGGCTCGCCGCGCAGGTCCCAGACATGCAGCTGCCACTGGCGGTTCACCATGAACATCGTCCGGCTGTACTGGGTGCGGCCCGAGGCCTGGAGCGCCGTGCTGGGCTTGAGCTGCCGGGCGTTGCGCTCGGCGAAGAACGCGTTGAGGACGTCGAGCATCGCGCGCCGTCGTGCCGGATCGACATCGGGCGCAATGACGGTCGCGAAGTGCAGCACCGTGTCGGTGACACCGGGCGCCCGGGTCGGATCGAGCGTACGCAGGTAGGCGATGAGGGAGGCCATGTCCCCGTCGCCGATCTCGAATCGGGGCATCAGGTAGCGGAGCCTGCGCCCGTCGGCATCGATCCCCTCCCGGATCGCCCGCGCGAGCGTCGCTTCGGTGTAGGGCGACCGGTTCGAGCGCATGCCGTCGACGTAGGGCAGGTTCCTTGCCGAGGGCCCGTTGCGAACGGGCTCGAAGAGGTACCGGCCGGCGATCGGTGGGATCTGGTTCGAGGGAGCGCTGGCGCCGATGCCAGACGACTGGTGCGTTGCCCCCAGTCCGCTGTGCTGATGGCAGTTCACGCAGGCGGCCGCCGCGCCCGTCGCCCCCGTGCCGCCAGCCTCCCGCGTGGCGGTGAGCGCCTGCCCGGAACCGAGTACGCCGCGCAGGTAGATCGATTCGCCCGCCTCGACGCGCGCCGCGTCCCGCTCCTGCGCGCCCGCCGCAATTGCGAAGGCCAGGCAAAGGACTGCAAGGAGCGGTGCGATCCGCGATCGACGCCCGTGCGTCATCTCGCTTCGGGGGAAGGCAGCGCGGCCGCCGATCCGGGATTCGCAGCCGGGCGCAGCGGCGGCTGCGGCCGGATCACCACCTCGTGGCCCTGGGGAACCCCCGGGGGACGGGAGAATGCGACCTCGGGAACCTTGGGATTGAGGAGGACGCTCTCGACGATCATGCGATCGCGGGAGCCCGCGGCCTGCCCGCCCAGTTCGACCTCCGAGGCCATGACCAGTCCCTCGACGACGCGGTAGTCGCGGTAGTAGGCCGAAACGATCCCCTTGGGGCCGGATTCGCCGTAGGCCGTCCGGTCATAGCGGACCTCGAGGAAGGTCTGCGCGTCGACCCAGATCGTCTGGCGTTCCCCCGATTCCATCGGCACCGAAAGCCGGAAGCAGTCGTGCCCGTCGATCTTCTCGCGCCCGACCAGGGTGAACGGCTTCCCCTGGAGGGCGAAGGCGAGGAGCGGCCCGTCGAGTCCCGGCGCCTCGCGCGCGTACCGCACCTCGCGGTCGGAAAAGCCGGTGAGGTTCGGTCGACCGTCCGCCCCCGCATGCAGCTTCCAGCCGTGCTGGCCGTCGAACACGCGCAGGCTCTTCTCGGACGGATCGAGGATCTCGAACCGGGACCGGTCGGGCCGCCGGACGGTGAGTTCGAAGTGGACCGAGTGACCCGGCAGGCGCTCGCTCTCGAGCCGGCCCTTCCACATCATCGTCTCGATCCGGCGCCACGGCTCGAGGCCGCCTCGCGCCTGGATCGCGCGCGCAACAACGTCCGCCGTCGTCGCCGTCGGGGCCGCCTCCGGCCGGGGAACCCGGCCGTCCGCGGCCCAGGCGCCGCCCGCGAGCGCGCCCGCGGCCAGGGCGCAAGCCAGCGCCCGGATCATGCGCTCGGTTTCGTGAAGAGCGCGTCGACCAGAGCCGGGTTGACCGAGACCTTCTCGACCCGCAGGGTGTGCGTTTCGGCGACCCCGTCGACGGCGGTCTCGGCGACAAACGGCACGAGGATGCCCTGCACCGGGCGGAAGTCGCGCTGGGTCACGTAGACCGCGCGCATCGTTCCGTCCACGCGCCGGGACGTTCCCTGCACCTTCACGTCCAGGAAGGAACGGGTATCGACCCAGACGGTTCGGGCAGAGCCGTCCCGGGCGACCAGCCGGAGCCGGTATGCATCGCGACCGTCCACCTTTTCCACGCCCTCGACGGTGATCGAGGTGTGCCGCGCTGCGGACCCGAACAGGGGCCCCTCGAGGTCGTCCTGCCCGGCCTCGATGCGGTTCTCCTCCGCGGTGAAGGGTTCGACGTCCGTGCGATTCAGGAAGGGGCGGAATTTCCAGCCGGTCTGCCCGTCGTAGGCCTGCCAGGCGGTCTTGCCCGCGAACACGATCTCGAGTCGCGACTTGTGTGGGCGCTTCACGTCGAGCTTGAAGGGCAGTTCGACCTCCGCCGGGGGCCCCGCCCTGCCGGATGGGGCCTCGGATCCTTCGGCGGCCGGAACCGGACCGGCGACCTGCTTGCGCAGGTTGCGGTTCGCCTCGTAGATCGCGTTCGAGCGCGCGACGGAGTCGCCCCGCCCCGCCTCGATGGTCCCCTGAAGCTGCAGGGCCTGCACCGATTTCCAGGCCGCGCCACCCCGGGCCGCAATGTGTTTTTCCAGGATCTGGGATGCCCCCAGGTGCGGCACGCCGGCGGGCCAGGGGCCCGGCTTCGAGGCCGCCACGGCTTCCCGGGCCATGGCGGCGGGCGGAGCGGCGACGGCCTTTGCTGCCTGCGCATGCGCCGGCCCCGCAGCCAGTGCGGCCAGCCCCGCGAGTCCTGCAATGATCCCGCCCAACATCCTGCGAGCCTGTGTCATTCTTTTCCTCCCAACCTGCGATGACCGGGACTGCCTCGGCCTCAATCCACCACGAGATTGCGCGCCCGGAACGTGCCGATGATCACGTCGACCCGGTCGCCGCGCCGGACCGGTCGACCGCGGTTCGAAAAGGCCATCCAGTACGAGCGGCCCTCCTGCGGTGCAGCCGTCTGGCGCAACTGACCGACCTTTTCCATGTTCGGAACAACCAGGCTCACCCCGGCCCGCAGGTCGACGAGCGAAGCTTCGTTCGCCTTCTCGTTGAGGACCCGCGCATGCGAGGGATCGGCAACCCGGTAACTGAAGCGGACGAGTTCGCCGGACTGCACCAGTTTCACCTGGATCGAGTCGATTCCCCAGACGTACAGGTAGTACTGCCCCGCCCGCCCCGCAAAACGGTCGGGCTCGTAGTGCGGTGGAAGGGCTCCTGCCGATCGGGGGTCCGGAGTCCGCGATACGGCCGGAGCCACGGGCTCCGGGCCCGGGGACACCGGGCTGGCCAGGGAAAAGGCCGGCACCAGGAACAGGCACGCGATTCCTGGAGCGAGGCGGCTGCGCATTTCGTGGCCGATCATCGCCGGTTCAGGGCCTGCCGGACGTCGCGGAAGCCGCCGGCGCGTCATCCTTCACCGGCCTCCAGCGATCGGGGTCGGCATGGGCCGGTCCGAGAAGGTCGCTGGGCACGACGCCGGGGTAGCGTGCCCGCTGCGCATCGGTGAGGAGCTCGCGGATCTGCCCTCGGGTCCGATCGAGGATGGCCTTGATCCGGACGACCCCTTCGGCGCCGGAATCCGACGGCGCGTCCCGCAGTGCCCGCAACTGGCGGTGCTCCTCCTCGAGGACGGCGCGCAGGCGCTGCTGCTGGCCCGCATCGAGCGAGAGCGCCCGCGCCAGGCGCTGGACATCCCGTTCGATGCGCTGGGCCTGGGAGAGGTGGGCGGGAATCGCCGCGCGGGCCGGCGCTCCATCCTCCTGCGTCGCGCCTGCGGCGCCCGGCAGCAGGAAGGCGCCCGCAGCGGCTGCCAGCGCGCAAGCCATCCGCGTCCCCGGGGGCCGGCGCGTCGCCAGCCACGTCTGCGAATTCATGTCGCACTCCATCGCACCAGCAGGCACGGCACGGCCGGAGCTTCCGACGCGGATCGCTGCCCGCCATGGCGGCTAGTTGGCGGGCACGGCATCGGTGATCGTCGCCGACTGTGCCCCAACCCCCGTGAGCGTCACCGTACCGGTCGCGTTCCGGGAAGAAGTGGCACCACTGTACTGGACCTCGATGGTGCACGCGACATTGGACGCGGAGCCGGCCGGCTGGAGCGCGAATCCGCTCGCGCAGGTGGTCCCGGCACCCACGATCGAAAAAGCGCCGCTGCCGCCGCCTCCCGAGGTCTTGGCGATCGAAGGAGCCGCCGTCAGCGTGAACGGTCCCGTGCCGGTGTTGGTGACCGTCACGGTTCCGGTCTTCGTGCCGGTGCCTCCCCCGTCGAGCGCCGGACTCGGGGCGCTGAACCGGACCGTCGCACCGGTCACGGTGAATCCGCCGGCGAGCCGCGAATTGCCGACCGGCGAGTGGACCGTCACGCTGTGCGCACCGATGGGAGCTCCCGCGGCGATGACAAAGGTTGCCGTGATCGTGGTGTTGCTGAGGACCGTGAACGACCCGGGCGCCACCGTCACCGCACCGCCGCCGCCGACGGTGACGGCGGTCGCGTCGGTGAAATTCGTCCCCGTCAGGGTGACGACGACCGACGTTCCGCGCTCACCGCTGGCCGGAGAGATCGACGCCAGGACCGGCCGGACATCCACCGTCCCCGAGAGCGGTACCGGCGACCCGATCACCGGCGAGCTGGCATTGATCGCCGCGGTGCCGTTGTAGGTCCCGGTTGCCGTGGCGGTCAGCACCACGCCGATGGTGCAGGTCGCTCCCGGCTGCAGGGTCACGCGGCACGAGCCCGGACGCGTTGTCGAACGGGCGAAGGGCGGGGTGATGTCGAACGGATAGAGGTCCGCGACGCCGCCGCCCGCCGCGTTGGCGAGCGTCAGGAACAGCTCCGTGCCGCGGGTGCCGGCCTGGGTGCCGAAGTTCAGGCCGGCACAAGGCACCGTGATCGCGGTTCCCCCGCAGGAGACCGTCAGGTTCGAAACGGATCCGGCGGAGTATTCGACGGCGCCCAGGTCCCAGCCCGATGATCCGGCGGGACGCCCGGCCGCGGGACGGGTGCGGCCGAAGTAGTCCGCAGTCGTCGTCGGCAGGGCCGCCGAGGTGTCGAGGCCGACGTTGTAGGCCGCCGAGGAGGCACTGGCGAGGTTCCAGTCGCCCAGGGCGGTGCCGGTCAGCGGATTGACGAGCGAGAGCGGACCCCAGCGCAGGTTCACCCAGTTGTTGCCTTCGTCGACCACCGCCGAGGGGGTGAGCGAGAACACCGGGTTGGGCAGGCCGTTGGACTCGATCGTGCCGGGGGGCACGAGCCAGCCCTGCCCGCCGTTCTCGGGCGGCGTACGCGAACCGTTGCAATAGAAGGAGACGAAGGCCGGATCGCCCGCGACATTGTGCGTCGTGGCGGCCGGCCCGTAGTCCGTAAGGCCATCGCTCAGGTCGGAGTAGGTCGGCGAAAGCGTCATCGTCAGGGCCTGGGAGCCCGTCAGCGTGAACACGGTATCGCTGTCGGCGTACACGGCGTGGCTCGCGGGCGTGGTATCCCCGCGCACGCCGACTTCCCAGAGGCTGGGCGAGCCGACGCAGGCGCCGGTGCCGCCCGTGACGGTGCGGCCGCCATTGGGCGAACCCGCGAACGAAGGGCTTGCGGGTTGCGAAGCCGGCGTCGTGCCCGTGAACGCGTTGAAGAGGGTCACGACGTTCTGCTTGTTCTGCTGCCCGGTCCCGGGTCCGCCGACGCCGATGTAATAGGAATGGTTGTCCCAGATCACGTCGTTGGCCAGCACGGGGACGGAGTAGTAGAAGCAGCTCGGAACCGTGAATCCCGTCGGGCCCGCGGTCGGAACGAGGGGGACGCCATGTCCGGGCGGACAGCTCATCTGCTGCGCATCGACCGCGGTACGCAGGTTCGCCATGAGCACCGGACTGTTGGTCGCGACAACGAGGCCCGCGACCTGCGGACAGGACTGGCCGTTGCCCGATCCGCAATTGATATTGGTCTGGCCACCCCCCGTGACGCCTCCGCTCTGGCTGCTCGCCGCACTCGCCAGCGGCGCAAAGAGCGCGGTCAGAAGCGCTCCCGAGGACGCGGTCGAGTCGTTGCCCACGATCGTGTTGTTGGCGATGGTGGCAACCAGGGTGTCCTGCAGCGAGACCCCGGCGCCGTCCCAACCCGCGACGTTGTTGGCGATGATGTTGTTGGTCACCGTCGCCGAGTTCCACGCGCAACTGGCGCTCGACGGGCAGACGGTGGCGCCCGCCGGCATGTTGACCACGTCGGTTCCGTTGACGTGCTGCAGGCGCAGCCCGCCGCCCGAGCCCGAGGACGCGGCGTTGCCGAGGATGAGGTTGGCGTTCACCACGACATTGCGCCCAACGCCGTCGCTGGGACTGATCGTCGAGGGCGGCGGCACGCAGTCGATGTCGGTGGAAACGCCGCACGTCGTCGGATCCGCGTCGGGCGACCCCATGAGCAGCAGGCCCCCGCCGTTCGTCGTGATCGAGGGGTTGGTCGACTCGTTGAAGAGGATCGCGTTGTTCACGATCCGGCCGTCGTTGCTGAACCCGATATGCGACACGCCGCCGCCGTCGCCGACGTTGAGGTTGCCGCACACCCAGTTGTTGGCGACCCGGTAGTTGTCGTCCCCGTTGTTGATCGAAATGCCGCCGGCGCCCGAGGGGGTCGACGAGAAGAGCTCGTCACCCAGGGACGAATTGAGCGTGATCGCGTTGTGATGCACGTTCAGGTTGAGGTTGTAGCAGTGCGGCAGGCTCATGCCGGCCGGACTGGGCGG
>Ga0209698_10007677_pt1 | contig 11267 bp, 7 predicted proteins | sample LitLauG_LLR_2012_FD_187203 | JGI IMG/M metagenome (GOLD analysis project Ga0209698, IMG submission 187203) | Freshwater sediment microbial communities from Pennsylvania, USA - Little Laurel Run_MetaG_LLR_2012 (SPAdes) (version 2) | ecosystem: Environmental > Aquatic > Freshwater > Creek >... | reverse complement strand
GTTAGGGCCTTGAGCGCCATCGCCCCGTCGCCTTTTTGTGGGATCAACTCTGCCGGATCGTAGGGCGGCAACTGATCTACGAAGAAAAAGTCGGCGGCGGTCAGCACGTCGCGCAGCAGCTTGATGCGTTCGCGAATGAGCGGTGTAATTGCCTGCATTTTTTCAGGCGTGACTTGGAAGCCCGCTTCGCAGACGATGGGGAGCAAGCGGGCGCTGAGATCGTCGATTGGCAGGGCGCGGATGTGCTCCGCGTTCAGCCAGACGGCCTTGGGGTCGAAGGTCTCTTCGGGCGTTGCCGCAGGTTCCTTGAAATTAACTACGGCGTTGGCGCGGTTGATGCCTTCAAGGGAAAAGGCTTCGGTCAACTCCTGAATCGTCATGTGCTCGCGGTCGTTCTTGGGCGACCAACCGAGCAAACAAAGAAAATTGATGAAGGCGGCGGAGAGAAATCCCGCGTCGCGATAGGTGGTGACACTGACTACGGGCCCGTGACGGCGTTTGGAGAGCTTGGATCCGTCGGGCGCCACGAGCAGCGGAAGATGCGCAAACTGCGGCGTCTTGCCTTCCGCGGCCTCGAAGATCAGGACGTGCTTGTAGGTATTCGAAAGATGGTCCTGGCCGCGGATGATGTGGCTGATTTTCAGGTCCACGTCGTCGGCGCACGATGCGAGGTGGTAGGTGGGCATCCCATCACTGCGAAGCAAGGCGAAGTCCTCGATGTCGTCGGCTGCTTTGATCTGTGCTCCGTACACGGCGTCGGTAAATCGGACCTCTTCGCCTAAGCCACGGGGTACACGAAAACGAAGGGCGAAAGGCTCACCGGTAGCGGCGCGGCGATCGCTTTCGGCGCGCGAAAGTTCGCGCATGCCTGGATTGAAGAGCCAGGTTTGATTGGCGCCGGATTTTTCGCTGTCGCCAGTATGGGCGGGGGTAAAGTCGCGGTAGGCCAGTCCTTTCTGAAAGATTGCTTCGGCGACTTGGCGGTGCAGCGCCAGACGCTCGGATTGTTTGTATTCTTCGTCCCACCCGAGTTCGAGCCAGCGCAGGCCCTCGAAGATCGAATTAACGCTGGCGTCGGTGTTGCGCTCCACGTCGGTATCGTCGAGGCGGAGGACCATGGTTCCTCCATTGTGGCGGGCGTAGAGCCAGTTAAAGATGAAGGTGCGGGCGCTGCCGACGTGCAGAAAACCGGTAGGAGATGGAGCGAATCGAACGCGAAGCATGACGCTTGAGTATAGCGGATTGGGCTCTAGGCTCTAGGCTTTGGGCTCTAGGCTTTCGGCTCTCGCTTTTAGCTTTTTGCCCGATTAGACGCCGGATCTCGTGCGACGAATAAGCTCTAAGCGCAGGGGACACAGGGGAGCACGGAGGACGTCCAAAGGCAGAGCGAAAACCGGAGAGGCAGGAGCCGAAAACCAAGAGCCTAACGCCTAGAGCCCAAAGCCTAGAGCCAAGGTAAGGTTACCGGGGTATTACCAACGTAACCCTTGGGCATGGGAACGCGGTAGCGGCATCGCATCTTAGAAGAGGATACTGATGAACAAGCCGTGCCCAGGGCGGAACCTGCCAGAAGACACCTGTTGTTTCTATCTGTCTGGCATGACACCATTAGGTCCATCAGAGGTCCGTCAGGGCCGTAATCAAAGTCTTGGAAAACGATGAATAGCCTTGCTACAGGACTGGCGCTGATTCCTGGGGCCGTGGCACTTCTGGTGCTGCTGGTCTTTACCTACCTGTACGAGCAAAATCGGCACAACTATTTTCGCGCCTGGCAACTGGCCTGGGCCGCCTATACCCTTCACTATGCCGTCGAAGCGGTAATCCATTTTGGAGGACCTTCCGCCGTACTTTACTTCATCAGCTCGCTTCTGCTGGTAGCGATGGCGAGTTGCATCCTGGTTTCGACGCGCCTGATGAAGGAATCTTTTCAACTGAAATGGTATGACGTGTCGCTGATGGTCACCGGAATTGTTTTGACCTACATCGGCCTGCGCGCGCATATGGCGGACGGCTCGTTCAGCGCAAAAGCGGCTCCCGTACCGGTGTACTTGCGGCTGGAAGTCGGGCTGGCGGCCATGCTGCTCTACGCCTCCTTTCATTACTACCGCTACGCCTTCCGCAGAAATTCTGTAGCCTTTCGCGCCCTCGCATTCTCGCTGGCATTGTGGGGAGCCCTCATGGGAGTGGGTCAATTCCGCCACGCCTTCCTCGAGACAGCGGGACAGCTTGGCGGTTTCCTGGCGCCGATCCCGCAGATGCTGCTGGCCATCACGATGGTGATGGTGCTGTTTGAAAACGAGCGTAATGCGGTGCAGGAAAATGCGCTGGCATTCTCGACGCTCGGCATTGATCCCCGCCGGTTGCTCTCAGCCGCCGATCTGGTGCCCAGTCTGCAAGCTTTTGTCGACCGGCTGGTGGCGCCGCTGGTCTCGCGGCGCGCGGTCGTCCTGATCTCGGCCCAGTGGCGGAACACAGTTCCCTCGGTACAAAAGGGGTTCTCGGCTGACTTCCTGGAGAAGATGCAGCGGACGCAGTCGGGCGACTACATCTCCGAACTTGCCTACCGGCGGGGCGGCGTCGTCACCTTCCGGAATCTGGCAGAACTGGAAGAGCCGTTGCCGGCGCTTTCGGGCGGCCGCTTCGAGACGTTTAAGCAGACTCTCGTGTCGGAAGGCATCAGCGACCTGATGGCGGTGAGCCTGCAGACGCGTGAGCACAATTTCGGCGTGATTCTGTTTCCGCATGCGGAACGGCGTATGTTTGGCTCGTCGAACCTGCGGCTGCTGATCGGCCTCGCGCTGCAGATCGCGCTCACACTCGAAAATTATGTGGTCATGCACGAAGCGCAGCGCCGAACCAAGGAATATGAGCTGCTCACGGAGATCGGGCAGGCGGTCAGTTCTCATCTCAACCAGGAAGAGGTCTTGCGCACGGTGCAGGCCGAACTGGGCCAGATTTTCGACACCAGCACCTTCTACATCGCCTTTCAGGAAGAAGATGAGATTCGCTTCGAACTGGAGGTCGAAGGCGGCCAGGTATTGCCTAAGCGTTTGCGCAAAATCGGCAATGGACTCACCGAGCATATCTTGCGGACCGGACAACCGCTGCTGATCGAGTCTGATCTGGAGAGGGTGCGCGCAAAGGTGGGGGCGGACTTCGTGCCGCCGCGTCCGGCGCGTTCGTTCTGCGCAGTACCGATTTTCCTCGGCGGGAAGCCTGCCGGCGTGATGGCGGCTCTATCCGTGGATCGCGAGTTCCAGTTCCAGAAGAGAGATCTCGAGGTCATGCAGACCGCGGCCGGTCAGCTGGGCGTGGCGATCGAAAACGCCCGCTTGTTTACCGAAGAACAAAGGCGTGCCCGTCACCTGGCGTTCCTGAACAATATCTCGAAAATGGCCATCTCGAGCGAAGACGCCGAGCAGATGATGGTCGACATCGTGCGGGAGATTCAGAAGAACTTCCACTACGACCACATCGGCATTGGCATCATGGACTATGCCACCAAGGACATCGAGATCAAGGCCGAGGCGGGATCGACGGGGAAGGCGGTCGGACGACGGATCGCGGTGGGAACCGGAGTGCTCGGCAAAGTCGCGCGCACGGGTGCCAGCGCGCTGGTACAAAATGCGGGCCCCGGGCAACTAGCAGGCATATTGCCGGAATCACGCGCAGTGCTCTGCCTGCCGATCAGCTTCGGTGAAACACTGCTCGGCGTGCTCAACGTGGAGAGCCGGGACGAAAATGCGTTCGCTCCCCAAGACGTCCTCATCCTGAACACGCTTGCCGACCTGCTGGCGACGGCGCTGCACAATTCGTTCGTGTTTCAGAAGTTGCAGCAGCAATCGATTACCGATGGTTTGACTGGGATCAAGACCCGGCGGTTCTTCTGGGAGGCGCTGAGTTCGGAGTGGAAACGTGCATCGCGCTCCGGGCGCCCATTCTCGGTGGTATTGATCGATCTGGATAAGTTTAAGGAAGTGAACGATTCGCTCGGCCACCTTGAAGGCGACCTGGTGCTGGCGCGTGTCGGACGGTTGCTGGAACAGAAGTGCCGGCAGTCGAACGTGGTGGCGCGCTATGGCGGCGACGAATTCATCATCCTTATGCCGGAGACCGGAATCGAGCAGGCACAGGTGCTGGCGGAACGTTTGCGGCTCTGGCTGGCGACGGACCCGATGCTCGAAGAGCACAAGATCACCGGCAGCTTCGGGGTCGCCAGCTTCCCGGTGCACGGATTTGCCATCGAAGATCTGATTCGTGTGGCGGACGCAGGCATGTATGTGGCGAAGCACGCCGGTGGAAACCAGGTTTCGACCTCTGAACCGTTCCGCGAAGGTTCGGCCGTGCAACGGCAGCACATCTCCTCTTACATCGAGGGATTCCTGCAGCGTGAGCACAGTGGTCCCGAGCACCTCGAAGAATTGGTAACGACGCTCCGCAAGCTTGGTGGGAACGTGGAAGATGGAGACCCCACCGTCTTGCGAGAGGCCGTAGAAGCGTTGGCACAGGCGGCGGAACTGCGAGAAGCCAATGCCTCCGGCCATGGGGAGCAGTGCGGACACTATGCGGGAATTATTGCGCGCGGACTAAACCTTGCACCGCAGGATGTGGCGGATGCGGTCTTTGCCGGGGTTGTGCATGATGTAGGCAAGCTATTTATCGACGAATACATCCTGAACAAGTCAGGACCGCTGACCGAAGCGGAGTTGGCGGTCATTGCGACCCATCCGCAACTCGGTGTGGAGATTTTGCGAGCGATTCCCGATGTCGGCCACGTGGCAGAGGCGGTGCTGTCGCACCATGAGGCGGTCGACGGCAGCGGCTATCCGTTTGGATTGCAGGGGGAGAGCATCCCCCTTTTTGGACGGATCCTTGCCGTTGTGGACACCTATGTCAACATGATGAGCGAACGCTCGTTTGCGCCTGGCAGGACACACGAGCAGGCGATCGCGGAGCTCGAGAAGCTGACCGGCACGCGCTTTGACGGGATGATCGTTCGGCTGTTTGCCCGGTTGCTCAAGGCTGAGAGACCCTCCCTAAAATAGGCAGGGAGCCTAGACCACAGTCAGCACAAGGGTCGCGTTTTTAGGCAAGTAGCTCTTGCGACGGAACCAGTCTTCCATCGCGTCTCGAAGTTGGTCGAGCGGGACGCGCGTTCCAATTTCCAGATATCCATCCGCCACCGGCAGTGTGTCGTCAAAGGCGGAGGCGTTCGTAAAATTGCGCATGCTGAAATTGTCGAGCCACTTCAGCGGGCAGAGTTGAAGCTGCCCATCCTTTTGATATTGGACGCGGATCTTGCGGGCGAACATGGTTCGATTTAAGCACAACGCGCTCTGGAAACAACGCGGCGCGAGAACTTCCGCGGTCCCTCACGGGGACTGAACTGTTCGCTCTTCGCGGCGCCGAAACCGCCCGATCCGACTCAACGGTCTGAGCGTGCGGGGTCTTTGTTCCCAGTTTAGCCCCCCATAAAGAGCCACGAACCTGCGCCACCTTAGCGGCGAAAGCCTAAAGCCTAAAGCCTAAAGCCCTAAAGCCTAAAGCCTAAAGCCTAAAGCCTAAAGCCTAAAGCCTAAAGCCTAAAGCCTAAAGCCTAAAGCCCGCTTCGTCAGTCGTCGGTTTTTTTGCCCAGCTTGCTGACCTTCGCAAGCCGGCTCATCTTGCCCGTGCGAGTGATGCTGTGCCGGAGCCGGTGATCTAACTCCTCGACTTCGCGATTTAACTCTTCGGGAAGATGTGTGCCGAATTTTGCGAAGTGCTCGCGGATGAGCGGGATCTCTGCCAGCCACCCGTCAACATCCACGCTCAGCAGTTGTCGGAGGTCCTCTTCGCGAACATCCAACCCCTCGGTATCGAGATCCGCAGGCTGAGGAAGCATCCCGATTGGTGTTTCCAGGGCATGAACGGTGCCCTCACAGCGTTCGAAGATCCATTTCAAAACCCGGCTGTTTTCTCCGTACCCGGGCCACAGAAATTTCCCATCTTCGTCGGTGCGGAACCAGTTGACATGAAAAATCTTGGGAAGTTTAGCCCCTTCACGTTCCCCCATCCTGAGGTAATGAGCAAAGTAATCGCCCATGTTGTAGCCGCAGAAGGGAAGCATCGCCATGGGATCACGGCGAAGCACGCCGACTTGCCCAGCTATCGCCGCCGTGGTCTCGCTGCTGGCGGTGGCGCCCAGAAACGTTCCATGCTGCCAGTTGAAGGATTCGGTCACGAGGGGAACGACGCCCGCTCGGCGGCCGCCGAACAGGATCGCGTCAATCGGTACGCCTTTCGGATCCTCCCACTCGGGAGCGATGGACGGGCACTGCTCCGCGGGAGTAGTGAAGCGGGCATTGGGATGAGCCGCTTTCCGACGGGAATGGGGCGTCCATGGCCGCCGTAGCCAGTCGAGTAACTCGGGCGGCTTCTCGTCCGTCATGCCCTCCCACCAAACATCGCGATCCGGTGTGATCGCACAATTGGTGAAGATAGAATTCTTGGCAATCGAGAGCATCGCGTTCTTGTTCGACTTCATGCTCGTTCCCGGCGCCACGCCGAAGAAGCCATTCTCCGGGTTGATTGCGTAGAGACGGCCATCGGCGCCAAACTTCATCCAGGCGATGTCATCGCCGACGGTCTCGACCTTCCATCCCTTGATGGTCGGGATCAGCATGGCCAGGTTCGTCTTGCCGCATGCGGAAGGGAACGCGCCCGTCATGAACTTGACCACCCCGCTGGGGCTGGTCATTTTGAGGATGAGCATGTGTTCCGCCATCCATCCCTCATCCCGCGCCTGAACCGACGCGATACGCAGCGCGTGACACTTCTTGCCGAGCAGCGCGTTGCCTCCGTAACCGGAGCCGTAGGACCAGATCTCGCGGGTCTCGGGAAAATGACAAATGTATTTTTCCTGGGCATTGTTCGGCCAGGCCGCGTCCTGGTCGTTCGGCCCCAGCGGGGCGCCTACAGAATGCAATCCGCGCACAAACTCGCCATCCGCCCCAAGAACGTCCAGCACACGCGTGCCGATGCGCGCCATCATGTGCATGTTCGCCACCACGTACGGCGAATCGCTGAGCTCAACTCCGATATTCGCGATGGGCGAGCCAATTGGACCCATGCTGTAAGGAATCACATACATGGTTCGTCCGGTCATGCAACCGGCATAAAGCTGCGCCAGTTTGGCTCTCATCTTATCGGGATCCTCCCAGTTGTTGGTCGGGCCCGCTTCTTCTTTGCTGCGCGCGCAAATGAACGTCCGCTCCTCAATCCGCGCCACGTCGGCGGGGCTCGATCGCACCAGGATGCTGTTCGGCCGCTTTTCTTCGTTGAGGGGAATCGCCGTCCCGGCCAGGACCATGAGCCGCACCATTGCCTGGTATTCCTCGTCCGACCCGTCACACCAGTGAACTCGATCCGGCTTGCAGAGTTGTGCAACTTCTTCGACCCAGGCCAGGAGAGCCTTGTTCCTCGGTCCTCCGGTGGGGTCGGTCACGGTTTCTCTATCCACGATATGAGTGGCCATAAAGATCCTTTCTTCTAAAAGGCGAGAGATAGCTTTCTAAAGCAGAGCCGCCAGACACCAGGCGTTCGGGGGCGAAAACGAGTGGCCAACGACGAGGTTCCACCCTGCTCCGGGGACAAGAGCAATATTGTCCACCATTTCGAGCGTTTTTTCCAAGTCCCCTGGCCTTCCGCAAGGCCCAGAATGAGCCCTGCCGGGGCGGCAGTGGAACGATTATCGGGATATCCGTCCCTCGGCAATGTGTCCAAGATCACAAGTCCTTGTGACGGAGACCGTACGCGAAGGGTTTTCTCCCCGCCCGGACGGTTGGTCAATCGGAGGTGGATACTGGCGTTTCAAGTTCGGCGGCAATCGCGTCGAGGTGCTTGAGGGTCTCCTCAACCGTGAGCGAATACATCTCTCGGCCCAGGCCTTCGCCGGATTCCAGCGATTTTTTCAGGAAATGGCCGGCGATTTCCTTGGCCAGCGAGTCGGTGATCATTTGGCCGGTGCGGTTCTTGTACTCAACCCAGGCGGGGTGGGGCAGCGCGACCCAGACGGGACGGCCATCCACCAGGAACTTGATGTCCACGGCGTCGGCATGGCGAGTTGCCACGGCCACAATCAGCGCCTGGTACAGCACGTGCACTTGTTTCTTGGTCCAGCGGTCGGTGGCCGTGAAGTCGGTATACATGTTCAATCGCTTGCCGCTAACTCACGCAAATAACTATATCCTCCGGTGTGAGCAGGTAGCAAATGACTGGCCTCTCAGGACCATCGTTGACACAGACAAAACGGTTCAACAGAGTTTAGGGTTTTCGCATGACCACCAAAACCGCCAAAAGGGCCAAAGTCACGCCGGCGCCTCCCGTCAACGCATTTATCGGCAAGGCCGAGCCACCTGACGATCAGGAATTGGAACTCGCCTTAGGGCCGTCTAAGGCGCTCTGGGACAAGCTCTCCGACCGCCTGCGCAAGCATGAAGTGAACGCTCAGGAGTGGGGATCGTATTCGCCGAAGGCCGGATGGTCACTGCGCCTGAAACGCAAAGACCGGATCATCCTGTATCTGATTCCGCTGCATGGTTCGTTCCAGGTATCCCTCGTCCTCGGCGACAAAGGAGTGAAGGCCGCCCGTGCGAGCGAACTTCCCGACCATGTTCTGAAGACCATCGCCGGCGCGAGGCGCTATGCGGAAGGAACAGGGATTCGTCTCGCGGTTACAGGGCCCGGCGACCTTGCCGTCGTCGAAAAACTCGCGCTGATCAAGATCGACAACTGAAGGTAGTTCCCGGCGAAGGCGTCCGGTATCATCCCTCTCCGTTGTGATCCTCTCCGTTATGATCAAGGAGTGGTGAGTAAACGGGCCGCGACTAATAGACTTCAACTTCTACGCTCCGACAAATTCGGAGAACTCCCCTGGTTGGTGCATGCCTTTTCCACCCGCCTCGGCGGCGTCTCGCGGGTTTACGGAGGGAACGCGCTGAATCTCGGCTTCACGGCGCACGACTCCCGTACCGCAGTGCAGCGAAATCGCGAGTTACTTCTTAAGAAACTGGGCGTTAGTGATGGGCAGAAGAGCTGGCCGCTGATTACGCTGCGGCAAATTCACTCGGACTTGATCCATTACGTTGACAAGATGCCGGCGCACTTGCTGGCTGGAGACGGATTAATCACCGACACGCCCGGGCTGCTGCTGGCGGTGCAAGCTGCGGATTGCCTGCCTGTGATTGTGGTGGATCGCAAACGCCGCGCGGTCGGCGTTTTTCACGCCGGGTGGCGCGGTACGGTCAAGCGGATCGTGGAAAAAGGTGTGGGCGAAATGCGCAAACACTTCGGCAGCCAGCCGCGAAATCTGGTGGCGGCAATCGGGCCGGGAGTGCAGTCGTGCTGTTACGCGGTGGGCGAGGAAGTGCGCACCCGGTTTGCAGCGCAGTTCGCGTATGGGGCGAGCCTGTTCCGCGAAGTGAAGGAATCGGATCCGGTGCGAGAAAAGTATCCGCTGCTGTTTCTGACGTCGCGCGCCCCCGGGCACAGCGAATTGCCAGTCAAACTCTTTCTCGATCTGGTGGAGGCCAACCGGCGGCAATTGCTCGATGCTGGTGTGCTGGCGAAGAATATCGACACATCTGCTCCTTGCACGGCCTGCCATCCGGAATTGTTGTTCAGTCATCGCGCCGAGAAGGGTATAACCGGGAGGCTGATGGGAGTGGCGGGCGTCAGGCCGCTGCACCGCGTCACGGGTTCTGAGCGCTAACGCACAAACTTTGCACAGCCTAAGCGCGCATGATGATGTTAACGGCCCAAGTTACTCTTGACCCCCAATGCCGCGTAGGGGAGAATTAGGGCCCCCGCGCAGGGAAAGTCCGCGTCCTGACGGGCAAGTGCCTCATCCCCAGGAGATCTGCATGATGAAGATTTTCAGACTCGCGGTCGCTACTAGCGCCGCCTTCCTTGCGCTGGCCTTAGCGGCTTCGGCACAGACTTACTCGGTCGTCCATACTTTCGGCCTCACTGATGGGGCAAATCCGATGGCCGGATTGTTCCTGGACACGAACGGCAATTTCTGGGGGACGACGGAAGGCGGCGGCGCCCACAGTGCCGGTGAGGTATTCGAGATCACAGCGAATGGTACCTTCTCGGTTGCTTACAGTTTCGCCGGCTCTGACGGGGCTGCTCCCGAGGCCGCTCTGATCGCTGACAAGCTGGGCAATCTCTGGGGGACAACCGCCTCAGGGGGCTCCAACAAGAGCGGCACGGTGTTCAAGATCGCGACCAATGGCACGCTTTCGGTCGTGCACGATTTTGCTGGCGGCAGCGACGGCGCCACTCCCACCGCCGGTCTGACGATAGACAAGAAAGGCAATCTCTGGGGAACGACTCTCGTCGGCGGTGCCTCTAACCTGGGCACCGTCTTCAAGATCCCAGCGAAGGGAGTTTACTCGGTCGCGCACAGTTTTGGTTCCGGGACCGATGGTTCGGAACCCTGGGCTGGCCTTTTTAAAGACAAGAAGGGAAATCTCTGGGGGACGACAACGGGTGGCGGGGCCAATGGCGGCGGCACGCTGTTCAAGATCGCTCCCAATGGCAGTTACTCGATCGTGCGCAACTTTCCCGAGTACAGCGGGGACGGGTACTGGCCGTTTGCCACCCTCGTTCAAGACAAGCAGGGCAATCTCTGGGGGACAACTTCTGGAGGTGGCTCTTATCCGGGCACCTGTGCGGGGGGCGGCTGTGGAACCGTGTTTGAGATCGCGGCCAAGGGCGCTTACTCCATCGTGCACAGTTTCGACCCCACGCAAGCGTTCCGTCCCGTTGCTCCCCTGTTATTGGACGCGAGCGGCAATCTCTGGAGCATCACGGAGCTGGGCGGCGCCTATGGCGGCGGCACCGTGTTCGAGATCGCGGCGAATGGTACCTATTCGGTCATCTACGGTTTCGTGGGCGGCACGTTAGGCGCCTATCCCTCCACCGGCCTGGTCGGGGACAAGACCGGAAATCTCTGGGGAACGACCGAGTTTGGGGGTGCCGGAAATCTCCATTGTTTGGGGCAGGGGCATACCTGCGGAGTCGTCTTCGAGCTTACCCCGTAGGCGACGCAGGCCCGGTGCGAAAATCCCGAGATTACCAAAGGGAAAATTATGCCCACATGCGATTGCCCCGATTAATCATCATCAAGTGCCTGGAGAGTGATTCTCCACTCACAACCCAAGCACTCTCCATAGGGGTTCAAATCCTGTACTGGAACGACGGGCGAGGCGCCCGTCCCTCCATCG
>Ga0209698_10007676_pt1 | contig 11273 bp, 9 predicted proteins | sample LitLauG_LLR_2012_FD_187203 | JGI IMG/M metagenome (GOLD analysis project Ga0209698, IMG submission 187203) | Freshwater sediment microbial communities from Pennsylvania, USA - Little Laurel Run_MetaG_LLR_2012 (SPAdes) (version 2) | ecosystem: Environmental > Aquatic > Freshwater > Creek >... | reverse complement strand
GTGACGACGATGCGCTTCCAGCCGATCATGGTGCCCAAGCCGAGCGCCAGTGCCACGGCCACTTTCACCCATGTGGGGATGAATTTCGTGGCGTTATCAATGTGCTTTTTGTAGTTGGCGAGGATTTCCCAGTCGGCGGCGTTCACAACCGTCGGGTTGCTCTTTTTCATGAGACGCAGGGTTTCGCTGACCAGGTACATGTCATTGCGGAAGTTGCGCACGCGGTCGTTGGGGACCTTGGCCAGTTCTCCGAAGGAGGCGGTCTCGTTGCCGATGTCGTTGACCAACTGGCGCAGGGCCAGCATGGTGTTGGGAGTAAATTCCTTGGTGCGAACGTAGGTGGTGACTTCGTCGCGATCGTCGGCGACGACGGCATTGGCGCTCACGTAGCGGGTGAGAGTGTTGGCCGCCTGCTGGGAGACGGCGACGAAGTCGTCGGATTGCTTGCGGGTCACGGCATGATTGAGGGCGTAGGCGGTGGGAACGGTGCCGACGAGGATGAGCATGATGAGTCCCATGCCTTTTTGCCCGTCATTGGAGCCGTGGGCGAAGCTGACGCCGGTGCAGGTCAAGACGAGGAGAGCGCGAATCCAGAACGGGGGCGGTTCGGTGCCTTCGGGCGCTTCGTACAGTTTGCGGTTCCTGATGACGGCCTTCATCAGCCAGAGCAACAGAAGAGCGCAAACGAAGCCCACCACCGGCGAGAGGAAGAGAGACTTTCCGACGTTGGTGGCTTGGCCCCAGTCCACGCCGCTGGTGCCAGTCTTGGCGGACATGAGCTGGTTGGCGATGCCCACGCCAATGATCGAGCCGATCATGGTGTGCGAACTGGAGGCAGGCAGGCCGAAATACCAGGTCCCGAGGTTCCAAATGATTGCGGCCACAAGCAGAGCGAAGACCATGGCGAAACCGGCCTTGCTGCCAACCTGCAGGATCAGTTCGACGGGCAAAAGCGAGATGATTCCAAAGGCCACCAGACCGCTGGACGTCATGACTCCGAGGAAATTCCAGAAGCCCGACCAGACCACAGCGACGTGGGGCTCAAGCGAATGCGTGTAAATGACGGTGGCGACGGCATTGGCCGTGTCATGGAACCCGTTCACGAATTCAAAGCCCAGGGCGACCATCAGCGCGACGGCGAGCAGAACGTAAGGAGTAATGGAACCGGAGCGCACGCCGGACAAATCGGACAGGAGATGGAAGGCGGAATAAACCACTCCGATCAGCAGGATGATACCGAAACCGATCACGCCGATCATTCCCGGCCGTTTGCTGAGCTTCTCCTGGATTGCTGGGGCGGCTGTCGCCATGTGGGGTTCTCCTCCGATCGAATTGAAAATGCAACCGGACCGGAGGCTGCCCTCGGGAGTCCGTTAGGGCGCCTAATATATCGGAGGATTGTTACGCCAGTGTGAAAACTCTACCCGACACTTCTGTGTCGCCTTCTTCCGTCGCTTTGTGTTGCCACAACTGCTGATCATTTTCGTGGCGGGGATTCATGACGGTAAGAGTTACGGATCGAGGCAGGATTCGGGTGACTGGGCGTCTCGTCGGAGCGGACTTTTCAGCGGAACTAATCCCTTGTCGGTGTAAAGGTAAGGAGCGATCGCAGTCGAGGCGATTTGGGAAGACTGGGCTTCGTAGGAATGCACCAGCAACTCGGCCCAGCCGTCGCGGTCGGCGTCGAATTCGTTAAGGATGGTTTGAAAATCGAGCCGATCGCCGAGCGAAACCGGAGCTTGGCCGTCGCGCAAGGCACGGGCCCAGCTGGGATCGGCAGATAGCAGCTCGGTCGGCGGGTTCGCGGGAGACCCAGCGCTCTTGAACAAATCTGCTTTAAACCAGACTGTCATCAGGAACACGGTGGCGTCGGCCAGCTTCCAGCGGGCGCGTACGAAGAGGCGCGGTACCCCGTCAGGTGTGAGACGAAACGCACGGATGTCGTAGTCGAGGACGCCTTCGCCGCGGGCCAGTCCCTGGTCGGCGTGCAGCCACTCTTTGAGGCGCGGCCGCGCGTCGCCGACCGGCACAGCGGCTGACGTTGCGCCGGGGCTGGCGGCGTTAGCGAGAAGACGAGCGTCGATCTTCGCGAGCTCTTCTTTCATACGCGCGTTGAGTAGCTCCTCGATCTGTTTCGCGATCGCGGGCGAGGTCTTCCACTCGGGAAGTTCGCCGATATGCGCAACGAGTGGAGGATTGGCCGGTTCCACCGCGGCGCGACGGACCACGAAGTACTCGCTGGAAGGGGCCGTAAACTCGGCTTCGTGCTCGGGCGGCACGGAAGCAAGGAATCCGAGTGCCAGGGAGCATCCGATGGGCGCGATCACGACGCGATCGATGACGACCGGAATCGTGATGTTTGCCGAGACATTGAGGTTCCACCGCTCACCCGGCAGCGTCTTCTGCACGATTTCAGGAAAGAAATGAAGCGAGTGAGAATCGGGTTCCCACAACTCGTCGAGCCCAGCGAGCGGGGCTGCGGGTGTGGGTGGCGCAGAAATCCTGGTCGGACTTCCGGACGGGCGGCTGAGGGGAGAATTGGAGAAGCGCGACTCGGTGTCAGTTGCGACCATGAAGACGACGTGGGTCGCATCGTAGCGTGCGGCGACGAATGCTGGCCCAGCCGCGCTGAGCCGGGTCTCTCCCGATGGCGGAGGCGGGGCCTGCTCCTGGGCAGCCCGCGCTCGTTCTTCGGCATTGCGGCGAATTGCTTCGCGCTCTATGCGAACGAAAATGTTGCCTTCGGGAATGCGCTGGCTGATCGCCCACCGGTAGGCAGACCACATCACGAACAAATACACGACGACCGCGATCGCGACCCATTTTCGGTTTTTGCGGCGCATCTTCTATGCGAGACGTTCCCGTCTGAATGTAACGCGAGGAAGGCCGACGGCGGGAATGACTTTGGTTATCGTGCTTAGAAGTCAAGCCCCATCCTGACTCGCAAGCGAAACAGCGAGATCGTGACGGGGCTTGCTTTTATCAAATCAAGAGGCGGTGCTGAATCGCCGCGTGCGGCCTAGAACTTGTATCCGAGGCCGACGGAGATGATTGGATACACCTTAAAGAACGACATGCTGTTATTGATCTTGGTTTGCTCCGACTGAATGCCGGCCTGAATCGTCGGATCAGTGACGCTCAGGCAGTTGACGCCGGGCGAGAGGCAAGCGTTGCCGGCCAAGTGCAGCGTGGCCTTGGGAGAGCCCTGAAAAGCTACGCCGAATTCGAGAGGAACACTGATGTGTTTCGATTCCTTACGCGAAATCAAGTTACCCCAACCGAACGTGGCCAAGGGAGCGGCGCGATTGAAGTTCAGCTTTCCGTTGCCGGTAACGGGCGCGGCGGGATCGCTATAGTATGTTGTGCCGCCCAGGCTGAAGGTCTGTCCACCAGGAACCGCGGCAGTCGCGGTGACCGGGTCGCCGATGTAGGCTAGCACGCCGGGACTGACTCGAAAGCCGCCGCCGAATGGAAAGATGTCATAGTGCGCTTCTATGGTCTTGAAACTCAGTTGACCGCTGTAGGGCACCCCATCTTTGTTAAATCCGCGGCTGTAGCTGATCATGTTGAAGCCAGCGCGAACATTGGTGCGTTGATTTACGCGTGCTGCGGCCTCGATGCCACCGCCCAGCAAAGACGCTTTGACGCCTATGCCGAAGTTGCCTGAGTCTCGGCTGGACTGCCCGTAGCTGGCGGCGATCAGCAGCACAACACATGCAAAGATACCCACGTTGCCGGTTCGGTTTCGCATTACAACTCCTTCGTAAGCCTTAGTCGGCGTGCCCTGGATTCGAACCTAGCACCGGGGCAGACCGTTCTCAAGCACCGAAGGTAACGAGTGCTCGCGGTAGTACCGAAACGGGTCGGTCCAGCCACGCGCCTAGTCAGGCATCAGAAGAGAGTTCAATGGGAGGTGGAATTCACGAAGTTCACGTGCACCGTTGTTTCTACCTCCACCTGGTCGCCGTTCAATAAAAAGGGCTGATATTTCCACTGTTTGGCGGCTTCGATTGCTGCTGGCACCAACATCGGCTGCCCGGTCACCCTTTGCAGGCTCTGAACAACTCCTGCTTTGTCGATTACCGCCTTCAGGATTACCGGCCCCTCGACACGCACGGCTGGAGGCTGAACAGGATCGACTTTGTGAAGCAACAGATCCTGCATGATGCTCTCCGAAACGCGCACGCGCTTCGGCGCACCGGGATCGTTCACGCTTGGCAGAGCGGGCGGGCCACCTGGTGAGTTATCGACAACACCTTCGACCGCGGGTTTCGGTCCGATGAAGAAATTCACCTGCACGTTGGTTTCGACTTCAGCCGCCTCGCCATTCGACAGGTAGGGTTGGTACTTCCATTGTCTGATCGCCTCGAAAGCCGCTGCAGTGAGCAGGGGATGCCCTTTGACCAGTTGCAGACTCTCAACATTTCCTGATTTATCGATCACAATTTTCAGGATGACCGTGCCTTGAATGCGGGCCTGTCGAGCGAGGGGTGGGTAGACGGGGCTCACCCTTTTGATCAGGAGAGTCTGCATCGTTTCATTAGGAACCTGGCGGGGAGTCTTACTCGCGTCCTGGGACGTGGCAAGGCTTGCGAGGCCAAGAAGAAGAGCAAACGATGCTGCCACATGCGATGTCAGGCAAGTCCTCCGTGCGCCAAATCTCGTCCCCGCTAGCCTTGGCGATAGGTGGGGCGATTTTACAGTGAATGTCGTGTCATCGATTGCACACTAGGGCAGTTAGCCATTGCGGCGATCCGCTTTGTTCCCGGTGATTCGGTTCACGAACTTCGTAATCGCCTCCAGTGTCGCGTCCGGCTGGTCGCGCTGAGGCGAGTGGCGGCATTTGGCTAAGGCGAGAATTTCTACAGGTCCGCCCGACTGGCGGGCGACCGCGTCTACCTGCGCCATGGTGCCGTATTGATCGTCGAGCCCCTGAATGGCGAGGATGGGGCAGGCGATGCGCGGGAGATATTCTTCGATGTTCCAGCGGCGGAAGTCGGGATGGAGCCAGATATTGTTCCATCCCCAGAACGTGCGGGCGGCGTCACGGTGGTGGCGGTCGAGCCCGGTGGCCAGATCCGTGGTCTCGAATTTGATTTTTGCCTCGGCGATGCTGGCCACACTGAGATCTTCGACAAAGACATGCGGTGCGAGAAGGACCAGACCGCGTACGTGGTCGCGGGCTCCGGCGTAGATCAGCGCGATAGAGGCGCCGTCGCTGTGCCCGACAAGGATGGGATTTGCCACGCTGAGTTGCGTCAGCAAATCAGGCAGGGATTTCAGGGCCTCGTCATGCATGTAGGTGACAGGTCGCGGCTCAGCCAGCAGATCGGAATTGCCTGAGCCATAGCGCGAGTAGATGGTGACGGGGCATCCGGTCGCGGCTGCGACTTGTGCTGGGAAATCCTTCCAGTGCGAGACAGAGCCCAAACCCTCGTGGAGAAAGAGCAGTTCCGGCGCGCCAGGTCGGCATCCGGGAATCCGTTGTACTTCCAGGCGATAGCCGCTGACGGTGAGATTGAACGGTGTGAGCGAGGTATTGCGATTTGTCATCTTTCTGAGCTGTCTCGAGCCGCGTGTGGACCGTGGGGTTCATTTTGCGGATACTCCATCCCAGTTCGCGGTGCATCCAATTGTAAAGGTGTCGTAAGCTATAGGGAGAGATCAAGGAGGGTATGTGCGCTGCCCGCGCTGCGGCAACGAAAATCCGGAGTCCAATCGCTTCTGCGGAATGTGCGGGACGACTTTGCTGAAAGCCCCGGCGACGGCGGCCGTGGGCCAAAGCCAGGCTCCGGGCACGGTAGCTCGGAACGGGGCAGAATCCTCGGTTGCGGCCCCTACGCCAACGGCCGCAAAGACGATCCCCCCGCCAGAGCCGCCCACAGGCTCCGCCTCTCCTGTAATCAGCGGACCTTCTTTTCTTGGACTGAACCAGCCCGCATCGAGCCAGCCCGCGCCTTCCGGGCGTCAGCGGTCGAGTTTGAGCATTGATCCGCATAGCGCGCCCAGTTCGCGCAACCTCGACTACCTGCTGGAGGACGAAGAAGAACCGAGAAGCGGGGGAGCGTGGAAGTTCGTTTTGATCGTTGTGGCGCTGGCATTGGCGGTGGGCCTGGGATACTTGCGCTGGAAGCATCAGGGGCTGGGCTGGCTCCTTTCGGGCACGAAAAGCGCTCCCGCCGCAACGCAAACTTCAGAGGCACCAGACGCGAGTGCGCCCGCGCCAGCGGCTTCCGGAAGCGCGAGTACATCTCCGCCTGCAGCGAGCCCAACTGCTCCGGCGCAGCCCGCGGCCACGGATTCAACTGCGGCGCCGTCGTCTCCTGCGCCCGCCTCGGCTACCACGGCCCCAGGCACTACCTCTTCGACTGAGCCCGCTCCGGCGACCAATCCCACAGGTTTGCCTTCTACCGCTGCGCCCGCGCCGGCGACATCGGCACCGGGAGAGGGCGCGAAATCCGAATCGACTCCTGCAACCGCGGCCCCACCAGCTACAGCCAAAGACTCGAGCCCTTCCGCTTCTGACGCCCCAGATGCTACCGCCGATAAGCCGAAAGATGTGCCGATCAAGCCGACTCCCAAGCCCGCCGTCCGGGTCAAACCTGCGAAGGCTGATCCCGTGGCGGAAGCGCAGAAGTATCTGTACGGACGTGGCGCGCGACAGGATTGCGAACGCGGCATGCGCCTCCTGAAGCCTGTAGCGGCACAGTCCAATCCCAAGGCGATGATCGAGATGGGCGCATTGTACTCGGCCGGACTGTGTACGCCCCGGGATCTACCCACGGCCTATCGCTGGTTCGCGCTGGCGTTGCGCAAAGACCCCGAGAATCAGGCGGTACAGACTGACTTGAAGAAACTTTGGGGCGAGATGACGCAGCCCGAGCGGCAACTGGCGATTAAGCTTAGCCAGTGAGAATTTCATCTCGACGAGAAGCATCTAATCTTTTGTGACATCACGACGGGTAGTCGCTCCGATCAAGTTGTGCGTATTGGCAGTCGCGCTCATGCCGCACGGCAACGCCTGGCCCCGCCAGGCGGAGACAACCTCGCGTTCCGAACACTCGATGGGGACCAGGAAGAAGGTTAAGGGGGTTCCGAATTTTGGCGAAGTCTCGCCGACCTTGTTTCGCGGCGGACTGCCCACGACCGATGGGATCCAGGGGCTGAAGAAGATGGATATTGAGGTGGTGGTCGATCTGCGCGGCAGGCCGGACAAGGTCGAGCAAACAGTCGTGACCAAACTTGGAATGCAATACGTTTCGATTCCGTCGCATTGTCCGTTTCCCAGCGACGCGACGTGGGCGCGCTTTCTGAAAGTGATCCGCGAAAACCAGGGGAAGAGAGTTTTCGTGCATTGCCGATTGGGCGAAGACCGTACCGGGATGGCGGTGGCGGCTTACCGCATGGCGGACGAGGGTTGGACAGCGCCGGAAGCGCTGCGAGAGATGAAGGCGTTCGGCTTCAGCACGTGGCATCGGGCAATTTGTCCGGGACTCGAAGGGTACGAAGAAGGATTCCCCGAGAGACTCAAGAATGATCCGGCGTTTCGTGATCTGTCTTCGCCACCACAGCACGGATCCCGCTGAAAAACAGACCCCCACCCTGGCAGAGGATGCCAGGGCAGGGCTTTCCGCATAGAGGCTGGTGTACCTGGGAGACGGGAGGTCACCGCACCTTTCAGGCTGCGATTTGGCGGTGACGGGTGGTTGGTTGTGAGATCGTATTTTCGTCTGACATCCGATTTCCTCGCTCGCGGGTATAGTGTGACGGGGCGTCAGAACGTTTCGCTGGGCGGTGGATAATTATTATTGACGCGAGGTATTGGATCGACAAACTGCAACTCGTCCCGCATCCTGAGGGCGGGTACTATCGGCAGACTTACCGGGCTGAGTTGACGTTGGGAAAGCCGGCTTTGCCGCCTGAGTTTGGGGGCAGCCGGGCGGTGGCCACGGCCATCTATTTTCTGCTGGATGGCGAGAACTTCTCGGCGTTTCACCGGTTGCGCTCGGACGAGATGTGGCACTTCTACGCGGGCGGGGCTTTGGTGGTGCATGTTATTGATGAAGCTGGGGGATATTCGGAGATTCAGCTTGGCAGCGATGCGGAGGCGGGGGAAGTATTCCAGGCCGTGGTGAAGGCAGGATGCTGGTTCGGTTCGCGGGTGCGGGACCCGGCGGCGTTCGCGCTGGTGGGGTGCACGGTCGCGCCCGGATTTGATTTTGCGGATTTTGAACTGGCGAAGCGGGATGAGTTGGTAGCACGCTATCCAAAACATCGCGAAGTGATTGAGCGGTTGACGCGCAAAGGGTAGTTTTTATTTCTTTCGCCCGCGATTGCTGGGGGATGAAGGCATCTTGGATGAGTCGATGAATGAAATGGCCTGTTAACGTGACTTGGCATTCAGCGGTCCACGTGCGAGCGTGATGATCGCACGTGCGGCACCGTTTGCATATAGGAGTGACGGGCCGTTTAGTTGTTTCAATGCACCGGCTCTTTCCTTAGGCGTCATGACTTTCCACTCTCAAAAATGGGATATGAAGAAGTTTGCGGGTATTTTGAGCAAGTTTGGTAGGGCTCGTCGCTCTTTTTATTGCAAGTGCTGCCTCAAAAAATCGGTCGCATATTTCGACCAGTCCTCGTATGAAATCATGTGTCCGCCCCCAGCATTCAATACAAATTTATTTGAGTAGCCGTCTTTTTCGATAGCCTTAGCGAAAGTTGCGCTCTGGTTGTGATCTACGATCCGGTCTTTTGCGCCCGCAATCACCAAAATTGGCGATTTAAAGTTTTTGGCATTCTTCAGCGCTGAACGATATTTCGAGGCCGTATCGATACCGCCATCTTGTGCGACACTCTCGTCAATATATTGGATCACGCTGGGCTCTAATTTCCATTCCGGGGTGTGCCATTTCAAATACATGTCTTTAAATTCGTAAACGCCAGAAATTAAGATCACAGCGGCCAAGGATTCTTTATCAGCAATCATCGCGGAAGCAATGGCGCCGCAACTAATCCCGGAAACAGCAATATTTTTAGAGTCTACATCGGGCCTTGTCCGCAGGTAGCGCACCACTGATTGCAAAGCGACTTGGGAATCCCTTCCGCAAAAATCTCTTTTTCCCGAAGAGTGTCCGTACCCTGGCATGGAAGTGGCGACAGCAAAGTAACCCAAGTCCGAGGTCATTTGTAAGAGACCACCATTGACCATGTTGATCGCACCTGGGTGGCTATCACCCTGAACACCGTGAATGTAGATGATTGCTGGATACTTTTTGTTCGCCTGTACATTTGAGGGGGCGGTCCAATAAAGCTCGACCTTCTCATTGGTCGCCCCGATCTTTTCTATGAGTTCCTGGTGCGCGGTGAAATTGCTCTCACCAGCAGCCGACCAGATTGGAAAAGCAAATACGATCGCAGCTGCAAAAATCCAGTTCTTCATCATTAGGTTGATAATTTATGTTTTCGACAATGAAATGCCATGGGCTGTGACAATGAATCGCGGATGAAAAAGGACATCTGTCTGTCTCCTGTTGGCTCCGAAAATCGCGTTTGAAAGTCACTTGGATCAGGTAAAGAGGACGACAGATTGTGATTTTGCCAACGCAAAATTAGTGATCGAACTATTTCGTGGCGCATACGGCGTCATCGTAGATTGCCAGTAAAGGGAGCTTGTTCATCAACTGGCGAAATATCCTCATTGCACTCATCGACGTTCTCTCGCGGGCGGGGGCGCGCCCGCGCCACATCAGTCACTTGGTGGCAGCGGCCTTCTTGGGGAACATCTCTCCGATGCGGCGAATCTGCGCGCCGACTCCTTTTAGCTTTTCTTCGATGTGCTCGTAGCCGCGGTCGATGTGGTAGACGCGGTCGATGATGGTCTCACCGTCGGCGACCAGCGCGGCCAGCACGAGTGAAGCCGACGCGCGCAGGTCGCTGGCCAGCACGGCGGCGGCGCTCAGCGGCGTCTTCCCGCGAACGATGGCGCGGCGGCCTTCAATCCTGATGTTGGCGCCCATGCGCACCAACTCCAGCGCGTGCATGAAACGATTCTCGAAAATGTTTTCCGTGACGATCGAGGTGCCTTCGGCTTGCGTCGCGAGTGCCATGAACTGCGCCTGACAGTCGGTGGGAAAGCCGGGATACTCTTCGGTGCTCATGTCGGCAGCGGTGAAGGGATTGTCGCCCATCACGCGGACCGAGTCGGCGGAGGACTTGGTTTTGACGCCGACTTCGTGAAGCTTGGCGAGGATTGCGCCCAGGTGCGAGGGGTCGCATCCGGCGACATTGAGGTCGCCCCCAGTCATGGCGCCGGCGACGAGAAACGTTCCCGCTTCGATGCGGTCGGGAATGATGCGGTGCTTTGCGCCTTTCAACTTACTGACGCCTTTCACGCGGATTGTCGGCGTGCCCGCGCCTTCGATCCTCGCCCCCATCTTGTTGAGCAGATCGGCGAGGTCGGCGACTTCGGGCTCGCGGGCGCAGTTCTGCAGGAGGGTCTCGCCTTCGGCGAGGGTCGCGGCCATGAGTAAGTCTTCGGTGCCGGTGACGGTGATCTTGTCGAACACGATCTCGGCGCCCTTGAGGCGAGCAGCGGTGGCTTCGACGTAGCCGTGGTCCTGCGTGATCTTGGCGCCGAGTTGCTCGAGTCCCTTGATGTGAAGGTCGATGGGGCGAGCACCAATGGCGCAGCCGCCGGGGAGAGAGACGCTGGCGCGGCCGCAGCGGGCGACGAGCGGGCCGAGCACGAGAGTTGAAGCACGCATGGTCTTGACCAGTTCGTACGAGGCCTCGGGTGCGACGAGATTGGCGCAATGGAGCGTGGTGCGGTGGTGCGCGCGTCCGTAGCCGAGTTCGACTTCAGCGCCCATGGCGGCAAGCAGGTTGCGTGTGGTCTGGATGTCGCGCACCTGCGGAATATTTTCGAGAATGACCGGCTGATCGGTGAGCAGGGCGGCCGCCATGCAGGGAAGCGCGGCATTTTTGGCACCGCTGACGCGGACGGTGCCGAGCAGCGGATCGCCGCCGCGGATAACGAATTTGTCCATATAGAGAGGAATCCTTGAGTTGCGATTTTATTCTAGCGGGGAAATCAGGCGCGGGTAGATAACCGGGAGGGCACGGACGTTTGGGCGGGGGAAGTGGCGGAGCAAATAGGGCCCGAGAAATATGGCACCCGGAAGCGCGGGCGAGACGTCCACGCGACAGCCGCCGGGACGGCGGCGCTACGGTTTCACGAGCGCGATGGCTTGGCGGACGTGGCCTTTGGATCGCTT
>Ga0209698_10007675_pt1 | contig 11273 bp, 10 predicted proteins | sample LitLauG_LLR_2012_FD_187203 | JGI IMG/M metagenome (GOLD analysis project Ga0209698, IMG submission 187203) | Freshwater sediment microbial communities from Pennsylvania, USA - Little Laurel Run_MetaG_LLR_2012 (SPAdes) (version 2) | ecosystem: Environmental > Aquatic > Freshwater > Creek >... | reverse complement strand
CTCATGATCCGTTCCGAGTCGCTGTCGCTCTGGCTGCTCTCGACCTGGTATTCGCTGCCTTTGATCGGTGGCATCGCCGCCCTGGCGCGGCGCCAGAACGCGCGGCGCCTGGCCGAGCGCGGCAATGGCCCGTCCTCGGCGGTGCTGGCCTTGTGCAGCAGCTACGGCCGCTTCATCCGCGTGCTCAATCGCGCCGACTATGACAATTACATGAATTACCTGCGCAAGGCGGGCGACCTGGGCATACGGCCGTTTCCCCCCTACCTGCGCGGCGTCATCTTCGCCATGATCCTGATCGAAGCGGCGGGCCTGGCCTACGTGCTGGCCGGTTGGACGCTGCCAGGCGCCTCCGAGTTCGCCCAGCGCATCGCCGCCCTGGGCATCGGCTTCCTGATTGCCGTGGTACTGGTCTTCTTCACCCACTGGGCTGGGCTGGAGATCGACCAGGTCAATCGCTATCGGCGCGACCGCAACGAATGGCTGGCGGACGGCGGCGAAGGCCCCTTGTTCGGTCCCGACCTCAGCCTCAACGACGCGCAGAGCGTCGACGACCGCGAGCCGGCCTATCGCCAGCGCGCCACCCGTGGCCACGGCAAGAAGACCTACGTGCTCACCACGATCACGCTGTTGATGGTGCTGGCCGTGGGCAGCGGCGCCGCATTCGTGCGCGGCCAGGTGCTCGAGCAGGAGATCGCCAGCGAGACCGCCAACCATACCCGCACTCTGCAGCGCTTCGATTTCGGCGCGGGGCCGGAGGCCGCCGCGCCGGCGGCGCTGAGCGCCGAGCAAAGCGCCTTGCAGGATGAAATCTCCATCAAGCGCCGGGGGGGATGGGGAACGCTGGTGATCCTGATGATCATCTTCTTCTTCCTGCAGCTCCTGAGCATTTTCTTCGGCTATCGACACTCCTTCAACGGGCGCCTGAGCCAGGAGGCCTATCGCGCCCTGCGCATCGACAGCTTCAGCTCCTACAACGAACTTACGCAGTTCTACGACCGGGTTGCCGATATCGCGCAGAGCAAAGTCGACCGCCTGCAGGAGCTCCTCGAGCAGCGCTCGCGCGACAGCATGGGCAATCCGGTCAGCCAGACCCCCTATGCCTTCCGCGATTACCTGCTGGCGCGCGATGCGCAGCGGCGCGACAAGCCCCTGGGTGCCGCCCCCGAGCCTGCCGTCGCCGTGCCCGCTGCCGTGGTGCGGGCCGCAAGCGCCGCAGCCGATGCGGTTGCGCTGCCGGAGGTCCGCGGCGAGGTCCGCAGCGAGGCCCGTAATGAAGGGCCGGACCACAACGGCGTGCCACCGGCGACACCGGGCTGGTTGCGTCATGAGGCGCCGCGCACCGCCCCGCTGGAATTGCCGCCAGCCAGGGTCGAGAACCCGCGCGCCCCGGCACCGGACTACGCGGCGCTGCCGTCGCACGAAGACGACAGCATCCAGGCCCGCCTCGACCTGGCCGAAAAACTCGAACGCGAGCGCGCCGCCGCGCGCGCGACGCGGGGGCGTGCGGCCAAGCGCAAGGGCTCCGGGCTGGTGGAGTCCTGAGGTGCTCAAGGCGGGTGCAGCAAAGGCGGCCAGGCGATGCGTAGCGGCGGCGGCTCTGGCGTTGGCGGCGCTGGGGGTGCCCGCCATGGCCCGCTCGCCCGCCCAGCCGCGCGACAACGCGATTCCCTCCTGCTATGACCAGTTAGGCGATTACGCGCCCCGGCGCTCGGCCGGCGACCTGACGGTGGTTATCGATCAGACCGCCTACCTGGATGGCCGGCTGCGCCAGATCGTGCACGAAACCGTGGAGCGCCTGATCCGGCCGGGCACCCACGTCGCCGTGGCCACGTTTTCGGCCTATCTTCAGGGGCGCTATCTGGACGTGCTGGTTTCGGGTCAAGCCGAGGCGCCGGTCGATGCCGCGCAGCGCGATTTCGTCTCCAAGCGCGACCTGCGCCAGAACGACGAGTGCCTGCAAGACCAGCTCGCCTATGCGCGGCGCCTCGTCGCCAGGAACCTGGACACGGCCTTCGCCGGCATCGATCCGGCGGTGGCGCGCAGCGATATCCTGGCGGCATTGCGCGACCTGAGCCGCCACGTGCGCGATACCGCGGCCGAGCGGCGCATCGTCGTCCTGGTTTCCGACATGCTGGAGAATTCTTCGATCACCAGCTTCTACCAGGGTAACCGGGTGCGCACGATCGATCCGCAGGCCGAACTGCGCCGCGTGGGACAGGCGGGGGTCAAGGCCGATTTCAACGGGGCGCGGGTCATCGTCATCGGTGCCGGCGGCGTCAGCAGTGCCGGTTCCGGCGGCCAGTCATACCGCGATCCGCGTGCGCTGATGGCGCTGGAAGACTTCTGGCAGCAATGGTTTTCCGCCAGCCATGCCGAACTCGTCGAGTTCGGCAAACCCACGCCCCTGGTGCGCATCACCTGGGAGCGCAGTGCCGGCAACAGCGCCGAGTAGGCGCAACGGCGGCTCAGTGCGGCGCCGTGCCCGCCGGCCGCAGTGCAAAGGCCGCTGCGGCCAGTGCCAGGATCAGCGCCGCCATGCCCACCAGCACGGTCCACGACGTGCCGGAGATGTTCATCGTGATGACCTTGTTGCACAAGGCGATCATGGCGGTCTGTACGACCAGCGTCGTCTCGATCTCGTGGCTGAGCATCAGGTGGCGCAGGATCTTGAGCAGTTCCACCCCCACCAGCACCGCGACGAACAGGCCGAAGATGTCGAACAGCGCCTTGGGCTCGGCCAGCAGTTGCTGCGGATCGAGCAGGTCCTGCACCAGGGACCAGGCCGTGACACCGGTTCCGAAGGCGATGGTCACCATGACCAGGACCATCAGCGTGCCCACAGCCAGGCGTTCGAAGTTTCCGGCGAGTTTCTCCATGTCCTGGCCTTTCAAAAGTGCGGCTTGGCCGGATAGTAGCGTCGCCCGCCGGGGCCGACATGTGCAAAGTGGCGCGTGCGGTGCGGGTGCCGTGGCCGGGCCCGCAGCGCCCGCGCTCCGGCCGGGTGCTACTTGCGCGGCACCATGCAATCCCAGATGTCGAACTTCGGCGTGGTATTGGGGCAGCGCGTCATCTGGGCAACGTGGGGCGCTTCCTTGCCGCCGGTGAATTCCACCTGGAATTCCCCATGGGGAACCACGTCCAGATCGAAGGTCGAGTGGGCGGTGCAATTGGGCAGCGACGAACCCAGCGGAGCCTCGGTCAGGTCGTAGTGCAACTGGATCTTGCCCGGCACGATCTTGAATCCGGGGTTGATAGGCCTTTGCCCGCAGTAGATGGGATCGACCACGACCACGATCACGCGGTCTTCCGAGCGGTAGGGCAGAACCCGGTGGGCCGCTTCGCCGAGTTTCTCGGCGATGGGTATCGAGTTGAAGGTCAGCTTCGTGTCGGGCCAGGTGTTGTCGGCCAGGGCCGGTGTGGCAGCCAGGGCAAGGACCGCCAGAGGCGCGAACGGGCGCATTGATTTCATTTTTGATCTCCAAGGACAGTGTTGATTTTTGCCTGTCGGAGGCTGGCGGTCGTGCCAATCCGCATCCTCCGGCGCCATGGTGAAACGCCGCGGACTTGCGGTGTTTGTTGCGGATCAAGCAGGCACGGCAAATCCGGCCTGCGCGGGATCTACGAGGGGGTAACGGGGGTTGATTCCCGGGTCGGTGAAGATTCCTTAATGCTGGCCGGGCCGCGCCGCAGCAGCAGGGCGGTCCCGGCGAGCACCAGCAAGGTTCCCAGCGCCAGCGGTGCCGTAAAGGGCTCTTGCAACAGCCAGACCGAGAGCAGCAGCGTCGATATCGGTCCGACCATCCCCATTTGCGCCGTGTGTGCCGAGCCGATGAGTTCCATGGCGCGCATCACCATCCAAAGCGGCACGACGGTGCAGGCCAGGGCATTGACGAGAGAAAACTCCCACACCGCCGGCGCGAAGGCCAGCCAGGTGTTCGCCGGTCGCAGCAGGAAGTACTGCCCGAGGCACAGGGCGCTGGCAACCAGCGAGGCCAGCCCGGTGAGGCGCAGCGCCCCAAAGCGCGCCACCGTCTCGCCGCTCAGGATCAGGTAGATCGCATAGGACAGTGCACTGCCCAGAACGAGCAGGGCACCCCAGGCGATCGTCGTGGCGCCGCCCGCGGCCATCGATGCCGCGGCCTCCTGGCCGAAGGCCAGCAGCACGCCGCCGTAACTGACGGCCAGCGCCAGGGCCTGGCGGCCGGCGACCGGCCGGCGCTGGCGCAGCGCCACTATCAACACCACGATGGTCGGGTAGACGAACAGGATCAGGCGTTCGAGCGAGGCGGTGATGAACTGCAGACCATAGAAATCGAGCATGCTGGCCACGTAATAGCCGCTCAGGCCCAGCAGCGCCACGCGCCGCCAGTCGGCCGCCGTCAGCGCCGGCTTGCCCCGGCCGCCCCACCAGGCCATGGCGAGGAAGAAAGGGCAGGACAGCAGCATGCGCAGCGCCACGGCGTCGAGCGCGTCGATGCCATGGCGATACAACAGCTTGGCCACGATCGCCTTGGCCGAGAAGGCGACGGCGCCACCCGTGGCCAAGGCATAGCCGTGCCAGTGCGGGTGCGCGGCGGGAGCGCTCACGGCGCCGTACTGCCCGCGGCATGCTGCGAGGAGACCCAGAACACGTAGTTGACCAGCAGGCCGGCGCTGAGCACGAAGGAGCGGCGCACCAGGGGGCTGTCTTCGAAGGCGGCGCCGCCGATGCTGCCCACCTGCACGAAGCCGGCCAGACGCAGGCGCTCGAAGCGGCACGAGGAAAAGACGGTGCCCTCCCAGCCGCCGTAGCCGCCCGCCGCCTCGTACGCCGGGCGCGTGCGCGTGGCGTACTGCGGCAGCACCTGGTAGAAGAACTGGTGATAGCTGCGGCTGTTGTAATACGCGCCCAGGTCGCTATCCAGGAGCCAGTCGCGCGACAGCCAATGGAATTTCTGCTTCCAGTTCAAGTGCGGGTAGGCCACATTGCCGATCTGTTCGAAATGCCCGTCGTGCACGGTGACGGAGCGGCGCACGGGGATATGCAGGTTCCACTCGTAGCGGCGTTGCTCCTCGTTGTCGCTGTCGCGCGCCAGGTGCACCCGCAATTCGGGACCGATCTCCAGGGCCGGCGGCAGGTTGGGCATGCCGCGTCGCGCGTCGCTTTCCTCGCTGGCCACGGGTGGCGTCCCGCCCAGCGAGAGGTCGAACTCCACCCGCGGCGTGGCCGTGTACGCCGCGCGCACGCCGTCCTTGTCGGCCTTGAAGATCTCGCCGCGATAGATCACGTAGGGCACCGGCAGCACATAGTTCTGCGTCTGGTCGGAGCCGGGGTAGTTGGGCACCGTGACGGCGCCCACGCCCAGGCCGAGTTCCCACAGCGGCAGCTGCCGTGATTCCTGTGCCTGGGCGGGGCCGGTGCCGAACAGCGCCAGCAACGCCATTGCCGCGGCCAAAGCCGCCCAGCGCGGCGGGTTAACGATGGCATCACGGCACGACGGGGCGAGGGCCGACGCAAGCAAATTCATGGGTGTGGCACGCAAGGCGAGGAGGGCGGCCCAGGGCCTGCGCCGCGTGCCCAAGCTTGCCATCGGTGGACCTGGGGCACAAGCGCGCCCTGCGCCCGGGCGGCACGCGCGCAACACAAAGCGCGCCGGCCCACGCTCCGGGCCCGCCGGGTGCGGCAACAGCAGCGGCACGCGCGCGCTGCCTAGCGCCGGAAGGTTACGACCAGGACATCGCGCCGGCCCTCGCTGCGCGCATCGAGCGGCGTGATCGGCGTGACGCCGTGAAACACCCGCGCATCGTCCACCAGCGCGGTATCGAAAGGGTCAGTCAGCACGAAGCGGCCGACCTGCCGACGCTGCCCATCGTGGATCGTGGTCACGCCGCTTTTCACTCCGGAGCGCGACACGAGCAGCACCAGCACCCAATCGACGCCATCGCGGTGCACGCCCTCCGGGGTGGGCAAGCCGGCCTGCGCCGGTTGCGCTTGGACGCGGAACTGGTGCACTTCGACGTGCCAGGCCGGCGGGCGGACCGGCTCGGGCGTCAGGCGGTCGAAGATCTGCTGCCCGGCGCGCAGCACGGCCAGCAGGGCCGGATGCAGCGCGATGGACTCGGTGATCGGCTCGAACCAGCGTTCTATGCCCCCGTTGAGCGGGTTGTAATCGCGGCTTTGATAGTGCGGCTGCTGCGGTTTGCGCGCGATCCGGCCGGCACCCACCGAGTAGGCGCCGTGGCGCCTGCGGCGATAGCGCCCGCCGTCGGCCATGTAGGTGTCCAGGCCCAGGTCGTCCCAGCTGGCGGCAAACTCCGGCCAGCGCTCCAGGCCTTGCGCCTGCAGCACGGCGCGCATCGCCGCTGCCGCCACGAAGGCAAAGCCGTCGCGTTGCAGCGGGGTGCACAGTGCGGCCAGGTCGCCCGGTACGGGCGGCACGTACGAGGCGACTGCGGCGTTCACGGCGGCGGCGCGCGGTGCAGGTCGTGCGTGACGAAGGGCTGTTCGGCGCTGGGCAGTTCCAGCCATTGCCGGTGACGCAGGCTGGCGCGCAGATCGGCCAGGCCACTGGACCAGTGTTCGTTCATCGTCAGCAGGCTGAACTGGAAGTCCTTGGCGTAGCTTTCGTAGGGCTTGTCCTGGTAGATGAGGTGGATCACGTTGCGGCGCGCATTGCAGGCCTGGGCCGCCAGGTGTTCGTACCACGGCCCCTGGCGTTCCGATTCGGGCAGGCGCTCGAGGGCCGCGCCCAGGAGGCGGCGCAATTCCTGTTCGGCGTGGGCGGTGGAGGTGACCATGCGCGTGCGGCTCGAATACTGGATGTCTTTCTGGCGCTCGGCGACCTGCAGCAGGTCGCGCGGCAGTTCGCCGCGGGCGCTCCACAGGTCGACCTGGAAGATCAGCGCGTCGCGCCGCGGTCGCGCCGACAGCACCTGCTGCAACGGCGTGTTCGATACCAGTCCGCCGTCCCAGTAGAACTCGCCGTCGATCTCGATGGCGGGGAATCCGGGCGGCAAGGCGCCCGAGGCCATGAAGTGCTCCGCGCGCAGGCGCCGTTCGGTATTGTCGAAATACACGAAATTGCCGCTGCGCACGTTCACGGCGCCCACGCTGACGCGCATCAGCGTGGGGTCATTGATGCGTTCGAAATCGACAAAGCGCTCCAGCGTGGCGCGCAGCGGGCGCGTGTCGTAGTAGCTGGCGCCGCGCGGGTCGCCCGGCACCACCGGCAGGGTCTGCCAGGGCCGCGGAACGAAAAAGCCGTTCTGGCCGTGCAGCAAGGATTGCGTCGAAGAAACGGCGTCGAGCCAGGGGCGCCAGGCGGCGGGCAAACGCTCGGCGCCGGACGGCAGTGCTGCCGGTGCCGCAGGAGTCCACCAAGGCTGGCGGCAGATCGACTCCCAGAAGCCGCGCAACTGCGCGGCGCGCCGCTCCGGTGCATTGCCGGCGATGATCGCCGCGTTGATCGAGCCGATCGATATGCCGGCGACCCAGTTCGGGTGCACGCCGGCTTCGGCTAGGCCTTCGTAGACGCCGGCCTGGTAGGAGCCCAGGGCGCCGCCGCCTTGCAGCACCAGCGCCCGCACCGGGTAGCGCGCGGCCAGTTCGGCGCCCAGCGCCGGCGCGGGTTCCTTGACCTCGGAAGCGTGGCGGTCCATGGCCGCGCTATTGCATGAACCAGCCGTGACTCACGACGAACGACTGGCCGGTGAGCGCCGCGGAAGGGAAGGCACACAGGAACAGGGCCGTTTGTGCGACATCGTCGACGGTCGTGAAGATGCCATCGACCGTGCCGCCGAGCATGACCCGCCGCACGACCTCCTCCTCGCTTATGCCCAGCGACTTGGCCTGCTCGGGAATCTGCTTGTCGACCAGCGGCGTGCGTACGAAGCCCGGGCAGATGACGTGCGAGCGCACGTTGTGCGGGGCCCCTTCCTTGGCCAGCACCCGCGCCAGCCCCAGCAGGCCATGCTTGGCCGTGACGTAGGCGGACTTGAGCGGCGAGGCCTCGTGCGAATGCACCGAACCCATGTAGATGACCGTGCCGCCGCGCTTGCCCGGATACATGTAGCGCAAGGCCGCCTTGGTGGTGAGGAAGGCGCCATCGACGTGGATCGCCAGCATCTTCTTCCAGTCGGCATAGGAAAAGCTTTCGATCGGATTGACGATCTGGATGCCGGCATTGGAGACCAGGATGTCCACGCCGCCGAAGGCCTGTGCGACCCGGTCGGTGGCGGAGTCCACGGCTGCTTCGCTGGTGACGTCCATGGCCACGCCGATGGCCTTGCCGCCCGCCGCTTCGATCTCCGCGGCAACGGCCTGCGCCGCCTCCAGATTGAGGTCGGCGATGGCAAGCGCCGCGCCTTCGCGTGCCAGCACCTGCGCAATGGCTTTGCCGATGCCGCTGGCCGCGCCGGTCACGATTGCCGATTTTCCCGTGAGTTTCATCGCTGCTGCTCCCGAAAGTGCCAAGAGTCGAAAGGACCCGAGCCCGATGTGCAGTATGCAACAGCGCGTCGGTGCCCGCGGGCGCCGCGCTGCGCTGCGCTCAGGGCCACCATCCCCTATTGCCTTATTGTTTAAAATCAATTGCTTGAACACGGATCGCGGGGATGCCAGGGGGCACGTCGGAGACGATCCGGCGCGGCCTTGACAGGTCCCCGGCCCACCGCGCCGGAGCACCGCCTTGCCGCCGCGCGTGCCGCCATCGTCCCCGACCCCATGCCCTGCGCGCAAGCGCGTGCGAAGACCCGTCGCGCGATGTTGTTACAATGGTATGTTGCGTGCGGGCCGGGCATGCCGCGCGCTGGCTGCGGAACTTGCAGCGGGCGATGGCGGCAGGCGCGAGGCGCCACACAGGGCTGCAGTCCGGCCGTAGCAGGTGGTTACGATCTTCCGGCGTGCGTCGGTCGTAGCGGCGATATTGGGCGCGCGTTCTACCGTAGGATCGAGATTTCCATACCCGCTGTTTGGCCAGGCAAGCGCCCGCAGGATCAGGGCGCCGTTTGCGGCGGACCGGCACAGCACAACCAACCATGAGACTTTCACCAACATGCAATCCGTGACGAAAATCCTGCTGGGCTCCGTTCTGGCGCTTGCCGCGGCGATACTGGCTGCCTGCGGCAGCGGGAGCAACACCGTGGTGCCGGCTGGCATACGCATGGTCAACGACACCTCGGCGGCACTGGTGCTCAACCTCAATGGTGCCGGCACCATTTCGAGCGTGGCTGCGGACTCGTCCAGCGGCTATCTGTCCGTCACGCCGGGCACCTACACGCAAAGCGTTTCGGGTTCGTCGACCTCCGTGGCCTCTTCGGCCAACACCGTCGGGCTGGGAACGGGTCAGAACTACACCACGCTGGCCTATCCGCGCAACAACGTCATCTACTCGGCCACCTATACCGACAACCAGGCCGTGCCGCTGGCCGGGTTTTCCTCGCTGAACATCGCCAACGTCTCGGTCGATGCCGGCCCGGTGGATGTCTATCTGGTTTCGCATCCGTTCACGTCCCTGACCGGGCTGTCCCCCTCGTTCCAGTCGGTGCAGGGCCTGTCGACCGCCGTTACGCTGGCATCGACCAACACCTCGGCCACGCCGGCCATCAATTACGACATCGTCGTCACGGCGGCGGGCAAGCCCACGGACGTACGGCTGACCCTCTCGGGTCCGAACTTCGCCAGCGCCCAGCAGTACACGCTGGCCCTGACCGGCACCCCGGGCGGCGCGCTCGTCAATTCGGTGCTGATCCCGCAAGGCATCGCGGTGCCGGCCACGGCCTTCGTGCCGACGACGCTGGCGCGGGTGCGCGTGCTCTCCGGGCTGCCGGTCGGGAATTCCATCCAGGTGCTGGCGACGGTGGGCTCGACCACCCTGGCGCCCGATTACGCACCCTCGCCGACGCACTATCAGCTGGTGGCAGCCGGTTCGGCCATCACCGCCTTGACGGTAGGCGGCGCACCGCTGGCGACGCTTCCGACCACGACCTTCGCGGCCGGCGGCGACTACACGATCCTGGTCTACGGCACGGCCGCGGCGCCCCAGGCGGTGGTGCTGACCGACGTGAACCAGGTCACGACCAACTTTGCCAGTGTGCGCGTGGTCAATGCCGCGGTCACGGCCCCCACCGGGCTGACACTGTTCATCAACGGCTCGCTGGGACCCAGCGGCGTGTTGTACGGCACCGATGGCGCGCCCAACGACTATTCGGGCGTGACGCCGGCCTCCGGGGCCACCTTGCAGCTCAATGGCGCCGGCTACAGCGGGCTGCCGGCCACGTTCTCGCTGGTCACGGGCTCGGTGTACACGGTTTTCGTCTACGACCCGACCTTGCCGCCCCTGGTCATCACGGATCGCTGATAGCCGCGCTCGCGGTAAAAAAGGCCGGGCCTGGTGCCCGGCTTTTTTGTTGGTGCAATGCCGCTCAGGAGATCAGGCGACCGGCCGTCGCCAAGGCGATCGTCAACAGGCCCAGGGCCAGATTGACGGCAACCAGTTGTCGTATGCGTCCGAGCGCGGCGCCGCCGGCGGCCCATTGCTGGGCCGCGACGGCGCGCCGCAGCGCCCGGTAGGGCTGCGCAACTACCCACAGGAAAATCGCGATCATCAGGCACCCGGTGAGCAGCATCAGGTGCCAGTGCAAGGGCGCATTGCGAAATCCGATCGCCAGCAGCATTGCCAGTCCGCTGGCCAGCTGCAGCGGCGCCGCCAGCCAGACCCACAGGAAAAAGCGCTGCAGGACGGCGGACCACAGGCGCAGGCGTTCGGGCGGCGCCAATTGCGTGGCCGCGACGGGGCGCAGGCAGACGTACGCGAAGAACATGCCGCCGACCCAGATCGTGGCGCTCACGACGTGCAGCAGCAGCAGCAGGGGGAACAGGTCCATGGCCGGCACTCATCAGGGTGATCGATGCCGGTAATTATGACGGCATGAAGGCGGGGCGAAGGCCGGATGCCGCGCACGCTAATGTGTGCCGCCGCAGTGCGCACCGGCGGCGGGCCGGGGCGCGCCGAAAAACCGCGCGGGCGAGCTAAAGCCCCGGGGCCCAGCTTTGCAGCGCCACCGTATCGGCCAGCGCGAAGCGCTGGCCATCGAGCTCGCGCAGCCAGGCGCTGGCGGCGGGCACCGGCATGGGCCGGCTCAGCAGGTAGCCTTGCACATGGCTGCAGTCGGCTTCCTGCACCGCGGCCAGCTCGGAGGGCGTTTCCACGCCTTCGGCGACCACCGCCAGGCCCAGTTGCTTGCCCAGCAGGGCGCAGGCCGCCACGACGGCGCGCTTGGCCTTGTCGGTCTCG
>Ga0209698_10007673_pt1 | contig 11274 bp, 13 predicted proteins | sample LitLauG_LLR_2012_FD_187203 | JGI IMG/M metagenome (GOLD analysis project Ga0209698, IMG submission 187203) | Freshwater sediment microbial communities from Pennsylvania, USA - Little Laurel Run_MetaG_LLR_2012 (SPAdes) (version 2) | ecosystem: Environmental > Aquatic > Freshwater > Creek >... | reverse complement strand
CTCGGCCTCGCATACCTGTTCATCGCCCACGACCTGTCCGTCGTGCGCCACCTCAGCCACCGCATCGCCGTGATGTACCTCGGGCGCATCATCGAGACGGGCCCGGCCACCGAGGTCTACGTACGCCCGACCCACCCCTACACCGAGGCGCTCCTCTCGGCGATCCCCGTCCCCGACCCCGCCCGTCAACGCGAGCGCAAGCGGATCGTGCTGCGGGGCGAGGTGCCCAGCGCCATGAATCCGCCGAGCGGGTGCCGCTTTCGGACCCGCTGCCCGTACGCGATGGAGATCTGCGCGGCGGAGGACCCTGCTCCGTTCGTCACCGAGGCGGGGACGACGACGTGGTGCCACCTCCACACGAGCGGCCCCACCCTGCAGGGCGCGCCGGTCAGCACGCTCGCCCACGGCTGAGCAACACCGGCCCCGCGGTGGTCGCGTCGTGCGACCGCGGAGCCGCGCACCGGTCTGACAGTCACTCGGTCGTTTCGTTGCACCTCGCGTCGAGGCGAGCAGACTGCGCGGCGACGGCTCCACGCTCCGTGGCGTCGGGACGCGGGCCACGGTCGTCGCCGACGATCCGCAGCCCGCTTCCGACGAAGCCGGCCTCCACCGCGTCGGCACCCGAGAGCGCCGTGTCGGGCAGGCGCGCCCACTCCTCGAGGATCCGGTGGGCGAGATCGTCGTCGGGCACCGACGCGTCCCACCACACCTCGTCCGCGCACGCCGCCACGGAGAACGTGAAGAACGCGCAGCACGCCCCTTCCCGCGCCGCGAGCTCCCGCACCCACTCCTCCACGCCCGGTGCCGCCCGGAAGACGAACCGCACCGTGCCGCCGTCACGCTCGCGCCGAACCAGCGAGGTGCGGAACAAGGCGGCGTAGGCGGCGATGCGCTCCACCGCGGTGTCGGGTGCGCCGGTCATGTCGCAGACGATCGGGGGGATGGTCACCCGGTAAGGCTAGAGTCTGGACCTGAGTCCAGAGTCAAGGGGTGCGCGTGAAGATCGGGGAGGTCGCCCAGCAGGCGGACGTGACGATCGACACCGTGCGCTTCTACGAGCGGCGCGGCGTTCTGCCCGCACCGCAACGCCTCGCCTCTGGCTACCGGACCTACACGCCGGCCACGGTCGAACGGATCCGGTTCGCCCGCCGTCTGCAGCAGCTCGGGTTGACGCTCGACGAGGTCATCGACGCCCTCCACGCCGCCGAGCGGGGGGACGCGCGCTGTGCGTCGGAGCGCTGGCGGCTCGAAGCGGTGCTTGCGCGCATCGACGCCAAGATCGCGGAGCTCGAGGCGGGGCGTCGCGATGTCGCCGCCGTCCTCCGATCGTGTGACGCGGGCGCGTGTGTGTTCGCGCCCGCTCAAGTGCCGGACGCGCCTACTCGTACCACTCGCTCAGGCGCTCCCACCCGCGCGGCGGTGGCGCCAGCCGCCAGAACTGCTCGGGGGCGTGCACCGCGAGGCGTGTCGTGAGGGCGTGGTCGCGCTCGAGCGGCGGGATCTGACTCGTGTAACACCAGATCGCCTTGCGCTTGCGCTCCTCGTCGAGCTCGATCGGCACGAGCGCCGGGGTGGGCCAGACACCCGCGTGGAACAGCTTCGAAACCCGCCACGCCAGCATCCCGGGCAGGTGCTTGTAGCCGTGGTCCTCGTAGGCGAACCACGACCACTCGGGGTGCTGTTCGCGGACGAGCAGGGCGGCGCCGTGGGTCATGACGTGGTCGGGATTGGCGATTCCCATGGGGATGAACACTGCGGTCGGTGCTTCCGCGACGAGGGTCTTCTCGAGCGTCGGCGCGACGTCAGCGGGCTTGGGCCGGTCGTCGACCGCGAGGTACTGGTGGTCGGCGAACTCCAACCAGACGGGTGTGGCACCGAGGACCTCCATGGCGGCGCGGTCCTCCTCCCGGCGCACGGCGACGACGTCGTCGCCCGCCTTGAACCCCCCGAGGGCGTCCCACTCGCTCGGCTCGTCCGGGTACTTGGGGGGGCGGCCGGCGAGGACGGTGACCACGGTGGTCGCGGAGCGCCCGGCGTGATGGATGAGCAGCTCACCCGCGCCCATGGCGGCATCGTCGAAGTGTGGCGACAGCACCACGATGCGGGCGAGCTCATCGGGGGAGACGTCACCCCATGTCGGCTGTTCATAGTCCATGGCGCGTGCAACAGTAGTGGGATGGACGTGCGGTCGATCGAAGACGTGAGCCCGGTGGTGGAGCACAACGGGACGGTCCCCGTGTGGTGGCTCGTCGAGCCTCGGGAGATGATGGAGATCACCAAGGGCGGGCACCTGGAGCTCGTGAGCGAGTTCGAGGTCGCGGGCGGAGGGTACGTGGACCCGCACCACCACCCGACGCACGAGTTCTATTACGTGACGGCGGGTCGGGGGATCATGGAGATCGCCGGGGAGGCACGGGAGATCCGCCAGGGTGACCTGGTCCACATCCCGCCCAACGCGGTGCACAGCCTGCGCCCCGTGACGGATAACGCGCCGGTCCACTGCTTCTGCTTCGCGGTGGGCGAGCCCGACGCCGGGCCGGTCAACTACACCTCCCACTGAGGCACCCTCAGATCAGGCGCGGACCTCGGGCATGACGACGCCGGCGGTCATCCCGCCGTCGACGACGAACTCGGCCCCCGTGCAGAACGACGCCTCGTCGGACGCGAGGAACAGGACGAGCGCGGCGACCTCCGGCGGGTGCCCGACCCGCCCGATTGCGGTCATCCCGTACGCCACCGCCTCCTCCTTCGGCGTCATCGAGCGCCCGCCCATCAGCGCCTGGGTCATCGGCGTGTCGATACCGCCCGGGTGGACGGAGTTGATCCGGATCCCGGCCTTGCTGTACTCGAGGGCAGCGTTCTTGGTCATGCCACGGACGGCGAACTTCGACGCCGTGTAGGCGACGGTGCCCCCGAGGCCGGCCAGGCCGTTGGTCGAGGAGATGTTGACGATGGATCCCTTGCCGTTGCGCAGCATCGCGGGCAGGGCCGCCTTCATGCCGAGGAACACGCCGACCTGGTTGACCTCGATCACCCGCATGTAGTCGCTCAGCGCGACCTCGTGCGTGAGGGTGCCCATGACGAGGATCCCGGCGTTGTTGACGAGCACGTCGAGGTGGCCGAACCGCGATTCTGCCTCGGCGACGACCTCGGCCCACTCGTCCTCCCGGCGCACGTCGTGGTGGAGGTAGACCGCGCTGTCGCCGAGCTCGGCGGCCAGCGCCTTGCCTTCGTCGTCGAGCACGTCGGTCACGACGACCTGGGCCCCCTCGGCGACGAACGCCCGTGCCTCGGCCGCGCCCTGCCCCCGCGCGCCCCCCGTGATGATCGCCACCTTGCCGCTGAGTCGGTTCATGGCACCGACAGTAGCTAGATGCGCCTCACCGGCGTCGTGTCGAGGCCGAGGAGCTCGACGGTCGTCGCGCCCGACCGCAGCTTCGAGAACATCACGCTCTCCTTCTCGGCCCGGGCCTGCCCGCGTTCGAGGACCTCCTCGAGGGCGGCCGACGGCACGACCGTCACCCCGTCGCGGTCGCACACGACCCAATCCCCGGTGGCGACGTCGACGTCGCCCACGCGGGCGACGCCGCCGATCTCGCCCCCGGACACCTTGACCGCCCCCTGCAGGGCGATCAGAGCGCTGAAGACCGGGAAGCCATGCGCCTCGAGGGCGGCGACATCGCGCACACCGCCATCGATGACGAGTCCGGTGATCCCCCGCGTCTCGGCCGCGGTCGTGAGGACCTCACCCCAGTAGCCGCGCTCGGGCGGGTCGACGGCGACGACCAGGGCCGAGCCGTGGGGCGCCGCCACGACAGCGGCGTGGACGGCGAGGTTGTCCGCCGGCGAGCACGTGACGGCGTACGCCGGCGCTGCGAGCATCGCGTGCGGCCACGCGGCGTGGATTCGCGGGTGCATCGGAAGGCCGCCGCTCTCCCCCAGCGTCGCCGACCCGAGCGCGAGCAGCGTCCCGGCCGTGTCGTCCATGTGCAGCCCCCTTCTCTGACGAAGGCGTCAGTGTAGAGTCCGCGGATGCCCAAGCCGTTTCGCTTCTCCGCGCAGATCCAGGCACCCGTGTCGGGCCGCGAATGGGCCGAGCAGGCCCGCAAGGTCGAGGCTCTCGGATACTCCGCGCTCACGATGTCCGACCATTTCGGCGACCAGCTCGCGCCGCTGGCCGGCATGATGGCGGTGGCGGACGCGACCACGACGCTGCGCATCGGCACACTCGTGCACGACAACGACTACCGGCACCCGTTGATCCTGGCCAAAGAGTCGGCGACGATCGACCTCCTGTCGGACGGGCGGCTCGAGCTCGGCCTCGGCGCCGGCTGGATGCGCAGCGACTATGACGACTCGGGGATGCCCTACGACCGGCCGGGCGTGCGCATCGAGCGTTTCGAGGAAGGCCTCGCCGTGATCAAGGGGCTGATGGCGGATGGGCCGTTCACCTTCGCCGGCAAGCACTACACGATCACCGGCCACGAGGGGACGCCCAAGCCCAGGCAACGCCCGCACCCTCCGATCGTGATCGGCGGAGGCGGCAAGCGCGTCCTCGGCATTGCCGGCCGCGAGGCGGACATCGTGAGCATCAACCCGAACCTCAAGGACGGCACCGGAGGCGCGGAGACGGCACCGAACATCGTCCCGGCGAAGACCAGCGAGAAGATCGAGTGGGTGCGGGAGGCGGCCGGCGACCGTTTCGCCGATATCGAGCTGCACGCCCTCGTGGGCTTCTGCATGTTCACCGACGACCCGATGTCGATCGCCAATGCGATGGCCGGTCCCTTCGGCATCTCGGCCGAAGAGGCGCTGCACGTGCCGGTCCTGCTCATGGGCACCGTGGACTCGATGGTCGAGGAGCTGCAGCGCCGACGCGAGGAGTGGGGGTTCTCGTACATCACGATCGAGGGGCCGTGGGAGGAGTTCGCCCCCGTCGTCAGCCGTCTGGCCGGGACCTAGCCGGATCCCCGGACGGCGGCACGGGATGACCCGGCTCAGCCTGCGGCGAGCGCCTTGATGTTGCGGATGGCGAGGGTGATCAGCGTCAGGGTCGGGCCGTAGCCGGCACCGGTGGGGAACGGCGACGAGTCGGCGATGACGACGTTCGGAACGTCGTGCAGCCGGCCCCACGCGTCGCACACCGACGTCGCAGCGTCCGTGCCCATGCGCACGGTGCCCGCGACGTGGCGGGAGATGGGCACGGGATCGAACGGCCCCGGGGAGGTGTGGGTGAACGCCCATTCCGCCCCAGCCAGCTTGAGGCAGGCCTCGAGCTTGGGCGCGTAGTACGCGGAGGCGACCTCCTCGTGGCGGTGCGCCTTGTAGGTCACGCGCATGACCGGGAAGCCGCGGACGTCGCGCACGGTCGGGTCGAGGTCGACCCGGTTCGTGGGCTGCGGGAGGTCCTCGCCCTGCATACAGAAGCCCCACATGTGGTCGCGCATCTCCGACGCCCGCATGGTGTCCTTGTGACGGGCGCCCCAGGGGCTGAAGCGGGCTTCGACGACGGGGTGGGCGGGGCCGGCGTGCTCGACCATCCCGCCCTTGAACCAGGGCAGACCGGCCGCGCGCGCCGCCGCCAGCGACTCGTCGTCGGGCACGAGGTTGTCGTCGTGGAGGTGGGTGACGGCGCGGCCCTTGTGGGGGTGGACGCGCATCGGCATCTTGCCGAGCACGTAGGTCTGGAAGTGGAACATGACGTTGCGCCCGATCATCGGGTGCTCGAACCCGGAGAGCAGCAGGAGCCGCGGCGTCTCGAGGCCTCCGGCGGCGAGCACGACGTGCGCGGCGCGCTCGGTCCGGGTGACCCCGGCGGCGTCGACGTACTCGACGCCGGTCGCGAGGCCGTTGCTGACGAGGACACGCGAGACGAACGTCTCCGAGCGCAGCTCCGCCCTGCCGCTCATCAGCGCCCGCCGCAGCGACGCGACCGGGTCACCCTTGGCGTGGATCGGGCAGCCGAAGAACGCGCAGAACCCGCAGTTGTTGCACGCCGGACGCCCGTCGTAGGGCACCGAGTTGGCCGCGGTCGGCCCGGGGTAGGGGTGCCATCCGAACTTCTCTGCCGCGGCAGACGTCAGCAGGGCCCCGTACATCGGCGCACCCGGCGCCATGGGGTAGGGACCCGAGCGCCACGACGCGAACGGGTTGGCGTCGGCGTCACCGGCCACACCGACGAGACGCTCCGCCTCGGTGTAAGCGGGCTCGAGGTCGGCGTAGGTGAGCGGCCAGTCGGCCACGGATGCGCCGTCGACCGGCCCCCACTCGGAGAGGACCCGGAAGTCCTCTTCGCGGAAGCGGGGCACCTTGCCGTCCGCGTGCGTGCCGCCACCCCCCACCGTGGAGGGCACGTTGTTGACCTCCCCCGTCCTGATGCGGTCACCCTCGGCCTCGTCGCGGCGAAACGTCCTCGGCTCGAGCAGCGGGTCGGGCCCGAGGAAGTGGCGGAACATGAACTTGATCTCGTCGTTGGAGTAGTCCGACGCGAGCCGGCTCGGGTCCTCGACGTCGATGAGGTGGTTGCGGCCTTTCTCGAAGATGACGACCGATCTGCCGGCGGCGGTGAGGATGTCGGCGGCGGTGGAGCCCCCCGGCCCGGAACCGACGATGATGACGTCGAAGTCGCGACTGCCCGGGGTCACGGCTGGCTGACCTCCTCGTCGGTGTACCCGCGTGGCTGGACGTCGCCTGCGAACCCGATATACGACCAGCCGACGAGGCCGCGGTTGCCCCCGTACTCGGGTGCCCCGTACATCCCCTCGCACGCGTGCTCGTAGATCAGCGCGGTGAACCCGGTGTGCTCGGACAGGCGCCGGTCCTGCTCTTCGGGGGCGGCGTCCGCGAAGTCGGCACCGAGGAGGGCGAGTCCCTCGCGGTAGCGCTCCTGCAGCCCGACCACCGGCCCGTTCCACTCCCGCTCGGGCAGGCCCCGCGACCCTTCGATCCTCGTCCGCCAGGCGAGCTCGTCGAGCGGGGTCAGCCGGTGGAAGGTCGCGAACCCCGGCGATCCCCCGAAGCGCCCGGAGAACGCGCCGCCGGCCCAGATGCGCGGAGGGTCGAAGGAGAACGCCCCGAGGAACGTGTCGATGTAGTCGACGACGCCCGCCTCGGTCGCCCCGGGATCCTGGTCGGTCGGGATGAGCCGGGCGCACACGGCCTCGACCTGGCGGTACTCGTCGGCGGTGAAAAAGACCGGCATCAGAGGGTGGTCTCCACGATCACGCCGAGGTCGCGCTCGAGATAGGCGATCTCGTTGTCGTTGGCGAACCCGGCGCCCTGGACGTTCACGAGGTCGACATGGTCGAGGATCGGGTACGGCCCCCAGTGCCACGTCCCGAGGGCGAGGTTGACCCCGGCGGTGCCGTCACAGATGAAGGCGCGGACGTGGGCCAGGTGCTCCACGGTGGAGAAGTCGTACTCGGCGGCAGCGACGACGAGCAGGGTCGGTTTGCCCGCCAGCGCGACGAGGGCCTGCGTCGCCTTGTGATGACGGTTGAGGTGATCGCAGCGCAGTGGCTTGCGGTCGTAGTGCAACACGTTGAGGTGGAACTCCTCGCCGTCGCGCAGCTCCATCACCATGTCGCCGTGGGCGATCACCTGGCCGAACGGGGCGAACGCCGTCTCCGTCAACGGCTCCGCTTTGACGGTATGGGTCGTGACCATGCGACGTAGTCTGCACCGTGCCTTCCTTCGATGCTCGTGTTGCGCAGCTCGGCTTGACCCTGTATGGCCCGCACCCACCGCATGATCCGCTCGATGCCGTCGTCGTCCACGGGGCGATCGCACGCACGTCCGGCCAGCTCCCGCGTATCGACGGGCAGCTCACGTGCATCGGGACGCTGGGGCTCGACGTGACCGTCGAGGAAGGCGCCGCAGCCGCCCGGGTGTGCGCGCTCAATGCGCTGTCGGTCCTGCGCGAGGCGTTGGGCACGCTCGACCGGATCGAGCGCATCCTGACCGTCACCGGCTTCGTCGCGTGCGTCCCCGGGTTCGCCCAGCAGCCGGCGGTCATCGACGGCGCCAGCGGTGTCCTGTTCGAGATCTTCGGCGACGCCGGGCGTCACACCCGCTCGGCGATCGGTGTCGCCGCGCTCCCACGCGGTGGCGCCGTCGAGTTGGAGGTCATCGCCGCGCTGGCGGTCTAGTCGCCGGCGCCCAGCACCCAGGCCAGGCCGCCGGCGAGGTGGCGGAGGAAGGTGACGCTCTCCCACGCCGCCGGGAAGTGGCCGAGCGACGTCGAGAAGACCCTCCCGCTCCCCTCCGTGAAGCACCAGGCGAGGGGGAAGCCGTACGGGGGGCGGAGCGCGCCGCGTGCCCCGAGGTCGAGGTCGGCCTCGTCCACCTGGAGGAGCACCCTCGCGTCGGGGCGCAGATCGCGGAACTGGTACACCTCGTCGTGCCAGCGCCACGCCGGCCCGAGGTGGGCAAGCGCGGGGTGGTACGGCTCGCGCACCTGCAGGGTGACGTCCTGCGTCCAGGGGTGGCCGTTGAAGCGGGCTCCGACGATGGCCGCGTAGTCGTCCCACCCGTAGCAGCTGTCGGTCGCGGCGTGGATCGCGAGCACACCGGTCCGACCGGAGCGCACCCCGTCGAGGAGGGCGGCGCGCTGCGCGGCGTCCCACGGCGTCTCGCCGATGGTGAACAGCGCGACGACCGCGGCACCGGCGAGGTCGTCGATGGCGAGCCGCCGCACATCGTCGACGTGGCGGCAGGCCAACCCCGCAGCGTCGGCGAGCTGCGCCACCGCGGTCGCCGACTGGCCGAGCACGCCGTGGACACCGGCAGGCCCGTCTCGGTAGGGCGCGGTCTGGGTGACGTACAGGAGCGGGGCCGCCACACCCGCCATGCTAGTGAGGGGCCCGCCCGGGACAGAGGCGGCCGCGGCGGGACCGCGCGACGGGTTACCCTCAGCGCGCCCGGTTGGGGTACGAGCACGGGGGAACGGCGTGGCGGGACCACTCAGCGACATCCGGGTTGTCGAGGTCTCGACGGGGATCGCCGGCGGCTACGCGGCGAAGCTGTTCGCCGACGCGGGCGCCGACGTCGTGAAGGTGGAGCCGCCCGGCGGCGACCCGCTGCGGCGATGGACGGTGTCCGACGTCGACCTCGGCGGCGCCGACAGCGCGCTCTTCCAGCACCTGGCCGCGTCGAAGCGCTCCGTGGTCGGTCCCGTCGACGACTACGTCGGCGGCGCCGACGTGCTGATCGAGGACGGCACGCTCGACGTCCTCCCCGAGCAGGCCGGGCTGGTCGTGGTCTCGATCACGCCGTACGGGCGCAGCGGCCCGTGGGCCCGACGCCCGGCGACCGAGTTCACCGTCCAGGCCGAGTGCGGCTCGCTCGGCGCCCGCGGCACCCTCGAGCGGCCGCCGGTGCAGGCCGGCGGGCGGATCGCGGAGTGGGTGAGCGGCGCCTACGGCGCGGCCGCCGGTCTCGCCGCCGCCAGCCACGCCCGGCGCACCGGCACCGGCGCCCACATCGACGTGTCGATGGCCGAGGCGATGTGCATCAGCACGACGCTGTTCACCGATCTGATGATGAGCCTGATGGGCCGCCCGCCGCTGCCCCAGCCGCCGCGCGTGGTCGAGTTCCCGTCGATCCTGCCCACGAAGGACGGCTGGGTCGGCTTCAACACCAACGCCGCGCAGATGTTCGAGGACTTCCTCGTGCTCATCGGGCGTGAGGACATGGTCGGCCACGCCATGATCCGCATGGACCCGACCGTGCGGCCGGGTCTCGAGGCGAGCGCCGAGGCGTGGACCCGCCAGCACACGACGGACGAGGTCATCGAGCAGGCGTCGTTGTTCCGCATCCCGGTCGCGCCGGTCGGCGACGGGCAGAACCTCCTCGTCCACGAGCACCTCGTCGCCCGCGGGATCTACACCACGTCGCCCTCCGGGGAGTTCCAGCGGCCCCGTCCCGGGTACCGGCTCAACGGCGCCCGCCTCGGTGCCGCCACCCAGGCGCCCGCGGTGGGCGAGCACACCGGCCACGTCGACCCGCGGGTCCGCCCGGCCCCGACCGCCCCGACCGCCCCGACGGGGCTGCCGATGGCCGGGCTCAAGGTCCTCGACCTCACGTCGTGGTGGGCGGGGCCCGCGGGCACCGGCCTGTTCGCCCAGCTCGGCGCCGACGTCATCCACGTCGAGTCGATCCAGCGCATCGACGGCATGCGTCCGGCGGCGGCCGGATACTTCTTCACCCGCGACCAATGGTGGGAGTGGAGCAACTTCTTCCTCTCGATCAACGTCGACAAGCGGGGCATCACCATCAACCTCAACGACCCGCGCGGACTCGACCTGGTGAAACGCCTCATCGCCTGGGCCGACGTGGTGGCGGAGAACTTCACCCCTCGTGTCATGGAAGGGTTCGGGCTCGACTGGGAAGCCGTGCACGCCATCAACCCCCGGGTCGTGTACGCCCGCCTCCCGGCCTACGGCATCGACGGGCCGTGGCGGGACCGGGTCGGATTCGCCCAGACGATGGAGGCGATGTCGGGCCTGGCGTCGATCACCGGCTACCCGGACGGCCCCCCGATGCTGCCCCGGGGACCGTGCGACCCCAACGGCGCGATGCACGCCGCGTTCGCGATCCAGGTCGCGCTGGCGGCGCGCGACGCGACGGGCGAGGGCCAGTTCGTCGAGGCCCCGCTCATCGAGAGCGCGCTCAACATCGCCGCGCAGCAGGTGGTCGAGTACAGCGCATACGGCAACCTGGTGACGCGTACCGGCAACCGCACGCCCGGGTTCGTCCCGCAGGGCGTGTACCCGTGCCGTGGCGACGAGCGCTGGCTGGCGTTGTCCGTCGCGTCGGATGCGCAGTGGGATGGGTTGGTCAAGGCGCTCGGCGGCCCGGCGTGGGCCGCGGACACCTCGCTCCGATCCCACGCCGGCCGGTCGGCACGCGCCGACGACATCGACGCGGGGATCGCCGCGTGGGCCGCCGACCGCGAGCTCGACGACGCGGTCGCGCTGCTCATCGATCACGGCGTCCCTGCGGGTGCGGTGAACGACTTCCGCAGCATCTCGTCGCACCCGCTCTTCCAGGCCAGGGGGTTCTTCGAGACCATCGACCATCCGGTCGTCGGGAAGCATCCGGTGTCGGTGCTGCCGTTGCGGTGGAGCGGGATCGACCACTGGATCCGCACCAACGCGCCGAGGGTGGGCCAGCACAACCACGAGGTGTTCAAGGAGATCCTCGGCCTCTCCGACACCGAGATCGCCGCGCTCGAGACCGCTCAGGTGATCGGCGACCGCCCCATCACGTGAGGCC
>Ga0209698_10007672_pt1 | contig 11275 bp, 12 predicted proteins | sample LitLauG_LLR_2012_FD_187203 | JGI IMG/M metagenome (GOLD analysis project Ga0209698, IMG submission 187203) | Freshwater sediment microbial communities from Pennsylvania, USA - Little Laurel Run_MetaG_LLR_2012 (SPAdes) (version 2) | ecosystem: Environmental > Aquatic > Freshwater > Creek >... | reverse complement strand
GCTGGAGCCATCGGTTGCAGTCAAGCTGTGCGCATCCACCAGAAACGCTACGTGCACTTTGCCCTTGTCTGGCGGCTTTACCTGAGCTTTGAAAGAGACGAGCGTGGCGGAAATTCCGTCGCGCAAAGCCTCTGATAGTTCCTGGTCAGGTTTGCGATCCTTCATCTGGGTCTGATCGACGGCGAAATAGCCCTTGCGATGACGAACCTGTGCTCCTTCGTGATTCACCTTAACCTTGAGCGATCGGTACTTCCCATTCCACTTCTTGTCCTCGGGGTAATAGCCAAGGGTGTAGGCGGCGCCATTGTCGGCAAGCGCGATCGCGATGCCCTCCTTGATTTCGTTCTGATTGACGTAAGCCTTGCCGCCGGTTTCCGTGGCCAACACGCGCATGGTTTCCTGATCGGAAGCCATGTCCGACATTTTTATCTGAGCCGTCGCCGACACTAGGGGTTGGCGATTTCCGGCATCCTGGAAAGTCAGCTCCATGCCGCTCGCCAGCCCGCGAACGTCCACCGGGTACAGCGCGATTTGTGCGGCTGACATCATCGCGGCTGCATCTCTGATCTCCTCGCGGTGGGCCAGACGCGTGGTTTCCGCCATCGAACCGCTGGCTTGTGTTCCGAGACCGGTCTGATGCACGCCTTGCTGCAACAGGGCGGCCTCTGCTTCGCTAATGTTGCGATCCTCCGGAACCAGGTCGAAGGGAAATGCGGCGGTCAGCCAGATGACTTCCTTGCGGCCGGGCATTCCGCCGAGAGTGCGCGCAAGACCGCGCATCGCCTCAAGAGTTGTTTCGGTTCTGCGGTCGAGCTGGTATCCGATCTGAATTGCGTTAAAGCCGTTTATTTCGTCGACCGCTGCCGCGATGGCAGTAGCTGAGGCACCGGCATCACCAGCGGTAGTGGAAACCAGGGCTGGACCCGCCGGACCGAGGATCGGCTCCTGCGGCTTGTAACGCTTCAGCGCGGCGGTCAGAACGTTGGGATCGCTGCTGAAGTCCTGCACCAGGTGCAAGCCGTTGGTGAGGGTATAAATGGCCATGCGCTGGTGCGAACTGCTCTGCTCCTGAACGTATTTCAGCATCTGCAACCGACCATAGGCCTGATCCCGAAAGGGCGTATTCGCCGCGTCAATCACAAATACTGTGATGGGCCCGCCGGGAGATCGATACTCGGGACTGTTGGAGTAAATGCCAGGAGGCAGGGGCGGAGGAGTCGCAGCTCTGGCGGCATCTTCTGGAGTGGTGAAGGTTGCGATCTTTTGTTTCTTACCGCTCTCTTCGACGACAAAGTCGTCCGGCTTGAGTCCGAGGATGGGCTTGCCTTGTTTGTCCGTCACCACCACATCCACCAGCACCAGGCGAGTATTGACGCGAATGGTGGGCACTGGAATCTCGGGACCTGCCTGCTGGGCACCGAGACGGATCGCGATAGCCACAAAGGCAAGAAAGATAAGTGCAGCGAACGCAGCGCTCGCCCGACGGCGCCTACGACTCATAAAACTCCTCCATTCATAACTAGAGATGCCGATTGAACCAGAAAGGGCCTGACAGTAGAAGGGCGACTGTATCTCTTTTCGATGGTCGTTTCAACGCATTTGCGAACTGAACCCGCCGCCTCTAGAATGACTATTACTCCGGTTCGCCCCGAGACAAGCTATGATCCATTTTCCGGTACCCGAGGCACTCACCTTCGACGACGTGTTGCTGCTGCCCGCGCGGTCAGACGTCGTTCCCGCTCAGGCCAGCACGCAAACCCAGCTCACCCGCAATATCAGCCTCAATATTCCTATCATCAGCGCAGCCATGGATACCGTGACGGAATCGCACATGGCGATTGCGCTCGCCCAACAAGGCGGGATGGGGATCATTCATCGCAATTTGACGATTGAACAACAGGCCAACGAGGTGGACAAAGTAAAGCGCTCCGAGAGCGGCATGATCGTGGATCCGGTGACCATGTCGCCGGACGACAAGGTCTCGGATGCACTCGAGGTGATGCGCAAATACAAAATCTCGGGCGTACCGATTACGAAGGGCGGCAAGCTCGTCGGTATCTTGACCAATCGTGACCTGCGTTTTGAAACGCGCTTCGACATTCCAATCAGCAAAGTAATGACCAAGGAGAACCTGATCACCGTCCCCGTGGGCACCACGCTTGAGGAAGCTGAAAAGATTCTTCACGAACACCGCGTCGAGAAGTTGCTGGTGGTGGACGGCAAGTACAACCTGAAGGGCCTGATCACAGTTAAAGATATTCAGAAAAAACTGAAGTATCCGAACGCCGCCAAGGACTCCCACGGACGGCTACGGGTTGGGGCTGCGATCGGCGCAACCGGGGATTTCCTGGAACGTGCGCAGGAACTCGCGAAGGCCAAGGTGGACCTGGTGGCGATCGACAGTGCACATGGCCACTCCACACGAGTATTGGAGGCAATCAAGACGGTTAAGGCCAAGGTGCCCGAAGTCGATTTGATCGCGGGCAACGTCGCGACTTTTGATGGTGCATGCGAACTCACGCGCGCGGGAGTCGACGCGATCAAGGTTGGCATTGGACCCGGCTCGATCTGCACGACGCGAGTTGTCACCGGTGCGGGCGTACCGCAAATCACCGCGATCGCAGAGGCTCACCGGGCGACTCGAGATGCGGGTGTTCCCGTCATTGCTGACGGAGGCATCAAATATTCAGGGGATATTACGAAGGCGCTCGCGGCGGGCGCAAACATCGTGATGATCGGATCGTTGTTCGCCGGAACCGATGAAAGCCCGGGTGAACTGATTCTCTACCAAGGGCGGACGTTCAAGTCCTATCGCGGGATGGGATCACTTGGTGCAATGGCTCAGGGATCAAGCGAGCGTTATTTCCAGAGCACCGATGGAGATGCTTCGACCGCGGGGCCTGACCTCGGGGAAGAGTCGAACCGGCTCGCGAAATTGGTACCAGAAGGCATTGAAGGCCGCGTTCCTTACCGGGGATCGGTCTCGATGATCGTGCACCAGATGGTGGGAGGCTTGAAATCGGGAATGGGATATTGCGGTTGCGCCAACATTTCGGAACTGCAGCAGAAGACGCGCTTCGTAAGAATCAGCGGCGCTGGCTTGCGGGAAAGTCACGTCCACGACGTGATGATCACGCGCGAGGCGCCGAATTACGCGGTCGAGTAGCAAATCGGCATCCTTTGAGTCGGGACCTTGGCGTCGCTTCGATCTCACATTTCGTTCGTACTGACCGGAACTTATTTGAATCTCTTCTCATTGTTCAGGAATAACCGAGCTTGTTGATCGCCAGCCGACGAGATACCTGGAAACCCTGGCTCGCCGCCGGACTTTGGCTCGCGTTAATCGCCATTGAGTCCACAGAACTGCTCTCCTCAAGCAACACCGGGCACTTGGCCTATTCCCTGCTGACGTTTGTGTTCGGCCACATCGACATGGAAAAGTTCTTGTTCTGGCATGGGATCGGCAGAAAAATCGGTCACGTTCTTGGCTACGGGATCCTAAGCGTCCTTCTGTTTCGCGCCTGGAAAGCTACAATCCTGGTGCCCGAGATGCCCAAATGGTGTTGGCGCTGGGCTCAGTTGGCATTCTTCATGACTGCGCTGGTGGCGAGCCTGGATGAGTGGCACCAGACCTTCTTGCCGTCTAGAACCGGAAGCATTCGCGACGTTTTCCTGGACAGCACAGCCGCATTTGCGGCGCAGATACTGGTTTTTCTTTGGATCAAGACATTCAGCAGGAAAACCTTTGAAACGGCCTCCTCGTAGGAAGCACCCCTCTGTCTTCGTTTTTCAGTTACGAACCGAGATAGGTCCCTCATGTCTGGCGGCGAAGAGCAGCAGAGCAGATACGAAGGCGATCCCAGCCGACAAGCAGAAGGGGAACCGCGGGCCAAAGTGCTTCCACAGTTCACCCGTGATGATGCTGGCCAGCAGGGCCGCCACACTGGTCGCGAAATAATACAGGCCCAAAGCCCTTCCTCGCACGGGAGCAGTTACCTTATCGACCACCAGTGCTTTCAGAACAGGCGTCGTCAAAGCGTAGAAGAGGCCGTAGAAGGCCATGGTCAGCCAAATCGCCAGGGTGGAGGGAGCAAACGCAAAGAGGAAATAGACTGCCGCGAAGACCAAGTACCCCGCAGCGGCAATGGTGCGCCGCGAGAACCGATCGCTGAAATATCCGGCCGGCCAAGTGAAAAGTGTGTATGTAATGTTGAACACGAGTCCCAGGAGTGGGGCATAGCGCACCGGAATTCCCACGCTTTGCGCACGCAGCACGAGGAACATGTCGCTCGAATTCCCCAGCGAAAACAGAGTCACCGCAAAGAGCACGTAGTAGAAGCTGGCGGGAAGCCTCAGGGACGAAGTTCTGCCAATCTCGCTGGATGAGGCGCCCTCGGTTGAGGTCTTGTCCCGATCGACGTGACTCTCAGGTGGGACAGTTGGGCTCGCCGTCGCCTTCCACCCAGTTTCACGAATCCCAAAAACAGCGACCAGAATGCAGAGGATTCCAGGAATTCCGGCGGCCCAGAAAACGCCCCTCATACCGTAGGAGGAGAGAAGTGCCAGGGCGGCCAGTGGCCCTAGAATGGCACCGGCTGAATCCAGTGCCTGAATCATTCCGTAGGCGGAACCGATCTGCGACTTGTCGATCGATTCGGCTACCATCACGTCACGCGCGGTGCCGCGAATTCCCTTAGCGAAACGGTCCGAAAATCGGATGAGCAGGATCTGCCACCACGCTGTTGTCAGCGCAAGCAGAGGCTTCACGGCGTTGGCCACGAAGTAGCCCGACACCACCAGCGGCTTCCGGCGGGGCAAGCGATCGGCGAGATATCCGGAAAACAACTTTGCGATTGAGGCGACACTCTCCGCGATGCCTTCGATGACGCCTAGTTGCGCCGGGCCTGCACCGATCGACGCAAGAAACGCCGGAAGGACCCAGTAAGCCATCTCGCTGGCAGTGTCATTGAGAAGCGAGGTAAGACCGAAGGCGCGAACGTTGCGTGAACCGTTGGGGCTGGTCTCGGGAAGTTCGGGGGACATTCGTCACTTTTATCATGAGCACTGCCGGGCGAGCGACTGGCCTACATAACGCGGGTGGCCCATTCCAAATTTTGCCTTCTTTGCGAAATAGAGTGGAGATTTCTGGAGCCTACGAACTTCCCCACTCGAGCCAAAATCGGGCTTGAATGGGCCACATGCCGGTCCGCAATTCCGCAAAGACCGAAAGTGTTGGGCGACCCGCCAACTGTGCGAGGATAGTCCACCCGACCACCAAAATTCGCCCTTTGTTCGCCAGCACTCGTATACTAGTCAGGATGCCCAACGAAATCTGCAAGATGTGCGGCGCAGTAAGAGAACTGGTGTCCAGTCACCTTATAGGTGCCGCACTGTACGATTACTGCCGGAACCCAGGGTGCAGTCCGATCCGTGTTGGAGGTGGAAGGGTATTTCCAACGGATAGACAAACGCAAGTCTACCTCTTGTGCAACGATTGTGAGACCGTGCTGAATCGGGAAGGAGAGACGTGGGTCAGCCCCAAACTGGCGACGATGGAGAGAGAGTTTCCGCTTTTTGATCTACTCACAAAGAGGCAACCGGCTTGGGAAGAAGACAACACGAGGATCTACATGGTTGCCGACAACCCTGACATTGAAGCTGGGATGCTGGCGCATTTTGCGATGGGAATGTTTTGGAAAGCTGGTGTTCATTCTTGGAGAAATGGAGATCATTCAACAAAGATTGAGCTCGGGCCATATGTTGATCCGATTCGAAAATGGCTTATCGGGAAGGAGCTATTTCCGAAAAACGTGTGCCTACAAGTTGCGGTGTCACCTCCCGAAAGGGCACAGATACTATTCATTGAACCATATGAGGGCAGGCGATCAGATTGGCGCTCCTTTTTTGTTTACATTCTGGGCGTTCTATTCGTGATTCACGTGGGAAGATCCGTGGTGAACGCTGCCGAGTACTGCTTTTACCAGAATCCAGGCCACCCGATCTGGATCAGCGAGAAGATAGATTCGGATTTTGAAAAGGTATTCCTGAGGCAGTTTAGAAGGTCTCATAAGACTCAAGCATTTCTGAGGGCAAAGGAGCGCAGAGACCAAATGCTTTCACGCTCCTTTTAGATAAAGGTTAGTGTGTGGCCGGTGGCCCCCACTGTCGAAGAACCCGTGGTTTCACACAACCCCTAGCGTCTACTCAAGCCAAAACCTAACTCCAATGGGTCACCCGTCTAGGTACCAGGAACTAGGCACCAGAAACTAGCTGCCGGGAACTGAGAACCGCGAATCAGTACAGAGCGTCGTACTTGGTGACCACCCATTCCCCCTCTTTCTGCTCAAGGGTCACGGAGAAAAGCTCTTTGTACGTATTCTTGTCGCCAGGACTGTTGCGGCGTTTGCCGCGGTAATGAAGGATGCGCAGCGGGGGCGTGTCTTCCCACTCCACAATTTGCCAGCTGAGCAAGGGGTGCTTGGACTCAGAATCACAGATGAAAGCAGCGTATTTCTTGCGGTAGTCTTTTTCCCACTTGGCGAGTTCGTCGTTGCACTTGCCATCCCGCATGGCGCGGATGAACTGGGCCGCAATGTGTTCGGAAGTTCGGTCGCGCAAGGGATTCAGGCTGATGGAGTTCGGAATTCCGGACAGAGGATCGTGGTCTTCCGATCGCGACAACACCGGTCCCTGGCCGTTGAGCCAGGCAAGATAGCCGAGGAACACCACCACGAGCAGGATTCCCGCCCCTACTGCAATGCCCACATGTTTGCTGGAAAACTCCATGGCGTGTCGCACAGTTTATCGCGAAGCACCGGAGGGGGAGCAAGATTACGCCAGATTGCCGCAATCGTACATGTACGAAGGGTCGAGGCAAAAAAACGCACCCGATTTTCGGGTGCGCTGAAGTCGTTTCGGACAGAAAATCTACTCTTTGCTCTCGCCGCCAGCTGCCGGTTCGGCGCCACCTTCGCGCTGAGCCTGAGCTTCCGCTTCTTCCATCGCCTTCTTGGTTTCCTCGGCACGCTTGGCACGGACCTCGGCACGTTTCTGCCGCTTCTCGTCGAGGACAGCTTCACTGCCCAGCAGTTCGATGAAGGCTTTGTCGGCGCCGTCACCTTTCTGCCAGCCAGTGCGGACGATGCGGAGATACCCGCCATTGCGGTCGCCGAAGCGAGGACCGATGGTGTCGAACAGCTTGGTGAGTGCGTCCTTGGTCATGAGGTAGGCAGCCGCCTGACGGCGCGCAGCCAAGTCTCCGCGCTTGCCGAGCGTGATCATCTTCTCGACCAGCGGACGCATGGCCTTCGCCTTGGGAATCGTGGTTTCCACCCGCTCTTCCACGATGAGAGAAGTCACCAGATTCCGCAGCAATGACCGGCGGTGGCTGGTGTTACGGCCTAACTTCCATCCTGCAACTTTATGACGCATAGGAAAACCCTCAATGTTCAGTAACGAGCTTAGAGGTCGCTGTCTCCGTAGGCCGACGCAGGGAGAACCTGATTCGACGTCGGACCGGGGACGGCATTGCCGTGCTCGTCGATCTTCATACCCAGGCTCAAGCCCATGGAAGCGAGAATCTCTTTGATCTCGTTCAACGACTTGCGCCCGAAATTCTTGGTCTTCAGCATCTCGGCTTCCGTCTTTTGTACGAGCTCGCCAATGCTCTGAATGTTCGCGTTCTTCAGGCAGTTGTAGCTGCGCACGGAAAGCTCGAGTTCTTCGACGGAGCGATTGAGGTTCTCGTTGCGGATTTCAGGCTTGCGATCGTCCGTCGCAGTCGAGGTCTCAATCTCCTCTTCGAAGTTGATGAAGATGTTCATGTGATCTTTGAGCAGCTTCGCAGCGAGGCCCAAGGAGTCGGCTGGCGTGATCGAGCCGTTCGTCCAGACTTCGAGAGTCAGCTTGTCGTAGTCGGTGATCTGGCCGAGACGTGCAGCTTCTACGGTGTAGTTGCACTTGCGGACGGGCGAGTGGACGGAGTCAATCGGGATAAAGCCGAGTCCAAGATCCTCGTCGAAGTTCTTGTCGGCGGAGACGTAGCCGCGGCCGCGCTTGAGGCGCATTTCCATGTCGAGCTTGCCGCCTTCGCTGACCGTGGCGATGTAGACGTCCTTGTCGAGAACTTCGACATCCGCATCGGCTTCGATCATTCCGGAGGTGACGACACCCGGCTGGTCAGAGCGCAGATAAATGGCCTTAGGCGCGTCGCCCGCGAGTTTGAACGGAATCTGTTTCAGGTTGAGGATGATGTCGGTCGCATCCTCGACGACGCCGGGAATCGACTGGAACTCATGCAGCACGCCCTCGATTTTGACGGCGGTGACGGCGGCTCCCTCGATGGAACTGAGCAGCACGCGGCGCAGGGCATTGCCGATGGTTGTACCGAACCCGCGTTCAAAAGGCTGGGCCCAGAACATCCCGTACTTATCGGTCAGGGAACTGGTGTCGGTGGCAAGACGTTTCGGTTTCTGAAAACCTTTCCAAAGCATTTGTTTCTCCTCTCGGCCGTTGGGCTCAGCCTGGCTCCTTGAACCGGTCCGGGTTCAAGTCAAGCGCCAGGACAGGCTGATCTGGCACGAATGGTGGACCGAAAAAACAGTTTCGAGTTTCAGGTTTCGAGTTTCGAGAACAAACCCACTTGAAGCTTATTTGCTATAAAGTTCGACAATCAGCTGCTCGTTGACTGGTATCTGAATCTCTTCGCGCTTGGGCAGCGATACGATGCGGCCCGTGAAGTTGTCGCGATCGATCTGCAGCCAAGTCGGCGCATTCTGGTGGCTCGCAATGTCCTTCGCCAACTCCAGGATGGCCAGCTTGCGACTGGCTTCCCGTATCTTGATCTCTTCGCCGGCGCTCACTTCATACGACGGAATATTCACTTTGCGACCGTCGACATGAACGTGCCCGTGGCGCACAAGCTGACGCGCCTGGCGGCGTGACGACGCAAATCCCAGACGGTAGACAATGTTGTCCAAACGACGCTCGAGCTGTTGCAGAAGCTTTTCGCCGGTTACGCCCTGGGACCGTGCAGCCTTCTCAAAATAGTTCCGGAACTGGCCTTCCTGCGTGAAATACATGCGCTTCGTTTTCTGCTTCTCGCGCAGCTGGAGGCCGTAGCCTACGATCTTGGCTTTCCGGTCTTTCCCGTGTTGTCCGGGAGCAAAGTTACGCTTCTCGATGGGGCATTTATCGCTGAAGCATTTAGTGCCCTTGAGGAAGAGTTTCATCCCCTCGCGACGGCACAGACGGCATACTGCATCTTTATAACGGGCCAATTGACTCTCCTTTAGATGATCGGTTTACGGGTTTGGCTTCACCCTTCGTCCCGATCGAAACAGTTGTCAGCAACTGGTGCCAAGCACCTAGAAACGCATATCACACACGGCGGCGTTTTGGAGGACGGCACCCATTGTGCGGAATGGGCGTGTTGTCCTTGATCGAACGCACCTCAATACCGGCGGCGGAAAGAGCGCGGATAGCCGACTCACGGCCCGACCCCGGCCCGTTGACCCGTACCTCTACGCTGCGAACCCCGTGATCGCGAGCCATGTTGGCCGCGTTCATGGCCGCTTGCTGCGCGGCAAACGGCGTTCCCTTACGCGACCCACGGAATCCCAGAGATCCCGAACTCTTCCAGGAAAGCACGTTCCCGGCCTGATCGGAGATAGTCACGATCGTGTTGTTGAACGAAGCCTGGATGTGCACGACGCCGTGAGAGACGTGCTTGCGCTCCTTCTTCTTGAACTGCTTCTTTTTGCCTTTTTTCTCTGGCGCTGCCGCGCCACCTGCCGCTGCTGGTTTTGCCATAGTTAAGTTCGTCTCAGTTCTTGAAGTTCGATCGAAGTTTCAAGGTTTCACAGGTTTCAAGGTTTCACAGCATTGTTGCACTTACGGCATCACTTGAAACTTTGAAACCCTGCAACCTTGAAACCTTCTTATGTCTTTGCCGTCGCCTTCTTCTTCTGTGCGACGGTGCCCTTACGCGGACCTTTGCGGGTTCGCGCGTTGGTATGGGTACGCTGTCCACGGACCGGCAAGTTACGGCGATGGCGGAACCCGCGATACGAGCCGATTTCGATGAGCCGCTTGATGTTCATCGAAACATCCTTGCGGAGATCGCCTTCGACCCCGCCTTCCGCTTCAATCACCTGGCGGATGCGGTTGACTTCGTCTTCCCCCAGGTCCTGCACCTTCTTCATGGGGTCGACCTTAGCCGCGTCCAGAATACGCGCGGACCGCGAACGGCCGATGCCGTAGATATACGTGAGCGCGATATTCGCATGCTTGTTTCGCGGAAGATCGACGCCTGCAATACGTGCCATGTTGCTCCTCTATCCCTGACGCTGTTTGTGTTTCGAGTTCTCGCAGATCACGCGCACCACGCCCTTGCGGTGGATGACCTTGCACTTGTCACAGATTTTCTTAACCGATGCTCGTACTTTCATAGCCCTGACTCTCAGCTGTCAGCTGTCAGCTGTCAGCAAAATCATTTGTACCGATACACAATTCGACCGCGATTCAGATCGTAAGGCGAGAGCTCAACCGCGACTTTGTCACCGGGCAGGATACGGATGAAATTCTTGCGCATCTTACCGGAAACGTGCGCCAGCACCTGATGCTTGTTCTCCAACTCCACCCGGAACATGGCATTGGGCAGGGGTTCGATCACCACCGCCATGACTTCAATCGCGTCTTCTTTGCTCATTCACTCCTTCTGAATTCCTGTTTCAGAGATCCCTCGACTTCGCTCGGGATTTCGGCAGCGGCCCTTGGACTGCGCTCAGCGCTTCAGCCTCGCTAACGCTCGGCTTCGGCTAATGCCGCTTCGCTCACTACTGCGTCAATATCACCGGGCCGTCTCTGGTAACCGCCACGCAGTGCTCGAAGTGAGCGCTGTAACTGCCGTCCGCGGTCACTGCGGTCCATTTGTCACTGAGCACGCGCGTTTCCGGTTTCCCGTAATTCACCATGGGCTCGATCGCGAGAACCATACCCTCGCGCAGTCGAGATCCGTGGCCGCGTGTACCGTAGTTTGGAACCTGCGGCTCCTCGTGCAAACGCGTTCCAATGCCGTGCCCGACGAACTCACGCACCACGCTGAACCCATTCGCTTCCACGTACTCCTGAACCGCGGCACCGACGTCGCCCACTGCGTTGCCGACTCTTGCGGCCTCAATGCCCTTGTAGAGCGAGGCTTCCGTTACTTCCAATAACTTCTGCAACTCGGGTGTGATTCCGCTGCCAACCGGAATCCTAATCGCCGCGTCGCCGT
>Ga0209698_10007670_pt1 | contig 11275 bp, 10 predicted proteins | sample LitLauG_LLR_2012_FD_187203 | JGI IMG/M metagenome (GOLD analysis project Ga0209698, IMG submission 187203) | Freshwater sediment microbial communities from Pennsylvania, USA - Little Laurel Run_MetaG_LLR_2012 (SPAdes) (version 2) | ecosystem: Environmental > Aquatic > Freshwater > Creek >... | reverse complement strand
TCCCACGACACATGCACGACAGGATGCTTCTCGCGCCCCGTCAAATCCGTCCCCGGCCCGTCGGGATGCCGCCAGTTCGCGCCGATCTCCGGCTTCCACCATTGCCCGGAATCCCGCAGGTCCGTCACGCCCTTCGACGGACGGAAACAAATCCCGAGCGTCTTCCCCTCGAACTCCGGCAGCAGTCCCGGGATTTCCTTCGCCGTGAGCACGTGCTCCGCGGTCGTCACGTATTTCGTCGCCTTCGTGAACGCCTCGAACTCCGCATTCGTCACCAGCGTGCGATCCATGAAGAAGGGCTTTATTCGCACTTCATGCACCGGCTTCTCGTCGCTCTCGCCGTCATTGCTGCCCATGGAAAAAGTCCCACTCTTGATAAACACCATGCCCTCGGGCGGCACGGGATCGGCGGCGAAAATCGCGCGCATCGTGCCCAGCAAAATCATCGGCAGCAGCAGGGAGGTTTTCATTCGCACGAGAAATAGGCGGAAACGCCGCAACCCGCAACCTTCGCGGCACGCAGGTAGTGGGCTACTTTGAAACAAAGGGTGCGAAGCGTGATGCGAAGCTCTCTTGGAACATTGCATCCACGGCTCTGATTTTATCCACCGCTGCGGTGCTGTCGAACGTGCCGCCTTCAAGGATTGCTAGCGCCTCGTTATGGAGCGCATAAGCCAAATGTGCGGCGCGACGAACCAGGGGTCGCGTTCGTTCTGGCTTCCGAGGTAAGCTGAGAGCAACACACGTATTTCAAAGACACCCTGCGCCAGAATCTTCGCTTGCGATGAATTATGAGGCATAATGGTTGTTTTTAATTTTTGCTGTCGAAAGTGCGAACTGTCAAAGTAGCTCGCTACCGGCGTGCGCCGTCACAGCGCCGCGAGCACGCGTGCAAAAATCGCCGCGGCCTCGTCAATCTCCGCGCGCTTCACATTCAGCGCGGGCAGCCAGCGCAGAGCGTGCGTGCTGCTCGGGATCGTGAGCAGGCCCGCCTCGTGCAGTTTCTCCACGAGGAAAAGGCTCGGCGCTTTTCCCTCAGGCAATTTTGCGCGCGTGGCAAAATCCTGCGCGAGTTCGATGCCCAGCATCAGCCCGATGCCGCGCACTTCCGCAATCAGCGGCGATGCGATCGCGCGCAGCACCGTCAGCGCGTGCGCGCCGAGCGTCTTTGCATTTTGCAGCATCCCCTCCTCCTCGATCACCGAGAGCACTTCGTTTGCACCGGCGCAAACGAGCGGCGTACCGCCGAAAGTCGTCCCGTGCGTGCCGGGTCCGAGAAGATCGCACAGCTTCTTCACCGTGCCGTCCTTCAGCGAAACCGCGCGTTCATTCACCCAGATCGCGCCGAGCGGAAATCCGCCCGCGATTCCCTTTGCCCAGCTCACGGCATCCGGCATCACGTCCGGTGCACCGGGCGGATTGCCCGCGAGAATGCTTTTCCAGCCGCACCAGTCGCCCGTGCGCCCGAGGCCGCACTGCACTTCGTCAAACATCAGCAGCAAGTCGCGCTCGTCGCACAGCTCCCGCGCTGCGCGCAAAAACTTCGCGTCCGCCGGATGCACGCCGATTTCACCCTGCACCGGCTCGATGAGCACCGCGACCGTCCCTGGCTCGTCCACCGCCGCCTGCAGCCACGCGATGTCGTTGAACGGCACATGCCGGAATCCCTCCACCATAGGCTCGAATCCCTTCTTCACCTTTTCCTGCCCCGTCGCGGAAATGCCCGCAAGCGTCCGCCCGTGAAAACTCCCGAGCATTGTCACAATCCCGATCCGCGGCATGTCCGCCTGCACGAATTCGCCGATTGTGTGCTTCGGCGGAAGCGGCGCACCCTCGTTGCCAAATTTCCGCGCGAGCTTGTAGAGTGCCTCGTTTGCCTCCGCGCCCGAGTTGCAGAAAAAGACTTTTCCACCCTCACCCACGAGCCGGACGAGCCGCTCCGCGAGCAATGCCTGAGGACGCGTGAAATACAGATTCGACGTATGCACAAGCACCCCCAACTGCTCCTGCATTGCCCGCACGACGCGCGGATGCGTGTGTCCGACGCTCGTCACCGCGATGCCTGCACCGAAATCCAGATACCGTTTCCCATCCTCGTCCCACACCTCGCAGCCGCGGCCACGCGCGAGCCGCAGGTCAAAGCGTCCGTAAGTCGGCATCACATGCCGGTCGTAGAGTTCGCGCGTGGATGTCTGGCCGTCGTGCATTTTGGAAAAGGCGGCGAACATTGCGCGCCCGGTCAGCAACACCAGCGAAAAAACTGACAGCCTTTGCGTCAGTGAACTTCACGCGCGAGGCAAACGCGAATGCTGGGCAGCATATTTCCCCAATCTTTGCGATGTGACGCTGATCATTGGGGCACCACGTTCTGCACGTCGAAAGGAAGATTTTGGGAGCTTCACGGGCAGTCATCCGTACACACTTCCCGCCGACACCCCGGCCTTTCGCAGCCCCCCGCCCATGCCTCCACAGCCAAGCCAAAACCTCATCCTTCGTGGACACGCGCGTCATCTATTTGCGACGATAACCTTCGCAAAACGATCATGTACAAGCTGGCGTGAGAAACGGATATTCGGGTGTTGATGCTGGCGGTGCGCGTGGCGCGGGCTAAGGTCAGGCATTGGAAAACGCTGACCTTCATCATTACGCCATACTCGGGCTCGACCGTCGCTGTACCACTGCGAAGATCCGTGCGGCCTACAGGGCTCTTACGAAGCGGCATCATCCCGATCTGCATCCCGGCTCACCCGAGGCAGTGGCGCAAATGCAGGCGCTGAATGCGGCGCACGAAATCCTGAGCGACCCCGAGCGACGGCGGGGCTACGATATGGAACTGGATGCGGCGGCTCCCACGAAAACCCGCGGACGGGAGACGGCGAAAGTAGAGCGCAACATTTTCCATGAGGCGCGGCTGCGGATGGAGGATTTCCTGCGTGGAACAGCAATGGAGGTGCGCGTGACCGATCCGGCGAATCCGAGCGGTGCAGAGATTTTCCGGCTCGAAGTCCCGCCGGGCACCGCGCCGGGTACGCGCTTCCGCTTGCAGCGTGCGGAGCCCTTTGCGGGCGGCATAGTGACGGTGCGGGTGAAAGCGCTTCCAAGCTTCCGTTTCAGGTCGCGCGGCGCGGACTTGCGCTGCGATTTGCGAATCAACGCGCGGCGCGCGGCGCAGGGCGGCTCGGAGATGATTCAGGGAATCACTGGCTCGATGCTGCGCGTGCAGGTTCCACCGGGCGTGGGACGGGGCGCGGTGCTGCGCATTTCCGGCGAAGGCTTGCCGAAGCCGCGGGGTGGCCGTGGGGATTTGCTCGTGCGGATCACCTACCGACCCGAAGTGCGCGTCTCGCGCATGGGCGGACGGTGAATGCGAAAGTGGCAGTCTAGACGGCGCCGGGCGCGGTGTCAGGCTCCGTCGCAGGTGCGGACTCACTCTTGCGTTTGAGCTTCTCGGCCTTCTTCGCTTTCTTGTCCATTTCACGCCGACGCTTTTCAAACTGGTAGTTGGGTTTTGCCATGTGTATTTTCATCGTCCCACTATGCGGATGAACTTACGAGCGGTAATTGCGGCTTTCGCTCACGTGAGAAATGGATCTCTGGCGCCATGCAGCGGAACTTTCCCCCTCGGTGCCAGCCGAATCCGGGGTTCCGCTCCGTGCGATGCAGAGTCCTGCTGGCTTCTGCGCGGGGAATTGGTAAAAGGCGGAAATGAGCGCCGAGAGTGTCTTCATCTGCTACCGCCGCGATGACAGCGGCGAGACGGCCGGGCGCATCTTTGACCGGCTCACGCGCGACCTGCCCGCCGGAGCGGTGTTCCGCGATTTGGACTCCATTCCGCTGGGTGTGGATTTTCGCGAGCATGTGAGGCAGAAACTCGCATCCGCACGGGTGGTGCTCGTGCTTATTGGACGGGAGTGGCTCGCGATCCGCGATGCCCATGAGCGGCGGCGACTGGACGACGCGGCGGACCATGTGCGCGTGGAAGTTGAACTGGCACTCCACACTCCGGGCGTGCGAGTGATCCCGATCCTCTGCCGTCAAGCGCTGATGCCCGGCGCGGAGGATTTGCCGCAGACGATGCGCGACCTCGCGTTCAAGAACGGCCAGGCAGTGCGACCCGATCCGGATTTTCACCGCGACGTGGATCATCTCGTGAAGCACATCCGCGAAATCCTCGCCGAGCCGCCGAAAAAAATGACAGCCGCACCCTCGCTCGAAAAAAATCCAGCCGCGGAAAAGGATGCCTCGAGGCAAGAAGCCGCCGGAGCTGTTCCGACAAAGGAAACCAAAGTGGCAGCCGCTCCGACGAAGGCTACCGAGGGAAAGGCGAAACAGGCGATGATCGTGCTGTTCGTGCTCGCGTTCTGGGGGCTGCTGCTGTGGGGTGGCTTAGTCTTGGTGAAATTCGGATTTGAAAAACTCGGAGAGGGTATCACTTGGGCGAAGTCAAAGTTTGCCACTCCCACACCCGCGCCGGGCGGACTGTTCGATCCGAGACGCGTGCTGGTGAGTCCGACGCCGAGGTTCATTTTTCCCGCATCGGAAAAAAGCGCATCGGAACTTTTGAAGGATTTCCAAAAGGCTCCGATCACGCCGACGCCCTCACCCACACTGTCGCTCTCCGAACGGATCAGACAGATCACGGCACCGACGCCCACGCAACGCGGAGGGATGACTGATCTCGAAATGCGAAAGCTGCTCGGCAAGCCGACGCCGACGCCGACGCCTTTTGTCCCGTTTTTTCCCAGCGCTGATCCGCCGAACAGGTAGCAAACTCCGCCATCGTGCCGCCAAAATTCTCCAAACCGTGAAACGCATCGTGTTCCGTTTCGTCCGAGTTTGTGTGCTAGTGTATGTGGGACTCTGTCTGACCGTTGCAGGTTGCCAAAGCAAAATGCTGTATTTCCCCGCCAAGCACACCGAAGCCGAGGCACTCGCACGCGCGGCTGGCAGCGGCCTCGAACCTTGGCGCGACGCGCACGGCGATCTCATCGGCTGGAAGCGCCCCGCTCCGGGCGCGACGGCACGCCTGCTCGTCTTTCATGGCAATGCGGGTTGCGCGCTGGATCGCACCTACTACGCGGAGGCTTTCGGCGCGCTGTGGGAGGCTCACATTCTCGAATACCCAGGCTACGGTTCGCGCGAGGGTTCGCCGGGGAAAACTACGTTCATCGCCGCCGGGCAGGATGCAGTGGAAAACCTCCTCGCATCAGACAAACGCCCCGTCTTTCTGCTCGGTGAAAGCATTGGCAGCGGCACCGCGGCGGCACTCGCGGGCGCGATGCCGGGCAAAATCGCGGGCGTGTTGATGGTGATTCCGTTCGCCCGGCTGGAGGAGGTGGCGAAGGCGAAGTTCCCGTGGTTGCCCGTGTCGCTGCTGCTGCGTGACAAGTTCGACAACATCGCCGCGCTGGCGAACTACAAGGGGCCGGTGGCATTCATCGTCGCGGAGGATGATGAGATCGTCGGTGCAGCGCAGGGCTGGAAGCTGCACGCGGCCTACACAGGGCCAAAGAAGCTGATCGTGCTTCCCGGCGCAACACACAACAATTTTCCAACCGAGCCCGGTGCACAATGGTTCCGCGAAGTGAGTGACTTCATGCGGAAGTGAGTACCGAGGGGTGATCATCCCCGTAACCCTGTTCGTAATCCGCGCGAGCCCGGCCTGCGTGCGCGGGAAAGTTGAGTGTGGGATTTAGATTAGGGTTGCGAAGCGGAGTTCCGTTCTCGCTTCGCACGAATCCGCTGCCCTATTCTGCGTCGCATGATGCGACGGCTGCTGTTCCTTTTCCTGCTGTTCTTCGGTGCGTGTGAATCGCGTGCAGTGGGCCTCATTGAGCCACCGCAGGTCTCGACGGCTGCGGACGGTGCAACGGTACTGCGTTGGAAACTCGACAGTCCGGCGGGCGGACGCTTGCGTTACGGCCTCGCGCCGAACAAGCTCGATCAGTCCGCTTCGGACGAAGTCGGCACGGACCACACGCTGACGCTTCGCGGACTCCAGCTTGGCACGCAGTATTTTTACAGCATAGGCACGGCGAAGTACCCGCTCACGACGGGATTATTCGTCGCAGGAAAACCGGGCGCGGTGCCGGAAGCGAAGCCGACAATGCTTCAAAAGCTCGCACGTCTTGTCACGAAGCCGACAAAGGCGACTCCCATTTCCGCGAGAATCACGCCTGCTGCGCCGGTGTCGCCAAAGGCCGTCATGCCAGATGCGCCCGCGACGCGGCTCACGTGGGGACACCTGCCGTCACTGCCGGATCACTTTGCCCGGCACGGCAGGGACTTTGCCGCAACATCGCAGGACGACTACGCGGTGCAGGCGTGGCGTTTCCGCGAGCGCGCGGTCGCCGAGCGGCTGCCGATGAAGTTCGACTCGGACGGCACGGTACGTGTGTTCGATCCAAAGACGCGCGCATTCGCGGCGTTCAACCACGACGGGACGACGAAGACGTATTTCCGTCCGGACAGCGCAAGCTACTGGCAGCGCCAGCCGGGGCGCGCGATTCAAACACCACCCTGGGTTTCCCAATGAATAACACCTGTCCGGTCTGCGGTTTTCCAAAGCTGAACAAACCTCCGCGCAGCTCCAGCGGCGGAGCATCGAATGAGATTTGCCCGTCGTGCGGTTTCGAGCACGGCGTGGATGATGACGACAAGGGTATCAGTTATGCCACCGCGCGTGATTTGTGGCGGGGAAATGGGATGCGATGGGCATCGAAGGGGCAACCCCGGCCAAAGGCATGGAAGCCGGAGGCGCAGCTTGCATCCGTGACGCCGAAGGAAGGTGCAGAATTCATCGTCGTGACCGGCTGCACGCGCGGCTGCGGGCGTGCGCTGACGGAACATTTCATCGTGCAAGGCCACGTCGTCGCCGGGTGTGGACGCAGCGAGAATGGTGTGCTCGCGCTACGGAAGCAATTTTGCCCACCGCATGATTTCACTGCTGTGGATGTAAGCGATGACGAGGCTGTGATGCGCTGGGCAGCACGGCTTGTCATCACACACGGCACGCCGGATTTGCTCGTGAACAATGCGGCGCTGATCGCGGCCAGCGCGCCGCTGTGGAAAGTGCCCGCGGAGGAAATCACCACCGTGCTGAACGTGAACATCGCAGGCACGGTGAATGCGATCCGGTATTTCACTCCCGCGCTCATCGCCCGAGGCTGCGGCGTGATCGTGAATTTCAGCTCCGGTTGGGGCCGCAGCACTTCGCCGGATGTCGCGATTTATTGTGCGAGTAAATTTGCCATCGAGGGACTCACCCAGGCGTTCGCACAGGAACTGCCGAAGGGCGTGGCTGTGGTCGCACTGAATCCGGGCATCATCGACACGGAGATGCTGCGCTCATGTTTCGGCGGTGGGGCGTCCGCGTATCCGAAACCCGCGGACTGGGCGAAACGTGCGGGACCGTTTCTGCTTACGCTCGGTGCAAAAGACAACGGGCGCTCGCTGGATGTGCCCGGTGTCGCCGTGGAATGATTTCCGTCAAAATCTCTCATGCACACTGGAGTGTGCCGGGAACAATTACCAAAGGTGCGAAAACTAGCCGGCCAAGGCGAGGCCGCGGGCTGGTTTGTTTCCGGGCCTTCAGCCGTGAGGCTCAAAAGGCATGACAGCTCTTATTGCGAAGCAGGTGGTGCGGTGGGAGCAGAGGTGGGACGTGCGTTTTTCAGAAGGCGAAAAATATCAACGTCCATCGAGAGGGTGATGCTCGTGTCGCCGAGCAGGATTTTCTTGTAAGTCTCCATCGTCTTCACGAATTCGTAGAACTCGACGGCTTGCGGGCTCTTGTTGAATGCTTCGGCATAGATGCGCGTGGCCTCGGCGTCGGCTGCACCCTGGATTTCCTGCACCCTGCGGTATGCGGTGGAATCAATCTCGCGCAGTTCGCGATCCCTTTTGCCCGTGATGCGGGCGGCCTCACCCTCGCCCTCGGAACGGTAGCCCTGCGCGATCTCCGTGCGCTCGCTGATCATGCGTTGATGGATGCGCTCGCTGACCTGATTGTTGTAGTTTGCGCGCTTGAGGCGCACGTCGAGCAATTCGATGCCGAGCGATTGCACCTTGGGCGCGGCCTCTTTCAAAATGTCGCGCTCGATCTCGCGGCGTCCGCGCTTGAAAGAAGGCAACACGGAGGTGTTGCCGGGGAAATCCTTTTCCACTGCCTCGGCGAGCTTGCGCGTCTTGTCGCTGCGGATGATCTCAATGAGTTCGTGCCGCGCGACAGCAATGCGGATTTCGCTGCCGATGATGTCGTCGAGCCGTGACTGCGCGCCGCCCTCGTCGCGAAAGCTCACGAAATACATCACTGGATCCTGAATCCGCCAGCGCGCGAACGCCTCCACGGAAATGTACGTCCTCTCTTTCGTCAAAACCTCGATCACGGGGCCGTCCCAATCAAGCAGGCGCTTCTCTATACGGTTCACCGACTGGATGAATGGCAGTTTCCAGTGCAGTCCGGCTTCCGTGACCGGTGCACCGATCTGCCGGCCAAACTGCGTTAGGATGACCACGTCCGTCTCGCGCACCGTGAATGCGCTGGCGATAAGCAGGACGAACGGGGCGACTCCGATCAATATCAGGGCAAAACGGGAGGGGGTCATTTCTGCACATCCTCCGCAGGTCCGGAAGCAGGCAGCTTCGACATCAGTTCTGTGGCCTTGTCGCCAACGGTCACTCGCTCTAGCACCTTTGGGATCACTTGCGGAATGACCTCGACCATTGTCTGGAGGTATATCTGCGTCCTTGTGACATTCGGAGCCTTCAGGTATTCAGCGAGCAACGCATTGAATACAGCTACATCACCCAGAGCCTCGTTCACGCGTTTTGATTTATAGCCTTCGGCGACAGCTATTCTCTGATCAGCCTCGCCACGCGCCCGGGGGATGGCCTTGTTGTATTCGCCGTTGGCGATGTTTATCATGTAGGTGCGATCCAGCTTTGCCTTGTTGACTTCGTTGAAGGCCGCCTGCACCTCGCGTGGCGGATTGATATTCCTGAGCTTCACCTGATCCACCGCGATACCAATCTGGAATTCCTTCACCGCCTCACGCATCCTCACGAGCGAGCTGTTTTCGATATCCCGCCTACCAAAGGTGGTGACCTCTTCCAGCGTGCGGTCGCCGATGATTTCACGCATGACGGACTCGGAAATATTGCGCAGTGTGTCCTCGGGATTGCGCACGTGGAAAAGGAAAACCTGCGGATCGTCGAGGTGGTATTGCACCACCCACTCGACGAGCGCCGTGTTCAGATCGCCAGTGACCATGTTCTTCTCGCGATCCTGCTCGTCGCCGAACCGGTGAAGATTCGTGTCGCCGAATGTACCGAAGCCAAACTCGATCTTAAACTGACGTTTCACTGAAACGGGGAGGATTTCATCAATCCCGAATGGGAGTTTGAAATGCAACCCAGGCTCACAGACTGCATCGAATTTGCCAAAACGAAGCACCACGCCGACCGATTCGGTGGGAATGATGTAATAACTGGAGAAAAACAACCACAAGCCGGCGAAGAAGAGTGGGACAAATATCGTCCAACGTGCGAGTTTAACCACGAGCCGCAGCAAGATAGTGCGGTCGAGATCATTGATTATCATTTTAAAAGTGTGCCCTCCCGACTCGCGGACAGCAAGTGGTGATCGATCCAAGTTTCGACGTGGCTTTCGTTTATTCCGTGCTCACCAGTGTCACAACCAATTGGTCGCATCGAATTGGAGCCAAGAGTGAAAATGCACGTCAAGCTGCGACAGCATGAAGGCGAGCAGCATAAGGAAGAGCGCGGCAATATCGCGGCGTCCAAAACGATCCGTCGTGCCGTGCTGACGAATGAAATTCAGCAGGACCCCCGTCGGGCAGCCGTAGTGGCAGTAGGCCATCGGCACGAAGCACGCGGCGATGAGTCCCGTGACCGCGATGGTGATAGTCGCCCAGCCCGCTGTGCGAATCGCGTAGGCATCGAACGGCTCAAATGCGGCGAGATCGTGCGGCAGCACGAGCATCACAACGCCAAGGATCATCGCGAGCGTGAGCAGCGGCAACCAGCGCAAACCCGCGGCAAATTGTTTCGGCAGAGCGATGCGCCAGCTTTTCGGTGCAATACGTGAGATGAGTTCCTGCGCATGACCATGCGGGCAGAGATGCTGGCAGTAGAGTGGCTTGCCGGAGAACCATGGGACGATGAGCGATACAGCGAGCATGAGCACGAGTCCGGGCGCGAGCCGCCACGGCACGCCGTTTTGCGCCCAGCCGACGATGAGCGTCTGCGCGAGCAGGTCAGCATTAATGAAGCCAACATAGCCGATCACGAGCAATTGAAATGCGCGCCGCAGCCACGGGCGGCCATGCGTGCCAGTGAATGCAAGCACCGTTCCCCCGATGACCACCAGCGTAAGTCCGACGTCGCGCACACCAAGCCGGAACGGCACCGGCGCAATCTTCGCGGCGCGGTCCGCCGAACGCAGGCGGCGCACGATGCCGTCCGCAAGCGCGAGGCTCGTCATGGATGCTCCGCTCACGCCTTCGATTCCCTCTTCCTCCGGCGTGCGTCCGGCGACCTCATCCCACGAACGGCCATTCCACGTTTTCAAAAAGCTGCGATCCTTCCTGATGTCGCTCACATGCTCTTCTGTGTCCTCGCTCGCACGAATTCGCACGCCAACGACGTGCAGTGCAGGATCGAATGCGACAAGCGTGTTTGTCCATCCGCGATAGCCGATGACGGAATCTGACACCGGCGCAGTCTGAAGCACATAACCGAGTTTCATCCCGTCCGCACTGAGCACGTGCCAGCCACCGCGGTCACTTGCATCAATGTCCAGTCGGGCCACTGTGGGAAAAAGCGGCTGCACTTCCGCCACCGTGAGCGGACGAAGCGACTCGACACGAACACGCAAAGCGTGTTCGCGCAGCAGGCACACGATCGCGACGAGAACGGCGAGACGGTAAATCTGGAGGATCAGGCGGCGCACGGGGCGCACACTGCCGGATGCACTTCTGCTTTTCCAAGCAGAGACTCGCGCCGCGGATTCGCGAAGGACGCGGAGGACGCTGCTGCCGCCGGTGCCAGCTGTGGCATGTCGTTACGGTTGTGAAAAACAGAAACACAATGGAACGTGTCCCTCCACTACGCTCTTGCCGCACGCGTCGCGGGCTTGGATAGTCCGCGCCCATTTTATGACGCAAATTGGCATCGGCCTCGCCGGATTCGGCACTGTCGGCGCGGGTGTGTTAAAGCACCTTACGCAAAACCGCAACCTGCTCTCGCAGCGGCT
>Ga0209698_10007667_pt1 | contig 11277 bp, 13 predicted proteins | sample LitLauG_LLR_2012_FD_187203 | JGI IMG/M metagenome (GOLD analysis project Ga0209698, IMG submission 187203) | Freshwater sediment microbial communities from Pennsylvania, USA - Little Laurel Run_MetaG_LLR_2012 (SPAdes) (version 2) | ecosystem: Environmental > Aquatic > Freshwater > Creek >... | reverse complement strand
CTGTAGTGGTGCGAGACGACCGACTGGGCGACCACGTCGTACTCGTCGATCCCGAGGTGCGCGTCGGTCACCGAGAACGGCCGGTACCTCTCGCCCCTCGCGAGTCGCTGGAGGTCGGGGACGAGGACCTCGATGACGAAGCGGCCGCCGGGTCCGAGGTGGCGCGCCGCGTTCGCGAAGCACTCGACCTGCTCGTCCTGGGTCGTCAGGTTCATGATCGTGTTGAACACGAGGTACACCAGGGCGAACGTGCCCGGCACCGTCACCGAGGCGAAGTCGCCGATCGTCACGTCCACCGCCTCGGCGCCCGGCTTCCCACGGAGGCGCGCGACCATCGCGGAGGAAAGATCGATGCCGCGCACCGCGACCCCGCGCTGGCTGAGCGGCAGGGCGATCCGACCCGTGCCGACCCCGAACTCGAGCGCGGCGCCGCCGTCGGCGAGCGCCGCGAGGAACTCCACGGTCGCCGAGATCGTCGCGGCATCGAACTCCGTCGCGGCGTCAGCGTCGTAGTGCTCCGCGATCTCCTCGCCGAAGTGGTCCTCGGGCATCGGCGAAGTCTGGCACCGGCGACGCGCGTTGGCCCGCCGCAAGCGGACGGCGCCACCGCGCAACGGTGCCCTCGCTAGCTCAGCGCGTCGCCGACGCCGCGCACACAGGTCACGACGAGCTGGCCCGCCGGGCGCCGGCGAGGCCGAAGCCCGTCATCGCCACGCTCGACGCGGCGACGATCCAGAACCCCGTGATGTAGCTCAGCTCGTGTCGCAGCAGCCAGAGCCAGTCCACGCAGCAGATCACGAGCACGAAGCCGATGCCCGCGACCACCCAGTCGACGGTCGCGCCGTAGGAGCGCAGCGTGAAGACCCGGACGACGAACGCCACGAGCAGCAGCGTGAACAGGATCTGCGCGCTCGGCGCCCCCCACCACTGGAACGGGGAGTACTCCACCTGGATCACGCCCGTGGTGCCGACCGGTCCGACGCCCCAGGAGATGAAGAACGCGAGCGCGCCGAGACCCGCGGAGAACAGCTGTCCGCGGCGCAGTGCTCCGAGCGCCGCCATCTCGTCGTCGTCCGCGCGGCGCGTCGCACTCGATGCCCTCGCGACCGGGGTCGTCGTCATGGGCGCAGGGATCGGTCGAAGGGAGGGCTCGGGCGCGACCGGCTCGACCGCCGCTGCCGCCACGGGAGCGGCGGCAGCGGCGGCGACCGGCGGCTGGCCGGCGAGGGTCCCGCAGGCGGTGCACGCACCCGCCCCCTCGAGCAGCGGGGTCCCGCAGCCGATGCAGAACGCCGGCGGGCGGTCCTTCGAGCCGCAGTGATGGATGGAGACCGATCCGGGGTCGACGTCCTTTCCGCACCATTGACAGAACATCGAGTCCCCCATCGATCGCGGCCGTCGGCGTGCGACGCTACCGGAGCGACCTGGCGGCGACCGTGATGCGGACGGACCCCTCGAGGTGCGCTCGTCGCTCACGCCCGCCACTGCGTCGAGGCCATGGTGCTCCACGTCGCCGCGTCGGTGCACGGTCGCGCCCGAACGACGAGGATGACGCGATGCAGACACCACTCTCTGGAACCGTCACACTCGTCACGGGGGCATCTAGCGGCATCGGGGCGGCCACGGCCACGCTGCTCGCGGGACAGGGCGCCGCCGTTGCGATCGCCGCGCGTCGCGTGGACCGACTCGAGCTCCTCGCCGAGCAGATCCGCGCCGGTGGCGGCACCGCGCTCGTCATCGAGGCCGACATCACCGATGAGCGCCAGGCGATGTCAGCGGTGCAGCGCACGGTCGACGAGCTCGGTCGCCTCGACACCCTCGTGAACAACGCCGGGGTGATGCTGCTCGGCCCGGCCGTCGGTGCGCCCGTGTCGGAGTGGCAGCGGATGGTCGAGCTCAACGTCCTCGGGCTGCTGTACTGCTCGCACGCCGCGATGCCCCACCTGCTCTCCGCCGCCGCACAGGGGCCCCGTCAGGTCGCCGACGTCGTCAACGTCAGCTCGGTCGCCGGGCGCACGGCGCGAAGCGGCGCGGGCGTCTACAACCTGACCAAGCACGGCGTCGGCGCGTTCAGCGAGTCGCTCCGCCAGGAGGTCGCGAGCCGCCACGTCCGCGTCTCGCTCGTCGAGCCCGGCGCAACTGCGACCGAGCTCGCCGGCCACAACCGTCCCGAGGTACTCGAGGCGATCCGCTCGCAGTTCACGGCCCGCCTCGAAGCGCTCGACGTCGCCGAGGCCGTCAGCTTCATCGTCACGCGCCCCGCGCACGTCGCGGTGAACGAGGTCCTGATCCGCCCCACGGAGCAGGAGCGTTAGGCGGCGGCCTCGGCACGCGCCGCCTGCGGGTGCCAGCATGTCGGCGTGCCCGAGCACCTCGACGAGCCCGCAGCGCCGCGGCGCTTCGAGGACCTCGAGCTCGGCGGTGCCGTGTTCTCAAGGGTCGTCCTCGCCCGCGCGCGCTTCGACGCCGTCGACCTGACCGGTGCGACCTTCCGCGCCGTCGACCTCGTGGACGTCGAGGTCAGCGGTGACATCACGGGGCTGCGGATCAACGGCGTCGAGGTCGCCCCGCTGGTCGACGCCGAGCTCGACCGCCGGCATCCGGGCCGGGCCAAGATGCGACCCGTCGACGCCGCGGGCTTCCGCGAGGCGTGGGACCTGCTCGAGTCGTTGTGGGGCGCGACCGTCGAGCGGGCCCGGGGACTGCCAGAGGATTGGCTCCACGAGCGCGTCGGTGGGGAGTGGTCGTTCATCGAGACCCTGCGTCACCTCGTCTTCGCGACCGACGCGTGGGTGCGCCGTGCGATCCTCGGGATCGCGTCGCCGTGGGACCCCCTGGACCTGCCGCACGACGAGATGGAGGCGCACCCGGGCGTGCCGCGCGACCGCGAGGCACGCCCGAAACTCGACGAGGTGCTCGCGCTGCGCGCGGATCGCATCGCCACGGTGCGCCAGGTGCTCGCGGGGCTCTCGGACGCCGAGCTTGCCGCGACGACGGCGCCGGTCGCAGCGCCGGGCTACCCCGCCTCGCAGGGATTCGAGGTCGCGGGGTGCCTGAGGATCGTGCTCAACGAGGAGTGGCAGCACCGGCTCTACGCGGAGCGGGACCTCGACGCGCTGGGCGCCCGGGACGCACAGGGCGAAGCGCCGTGACGACGGGCGCACGCCCGCTCGATCCGGCGTCGCGTCCAGCCGCTCGGTAGGGTGGGCTCGTGAGGGGACGCACCGCGGCGCAGTGGTGGGGCGCGGCGATCGAGGCCCCTGACCCTGCTGCGCTCGCGGCGTTCTACTCCACTCTCCTCGAGTGGCCGGTCGTGCACGAAGACGCCGACGTGACCGTCCTCGCCCCGCCACAGGGGGCGGTCTACGTCGTCTTCCAGCGCGCCGAGGGCTTCGAGTCCCCGACGTGGCCGCCGGCCGCGGGAGCCCAGCGCGCGATGATGCACCTCGACTTCGAAGTCGAGGACCTCGAGGCGTCCGTCGCGGACGCGGTCGCCCTCGGCGCGACGCTCGCGGCGTTCCAGCCCCAGGACAACGTCCGCGTGCTCATGGACCCCGCGGGACACCCGTTCTGCCTCTGCCGCGACGACCAGGGCTGAGCCACGGGGGGGTCCGCGCGAACAGCTGAGGGGCCCAGCACCGTCGGACCAGCCGCCGAGGGCGCCTCTTACATCGCTTGACGGTATATCGGCCACCGATCTAGTGTCGCCACATGCCGTTCTGTCCTCCTGTGCCCCCGACCGCGTCGCGGCGTCGCTTCCTGCGCTGGTGCGCGGCGTCGACCGCGGGCCTCGTGGTCGCGGGCATCGCGGGCGTCGAGCTCGTCGCGCACGGGGAGATCCCCGGCAAGTCCGTGCTCGACCAGCTCGACGGGGCCTGCGACGTCGCAGGACCGCCGCTTCGCACCCGCGCGCCCGGCGAGCTCGTCTCGGGGTCCTTTTACTCCCGGGCGCGCCGGCGCGACGTCGGCTACAGCGTCGGCTATCCGACGGGACACGCGCGCGGCAGCGAGCTGCCCCTCGTCGTGATGCTCCACGGCGAGGGAGCCAACCACCGCGGCGCCCTCGCGGGGATGACGCCCGCTGAGGCGGTGAGCCTCGTCGTCGAGGGCGCGCCGGTCCCGCCGATGGCGATGGTCACCGTCGACGGCGGTCGCGGGTACTGGCACCCGCACCGCCGCGACGACCCGATGGGCATGGTCGTCGACGAGCTGATCCCGATGCTCCAGCGTTGGGGGCTCGGCCGCGAACCGCACCGGGTCGCCACCATGGGCATCTCGATGGGCGGCTACGGCGCGCTGCTGTTCGCCGAGCTGCATCCCGAGCTGTTCGCCGCGGTGGCCGCGATCAGCCCGGCGGTGTGGACGAGCTACGCCCAGGCTGCCGCCGTGAACCCGCTGGCGTACGACTCAGCGGCGCAGTTCGCCCGCTACGACGCGGTGACGAACGCTCCGCGGCTGGCCCACGTGCCGGTCAGGATCGCCGCGGGATTCGCCGACCCCTTCTACCCCGGCGTCGTCGCGCTCGGACGCCGCCTCGGCCCCGACGCGTCGATGGTGCTCGCGGACGGCTGTCACACCGGCCCGTTCTTCGAGGCGCAAGAGCCGCCGTCAGTGGCGTTCCTCGCGCGACACGTCGACAACTGATCCGCTGCGCGCGCCATCCGCGCGCCCGCTTCCCCTCGGCGGGGTGTCCACGCGTGCGTTCACCGCTCGGACGGCTCCGCGTCCTCGGTGCCTCGCGACACGGGGGGCCTGTCGAGCTGGCGTCGCAGGGTCGTCGCATGGAGCGAGTGCAGCTGGGTCCGCGCGTGCCGCACCTTGCGTCGGTAGAAGAGGAGGCCGACGACCAGCACGGGCAGGTACACGGCCACGATGCTGAGGGCCATCTCCCACGTGGGCGTCTCGTTTCCCACGTTCGCGAGCGCGAGCACCGGGTCCAAGCCCTTCATCTTGGTTCCCTCGACGACGTCCGTCGGCGCACCGGCGCGCGCCCCAGGGGCGGGATCCTCGGATCTGCGGATGGACCCAGCGGCACCGGCGCCCGGCCCCGGCGCGTGCCCGCGTGGACGCCGGCGCCGCGCCACGCGGGGTGAGAGCCCGCTTGGCCCGCCCGCGGAGAGTCGGTAGCGTCCCCGCGATGCACCCGGAGCCGAGGATCTTCGTGATCTCCGGGCTGCCGGGGGTCGGCAAGTCCACGGTGTCGCGCCTCCTCGCCGAACGCCTGGGCGCAGCCGCGCACGTCGAGGCCGACCGGCTCCAAGAGCTCATCGTGGCGGGCGCTGCGGTACCCGATGTGTCCGGCACCACCGAGGAGGCCGCGCGCCAGCTGCGCCTGCGGCTCCACAACGCCGCGCTCCTCGCCCGCTCATTCGCAGCGGCGGGGTTCTCGGCGATCATCGACGACATCGTCGCCGGTCCGCGCTTCGACGAGGTCGCCGCGGACCTGACCGGCGTCTCGTTCAGCTTCGTCATGCTGCTCGCGGACCTCGAGGTCATGAAGGCTCGGTGGAGGGCGATGGCGAGCCCGTACGCGGACGCGTGGGACTGGATCGACCAGGACATCCGCGAGCGAACGCCGCGCGTCGGCCTGTGGGTCGAGACCGCCTCGCGCACGCCCGAGGAGGTGGCGCAGGTCGTCTTCGAGCGCCGCGAGGAGGCCGTGGTCCGCGGATCCAGTTGACGAGCCTCGGCGTCGTGCGACGACGAACCGGCCACTCGCCGCGCTGCAGTCGGCGCCGTGACGGGCCGGCGCGCGGCGCCGGATCAGCCGAGACGCGCGAGTGTGGCGGCGAGCTGCTCGTCCGACGGCGAGCCGGGGCGCCACGGCGCCACGAGTCCGTCCCCCGACCAGCGCGGGATCACGTGGAGGTGGAAGTGGAAGACCTCTTGCCACCCCGCGGGCCGGTTCGCCTGCGTCAGGTTGAGCCCCTCTGGCTCGAGCCGGTCGTCGAGGAGCTGCGCGACGCGCTTGGCCATGACCATGACGGCGGTGGCGTCGTCCACCGAGATCTCCCAGATGTCCCTCGCGTGGGTGCGCGGGACCACCAGGGTGTGGCCCTGCGTCGCCGGCCCGCGATCGAGGAACGCCACGGTCCGCTCGTCGTGGGCGACCACGAACGCGGGGGCTTCGCCCGCGACGATCCGGCAGAAGATGCACTCGGTCATGGGTTGAGTATGGCCGCGCGGGCGCGCCGAGCGCCCCGTCGGTGCCCGCGAGGGCCGGCGATGCAACCGCCGACGGCCCCGGTCGCGGCCACCGCCACGCGGGCTGCTGCGCCACGGGAAGTTGCGGGCCACGCTCGACGGCGGCGCGGTACGACTATCGCGCGACGATCTCCTCGAGCAGCGCGAGGCTCCTCTCGAGCTCGGGACGCCACCGCTCTCCTCCCCGCAGGATCCGACGCCCGTCCTCGGGCACGCGCGTGCAGTCGAAGTGCGCCGTCACCTCCGCCGCGTCGCCCGCGGGGACGAGGTGCCACCCCCAGCGATGGTTCCACGGGTTGTCGCTCGCGACGTCATGACGGCGCGGCGCCCACGTGAGCGCCGCGTCAGGGACGTACTCGACGACCTCGTTGCGCATCTCGTAGTCACCGAACTCGTCGTTGTGCATCCGCATGACGAAGACGTCGCCGACGGCGCAGATGACCGGGGCGTCGCAGCCCCGCAGCATCCCCGAGCCGTCGAACTCGCGATGGCGACGCGGGTCGCGCAGGACCTCGAAGACCGCGGACGCGGGCGCGTCGATGCGGCGGGTCACCGCCACGACGAGGGGGTCGGTGAGGTCGACGTCCTCGGCCACGCGCGCAGGGTACCAAGGGGCCGCCGCACGCGCCCCGTCCGGCTGGCACCACGGGGCGGGCCGACCGGCCCGCCACCGCTGCGGCCCGGTACGGGTCACGCCCCTCGGTTCCGGACTGCCCCGCGGGGGCACAATGAACGACGTGGCACTTCTCGCCCCGACCCTTCGCACTGCTCGCTTGGTGCTGCGCCCGTTCCGCGCCGAGGATGCCGAGTCGCTCTTCGCCCTGCACACCAACGCGGTCGTGCTGCGCTACTGGGACTCGCCGCCTTGGAAGGGGCGTGACCGCGCGGAGCTGTTCCTGGCCGCGTGCGAGCAGATGTCGCAGGAGGCGAGCGGCGTGCGGCTCGCGATCGAGCGCGCCGCAGACCAGGCGTTCATCGGCTGGTGCAGCCTCACGAGGTGGAACCCCGCCTTCGCCAGCGCGTCGATGGGGTACTGCCTCGGCGACGCCGCCTGGGGCCGCGGCTACGCGACCGAGGCCGGGCGGGCCCTGCTGGCCTGGGCGTTCGACACGCTCGAGCTCAACCGGGTCCAGGCCGAGACCGACACCCGCAACGCCGCGTCCGCCCGCGTGCTCGAGAAGCTCGGGTTCCTCCGGGAGGGGACGCTGCGCGAGGACTGCATCGTCGACGGCGAGGTGTCGGACTCCTGGGTCTACGGGCTGCTCAAGGCCCAGTGGCGTCCGTCGCCGCCGCCCGCCCCGGCTCCCTGAGCACCGCAGGCGAGCCTGGTCGGGCGATCCGCGACGTGCCCGCGTGTCGGCGCCCGCACGAACCACAAGTGGCACCCTGGTGTCGCCACGGCGGCAGCCCGCGCCGTACCCTTCGACGGTGTCGCCGGTCGACTGGAGCAAGCATCGACAGCCCAACATGGTGCTGCCGATCCCCCGCCGGGTCGTGCTGTGGCTGTTGGTCGTCGAGGTCGTCGCCACCATCCTCGTCGTGTGGACCTTCGGCAACCCGCGCACGAGCCTCTCGGCCGCGGTGGCACTGTCGCTGACGATCGGGGCGCTGCCCGCCGGCGGGGCGGCCCACGCGATCCGACGGCGGAAGCCGCCCTTTCGCTTCGGGCTCGTGGCCACGGCGATCATCACCGCCGTGGTCTGGGCAGCGTGCGCCTTCGCGCTGTTCATCCGCACGTACCGGGGCTACTAGCCCCGCTGCGCGCCGGAGTGCGCGCGGCCCCAGCGGTCTCGACGTTCGGTTCCTAGACCGCGGGGAACCCCGTGATGGTGTCGTTCTGCGCGTTGGTCACCCACACCACGGACCCGACGAGCAGCTCGGTGTAGGGCACGTCGAAGGCGTACGACGTCCCGGACAACACGTGGTCCAGCGAGCCGTTCGACGCGTTCAGCTCGGTCACCGTGGTGCCCGGCGTCCCGTTGTAGATCCCCGAGTTGGTGACCCAGACGTGCGTGGCGTTCGCGGCCACCCCCCACGGATGGTCGAACTGGTAGCTCGCATCCTTGTAGGTGGCGATCCACGCGCCCGTCGACGCCGAGAACTCGGTCAACGAGTCGGAGAAGAACGAGCTGTTCACGACCCAGACCTTCCCCGCCGCCGCGACCATCGACGCCGGGGCCCCGAACCCGTAGCTGCCCCCCGAGAGGACCTGGACGAAGGCGCCCGTGGACGCGGTGACCTCGGTCACCGACGGCGTCGAGAAGTTCAGCACCCACACGTGCGTCCCGTCGTAGGCCATCGCGGTGGCATCCGAGAACTGGTAGCTCGGGCTCGACAGCAGTCGCACGAATGCTCCGGTGGTCGCGTTGAAGACGGTCACCGTGTTGCCGATCGCATTGGCGACATAGACGAGCGAGCCCGCGGTGACGATGGCGTCGGGACCGTTGAACCCATAGGAGCCGCCGGTCAGGATCTGCTCGAACGCGCCGTTCGACGCCTTGAACTCCGTGATCGAGTCGTTCGCCCAGTTCGCTGCGAAGACGTTGCCCGCGGCGACCGTGATCGCCTCGACGTTGTGGAAGAGGTACGGCTTGCCGCTGAGGTTGCGCACGATCGCCCCGGTGGCGGCGTTGAACTCGCACACCGAGTCCATGAAGGCGCTGCCGACGAACACGTTGGTGCCGTCGCTCGCCATCGCGTCGGGGTACGACGTCGGGCAGCTCGAGTCGCTCAGCACCTTCGGTGCGCTCAGCGGGGCGACCTTCGTGCTGACCGTGACGACCGCGGCGCGCGAGTAGCTGGTTCCCTTGTAGGCGAACAGCGCGTACGCGTAGGTCGTCGAGGCGTGGACGCTGCGGTCAACGAAGCTGACCCTCGGCGCGCCGACGCGACCGACCAGCGTGCCGGCGCGATAGGAGGCCGGGGCCCTGGTGCCCACCGCGCGGCGCACCATGACGGCGCTGTAGGACCCCGCTCGCGGCGCGGACCAGGTCATTGTCACCGACGTGACCCCCGCAGTCGCCCGGAGATGCGAGACCGGCCCGGGTGCCGGCGTCGCGGCGCCCGCACCGGCGGCGAGGCCGCCGACGCAAAGCGCCAGTCCCCCGGCGAGCGTCACGGTGCGACGGATGATGAGCGTGCGATGCGACATGGCCCCTCCCGACGTGCGGTGGCCGGAGCGTAGCCGCGGTGCCCGACGCCGACGTGGCCCTCCACTCAGCGCGCTCGGAGGGAGAGGGGTTCCCATCCCCCAGAACCGTTGGGCGCTTCCTCGAGACTCCCGCGTGCAGCCTGAACTGGCGCACCCGCACGAGACGGCTGTCGAGTCTTGGGCGAGTGACCATCTTGACGCCCATGGTCCGAATCCCGTCGCAAGCTGAGAGAAGCCCTCTAGGCCCCGAGGACTCGAGCCACTCTTGGTCCGAGGGGCTTCAATCCGCGAATTGGTCACTACCTGAGCTCAGGGACACGGCCCGCGTCGGCCGCAGAGACCCTCGCGATATTCCTCCTGGGGTGCCCGTCGGGCCGATCCCGGGGCGAGCCTGACGCGATCCGCGGCTCGCCCCGGGATCCGGGTCCCTACGCGTTGATCTCCGCCTTCTCGCGGTGCTCGACGACCGGGATGCGCCGCGGCTTGGCGTGCGGCGCGATCGGGATCCTGAGCGTGAGCACCCCCGCGGCGTATTCCGCCTCGATGTGCTCGGTGTCGAGGTTGTCCCCGAGCACCACCTGGCGCGAGAAGGTCCCGTAGATGCGCTCCGCGACGAGCTTCTCGATCTCCTCGCCCACCGGTGGCGCGGGCCGGTCAGCCTTGATGAGAAGGACGTTGTCCTCGACCGTGAGCTCGATCGACTCGGAATCGATGCCCGGCAGATCGAACTGGATCAAGAACGAGTCGCCCTTGCGATAGGCATCCATCGGCATCGCGAGAGCCCGGGAACCGTTGCTCAGTCCCCACACTTGCTGGGCGATGCGGTCCAACTCGCGGAACGGGTCACTTCGGACCAGAGCCATGTTCGTCACCTCCCTGATGTCGGCTTGTGCGCCCCGACCGGTGCCCGAACGGGGCGCACTGAGATTAGCACTCTCATGGTGCGAGTGCCAATAGGGATCCCCTGAACTGGTGATCCATCGTCACGGCTCGCTTACGGCTTCTGGAACCCGACCTTGGGGTGCGTCGGTTCTTGGAGGAGGCGAGCGGGGACGCGGCCGCGCCACCTCTGCCACGACAACAATCGAGGTCGGCCCGGCAGACCACCTCGCCAGGTTCTTCGCATCAGCATCCGCGAATCACGAGCGAGTCGGCCGACGTACGAGCGACGGCCGATCGCACTCTGAGCCTCACTGGCGATCCGGTCACGGTGACGGTGCACAAGGATGCATGCTGCCGTCACGGCCTTCCTCGCGCCCAACCCGACAACCCCGCCGCCAAGGCTGGACGGTGGGATCGTGACCTTGCTCTCAGCGCGAGAACCACGAGCGACGCTTGTCGGCCGACTTGTCAGCAGCCGTGCAACCGCAGCGCTCGGACTTGGGTACATGACCGAGCACCTGCTCGACATGGTTCCCGCAGCCCTTGTAGGTGGGACGCTTGCAACTTGGACATGTAGCTGGTCTGCACATACCCCCTAGGGTATCAGATCGGAGCTACGACGCGCCCGTCACGGGAAGTCCCGCGGACTCTCGGGCCGCACGTGGGCGACCCGAGGTGGTGCATCCTCCCATCTCGGAGGAGCCGAGCATGGCGGTCATCGAGGTCTACGGCGACATCTGGTGCCCGTTCACGCACGTCGGCCTGCGGCTCGTCGCAGATCGACGACGCGACCGGGGAAGGATTGACGTCTCGATCCAAGTTCGAGCATGGCCCCTCGAGCTCGTGAACGGCGCTCCGCTCGACCCGGTTCGCGCACGTGAGCACGCGAGAGATCTGCGCGAGCAGGCCGCGCCGGACATGTTCAGGGGGATCTCGCGCTCCACCTGCCCCGCTACGACGTTGCCCGCACTGGACCTAGCTGCGAGCGCGTACAGAGCCGGCGACGAGGTGGGCGAGCGCGTCAGCCTCGCGCTTCGCCA
>Ga0209698_10007666_pt1 | contig 11277 bp, 9 predicted proteins | sample LitLauG_LLR_2012_FD_187203 | JGI IMG/M metagenome (GOLD analysis project Ga0209698, IMG submission 187203) | Freshwater sediment microbial communities from Pennsylvania, USA - Little Laurel Run_MetaG_LLR_2012 (SPAdes) (version 2) | ecosystem: Environmental > Aquatic > Freshwater > Creek >... | reverse complement strand
AGCGCAGGCTGTGCGACGTGAAGCCGCGCCGCAGCTCGGGTTATCTGGCCCTCCTCCGCGACCGTCACGAAGTAGCGCAGGTGTCCGCGCCTAAAGGACACAGAGTGCTGTCCGTGACCTCACGCGCCCTCTGAACGGTGGATCCGTCGCGCGTGCCGGAGTCGAAATGTGATCCATGAGCCCCACGTCCGCTTGCGGGAACGGACATTCCACGTGCTTCCAAGTGTCGCGATAAGCGGATCCTATACCAGGGTTAAAGAACGGTATTAGACAGCCCGCCGCGGCGACGCTAGAACTTCGGTCGGGATGCTCCTCACAACGGCTACCGTCGCGTGGGCGCCCGCTGGTGCGTATGTGCCGGCGGTGTTGCGCGGCGGCCTCAGGCGACCTGCGCCTGGCCGCTCGGGCGAGCAGACCGCTACGCAACAGCGCAGGCGATCCCTCCCTGCGTAGGAGTCAGTAGCCGGCGCGGGGACGCTTGCCCCTCCGAGTCCCCGCGCCGCTACGACCCACGCGCTAGCCGCCGCAAACCGCGCGCACGCCCCCGCGAGGCCGCCCCCGCGGCCTCGCCGCCAAACCCGTAGGACGCCGCGGTTGCGCACTGCAGTGGGGTGCACCGCGCGCCGATGCCTCTACCGTGAGACCCGTGCGCAAAGAGTCAAAGCGCCCAACCGCCCGCGCCGACGAGCGCACCTGGTCCGCGCGCAGCAGCATCCATCCGCGCGCCGCCAGCGAGGAGCTCGTGCACTACTCCGCGCTGCCCGCCGAGACCGGTCCCGTATGGGCGCCCGACAGGCTCGCGGTATGGCCGCTCGAGGGCGCGCGCTACGGGATCGACGCGCACTACTTCGGCTCCACCGGCGTCACGCGCGCGCACCGCCAGGCCGAACGCCTCAGCGATGCCGGCCTGCGCGCGGGCGTCCATGTCGACGACGAGGGTGGCCTGCTTCGGCTCGGGCCGCTCACCCATGGCGCGGTGTGGATCGCGCTGCAGAGCTTCCTCGGCAAGCCCCTCGAGAACGAGTAGGCCCCCGCTCCCGAGGGCGCGCTGCGCCCCGGGGGGTGACGCGTGGAGGCGCAGCGCTCGGCTCGATGCGCTCAAGTGCGGCAGCGATCATGCCGATCTGATCGCGGGCACAATGGGACGCCGTCTCACTCATCGGCGCGGGCGCTCGTCGTCGCGCCCGCGCAGCTCGCGCGCGACACAGCCGCGCTCTCCCAGCGCGAGCGCAGACCTGCTGCGGGCGATCCTCAACGGCGTTCCCGGGATGATCGGCTACTGGGACCGGAATCTGCGCAATCGCATGGCCAACTCCGCGTACCTCGAGTATTTCGGCCTGGGCGGCGAGGGGATGTACGGGATGCACATCCGCGATCTGCTCGGCCCCGAGCTCTACGCGCAGAACCTGCCCTTCATGCAGCGCGCGCTCGCCGGCGAGCCCCAGCACTTCGAGCGCGAGATCCCCGATCGCTCCGGGCGGCTGCGATACACGCAGGCGTCCTACATCCCCGACACGGTCGGCGGTGTCACCCGCGGGTTCTTCGTGCTCGTCACCGACATCTCCGCGCTGCGCGCGCAGCAGAACGAGCTCCAGCGCCTCGCGCGACAGGACGCGCTCACCGGGCTGCTCAATCGCCGCGGGCTCTTCGAAGCATTGGGACGCGAGCGCGCACGCCACGAACGCCACGGCCAGCCCGCCGCGCTCGTAGTCCTCGATCTCGATCACTTCAAGGAGGTCAACGACAACTTCGGGCATGCCGCCGGCGACCGCGTCCTCGTCGAGATCGCGAGGCTGCTCAAGCACCGGCTGCGATCCACCGACCTGATCGCACGACAGGGCGGAGACGAGTTCGCCGCCGTCCTCGTCGGCGCCACCGAGGCCGCCGCCGAGCGCGTCGGTGCCGACCTCAGCGTGCTCATCGCGAAGGCTCGCCTCGGCAACCCGCTGCGTCCGATAACCGCATCGGTCGGCGTCGCCAGCATCGAGTCCAGCAGCATGACCGCAGACCCGCTCTCCGTCGCCGACGCGCGCATGTATCACGCGAAGCACAGCAGTCGCACCGCGCCCGCGGCACGCGCGGTGGGTGCGTAGGTCCCGTCAGCGTCGCGCGCGCCGCAGGGCGCGCGACGTCGCGCCTAAGCGCTGCCCCAGAGCTCTTCCGCCTCGGAGCGGTCTTTCTGCGCCTGGACCTTGTCCCGCTCGTTCAGTGCGGCCGTGTACTTGACCGTCAGCTGCCCGTACGCGGTCATCGTGCTCATCATCGCCTCAGACCAGTCCGCGCTCGGGCCCGGCGCCACGCGCGGTTTCTGAGACCGCGAGTGTGCGCTTCCCGGGAGGAACCTCGAGATGTTGAAGCCTTCGCGCTCCAGGAGGTCCGCCATGTCGCTGAGCGTGTCCCCCAGCATCGATGACACGCCGCCCGGGATCGTCTGCGAAAGCCTGCTGCCCACGCGGTCCGTCTTCGTGATGAAGCTCTCCGTCGCATCCCACAGGGCCGTGCTCTCCCTGAGGTGGGGCCATGCCTCAGGATGATCCTCCACGAGCCGCTTCTCGATGTGGGGGCGAGGCGTCTCGATCATCGCCGTCGTGCGCTGCTTCAGCGCCCTGCGCTTCTCCGCCCCCATCGCTTTGACCACGTCGGGGTTGTACGCGATCGCCGTGTCGAGCGTCTCCGCCCAGCGCTCCGCCACCCACGGTGCCGTCGCGTCGAGCCACGCCGTCAGCGCGTCGCGCATCTGCGGCCGCAGCGCCTCGATCTTTGCGTCGACCTTCGCGATCTCCGCGTCGTACTCAGGCGTCATCTAACACAAGCTTACGCGCGCCAGCAGTCGTCTTGTCGGCTGCCGTGCCCGGGGGCCGCGCCATCGCCGCTCGCGCTTCGATCGCCGACCGCATGCCGACCCGTCAGCCCGCGCTCCGGAAGAGTGCGCCGGCTGCACCGCGAGGGCCTCCGCTACGCCGCTTGCGCGGTCCCTGCGGCACGGGCCTGCTCGTCCTGGAACGGGGGGTAGGTCTCGGTCAGCAGGTAGAGATAGGCGTCGCTGCGCGCCATGTATGAGTTCGCGAGCACCATCAGGTCGAACAGCCCGCGCGGCATCCTGCCCGTGATGACGATCACGAACCACGCCGCCACCGCGCCGATCTCGAGCAGGACGTTCATCACGTAGCGCAGGATCGCGACGGGGATCGCAAGGATGATGCGGAAGAAGGTCTTCAGCCGGCTGTAGTGCTCGAGCGGCCCCGTGAACCGCATCCGCACCGGGTATGTCGAGTCCTCAGAGCCCCCGAACGGCGGATAGGGGTCGCTGAGCAGGCACACATACGGCGTGAAGCGCGACAGGAAGCGCGTATAGCCGGCCACGAACCCGTAAAGGCCCTCGGGGTAGCGAGCCGTGAGCACGACCGCGACCCACGCGATCACGACCGCGATCAGCGCAGCAAGCGCGTAGAGGTAGAGCCACACCATGAGCGGAATCGCCAGGATCAGACGGAAGCACGCCGTCAACCTGCTGCGGCGCTCGACGTAGTCAGCCTCGAACGTGACTGGATAGGACACCTGATGCTCCTTTCGATGGCTCCGCTGGATGCTCCCCCGCGCCGTCGAATCCCGCTCACGGCCGCAGGAGGTCTTTGCGCGCACCGTACGACACGCGCCAGTCGCCTCGCCGATGCTTCGTGCGGGCACTCCGATGGGGCGTTCTCGGGCGGGACGGTCTGACGTGGGGGAGGCGCGACCTCAGGGCCGACGTTGACAGCCTCGTGACCTTCCCCCGTGATCGCGCTGGGCGGATGCATCCGACGGGGTCATCTAGAGCCCTGTCCGCCCCGGTCCTCCTCGCGCCGCTTCTGAACGGAAAGCCCGCGTATGGAGCATGCTGGACGCATCACGCCCCGGTTACCCCGCTGTCAAGCGGGGGCCACTGCGCCGGGCTTCCCGCCCTCTGTGGTCCATTACGGATGGGCCGCGCGGACGCCGCCGGGTATAACCACGCGTGAGCTGACAGGCGGGCGACGCGTGGGTTCGCCCGCGACTGATGCACGGAGGTCGTGCAATGACCGTACCGTCAACCCGCACGCGAAGCGCGCCAAAGTTCTCGCAAAGCGGTCGCCGGCCGCAGTTGCGCCGATACGCGGTCACGAGCGGCCTGATCGCCGCGCTGGTGCTCATCGGAGGGCCTATCGCACGCTTCGCGAACGCGGCGAGCGTGGGACCGAACGTCAATCTCAGTGCCGCGCTTGGCAACCAGGTCGAGCCGGCGATCGCGGTCAACCCTGCGAACCCGAACCAGATCTTCGCGGTGGCGATGGACGAGACGCTTGCGGGCGGGTTCGTGACCGCGCGCAGCAGCGACGGCGGTGCGACCTGGACGCGCGGCAGGGTCGGCACATCGGTCCCGATAGCGGCCGCGGACCCTAGCGTGTCCTTTGATTCATTCGGGAATCTGTTCCTCAGCTACATCGACAAAGGCACCCGCAACGCACAGATCCTGGACCTGAGTACCAACGGCGGAGCGACCTTCAGCTACCTCACGGCGCTCGCAGCCCAGCCTGACCAGCCGACGGTCACCACCGGGCCCGGGAGCAGCCCGGGAACCGGAAGCGTGTGGGTCTCCTGGTCAGGCAATCTGGGCTACATGTGGGTGGACGGCGCGCCGGTCACGGGGCTCGGCGCCGTCGGGGCGTTCGGCGCCGCTCAGGCGATCATCGGTTCGCAGGGATTCAGCTACGGCGACATCGCCGTCGGCCCGAGCGGACAGGTGATGATGAGCTTCGGCCCCGCCTCCGCGGTGCTCGGCGGCTCGATCTACACGGCCACGAGCAACGGACTCGGGCAGCCGTTCGGGGAAGCCCAGCCCGCAACCACGACCGTTGTCGGCGGCTTCGAGGCGATCCCCGCCCAGCCCACGCGCGGGATCGATTCCGAGTCAGGCCTCGCGTATGACCGCAGTAGCGGTCCGCACAAAGGGCGGGTCTACCTGATGTACACCGACGCGACCCTCGCCGGTTCCACGAACACCGACATCTACGTGCGCTACTCCGACAACAGCGGCGCGAGTTGGAGCGGTGCCGTGCGCGTCAACGACGACGCCGGGAGCGCCAGCCAGTTCCTTCCCCGGCTCGCCGTCGACCAGACAACCGGCGAGCTCGGCGTCAGCTGGTATGACACCCGCAACGATCCCCTGAACGTCCAGGCGGAACTGTTCGGGGCATTCAGCACCGACGGCGGCGCGACGTTCACGCCGAATGTGAAAATCAGCGCGCGTGCCTCGAGTGAGGCGGGTGCCGACCCGCCACCCGCCGGATACCCCGATCTCGACTACGGCGACTACACCGGCAGCAGCTTCGCCGCCGGCAAGCTGTTCCCGGCTTGGGCTGATAACTCCAATTCGACGGGCGAGAACCCGGACGGGACCCTCAAGGGATTCGACATTTACACCGCTGCCGTGCAGGCACCCCCCCTGGTGAGCCCCCCGACGCTCGCAACCGAACCCGCCTCAGCCCTCACGCCGATCTCGGCGACCCTCAGCGCAAGCGTGAACCCCAACGGGGCAGCGGTCACCGACTGCCATTTCGACTACGGTGTCACAGAACTCTACGGCTCAAGCGCGCCGTGCACGCCCTCGCCCGGGTCGGGGAACGGTCCCGAAACCGTGTCAGCGTCTCTCACCGGCCTCGGCGTCCACACCACCTACCACTTCCGCATCGTCGCCACGAACCTCGGCGGAACCAGCTACGGCAGCGACCGGACGTTCACAACGCTGCCGATCACGCCGATCGTCGGCGGTGCGTTCGTGATCGGCGACCCTCACACGCAGCCTGGCGAAACGGTCACCTTCTGGAGCGGGTACTGGGTGCTGTGGAACGGACTCAGCGGCGGGGGCTGGCCGATCGGCTTCAGCGGTTTCGCCACGAGCATCCCCAACAACCCGCCCCAGTGCGGGGACAGCTGGACCTCGGGTCTTCCGGGGCTGTTCTCGAAGGCTCCAGCGACGGTGCCCGAACTGATGTATGTGATCGTGTCGAACTCGATCGCGAGCAACTGGAACTGGACGTCACCTTCGATGTACCAGGGCAACACCAAGAAGGTGCTGCTCGTCAGGACGAATCCTGGATACGGGCCCGACTGGTCGCACACGGGGACCGCCACGATCGTGGCGCAAATCTGCCCGTGACCCGGCATTCGCGCCTCGCGCCAGGCGTCCCCCGGTTTACGCGCTGAGCCAAGCGCCCGTTGCGCGATATAGCCGCCCACATCTGCTCCGCCACGGCTTCGGGGGTCATGTCCGCCAGGGCACGCCGGTCTACAGGCGGCTCAGAGCCTCCTTGGGCGCACGAACGTGGACACCAAGGCCTCCGCCCACGTGGATGCGCGCCCGGCCCTGACGAGCCAGCCGTGAGCGTCGCGCCTTCGTCGATCCGTGCTATGCCCGCCAGCGCCCACCGAGAGGCCAGTAGAGGCGACGACCGGAATCGAACCGGTGTAGACGGCTTTGCAGGCCGCTGCGTAGCCACTCCGCCACGTCGCCAGACAGGCGACCAAGGGTAGCGGGCGCTGATAATCTCCGACGTTCCCAGGGCGATTAGCTCAGCTGGGAGAGCGCCGCCTCGACAAGGCGGAGGTCACTGGTTCGAGCCCAGTATCGCCCATCGCGGCAAACGCGCATTCGAGAGCCAAATATCGGCATTTGAGAGTGCGCCAAGGCACCAATAAGGCACCAATTTTCAGTTGCGGCGGTGCGTTTTCGTCCCTAAGCCGTGCGTTTCGGAGGGCGATGGAGGGGCGCAGAGCCGCGGCTGCGGCATCGCGGCGCAGCCGGGACGTTCCTTTCCGCTGCGTGCGTCAGGACGAGCGGCGCACGAGCTCGTCGGCGCGGCGATCTTGGTTCGGAGCACGCCAGGCACGCACGTCTCTGCGGTGTGCTCGCGACGGTCCTCTTGTTCGGCCTCGCCACCAATCCTCGAGCTCCGCGGCGCTGAACCGGACGTAGCGTCCAAGCCGCACGTGCGGAATGCGATTGGCACGCGCCTCTGCGAGTATCCACGATGCGGGCACGGCAAGTAGCCGACCAGCCTCCGCCGAGTCAACGAGCGTTGCGGAGCCCGGCTGCTGCGTGATTGGCGTCGCGTCCTGAGTCATACGGGTTAATGTGCGCAAATAGGCTGTAGCGGCCAACGACATTGGCGCCGTCGCCGGGGCATCGCGATCGGCGCGCGACGGTCGCACGTCGACGCATGCGCTGCGGGAGCCAAGATCGTCGAACTCTCGCACCAGGCATCACTCCGGGCCTAGACTTCACCGCTCCGGGGGCCGGGCTGTGGCAGGTTCAAATCCTGTCTCGCCGTGCTTCGGTTCGGCTGGAGTGTCCGGGCGGCAGTGCCGATACGAGTTCAGGCATGGATGAGCCAGCACCAATTGAGCCCGGTATTGCGGGGCGAAGCGCGCGCCGAGAGGCAGCCCGCAGGGGCCAGCGCAAGGAGGTAGCGCACGCGTCCAGGTCGGGGTTGGTGGCTGTTCTTCTTGGCCCGTCTTCTGATGAGAAGCGCCTTGCGGCCCAGGAGAAGCGTTGGGCAACCGGTGCTCGCGGGGAGGAGATGCTGGCCGAGTCGCTGGCGCGCCGGTGTCCGAACGTGCTGCTGCTGCATGACCGGCAGATGCCCGGCAGTCGAGCGAACATCGATCACATCGCTGTGGCCCCCTCAGGTGTCTACGTGATCGATGCCAAGCGATACCGGGGCAAGATCGAGGTCCAGACGCCGCTCTTCGGAAAGCCGAAGCTCAAGATCGCAGGGCGTGACCAGACGAAGCTGATCGAAGGACTCGATAGGCAGGTCCGCGTCGTCAAGGAGGCGCTCGCGGACCTCGCGCTCGACGCACCGGTCAGTGGCTGCCTGTGCTTCGTGGCCCCGGAGGGGCTCCTAGCGGACAGCGGACTGCCTGTCGTCCGGACCCTGAAGATCTACAGCTACCCGCTCTACTGCCCACGACGCCTGGCGAAGCGGCTCAACCAGAAGGGTCGACTGGCAAGTGACCGCGCCGACCGCATCTACCAGGACGTTGCGCAGAAGTTCGCACCGGCGTAGTGGCGGTCTCGATTCGTTGCGGGCCTGGCTAGGGGTGCCAGGTCTGGATTTCCCCCCTCACAGGCGAGCAACGGGATCCCTTCGCCGTCACCCGCCGTCAGACACCCGGCGGCGGACCGGGCCCCGGTTCCATCATCCGCTCACGGTGAGCCGCAGCCGTCTTCCCGGGCTCGCACGCGCCATCCACCGCCTCGCGACACCCGACCAGGCGCCGGACCGGCCGCTGTGAGCCATCACATGAAGGTCGTGCTGCCTGGGCCGGTCGCCGATCAGCTCGCCGACCTCGCGAAGGCGGCCCAGGAAAGCCCGTCGACGCTCGCGGCGCGCATGATCCGCCACGGCGTCGCGCTCGCAGCCAAAGACGGCAAGATCCGGCCGCTGCACCCCGCCCACGCGATTACGGTCGGTCGCAGAGGCACCGAGCGGCCGTCGTGGCTCGAGCCATACGGAGGCGACGCCGCCTGGCGCAAACGGATGTGGGGAGAGATCGTCGCGCTACACGGCCGCTACCCCAAAGCCCTCGCCCAGCTCAAAGACGAATGGTGGACCGAGGAACTCCACACCGAGATCCTCTGCGCACTCGCGTCATGGCGCTCCGAACTCGACGAGAAAGCCCAAGACTCCCGCGAGGAGATCGCCTTCCACGCCCAGCTCGCCGACTACACCCACCGCCTGCAGAAGGAAAGCACCGGCATCACCACCACATGGAAACCAGGCGCACCACCCGACGAGTGGGCCGCGACGTAGGGCGTTCCTTGCCGCTAGCCCTTGATTCGTCTAGCCGGCGCTCGCATCCGCACGGAGGCGCTCGTGGGAAGATGCTAACTCCTCCTCTGCCATGCCCCTGTGCCATCCTGTGTTTGACGGAGACTTCCCGTCCCCGTGAAACCCAGGGCGGCTCACCCCGGCTGTTTGCGCAGCGCGGGGGCGCTCTGTAGATGCCGTCATCCTACCCCCCCGGCAGTCGACAACGCCAGCGCAGGACGAGTAAGCTGCCGGACATGGCTCGCCTGCTGCGCTGCGTCTGTCTGACGGCAATGCTCGCTCAGGTAGTCCTCGCGACCTCCGCAAGCGCGACGGAACTCTCGGTCACGTCCGCCTCACCAGCCGACCGTGCGTCGATCACTGCTTCGGAAAGCCTCACCTTCACGATCGTCACCCCGCTGACACTGCTTCGGGAACCGACAGTACGCGTAGCTTCCGAGGACGCCGTAGACAAGGAAGGCCTCCTGTATACCGAAGGATTGGTGGCGCTCCTCCTAGAGAGCGAACGGAATCCCGAAACGTACACCGCAACCGTGAAGGACGTGTGGACCTCCAAGCCAGGTACATACTACTGGCAGTTTGTAGCGAAACAAAAGGCACCGCTAAAGGAATGCTTTGCACACATCGGAAACCCCTTCTGCTACGAAACCACAGTGTTTCTTCCCTTTAACAGTCCCGTGTACACGCTGACTATCACGCCGCAGCAAACTGCCGCCTCCCCGCCATCCGGGAAACCATCACCTCCCACCACCGCGCAAGGCCGGACCTTACTCCACCCCGTCGCTGCCCTGAAGTCGCTGATCCTCGGCCGCACCCATCACAGCGCCTCTCGCCTCGTAATCAACTGCAAACAAATGGCCACCCAGACCGATGTGTGCGCCGCAAAATGGTTTGCCGCACAACACCCCGTCGCATCCACCGTCGTCTACGGCGGCCACTTCGAGATCGACGCCACGCATGAACCAGCCACCGTGACCTTCAGCGGGTACCGAGCGCTGTACCGCTGCGTGTTGCGCCACCCACATAACTTCGCTTCGCGCTGCGGTTCCCAAGTCAGCTGGCATTAGGTCCCACCAGCGCCATGCGGGAGTTCCGCGCCCGTAAAGGCCTGGCGATTCGCGGTCGCTTGTCGCAGCGCCCGCGAGGGCACTTGACCACTCCTCGAGGTGGCACGAGCGCTCGGCTCTTCGAACCAACCGGCGAGGCTCGCTGCCTGTTGACCCCCGCCGGTCTAGCCGTCGTAAGCGTCAGCAGCGCGGCGTTCCGCGATCGGCTCGGGTCTTGCGCCAGCGACAACGCCCACTTGGCGGCGGGGCCCTCTCGCTCCTCCGTGTGGCGGTCGGTCGGAAAGCTCGGGGTGAATGCAAGGAGACTTCTGATGGTTTCCTCGTCACGCCTGCGTATTACGAAACGCTTCAGCGTGAGGAGAGGACCGAAGGGGTACCGCACGTGAGGGGCGAGGCACCTGCGAACACCGAAGAACGCCAGCCTGCCACACCCGCCCCGTTGGGCGACGTGGCTTCCCCGAACGGGACCCCCAAGAACCCTCGGGCGGCTAGACAGGCCCTTCCAGGACCCCAGGAAGCTCCACATACCGCGCTGCATGGCTACGGGGCGCCGCCCGGTCTACGGGGTGTCGTCCAGAGCCGCCTTGCCTGCTTCGTCGCTCAGGCGCGCCAGTTCCTCTTCGCTGAAGCCTTCATCGACCTTCAGCACTTCGCGCGCTCGGTCGAGGTCCTGCGCCGCGACGTACACGTCACGCGCAGCCGCGGCACCGAGCCGTATGCCCCCGCCCGCAGTCTGGGACATGTGGCGGATGCCAGCCTCCGCTAGGCGCTCCGCGACCATTTCGGCCTCCGCTTCGTTGCTGACCGTGGTCACGATCTTGAGGTCTTCAGGCATGGCCGAGGGAGCGTAGCGCAAGGGTGCGCGAGCATCTTTGGCTCAACTCAGCACCGCGCTGCCTGCCGCGCGCAGGGCGGCGCATCGCGTTTCGTAGCGCTGGCGGACCTACAGTGCGGCGAGCTGCGCGTGTACGCGTACTCCGCCGAGGCGGCCGGTGAGAGTGAGCCCTTTGAGTGTGAGTTTGCCGGTGAGGCGCCCGCGGACGGTCAGGTGGCCTGTGATCGCGTTGATGCTCTCGCCGCCGCGTATCGTGCCAGTGAGGGCGACGCCGGGCACGTCGAGCATCCCGTGCAACTTGAACCCATCGGGCTGCTCGGTCCAGGAGCCGCCGCGCAGCCCGCCGCCGGAGAAGCTCGTCTGGCCGAAGAGGTCCTCGATCGTCATCGCCGCCGCGGTGGCGACCCGTCCGGCGGCGCGTGAGCTCGACCGCGCCGCGGGCACCCTGCTGAGGAGGGCGGGCGGGAGCGGGAGGGCTTGTGCTTCGCGCGAGCCGGGGCACGAGCTGGGTGCCTGTCCGGTGGTG
>Ga0209698_10007664_pt1 | contig 11278 bp, 4 predicted proteins | sample LitLauG_LLR_2012_FD_187203 | JGI IMG/M metagenome (GOLD analysis project Ga0209698, IMG submission 187203) | Freshwater sediment microbial communities from Pennsylvania, USA - Little Laurel Run_MetaG_LLR_2012 (SPAdes) (version 2) | ecosystem: Environmental > Aquatic > Freshwater > Creek >... | reverse complement strand
GCATGGCCATATCCGAAGGCGGTGTTACGCGCCAGGCCCAAGCCGTTCAGGGGCTTCAGAACGGTGTCCTGGCCAGCCTCAACCGCTCCTTTCAAACGCGTCTTTACCGCTTCGACGCCGTGCCCGCCCGCATCGACAGCCTCAAAGACCTGCAGCCCAACGCAGCCTCGACCCGCATCGGCGACAGCCTCAGACAGTTGAGTGAGGAGACTTCGGACCTGCCCATCGGCGCCGTCGTGCTGCTCAGCGACGGCGATGACAACACAGGTGGCATCGGCGCGGACGCCATTAGCGCGCTACGCGCTCGCCACATTCCGGTTCACACCGTGGGATTCGGACGCGAACGTGCCGCACATGACGTGGAGTTGGATGATGCCGTCGTTGCTCCGCGGGCCTTGGCCGACTCCCGCCTGGCAGCCAGGATCACCTGGCACCAACGCGGATACGCCGGCGCCAGGATCAACCTGACCGTGCGCGACGTCAGCTCCGGCCAGGCCAAGGTCCTTGCTTCCCGCGCTAGTACCCTGGGGCCGGACGGCAACCTCCAGACCGAGACTTTGATGTTCGATGTCGGCGGCGCGGGCGCCAAAACGCTCCAGATCTCGGCGGATCCACTCCCAGGCGAAGAGAACACGGCCAACAATACTTTGACCCGCGCCGTGAGCGTTGGCTCCGAACCGCGCCACATCTTGTACGTCGAGGGCGAACCGCGTTGGGAGTACAAGTTTATCCGCCAGGCGGAAGAGGACGACCGAATGGTGCAGATCGTCTCCATGGTTCGGACCAGCGAAAACAAGATCTACCGCCAGGGAATCTCCGATCCCAAAGAGCTGGCCGACGGCTTTCCTTCCCGCCCGGAGGATCTTTTCGTCTACCAGGGATTGATCATTGGGTCGGTGGAAGCCGGCTATTTCACACCCGGCCAGCAGCAACTAATTCGCGAGTTCGTGGATCGCCGCGGCGGCGGCCTGTTGCTGCTCGGCGGTCAGTTCGCTCTGGCGGATGGGGGCTGGAATACTCCGAACCTGAACGATCTGTTCCCGACGGTGCTGCCTACTCAAGTGGGGACTTTTCATCGCGAGGCCGATCCGCGAAACGGCACCACCCATACAACTGCCGAGCTGGCGCCGGCTGGCGCCGATAGCATTATCACCCGCCTGGTTGACGACCCCGCGGCTAACGCCGCCAAGTGGAAGAAGCTGCCTTACCTGATGGACTATGAAGATCCCGGCATCCCCAAGCCGGGGGCTGCCGTTCTCGCTACTATGATTACACCCGAGGGCCGAAAGCTGCCCTTGCTGATTACGGAGAACTTTGGTCGGGGCCGTAGCGCGATTATCGCCACCGGCGGCAGTTGGCGTTGGCAGATGAGTTCACCCCTGGGCGACACGGCTCACGATTTGTTCTGGCAGCAGCTCCTGCGTTGGCTGGTTTCGGATACCCCTGGCCAGGTAGCAGCTTCCGTCCCCGCTCAAATGCTGCTCGACAACGGGGCCGTAACTCTGACCGCCGAGGTTCGTGATCGGCAGTACAACCCCGCTCCCGATGCCAAGGTCGAAGCTCATATATTGGGCCCGAGCGGTGTCACCGCCCTGGTTGAGATGACACCGGTGCCGGATACCCCCGGCCAGTTCCAAGCCGCCTGGTCCGCTCCCAGGACCGGCGCCTACCTGACCGAGGTCACGGCCAACCGCACCGATCCCGATAGCGGCAAAGTCCGGGAATCGGGCCGGGACGTATTAACCTTTCAGCGCATGGACGGCGTCGCGGAGAACTTCCACACCGAACAGAACCGCGACCTGCTCGAACGGCTCGCCAACCAAACCGGGGGACAATATTGGAAGCCCACCGACCTCGGCAAACTCGCCAGCGCCATTCCCTTTTCGGAGGCCGGCGTAACCGTGCGCGAGACCAGGGATCTGTGGAATTTGCCGCTGGTCTTTCTGGTGCTGCTGCTCCTGCGCTTTTCCGAATGGTGGCTGCGGCGGAAGTGGGGAATCGTGTGAGTCTCCTCGCCACCGGATAGCTCCTGATGCTACAGCGTTTCCTCAATCCCTCGATCCTAGCCGGCATCTCCGGCCTCGATCTGGTCGCCAAGACCGTGGTCGATGGCTTCGTCGCCGGCCTGCACCGCTCGCCCGACTTTGGTTTCAGCCAGGAGTTCGCCGAATATCGCGCGTATACGGAGGGGGATGATCTTCGCCGCATCGATTGGAACGTATACGCCCGAACCGAGCGGTTGTTTCTGAAACGCTTTCGCGGCGAAACCAACACCTTGTTGACGGTATTGCTGGATGCCAGCAACTCCATGCAGTTTGGCTCGCACGGCGTCAACAAAATGGATTACGCCCGCTATCTCGCCGCGTCGCTGTTCTATCTGGCGATCCAGGGCCAGCGCGATGCCGCCGGGCTGATTACCTTCGACGACGAGATCCGCAACTATATCCGTCCCTCGACGCGCCAGGGCCAACTGCATCGCTTGTTGGCGGGGCTGGAACACGCCGAAGCTCGGGCCCGCACCGATTTCGCCAAGCCTATGCGCTACTTTCAGGAGTTTCTGAAGCGCCGCGGTATCGTGCTGATCGTCTCCGACTTCTGGGAGTCGCCCGAGAGCATTATCCGCACCATCGAACCGCTGCGCTTCCACGGCAACGAGGTGGTCTTGTTCCACATTCTCGATCCCGAGGATGTCCGTCCCAAGTTGAACGGCCCGTCCATCCTGGTTGACATGGAGACCGAAGAGCAGCTTGAGGTCACCCCTGATTACTCCCGGAGGGAGTATCGGGAAAAAATCGATGAGCATCTTACCGATCTGCGTGATCGTACCCAGGCCGCGGGCATGGGCTACCACTTACTTATGACCGACCGGCCGCTCGACGACGCCCTGCGCGAATACCTCACCCTGCGCGGAGGCCGCAAATAGATGGGAGTTTTCGCGCCGTGGTTCCTGGCCGGTCTGGCAGGACTCGCCTTTCCGCTCTACCTGCATTTGTTGAAGCGGCAAACCCGCGAGCCCAAGCGGGTGAGCTCGTTGATGTTCTTCGAATCGCGCACGCAAAGCTCGACACGTCATCGGCGGCTCCGCTATTTCCTGCTTCTGTCGTTGAGGCTGGCGCTGCTGCTGCTGTTGATTCTCGCCTTCGCCAACCCCTTCATTAACCGTAACTCGGCCGCACGAGCCAGCGAGCGGTTGGTGCTGCTGGTGGTCGACAATTCCTTCAGCATGCGCGCCGGGACCCGCCTGGCAGATGCCAGGGACGCGGCCATGCGTGTGCTGGCTGGAAAGGGCGCCGCGCGCGCCCAGGTGGCGGCGTTTGGCTCGCAACTGCGGCTGATGACCCAACCCATCGAGGACCAATCGGCGTTGCGTGCTGCGGTCCAGGCCATTCAGCCCGGCGATGGCCACGGTAACTTCGGCGAACTGGCGCGCGCGGTGCGTGCCATGGCCGCGTCGGTCCGCACTCCCATCGAGCTTCATTTGTTCAGCGACATGCAACGCGGCGACCTGGCCGCCACTTTCTCCGACGTGGCGCTGCCCGCCAACATCAAACTGGTGACGCATGCCGTGGTCGGCAGGGCCCAACCCAACTGGACGGTCGAATCGGTGGATGCCCCCGGACAGGTCTGGGGCAAGGATGCCAAGCCGGTGCACGTACAAGCCGTGATTGCCGGATACGGCACGAGCGCGGCCCAACGGACCGCGTCGCTTGTCGTGAACGGCAAAACTACCGCCACCAAGACCGTGGCAGTCCCCGCCAACGGACGGGCCGCCGTCGACTTCCCCGCGCTGGAAGTGCCCTACGGCTTCAGCCGCTGCGAGGTCAAGATCGACGCCGCCGACGGCTTCCCAGCCGACGACCTCCGCCGCTTTGCGGTGGAGCGTTCCGACCCGCAAAAAGCCTTGCTGATCCATAACTACGGCGACACCCGTTCGCCGTTCTACGTCGGCGCCGCGCTCTCGGCGGCCGCGCAATCGGCCTTTATCCTCGAATCGATCAGCGTCAACGAGGCGGCCGACCGGCAGCCGTCCAATTACGCTTTCATCGTTCTGTCCGATCTCAATAATCTGCCTTCGCTACTGGAGAATTCGCTGACCGGGTACGTGCGCTCCGGCGGCAGTCTCCTGATCGCCGCGGGCACCTCCGCCGGCGCGCGCTCGCAGATTCCCATTTTCGGAGCGCACATTGTCGAGACCCGCGACTACAGCCGCAGTCCCGATCGCTACATGGCGGCCGGCTCCAGCGACTCCTCCTACCCCGCCGTGGCCAAGGCCGCGGGCTGGCCGGGCGTGAAATTTTTCTACGCTCTGGATATCGATCCCGGCGACGCCCGCGTGATCGTTCGCTTAGGCGACCAGACGCCCCTGTTGCTGGAGAAACGCATCGGCGAGGGCCGCGTGGTGCTGCTCACCTCCGGGCTCGACAACCTGACCAACGATTTCCCCTTGAATCCGGCCTTCGTCCCCTTCATCGAGCAGACCGCGCGCTATCTGGCAGGCAGCGAGCGCCAGGGCGGCGCGCGCCCGGTGGACGCCTACCTCGAACTCCGCAATGCCAGGGAACAAGCCCAGGGCGTCGAGGTCACGGACCCCGAGGGGAAGCGCCCGCTCACCTTGGGCGAGGCCGCCTCCGCCCAGACGTTCCAGCTCACTGAGGCCGGCTATTACCAACTTCGGCTCGCTAATGGCCGGCGGGACGAGGTTGGCGTCAACCCCGATCCCAAAGAATCGAACCTCGATGTGATCCCCGACGATGTCCTAGCCTTGTGGAAGGGCAATGGCGGCCAACCTCCGCAAGAGGCTTCGGGGCCCGGCCCGGTACCCCCCCAGAAGACGCCGCAAACCATCTGGTGGTACGTCATGCTGCTGGTGTTCGGTTCCGCTGTTGCCGAATCGATTTTGGCCAGCCGCTACCTCGGCACCCAGCGCGAGGAGCCGTAGGGATTCACGCGCGGATCTTCGGGGTGCTTAGTTAATTAACCGCATGCTGTCACACAACCGCCTCGCCGAAAGGGCGCATAAAAGCGTTAGCGCTTGTATTCCAGCCTGACTTGTGATAAGACTCCACCCTGGGAGGGATGCTGTGGGCCACCCCCTCCTGTACTCGCGAAGTGAACGGTTCAGAAATTCCGGCCATTCTGTAAGACAGTGAATTCTAGGGTGAGGTGAACTCAACGTGCAAACCAAGTGGTTTCTAGGAGCGCTTCTTTTTTGTTCCGGGCTTCCTTTGTTCAGTCAGACTTTAGGCGAGCTCTCGGGAAGGGTTAGTGATCCCAGCGGAGCCGCGGTGCCCAACGCAGCTCTCACTCTAACCAACACCAGCACCAACGCGGTCCGTAACACGGATAGCTCCAGTGATGGATTCTACACCTTCCCCTCGGTACCGCCTGGCGTATACAACCTCAAAGCGGAACATCCGGGATTCAAGACCGTGAGCAGCACCAATGTGGGAATCCAAGTGCAGCAAACCGTCCGTCTGGATCTCACGCTTCAAGTCGGCGAGGTGAATCAAACCATCGAGGTCTCGGCCGCGGCCGATCTGTTGCAATCCGAAAACGCGACCGTCGGCACCGTAGTCGAAACCAAAAGCATCACCGAGCTTCCGCTCAACGGCCGCGAATATCTGAATTTGGTGACGCTGTCCCCCAATGTCAGCAACTTTGCGCCGCCGTCGGGTCAAACCCAATCGCGGCAAGGCGGCGACCGGGCCAACCAGTCGATCTCGGCCGGCGGCAACCGAATTGTGTTTGACTATTTCACGCTCGATGGCGTGGTCAACACCGATCCGAATTTCAACACCTATATCGTGCTCCCCTCGATCGATGCCTTGCAGGAATTCAAGGTGCAGACCGGCGTCTATCCCGCCGAGTTCGGCCATGAAGCGACGCAGATCAACGTGCTGACCAAGTCCGGCGGCAACGCGTTCCACGGCGCGCTCTTCGAGTTCGTCCGCAACAACGACTTCGATGCCTCCCCCTTTTCGTTCACCGCCATCCATCAGCCTATCTCGCCGTTCAAGTGGAACGACTACGGCTTCGAGGTCGATGGCCCCGTCTATATTCCCAAGCTGTTCAACGGAAGAAACAAACTCTTCTTCATGGCGAATGACGAGTGGCTCGTCCAGCGGCAGAATTTCCAGCAGCCCTATACCGTGCCGACGCCCGCCATGTTCAAGGGGGACTTCAGCCAGTTGGCGGCGACCATTTACGATCCCACCACCAAGACGCCGTTTGCCAATAACACCATTCCATCCAATATGATCAGCCCGATCTCGCAGAAGCTTTTGAAGTATTACAACTCCTCCACGATTCCGGGCTTGGTCAACAACTATGTCCAGAGCCTCGCCTCTCCGTTCAACCGTGACGGGTTCGTCCTGCGAATGGATTTCGTCGAATCCGCGAAATCGCAATGGAGCGGCCGCTATAGCTGGGGCGACGAGAATCAAACCAACCAGACCATCAACGTTAGCGGGGCCAGGATTATCACGAATTACGAACAATACATGGGCTCGAACACGCGCATCCTTTCCGCCAATCTCCTCAATGAAGCGCGTTTCGGTTACTCGCGGTTTTACAATTCCCTCGGGGCGATCGCGCAGGGCAGCGAGAACATCGTGAACGAGCTGAGCCTCCCGAACCTGGTGCCAGGCCCTCCAGTCACCTGGGGCATTCCGAGCGTCACCCTTGTTAGTTACAGCGGCTTCGGCGATAACTCCGATGGCCCTTACCAAAACCAGAACAACACCGCGCAGTTCATCGATACACTCTCCTGGAACAAGGGCAAGCACAGCCTGAAATTCGGCTTCGAATACGACCGGCAGAATTTCAACCAGCTCGGCAACCAGTACTCCCGCGGCCAATACGCCTTCCAGCCCAACGCAACGCAAAGCGCGGCCCATACCGGCGGCGACTCCTTCGCCGAATTCCTGCTCGGCGATGTCTTCCAGGCCACGGTAGCGGTGGCAGCTGCCAACGTGCTTTTCCAGCGCAATACCGAAGCTGCCTTCGTCGACGATACCTGGAAAGTCACGCCCAAGCTCACCCTCTCCATGGGCTTGCGTTATGAGCTGACGCCGCCTTACACAGACCAGATCCCCAACTTGTTTATTGTGCATGTGCCGCACATCTACGAGACTCCAGGCGCGCCGCAATCGGACTGGCCGTACTTTGTCCGCCAAGGCAATTGTACGGACCCGTATACCGCCAATCCTGCCGTCTCCATCCGCTGGACCAAGACGCCGGCGGTCTGCAGCAATGGGCTTCTGCCCAACCAGCTCATGAACACGCGCTACACGGACTTCGCGCCCCGCTTCTCCATCGCCTGGTCGCCCGATGCCAAGACCGTGATTCGCACCGGCATCGGCATCTTCTTCGCCCAGGACAACGCCAATTCCGTGTATTTCGATCTGGGCCGCAATCTCGCCGTCCGCAACTCGAACATCGCCACCACCGGACTAGCGGATGTCAACTATAACAACGCCTTTCCCTCCACCAGCGGCTTGACGGTGCCGGTCGGGCCGCCTTACGCCTACTCCGACAACCCCAACCACCACACGCCGTATACCATGCAATATCTGTTCAACGTCCAACGGCAGTTCGGCCAAAACTGGTCGGTGGAAGCCGGGTATCTCGGCTCGGTGAGCCACCATCTCTACGGCTTCTGGAATCAAAACGAGGGAATCCCCTCACCCGTGGGAATCGCTGCCTCGCATCTTCCGTTCGCCGACTTCGGCTTCATTCAGTCAGTCGAGGATATGGGGAACGCCGAATACAACTCCCTGGCCTTGAAGGTCAATAAGCGTTTTAGCGCGGGCTTTAACCTGATCACTGCCTATACGTTTGGTGTATCGATCGACGATACCAGCGCCATTCGCATCCAGGGCTATGACACGCTGTTTCCGCAAAACAGCTATTGCATCCGCTGCGAGCGCGGCCCCTCCTCGTTCGACACCCGCCATCGCCTGGTGATATCCCCGCTGTATGAGCTGCCAATCGGCAAGGGAAAGCCGCTGGACATCAAGAATTCCGCGGCGAACGCGATCCTCGGCGGCTGGCAGGTCGGCGGAATCTTTTCGTTGCAAAGCGGGCTGCCGCAGAACATCACCGTCAGCGGAGACAACTCTGTCACCCAAAGCGGATACGACCGGCCGAACTCAACCGGCGCCGTTTCCAGCATCTCGAACCCCACCCCCAACGGATGGTACAACCGTGCCGCCTTCTACGAAGCACCGGTGGGCCAATTCGGGAATGTCGGACGAGACACCGCTCTGGCTCCGGGAATTTTCTCCATTAACGCCGAAGTCCACAAAAACTTCCGCATTCCCCGCCTCGAAAACCACCAGGTTCAGTTCCGGGCGGAAGCATTCAACTTGCTGAACCATCCGAACTTTGGAGGACCTAATGGCAACATCTTTGGGGGCGCGCCATATCCGGGCGCGCCGGCGAACGCTCCTCACCAGGGCTTTGGCCAGATCAGCAGCTTAGCTGCCGGCATTCCCATGCGCCAGTTGCAACTCGGCTTGAAGTATACGTTCTGATATGGAGCATTTTCGTGTGCTCGGGAACGCAAGCCGGCCCTGGCCGTTTCGCCGCCCGCGGACCGTGCCCCAGTAACCGGGCGGGTCCCCTCGGGCCTTCTCGACCGCCCTGTGCCCGGAAGACGTGATATATTCTCTCGAAAGGAGTCAGCCAATGGAGCCAACGAAAGCCAAACTGCCGACCGAGGCGATACAACTCTACAACCTTTTCATTCACGGCGAAATCAGCCGCCGCGACTTTATGGACGGCGTGCAGCGATTTGCTGTAGGCGGCCTGGCGGCGGCAACGATTATTGAGGCGTTGATGCCGAACTACGCTCTGGGCCAGCAGGTGTCCAAAACCGATGACCGGATCAAGGCCACGTACGAGACCGTCCCGTCGCCGCAAGGGAACGGAAGCATCAAAGGATATCTCGTCCGGCCGGCGAGTGCCGACACTCGATCCGAGACGAAGGCGAAATTACCCGGTATCATCGTCGTCCACGAAAATCGAGGCCTGAATCCCCATATCGAGGACATCGCGCGGCGGCTCGCCCTCGCCGGCTTCATGGCGTTTGCGCCAGATGGCCTCACCTCTCTGGGCGGCTTTCCCGGTGACGACTACAAAGGGGGCCAACTATTCGGCAAGGTCGATGGCAAGAAGATGGCCGAAGATTTCGTGGCCTCCGCGCTTTGGCTGAAATCGCGCGCCGACTGCACGGGTAAGATTGGCGTCACCGGTTTCTGTTACGGGGGTGGCATTTCCAATACCCTGGCCGTCCGGCTGGGAGCCGATATTGGGGCCGCGGTGCCCTTCTACGGCGCCGTTCCCGGCAAGGAAGACATTCCGAAAATCAAGGCGGCGATTCTGGTCCATCACGGGGAACTCGACACGCGGCTGGCAGCGACCTGGCCGGATTACGACATGGCCTTAAAAGCAGCCAACGTTCCGCACGAAGGCTATATCTACCCTGGCGCCGTCCACGGCTTCAATTGCGACGCGACGCCGGAACGCTACAACAAAGCCGCGGCCGACCTGGCCTGGCAGCGCACGATTGGCTGGTTCAACAAATACGTGCGGGCCTGATTTCGTTCGTACTTCGGAGCCGGAGCAAGCCCCGTCCGGGTCGCTGGCGCCACCGCCGCCACCGCCAATGCGGTATGCTGTAGGCAATAATACTGGGCGCCCCGTCGGAGGGATCCATGAGTTTCCGCGAGCAAGTTCACGCATACATTGCGCAATTGGAACAACGTCTTCGTTGGGGCACCTTGTTGCGCGGCCTGGCGATTCTCACCGGAGGCGCTTTGGTGGCGACGTTGGTGCTGGTTATTATCGCCAATGCGCTCGCCTTTTCGCATGGAAGCGTGACCGCTGCCCGCTTCGTACTGATCCTGGTGCTGGCCATCGCCGCTGCCGCTGGGCTGGCGCTGCCCTTGCGCCGCCTGACGCGTCGCCGCGCGGTCGAAGCCGCCGAAGCCGCCTTCCCACAACTCCAGGAGCGCCTCACCACCTTCGCTGAGCGCGATGGCCAGGATCCTTTTATAGAACTTTTGGCCGGGGACACTCTGGATGTTGCCCGATCCGCCCAGCCTACGCAACTGGTCACCGGCCGCCGCCTTTGGAGTTCGCTGGGCGCCGGCATCGGCGCCTTCGCCATCCTGGTCTGGATGATCGCCGACGGACCTGGGTTTCTCGGTTATGGCGCGTCGTTGCTTTGGACCGGTCCGCACCGCGATAAGCCCGCGCTCTACGATTTGCGCGTGACTCCGGGCGACGCCGTCGTCCGCCGCCACGCCGACCAGTTGGTTTCGGCGCTCCCCTTCGGCCTGCGGTCGCCCACCGTCAAGTTGTATGCGCGCTTTCAGAGCTCCTCCAAGTGGGAACAGATTGCGATGCAGCCCCAGGCGACCGGCAGTTTCGCCGGCGGCTATCAGTTCCTATTTGCCGGCTTGCCCGAGAACGTCGAGTACTATGTCACGGCCGGGGCATTGGCTTCGAAGCACTTCAACATTCGCGTCACCGATTTGCCCGCGGTGAAGCAGATTCGCGTCACGTACCACTACCCCACATGGACCGGCATGCCGCCTGAGATCGAGGAGCGCGGCGGCGACCTCCGCGCCGTCACGGGCACCGAGGCCGAACTCGAGGTCTCGACCGATCGTCCTCTTCAGGGAGCCCGGATCCAGCTCGACAACGGACCGCAGATCCAGCTTACGGGTGGCCAGAACAATGTCTATCGCGGTACCGTCAAGATGGATCGGGACGGCGTTTACCACGTCGCTGGCGTTGCGGATGGCCAGCCCGTTCGCGTCAGCGAGGATTTCTTCATCGAGGCCCGTAAAGCCAACCCGCCGCAGATTTCGTTGGTGCGTCCCGGCCGGGGTGACTACCACGCCAGCCCCATCGAAGAGGTAACCGTGGCCGCCAGGGTTATCGGCGATTATGGTCTTAACGGCGTCGCGCTGCATTATTCGGTAAACGGCGGCGCCGAGACCACCCTGGATCTGCTCCAGCGAAAAGGCGAAAGACAAGCCGACGGCTCGACCACGCTCTCGCTGGAGAATTTCAAGCTCGTTCCAGGCGATCTGATTAGCGTCTACGCCACCGCCCGGGACGGCAACGCCGAAGCCCACACCGATATGATGTTCATCCAGGCCGAACCGTTTGAGCGCGAGTTTTCGCAATCGCAACAATCGGGCGGAGGCGGTGGAGGCGGAGGCGGTGGCGATCAACCCGCGCAAATCTCGCAGCGGGAGAAGGAAAT
>Ga0209698_10007663_pt1 | contig 11278 bp, 9 predicted proteins | sample LitLauG_LLR_2012_FD_187203 | JGI IMG/M metagenome (GOLD analysis project Ga0209698, IMG submission 187203) | Freshwater sediment microbial communities from Pennsylvania, USA - Little Laurel Run_MetaG_LLR_2012 (SPAdes) (version 2) | ecosystem: Environmental > Aquatic > Freshwater > Creek >... | reverse complement strand
ATTCTTAGCTCTTATCTGTGCGTTTCTCTGTCTTGGGCGAAGGTCTTCGCTGCCTGAGGTAGCTTCGGCAGCTGGGCAAAAGCGCGGATGTCGTGCGCCGGTACGATGATGAGGTCGGGCAGGCGCTCTTTTAGAGCGACGATGCGCAGCAGGCTTTCACTGTTCGCTTCCGCATCCGTATCCGCCCTTCGACGGGTGATCCAGGGGCGTGCCTCCCGCTCAGTGATTCCGTCCAACTGCCATACGACATCGCCGATAAAGGCATAGCGCGTTCCGGTGGGCAAGGTCACGAAAATGATTACACCGCCGGGCGTGTGACCGAAAGCAGGTACAACTACGATCGATCCGTCACCGTAGACATCGTGGCTGGCAGGAAATCCGAGGTAGGGACCTCCTTCAAACCCATACTCCTCATACCTGATGTCGGTGAAGAGCCTGCAGAAATCCATGTCTCCACTCTTCTTTATGAACTCGTGTTCCTGCGGTGTTACCCACACCGGCACGCCGGGGAAGTCGGGCAACCCGCTGACGTGATCCCAATGCGAATGGGTCAGGAGAATCGCGCGGAGAGAAAGCGGGTCGTAGCCGGCATCTCGTAGTTGGTCGGCCGCCGGCCGCCACAGACTATAGAAGGTGACCGCACGGACCGTTAACGGCAGGGTCCGAAACTGGCCGGCGATGTTCCGGCCAAACCCGGTGTCGATGAGCAGGTTCCCCTTCGGGTGCCTTACCAGGGCTCCGGCCATGGCGAAGTCGCGCCGCTCGAATGGCGAGCCCCCGCGGTAGCCAAAGGCCGCAACGCGATGGTTCACGCCAGCCACCAAAGCGAAGACGGCCATCTCCTTCGGCGGTGTGGCGGGCGGGGGCAAGGGTCCCGCATAGGGTTTCGGCATCGGCAAAGGCGCCGGTGAAAACGTGTGCAGGACGAGCGCCAGCGGTGCAAGAATCACAGCCGCCGCAACCATCACATAAACCTTCTTCTTACTCATACCTCGTCCCCCTTTTATCTCGGGAAATGCAACGCTCTTTCTTGTTCACTCGATGCGTAGAATACGCACGGGCCTGGGGAAGTGGAATGACCGCGGCAGCCAGAAATATTGACCGAATCCGCCAACTGTGGGCGGGAGTTAATCGGCAGCAACAGGGTGCTCAATTGCCGGTGCCGCTTCTTCTTTGGTCTCCCACTTCAGGATCTTCAGATCGAGCACGAAGATTGCGTACATGACCGGCACCTGCAACTTGGTCACGACGGTGGCAATCAGTAGGCCACCAATTTGCGCGTAACAGAGGGGCTGCCAGAGCGGGCCGCCGTGCAAGGCGAGCGGAAAAAGGGCAAGAACGGTCGCGAAAACGGTGATCATGACCGGACGGAGTCGGATGATTCCGGCGTCGATGACAGCGTTCTCGAAATCGTCACCAGCGATAAGTCTTTCCTCGATGAAGTCGAACAGAACGATGGAATGGCTCACAATGACTCCCACCAGACTGGCTACGCCGAGGAATGCCATGAATCCGAAGGGCTCGTGCATGACCCACAGTGCGAACAATGCCCCCACCATTCCGTAAGGCGCGGCAGCCAATACAAGGATCGGCTTGATCGCGTTGTTGAACTGAAAAACCAGGGCCAGGAAAATGGCGAAGGTGGAGACAATCAGCACTTGCGCGAGGTTCCTGAATCCAGTCTTGGTTTTGTCATACTCGCCGCCGATCTGCATCCTGTATCCCGGGGGAAGAGTCTTTTCAAACTCCCGCAGTTTGGGCATCGCGGCTTTGAGGACTTCCGAACTCAAGTGCCCGGGTGCGGCGAAGCTTCGGATGTTGATGGTCCGGAACTGTTCCAAGCGGACGATGCGGCCGAGGACCAGGTCGTGTTCGATATTGGAGACCTGCACCAGGGGAATTTTCGTATTGTCTTGCGACGAGTAGACGTAGAGATTTTGAATATCGGAAAGCCGGGCACGCTCGTCCATGCGCAGCCGCGCTACGACGGGAATCTGCTTTTGCCCCTCCTGCAAGGCGGCGACGGTCATCCCGCTCAACCCCGCAGTCGATGAGTCTGCTACGTCCATGTTGGTAACGCCGGCCAGATTCGCGCGATCGGGATCGACCGCAAGACGAATCTGAAAATTCTCCTCATCCCATTCGTTGCGAGTACGCTCCGCATTCGGCGTAGACGTGAGAATATCCTCAACTTTTCCCGCAAGCTGGAGAAGCACGTGGTTATCTTGCGTCTCCCGTGCGGCGTTCGTATCAGCGGTGCTCGACAGTCGGATCTCGATGGGGTAGTCGATGGGATTGGTCAGCAACTGGCGTGCGTCGATCCGCGCTCCGGGCACCGAGGCGGTCAGCAGCGGCTGTAGCTCCTTTATGAATGTCGGCGTGATCTCCTTGTTTGTGACTTCGAGGAGAACCTGGGCATAGTTGAGCTGCTGCAACTGTGGAGACGCCGAAAACCAGAAGCGCGGACCGCCTCCGCCGACGAAAGTTGTCACGTAGCGCAGGAACTGAGCTGGTTTCCCGTCCTTCCCGGGATGCTCACGACCATACTGCTCGGCCTTTTCCCGGATGATCTGTTCAACTTTTTGCGCTGTATCGTTGGTCGCTGACAGGTTGGCATCGTTCGGAAGCCAAACCTCGACGTAGGACCAGTACTGAACGTCCTGTGGAAAGAAAGCCGATTTCAACTGAGCAAAGAGGAGCACACCGACTGCGAGAAATGCCAGAGATGCGATAAAGAACGCCCACCGATGGTTGATCGAGTATCTCGCAACGCGTGCGTAATATCCCATGAAGCCTTGGGTGCGGCGTTCTTCAACTGACTTTTCCGGCACCGCCTTCAGCAAGTAGTAGCCAAGATAGGGGATGAACGACATCGAGATCAGGCGCGAAGCCACCAGAGAGCAGGTCATCACGATCGGCAGGCTGTACAAGAACTCGCCGGTGGTCCCAGTTAGCAAAAGAAATGGCAAGTAGGCGACGATGTTCGTGATAGTTGCGTACAGAATCGCGGAGGCGAGTTTGGTAGGGCCGAGCCACGTGGCCACCAGGCTGGGATGGCCTTCGGCCAACATGCGCTTGATGGAATCTCCCGCGACTACGGGATCGTCTACCAGCAATCCGAGAGCGATGATCAGCGTCGCGACCGAGACCTGCTGGAGGTCGATCCCAACCATGTACATGAAGCCGAACGTCATGGCCAGGGTGATGGGAATGGAAATCGCCATCAGCACAGCGGATCGCCATTCCCAGAAGCCAATCAGCGAGACCAGTACTACCAGCGCAATGGCTTCGTAAAGGGCATTCATGAACAGGTCGATGTTTTCTTTAACCTGTAGCGGCTGATCGGATGTCCGCGCGATGACAAGGTCATCGGGCAGGTGCTGTTTGACGGCAGCTAGTTTCTCATCGACGCTCTTGCCAAAGGCGTCAATCTGCGCGCCGTCCTTCATCTGTACAGCAACGGTCACGGCACGGCTGCGGCGCCAATTCCCGTCTTTATCGCGCCAGCTCAGATAATTGAGATAACGGGCTGGGCTCTGGTAGCCGCGCGAGATATCGACCAAGTCGCGCAGATAAACAGGGCTGTGACCGCCCGAAGAGGACGTGCCAATGATGACGTCTCCGATCTCCTGCGCACTCTGGAATTTTCCCGAGGGATCGACCTGAATACTCTTGGGGCCGACCTCAACCGTGCCTCCAGGCAGTGTGCTGTTTCGCGCGCCAAGAATATTTCGTAAGCTCGCTGGCGTGATGCCGTACTCGGCCAGTCGTTCCTGGGAGTAGTCCAGATAGATTTGCTCCGGCAGCACACCCTTGCGTTCGACTTTTGCAACCTGCGGAGCCCCTTGAATGGATCTCGCGATCAAGTCGGTGAAGTCGTCGAGGTCGTGATAGGAGTAACGATCACCCGCGACAGCAGCCAGTTGGGCTTCGGTCGCCTGCGTATCGTGGATGAAAGCTGGCGGCCAGGCATCGGGATGAATTTCGGAGCGATGCAGTCTCTCTCGCGCGAGCCGATCGGCGATCGCACGCAGCTCGGAATCGCTGGAACGGGAATTGACATCCACGCCGACGAAGCCGCTGCCTTGGAAGAAATAAGGGTCAGTGATCGCTTTGTCCTGGACGGCGAGCCTGGCAAGACGCTCGAAGGAATCGCGAACTAGATCAACCGGCACTGATTGAGGGAAACAGTAGATGACGCTGACTCGCGGTTGGGGGGCGCTCGGCGGCTCTGACGCTCGCGTTTTGTCGATCGCTTTTCGGATCGACTGCGCCCGCAAAGCTATCTCGACTTCGTTCGCAGGCGTGCTGGCCACTGTCAACATCAGTGCGGCCGTGTCGCCGAAGTCGCTGTTGAACTGTATCGCTCCGGCCCCTTGCGGAAGCTTGAGCGCGTTCAGCTTGAGATTGATATCACTGAATTGCTTCTTGGTGTCTTTTACGTTGTCGTCAAGCTGAACGTAGACGAGCGAAAGCCCGGGAAGACTGATCGAACGTATGCCGAAGTCCGATGCGACGGGCGGCCGAATGAAGGCGTTTTGCGCCATCGTCTGCTCGATGGGGCGCGTGACCAATTGTTCTACTGCCTGCGCCGTCGCGCCGGGCCATTGTGTGCTCGCCACGGCAACCCGCACCGGAAGGTTTGGATCCTTGCGCTTGGGCATCTTCTGATAGCCGTACCAGCCCCAGAGGAGCACGGCAATCATCAGGGTCAAAGAGACCTGGCGATGTTCGGTGAAAAAACGCGCTGTGTTGCGCCCGTGCGTTATTAAGTCGACTTCTGATCTGTGCGTCATAAGATTGTGCTCCCAGAGTGTTACTCCTGAGTTCGATCAGGGAATAATTCGCACCTGATCGCCGTCCTTGACCAAGGTTGCGCCCGAGGTGACAACCTTTTCTCCCTCGGTCACACCGCTTGTGATTTCGATCAAGTTGCCGTAGCCGTCGCCGACGCCCACGCGGCGCAGGCGTACAGTTGCGGTGTCACCGGCGACTTCGGCAACCATGACCGCGAAGGCATTTTGTTCCTTGGGATCGCGTACCACGGCCGCCAAGGGAACGGCTGCGACCGGATGTGTCAATTTCTCGTTTCCCAGGGCAACGGACGCGATCATTCCTGCTTTCAGCTGATCGCGAGGGTTTTCAATCGTTACAGAGACCGAATAAACACGGCTCTTGGGATCCGCCGCAGGCGATATGTTGGTCACGCGTCCGCGGAATTCGCCAGCCAAAGCGTCGGTGGTGACAGCAAGAAGCTGTCCGACCTGGACTCGGCTGATCGCAAGATCGGGAACGCCAAATACCACTCGCACAGAACGCGTGTCGGCAAGCGTGAACCCGTTTGTCGCCGGACCGACGAGGGTACCCACGTCTACGCTGCGCTTGACGATCCACCCATCAAAGGGCGACTGGAGAGAACAGTAGGAAAGCGCGACCTGGGCTTCGCCGATTTGCGCTTTCGCCGCGTCCACCGATGCAGCCGTGCTGTCCAGTTGCGCTTTGGCGGAATCGAAGTCGGGCCTGGTTGCGCTCTGGCTAGCGTAAAGCGCGGCAGTCCGGTCGAAGCTCAGTTTTGCTTTGTCGTATTCCGCCTGATTGCGGGCAAGTTGGGCTTTCGCTTGTTCGAGTTTGTCGAGGTAGTCCTGCTGATGGACCAGCGCCAGAGTGCTGCCTTTCTTGACCCAATCCCCCTGGTCGATGTTGCGCATGCCCCCCTCGGCGCCCTTCACCTGCCGGACAGAGTCGATATACCCGCTCGACTTGAACGCGAGATCGACCTGCGAGTAAGGAACAATCTCCGCGGAATACCGGACCCCATTTTCGACTGTGATGTTCTGTACCGGGGCCACCTGCACGGGCAATAGCGCTTTAGGCTCAGACTTCGCCTCATTGCACGCAGCCAACGACAATCCGAGTGCGCCGACTGCAAAAATTAGCAAGATGCGTTGCATGTAAGTTGTCTGATTCATACATTCACTCCTCGCCCAGCGCTTTCTCGAATTCGGCTTTTGCCGTCCAAAACGAAAGCAGGGCCTGCGCATAATTTTGTTCAGCGCTCGCTACAGCCGACTGCTGCTGGAGAACATCCTGCAATAGAAGTGCTTGCTGCTTGAATTTGTCGCCGACTTCGCGAAGCTTTTCGCTAGCCGCGTCCCGGCTTGCCTGGGCAACCGTCAAATGCGATCTGCTCTCGTGCAGTTTGCGGAAGCGATTGTTCACGTCGAGTAGGACTTTCGACTGTGCTTCCTGGAGTAGATAGCGGCCCTGGTCGAGCGCGAGTTTCCTCTGATTGACTTCGGCCTTGCGCCGTCCCCAATCGAATACTTCCAAGTTCAATTCCACGCCTGCCGAGGCTATATTTCGCGGAAGGATTTCCGTGTTGATTGGGTCGAAGTAGTTGAACTTGGCGGAAATGTCAGGGATGTACTGGGCCTTGGCGAGTTTTCGGTCGGTGTCAGCTTGCTGGACGTTAATTTCCGCTTCTCTTATTTCTGGGCGCTGCGTCAGGGCGGTCTGCCGGGCCAGTTTCAGGTCAATCTCTTCGAATGACATCGGCGGCACCGGCTCGGTGCGGAAATCGTTGTCCAGGTCGCGACCGAGCAGGTCGTTCAACTGTTCCTTCTGCGTCGTGAGGTTATCCTGCAACACAACCACTTGATGTTGTGCCTGCGCCAGCTTTGCCTTCACGTCAAGGCCCTCCGACTTCAACACAGTTTCCTGCGAGATGTATTGCAGGACCACACGGTCGGTTTCCTGATACTGCTTCACAGTCATCAGTGCTGCGTCGAGGGCACTTTCGGTTTGCAGCACAGCGTAATAAGCTTGTTTCACATCGCGAATGACGGATTGCCGCTGCGCACGATATCGCTGGCTGGCAAGGTCGGAAGATAGCTGCTGTTGCCGGACGGAGAGATGAATCTTGTAGAGCTGGGTCAGCGGCTGGGTTATCTGGGCCAGAGCGTATCCCGTAGGTCCCTGCGAGAGCGGAATATTTGTGTTCTTTGCCGGGATTGGGATGTTATTCAGGCTTCCAAATGTGCCTTGCTTGAAGGTGAACGTCGGAGAGGTTAGGTTCCCCACACCGAGCAAATAGCCGTTCATCGTCGGAAGCCGCTTAGTCTTGGCCGCCGCGACCTGCCACGTGGACTTGTCGAGGTCCAGGTGGGCGATTTTCACTGAACGGTTATTGGCAACCGCGATCTGGATGGCCTGATCAAGGGTAAGCAGCGGCGCAGAATCCGGCGTCTCCGTCGCTTCCGATACTTGAGGTGAAGACAGTGCAGCTAAGGCAATGACCAGGGCCCAGGCGATGTTGCGTACCACGCGCATGGCTTCCCGTCCGCGTAACGTTGCTCCTGGGTTTGGCGGAGTTTGTCGGCACATATTTGCTCTCCAACGGCAGGGGCGCTGTACGCCCTTTGGGATTTTGAACGACTACTCCCGGCTGCCATTTGCGGTCTAGAATAGGCATCAATCTAGGAATGGGGAATGACTGGCGCGGCCAAAAAGATTGACCGAAACTGCCACTCGCGCGCGCGAGCGCAGAGTGCCGCAGTGACCCTCTCGGTCCGCAATGTGCAGCCGTTGCTCATGTACCTCACGGCACGGGGCTATGACAGTGGTGCTTTCTTGAACGCCCAAGGCGTGGATCCCCAAATCTTTCGGGACCTTGAGGCGCGACTGCCGCACTCGATCGCAGCTTCGCTATGGCCGGCAGCAAGCCGGTTGGCGAATGACCCGGACCTCGGGCTTCATGTGGCCGAAGGTGTTCGGCCAGGGAACTATGGCGTCCTGGATTATGCCGTGCGTACCAGTGAGACCATGGGAATCGGCCTGCAGCGACTCTGTCGCTATCACCGTTTTCTCCATGATGTAGCGGAGGTAAAGCTCACGGTAGAGGGTGACCGCGCTATCCTGAGTCACCGCCTGCCCGCTCCTGCGTTATTGCCGCGAGCGGTTTCCGAGTATATCGTTGCGACCTGGTTGCTCACTACGCGACAGGCCACCGGTGTGAATTGGATTCCACTTCAGGTGCGATTTCCGCACGTGATGCCGGAGAACACGTCGGAGCACCAACGCATCTTTACATGCAATGTTGAGTTTGGACACGATCGGAATGAGTTGGTGTTCTCCCGCGATCTTCTCGACACGCCGCATGTCAAGGCCGACGCTGCCCTGCAGGCAATCCTTGAATCCCAAGTTGTGGCTGTACTCGAAAAATTGCCCAAGGGGGAAGCGACTACGGACGCAGTTCGTCGTCATGTTGCCGGTGAGCTTCGCAACGGTGAACCGAGGGTGGAGCAAATTGCTCCTCGACTGCACATGAGTGCCAGGACCTTGCACCGGCGCCTTGAGGACGAAGGCACGAGCTTTCGACAGGTCCTCGCCGAAGTGAGGCGTGAACTCGCCGCCCGCCACCTTAGCGAACGCCGGCTCGCGATCGGCGAAATTGCATTTTTGTTGGGGTTCTCGGAGCCGAGTGCTTTTCACCGGGCGTTCAAACGTTGGACTGGCCACGCGCCACTCACTTACCGGGAGTTAGCGCGAAGCGCATCCTGAGCGATCGTCCGTATTGAATGGTTTTGTGCGAACCCGTGGGAGAACGTGAGAAAAGTCACGGCCCAGAACCCGGCTCCGCAGAACGCCATTGTACGATTTATTTTACATGTACGTAAGACATTGAAAAAAAGGAGATAAATGGTGGAGGCGGCGGGAGTCGAACTATTCAGGGTATTGATAACACGTAACTTATTGATTCTAGGAATTGCCAGAACGGCTAAAAAGGCCCCATTGCCCGATCCATTGTACGTTTATTGTACGAAAATACGTTTCGCTCTTGAGACCCGCTGACTCCATATCGCGACACAGTATCCCATGGATTCGCAACGATGGAACGAGAAAAAACACTCAGCTTCCTAAATTGTCAATCATGAATCTCTTAGAACAGCGCACCCTGGGTTTGGGCAGGTTTCACAGGTGTCGTACATTCTGTGTCGTCATTGGCGACATGGTTGACCCTCGTGCTGACGGGATAGCATCGCATGGTCCGAGCGTCGCACGGCTTCAACATTTCTGACACCGCTTCGACATTCGTCATGCCCGGATCGAGCCACAGATCGTAACCGTCCTCGCCAAGAATGACGGGCATCCGGTCGTGAACGGATGAGGTCACGGCATTCGGCGTCGTGGTCAGAATCGAACAGGACTTGATCCACTGCCCCCTTGCGTCTTTCCAGCGGTCCCACAGTCCTGCGAACGCGAACAACTCACCATCATTGACTTCAAAGCAGTATGGCTGTTTCGCTTTGCCCGCGCGCAACCACTCGTAAAACCCGTCCGCTGGAATCAGGCATCTCCGCAAATTGAGTGCTTCGCGGAACGCAGGCTTGGTCGCCGCCGTTTCTGACCGGGCGTTGATCATCATGGCCGCTCCAGACATGTCCTTCGACCATGACGGTATCAGTCCCCAACGCATCAAGGACAATTCCCGGCGAGGTTCCTTCGGATTCTGGCGGATGACGGGTACGGGCTGGGTAGGAGCAATGTTATAGCGAGGCGTCCAGTCCGGCTCGTCGGAGATGGTGTCGAAGTGTTCCTCGACGATCTGCTTTCTACGCGACAATCGATAGCGCCCGCACACTAAGAAATTATAGATCGACCCCGTGCCCGATGCGGTTCGATTGGCTGGGAATAGGGCGACGACCATCACTCGGATTTTCCGACCTATTCCTGCCAGGAATAGCTGTCCGCCGAACATTCATTGGACAGGCTCGTTAAGTGAGGTTAGCTTTGCGCCAAAAGCAGGCCACTTTGAGCGGCTGCTGGAGGTGCGTATGCCACGTTGGTTCCAAGTCCATCTGATCCCCCGAATCGGGACCATTCTTCGGTCCCAACGGGCGCGTCTAGCTGCGGCTCTTTTCGCTTTTCTTCTTCTGGTGCCAGTGGCCGCGCTGGCACAAGGCTCACCGTTCGACACCGGCTTTAGCGCCATCCAAAGTCTTTTCACCGGCACGATCGCCAAGGTTGCAAGTCTGGTTGCTATCGTGATCGGCGGCTACGGCTTTGCACACGGCGAACCCGGCGCGAAAAAGGCGCTCGCCGGCGTCGCCGCCGGAACGGGCATTGCCGTTATGGCAGTGAATGTCTTGAGTTGGCTCTGGGGCGTATAGCGCCCTTCCAGCGACCTTCAATCCGTAATGCTTGAGCGTGGTGTATGACCGACAAACTGCAGCAGAAACGCCGCACAAATCAAGTCTTCAAAAGCCTGCATAAGCCCCTCACCTACTTGGGTGTTGAGCGGACGCTCTTCTACTTCGTCTGTGTGAGCGCCGTGGGCGCCTTCAACCTCTTCAATTCCATCCTCGCAGGTATCGCCGTCTTCATTGGCGGCTTTGCCTTCGGCCATTGGGTGACGAATAGCGATCCGGCATTCCTCCGCATCCTCGCAAAGTCCGAACGATACAAGCTGCGCTATGACGCTGCGAAGCAGCAAGTTCCCCGCGTGGAGGTCGTTTGATGCTGCGCCTCGATAAAGTCATCAAGCCGTGGAAAGAGAGTGCGTCTCTGAACGACCACATCAACCTCTACGGCTTCTGGAACGAGACAGCCTTCCTTACCAAAAGTGGCGATCTAGGCATGGTTCTGAGCATTCCCGGCGTGGACTACGAAAGTCTTGACCGATCCGAACAGGAGTATGCGGTGAAACGGTTGGAGGCCGCGCTAAAGGCCTTTGGCCCAGGGTTCCATGTCTACCAGTACCTCTTCAAATCGAATCGACCCGACATACCGTTCGCACAATATGACGACCCGATTGTGGAAGCAGCGATCGAACAACGGCGGAAGTTCTTTGAAGCGAAGCGGGACCATCTTTATCAAGTTGAGATTTTCTACTGCGTCCTGATTGAAGGCGCCCGGTCGAAGACCGGCGTCGGCACGGCGCTAGCTCGCCTGTTACGCGATCCAGAGGGCGCGATCGCCGAACTCAAATCGCAATTCACCAACGACAGCATGAAGAAATTGTTGCGGACGCATATCGAGCGCGATCTTCAACGACTCGACCAGCACGTGCAGGCATTCGCTCGGCAGCTTACGGATTTCATGCAAATCGAGATCTTGAATCGGCAGGGGCAATTCACGTTTTTCCGCCGCTTGCTGAATTATGACGACTGGCGTGTTGCCGGCAAGCCGCAGTCAACACAGTTCCTCGACTATCAGGTCGTCAATTCCGACATCGAAGCAGAACCCGATCATCTGCGGGTAGGCGAGCACATCGTCCGTG
>Ga0209698_10007662_pt1 | contig 11278 bp, 10 predicted proteins | sample LitLauG_LLR_2012_FD_187203 | JGI IMG/M metagenome (GOLD analysis project Ga0209698, IMG submission 187203) | Freshwater sediment microbial communities from Pennsylvania, USA - Little Laurel Run_MetaG_LLR_2012 (SPAdes) (version 2) | ecosystem: Environmental > Aquatic > Freshwater > Creek >... | reverse complement strand
TATCCAACAATACTTAAATCATAGACCCCTTTGTGTTATGATCAAGGTGCAAAATTGCCATATAAAGTGATTGGTGGAGAACCAGTACCAGTTTCTTATTCTTCTGAAGATGTTTTCTCAAAAATAAAGCATGATCAGATAAAATTCATCGATTTACAATTTACCGGTCTTAGAGGAAGATTCCATCATACCACAATTTCTGCAAATCTATTTACCCCACAACAAATGCAAGATGGGCTCCCAAAACTTGATGGTTCATCAATTGTAGGATTTGCATCAATAGAAGACTCTGACATGGTCTTAAAACCAGATCCTACTACTTTTGCAATAATTCCTTGGATGGAAAACGCCAAGACAGCTAGGTTGATTTGTGATGTATATTGGGGAAGAGATAAGGGAAGACTGGAATCTGATCCACGAGGTATTGCGCAAAAGGCAGAAAAGTACCTAAAAACACAAGGGTTTGACAATAGTTATTGGGGTCCAGAGGTAGAATTTTTTGTATTTGATAAAATTAATTGGGATGTCCTTACTCCTTACAAAGGTCAGTCATATTCAATAGAATCCAACGAGGCTCCATGGAGCCAAGATGGTAAAGGATATCCGATGGCATTAAAGAAGGGTTACTATCCAAGTACACCAGCTGATACACTAACGGAGTTTAGAAATGATTGTGTAGAGTGCTTGAATGAGTATTTTGGAATTTTATGTGACAATCATCACCATGAAGTAGCTACAGCAGGACAGTGTGAGATTGATATTCGATATGATAGTTTAACAAATGCTGCAGATGGAGCTCAGACATACAAGTATGTCATAAGGAACATTGCAAAGAAATATGATAAAGTTGCTACCATGATGCCAAAGCCAATTTCAATGGATGCTGGTTCCGGAATGCATACAAATGTCAGCTTGTGGAAAGGTGACAAGAACATGTTCTTTGATAAAGATGATAAAGAAGAAGTCAGTCAAATAGCAAGGTACTATTGTGGGGGAATCATGAATCATGCAAGAGCACTGTCTGCAATTGTCGCTCCTACAACAAACTCTTATCACAGATTAGTTCCAGGTTATGAAGCACCAGTGTACATTGCATGGAGCGCAAGCAATAGATCTGCAATAATTAGAATTCCTTCTCATTTCAAGGGAGAAAAATATGCCAAGATAAAGAGAATTGAGTTCAGGGCCCCTGATCCATCTTCTAATCCATATCTGGTATTTGCTGCAGTACAAGCAGCAGGATTAGATGGAATTAAAAAGAAAATGGATCCTGGAGATCCAATTTATGAAGACATATACAAAATGAGCAAGCCTCAACGAGTTGCAAAAGGAATCAAGGATTTACCTGCAAGCTTAGGAGAAGCACTAAATGAATTAGAGAGTGATAGAAAGTTCCTCTCACCAATCTTCTCAAATGAAACAGTTGATAAAATAATTGAGGTAGAAAGAGCAGATGATCATGAGATCTCAATAAGACCTCATCCACATGAGTTTTATCTCTATTTTGATATCTAGATTCTTCCTATTACACCATACACAAGGAACAATGCAAGTGAGGTTATAGCCAAACCAATAATGAGATAGGCTTTTTTGTGTCTTTCTGCAGTAGTTGCTTTGTATAAAGAAACAGTTCCTGCAAGACCCACAAAGAGAATTAAAGTTCCTGCAATTACATTATCCCAGCTGCTGTGAGTGATTACAGGGTAGAACATTCCGGAAAGTAAGGCAAAGAATGCTATTAGATAGATGTATTTTGCGCCGGAAAGAATTTTAGTTCCACTTAGCTGCATAGAATTCCTATCTAGAATAGTCAAATAAACCTTTGAGAGAAATATCTAATTACATATCCATTGGTGGCATACCCATACCACCCATTCCGCCCATGCCTCCCATACCACCCATTCCGCCCATGCCTCCCATTCCTTCAGCTCCTGGCGGTGGTCCTGCAGATTTTGCGGTTGCAATAACATCATCAATTCTTAGTATCATCGATGCAGCCTCAGTTGCGCATGTAATTATTTGGATTTTGACAGAAAGGGGTTCAAAGATGTCAGTAGCATGCATGCTTGCAACTTGACCTTTCATAACATCAATGCCTGTCCATTTGTTTCCTTTGATTTGTTTTGAGCGTAATGATGCCAATGTATCAATTGGATCCATTCCAGCATTCTCAGCAAGTGTAATTGGAATTACTTCTAAAGAATCTGCAAATTTTTCTACTGCAAGTTGTTCTCTGCCTTCAAGTGTTTTTGCCCACTCTCGTAATTTTGTTGCAGCATAAGTTTCAGGAGCTCCTCCCCCTGCTACTATGAATGGTTTTTCCATTACATCTTTTACAACCATTAATGCATCATGAACTGATCTTTCTACCTCATCGACTACTCGTTGAGAACCACCTCTAAGAAGAAGAGTGACGGCTTTTGGATGTTTACAGCCTTCAACGAAAACCCATTTATCGGTCTCTACTTTTCTTTCTTCTACTATTTCAGCAGAACCAAGATCTTTTTCAAATAGATCATCAAGATTGCTTATCATTCTAGCTCCAGTTGCCTTTGCAAGCTTTGTCATATCACTTTCTTTTATTCTCCTTACTGTAAGTATTCCGGCTTTTGCAAGATAATGTTGTGCCATATCATCAATTCCTTTCTGACAAAACAGAACATTTGCTCCTGAAGCAATTACCTTGTCTACCATATTTTTAATCATTCTTTGTTCTTCATCAAGAAATGATTTCATCTGTTGCGGATTTGTAATATTTATTTTAGCATCAAACTCGGTTTTGTCTATCTCAAGTGCGTTATTGATTAACGCAATTTTTGCCTTGTCTATTTTCTTTGGCATTCCACTATGAACAACTTCCTTATCAAGGATTATTCCTTTGGTAAGAGCAGAGTCCTTGATAGAACCACCAGCTTTCTTTTCTACCTTAATATCATCAATATCAATTAAATAACCATCATCTTTTTTCTCGGCTACTGCAATTACGGATTTTACAATCATATCTGCTAGATTTACAGAATCTCTTCTGACAAGTTTTGTCTGCATTGACGTTCTTGCGATTCTTTCAAGCACGTCTTTATCAGTTGGATTTACTTTGTCGGCAATCTTTTCCAAGAGTTCTACTGCTTTTTGGGCGGCTTTTCTATAGCCATCAACTACAATAGTTGGATGTACATCTTGTAAAATTAAAGATTCGGCATTTTCTAGTAATGCCCCTGCAAGAACTACAGCAGAAGTTGTTCCGTCACCTACTTCATTATCGGTTGCTTTTGATATCTCAACAAGCATTTTTGCAGCTGGGTGTTGAACATCAATTTCTTTTAAAATAGTAGCACCATCATTTGTAATTGTAACATCACCTAAGGAATCGACAAGCATTTTATCCATTCCTCGCGGGCCAAGACTTGAATGAACAATCTCAGCAATCAGTTTTGCTGCTGCGATATTGTTCTTCTGAGCATCGCGGCCCTTGGTTTGCTGAGCACCATCTTTTAGAATAACAACTGGTATGCCTCCAGCAGTCGATTGAATAGACATATTTGCAAGAGGTCGATTTTCCCTTATTATGTCTTATGTAGATCAAAAGGATTTACACTTGAAATAGATAATTTTCGACCATTTTAAACGATGTTTTTAAATTAGGAAAACTGTCCGAGTCAGATATGGCTAGTTCCTCACCGCGATCATCCTACAATGAAATACTTTCCATGCTCAAGACTCATAATCAATGGTTTGCAGATTCGATTCCTCTAATTGCAAGTGAGAATGTCACAAGCCCCGCAGTTCGTGAGGCAACAATTTCTGACTTTGCTAACAGATACGCAGAAGGCTGGCCAGGTGAGCGAGTATATGCAGGTTGTATCTACATTGATAAGGTAGAATTCAAGTGCATGGAACTGGCAAAAAAATTATTCAAGGCAGAATTTGTAGATGTAAGACCAATTTCAGGTGTTGTTGCTAATCTGGCTATTTATTCGGCATTTACAAATCCAGGAGATGTAATGCTTGCTCCCTCAATTCCATCGGGTGGTCATATATCACATGGTAAGAAAGAACATTCAGGTACTGCAGGGCTTGTTCACGGATTAGATATTGAGTTCTATCCGTTTGATGCCGAGGAGATGACAATTGATATTGACAAGACAAAACAAAAAGTACAAGAACTTGAAAAGGCTGGAAAAATTCCTAAATTAGCAATGTTTGGTGGATCCGTCTTTTTGTTTCCACATCCGGTAAAAGAGCTTGCAGATTTTCTAAAAAGTTACAATATGTTTGTCAATTATGATGGTGCACATGTTGCAGGTCTTATTGCAGGTGGGCAATTTCAAGATCCCCTAAGAGAAGGAGCAGATGCGATGACAATGAGCACGCATAAGACTTTGTTTGGTCCCCAGGGTGGAATGGTTTGCTCATTTGAAAAATATAGTGAAAGTATCAAAAAGGCAACGTTTCCAGGAATGACTAGCAATCATCACTTGCATCACATGGCGGGAAAGGCAATTGCTTATGCAGAGATGTTAGAATTTGGTAAAAAATATGCAGTTCAGGTTATAAAGAACGCAAAAGCGCTTGCAGAGGCCCTTAATTCATTTGGTTTTTCAGTGCTTGGTGAAAAACGTGGGTTTACAAAATCTCACCAGATAGTAGTAAATGTACTCTCATTTGGTGATGGTGGAACAATTGAGGCAGATCTTGAAAAGGCAAACATTATTGTAAACAGGCAACTCATACCAGGAGATATCAAAGCTGGACGCAACTACTTCCATCCAGGTGGAATGAGACTTGGTGTTGCAGAACTGACACGCCTTGGCATGAAAGAATCAGATATGAAAGAAGTGGGTGAATTTATCAAAAAGGTAGTAATCGATAAAAAAGACAAGAAAAAAATAGCAACCCAGGTCAAGAAATTTAGAAAGGACTTCCAGAAGGTTCGCTATTGTTTTGAAAGCAAGCACGGCGGCTATGACTACATAAAGATCCGTTAGGCAAAATCTGTAAGAATAGATTGACTGCTTTCTTCTTTGCCAAAAACTAGCTCTAGTTCGTCTAAGAGAGAAAGCACTCTTCCTCGAAGATATGGTGAAATTGTGTATTTATTGAGCATCCTTTTTGCAAGCTTTAGATATTTTTGTACAGATGGCCTGGTCATAGTCTGAATTAGCTTATTTCCACATTCAAGGCATTTTGCAACAAGTGGAACTCTTCTGTAGCTTGCACCACAGGCAGTACATCGAAAAGATTGACCAGAATAAGCTCGAAGGTTGCCCATGATATCAGGGAGTAGGTGAGTAGTCATCACCATTGATACTACCTCACTTGGGTCAACTGCATTTATGATATCTGCAGTTCTAATTTGCATGTCAAGTTTCTCAAGTAATGAGCCAAGTGTAGAGTAGGCACTTCTTGATTTTGATGTAGTCAGAGTAGAGGTAGGATGGGTAAAATCATGTCCAAGGAATTGTTTTTCTGTCTCTAGTCTTGACTTTAGGATCTCGACATCTTTAATCTCACTTGCTTTATCCTTTCTAAGAGTAGCCTCAAAGAATGAAAGTGGATATGTTTTTACTACTTCAAAGTTGTGAGCCTGTCTTTGCACTTCTTGAGGAATTACAATAGGTTGAACAAGTAATGGGGCATCCATCAATCCACCTATCCTATCAGACAAGAACAATCTTGAGAAATTAAGTAAACTGTCCATTAGTAACATAATAGAATCTGCATCACCATCAGCATCACGTCTTTTTGCCGAATGCCATACTGCGGTTCCAAGACATACTTGGGTATTGGTATATCCAATTATTCTACCTACTATGCCAACTGATGTATGCGGTGCAAGGCCAATGATGAGGTGCCCTACTAGATCATCAGTACTTTTAACATTATAAAATGGTAGACGTCCAAAGAGCTTTGAAAGTTCTCTATCTATGTACTGGCAGACAAAGACGAGACTATCTCCACATTCTTTTGGAATTACCACATCTTGTACCCTAAGTTCAACAAGTTGATCAGAGTTTTCAAGTGGATTTCCATTGGCATCATGAGAATATCCCATTTCCACTAATCGTTGCGGAGTGGTTCCAATCCAGGAAGGTTTGAAGTGTGATAGGGGAGCGTTTGTTGTATCAAATCTAATTGTTCCATCTTTAAAGACATTAAGTCCAAGACTTTGCCTTATCAGACCCTTTTCAAGTGGCTCAGGCACCCTGTCTTGATTTATGAGCTCCTTTACACCTTTGAATGGCTCTTGTGCTCTATATCCAGTTCTCTCTTGAGCAGCATACAAGAGATCTTTGAGAGGAAATGAACGGTATGAGTGACCATATGCTCGGGATTTACACTTTGTACAATAATTGGTCTCAAGTTCATCTCTACATTTTCTACATATGAAAATTGTGCTTGTTTTTGTCTTACATTTAGGACATGCTATGCTAATAGAAGGAACATTGCAGTTCTTACAAAATCTGTTGTAGATGTTACAGTAAAAGTCTGGCTGCTTTGCTGCCTTTAGCAAATCGCGTGATGCTCCGCCTTTATTTCCGACTGGAAATAGAGTATGAACGGGAGGTTTCATCTTTCTTAATGCAGCTTTCTCAGGTCTTCCCACTCTTACTCCGATAGATGTTGAAAATTTATTTGGAATTCTTATTCCAGATGAATGAGTTATGATTTGAGGAACAGTAAGATCTTTTTCAAGCTGAATTGGCTTTCTAAATAACAAATAAAAGAATACCTTAGCTTCTATATTTTTTAGAAGAATGGTATCACCTGCAACTTCATGTGGGACGCCAAGTTTTTCTAGAATGTCTTTTGCATCAAGGTGATAAATGATAAGATCTGGTTCAACCTTTTGTGGTTTTAGAATCTTTTCAAATTCTTCAATTGTAATTTGATCCCAATAATAGAGATACTGGGGATGAAGACCGATGCCAAAATTCAATGATATCCTAAATGCTTCTTCCAGATCCGGTATCTTGTTTACATAGTTTAGAAGTTCAGTATCATTTGGTTCGTACTTGGTTAATTTGTCTTTTAATTCTTCGACCCAAAATTCTTCTACATATCCAGTTGGCACAAGCTCGGCATTATTTTCTAGAAAATCTCCGTAACTAATCAAAATGTCACCAAGATGTAAGATCTTTACAATCTGCGGTTTTAGATGAATTCCATGAGCAGTGTCTTTTATTTTTACAACATTACCGTTAGTTAGTCTAACAATGGGTGTATCAATAGAGTCTACAAAGGCTACAGTAGAGGCTTTTCCAGGAACATCAAGTTTGATCTGAGTTCCTACTGCTATGGCATGATCCAAGATCTCTGCAACTACGGGATGAATGCCAATTGAGGCAAATCCAGTATTACACGAGCGACCATATCTTAACCTAAATCCTCCAAGTTTCTTTGGCATAGAGAGAACGGATCTTCCTGTAATTACTTCCCTCATTCGATGAGCTGCTGCATCAGCGTCACCTGTTTGGATTGCTCCCTTCAAGTCCTTAAGCCAATCCCAACCATCAAGTTTGTATAATTCTATAAGTTTGAGCAGTTTACGAGACCTTCCAATAAGACCGTCGTTTAGTACACGAAGTGCTCCTCCTCTTACCCTATTGGTGCCTATTCTTACCATGTTTCTGTGACTTACAATTTCTACCAGATCAGTATCTACACCATCAAGTTCAACTGGAAGATTTGAAATGACACTAACTACATCTTGATCAGGAACATGAAATTGAAAACTTCCAACCTCTCTTTCATATACCCTTAATTCCTCTACAAATCGTCCAGTCTCATCATCAAATGAATTTGCTTGATATTTTGCAAGTCCAGCTATCTTTCTTACATGATCTGCAATTAACATTGTAGCAGCTGCTTCTGTACCTCCTGCTGATCTGATGGGACCTGCAAATGAAACAGAGAGATATTCAGAACCATCTGCATTTTTTTTAATCTTAACCTCGCTTATTCCTTGAAGAGGAGCAATTGTGACTCCTTCAGTAACTATAGCTAGGGCCACACGCACGGCAAGATCAAGTTTTGTTTGAAGGTCTGTGTCAGGTCCAGAGTACTTGCCCTGTGCTATATCTTCTGCAAGCCTTAGAGCAGCTAACTCTTTTGGAGTATTTTGAATAAGGGCTCGTAGATTATCAGTTACATCGATATCGTGCATTTTGGATACACGATCTGCAAGATCAAAGGCAATTTTTGGTTCTACCATGCCAGAAGAATCTGCAAGTGTTGCTTTGGCAGAGGCAGCTTGTTCAAAGATAGTAAAAACCTCTTTAGATATTTTTGTGTAATAGTCAAAGTAGTCTTGAGGCATTGGGACCTCTCCGAGTCTCAATGCTAGGTTCTCAGACATGTTATTTTCTTACAGATTGGATGGCTTTTACTATATCGGAAATGGTCTGAAAACTTCCACCCTTCTCAATAAAAGTACCAATCACTATAGCGTCTGCACCTGCTTTAGATATCTCTTTAGCAGTCTCTGGACTACGAATACCTCCTCCTACTATTAGAAATCCTTTGAAAAGCTTCCTTACAGCAGCAACCATCTCAGGTTTTACATTAGATTTGGCTCCAGAGCCTGCCTCAAGATATACTAGTCTCATCCCCATGAATTGGGCAGAAAGAGCATACATGACTGCTAAATTTGGCTTGTCAAAGGGAATTGTTCTTACTGAGCCAACATGCCAAACAGTGGTTCCTTCACCAATAATGATATAGGCTGTAGGAAGTGCTTCAAGACCAAATCTTAGAACACTTGGTGCTCCCAGAGCTTGTGCCTGTGAGATAAAGTATGGATTGTCTGAGTTCAAAAGTGAGCTAAAAAGTATTGCATCTGCACCAGGAACTACGCCTGTAACATTACCTGGAAAGAGAATTACGGGAATTTTGACTGCTTTTTTGATACTAGCTACTGTCTCAGTCATAGTAAGTTGATCAGTAGCCGATGAGCCACCAACTAGAACTGCAGATGCGCCATTTTTTTCGGCTTCCTTTGCTATGGTTAAGGCTGAACGTCCTGCAGAGTTTTCAGAGTCAATTAGTACAAAGAGAAGTGTTCCCTTTTTCTTTCTAGTAGCATGAAGATAGTCTTCTGTTTTTTGCATGTAGAGTGGTTGATATCTATTGATTAAAAGTTTAATTGAATAAGGTTATACAGATTTGTATAGCTATGAACAAATCTACTGATGATAATTTTAATAATATTATTAGACAAATTATAAAAAAATCATTACTTACTGAGAGGCAACTTGAAATTATTTTAAAACGTAGAAATCTTGTAGACTTTCAGTTTTCTATTAGCAAAGGGGCATTTTATCGACAAGTGATTCAATCTAGGGACAAGTTGACTGCATTATGCTATTCATGGATCCTTCTCAGAGGTCTAGGTGTGCTTAGTTCTGATGATATGGATGTGATAAATCGTCTCTCTGAGCAGATTTCTGTGATAAAAAGTAGTGATGTTTTTCCTGAACGTGAGGAAGAAGTGATGTCTGTGATACAAGAGCTGCTGAATAGAACGTGTAAGCTATAATTTAGATACAGAAATAGGCCCAAATCTGTAAAGTGGTTGTGATTAGTTGTGATAAAGTGTGTTTGATATTGATACGCAAGGTGTAAAATAATTTTACTCAAATATGATAAATCACGTCATCTGATGTTATACCGTGATGTTGGTAGATATCCCAGATATAGGAGTCGTTCTAGCCGTGTTTGCTTCCTTTATTGGTGGACTAGGAGCTGTTATAATATACAGTAAGGTAAAGCCACGATTAGTAGGAGAGGTAGAAAATGCAAAAATTCTAACAGAACGTTTACAATATTATGAAAATTTACTAATAGATATGAAAATTCGTTTAGATTCATTAGAAATGATACAAGAATCACAAGAAATTCCTCAGGTACAAATTCCAAAGCAAAAGGAGCAAAAAATACAGCAAGAACCTCTAGTAATAGTCAAAGAAGAGAAACCAAAGGAGAGAATACAGAATATGCAATTTGGTAATGCTACTGATCATGTTCTACGATTAATCACGGAAAAACCAATGACATCACGTGATATTCAAGTCACAATAGGAAGGACTAGAGAGCATACATCACGTATGCTAAAAAAGTTATTTGAGGATGGCCTGGTAGAACGAGACATGTCCACAAAGCCGTTTACTTACAAAATTACTGATAAAGGTCGTACAAGGATAGGGATTGTCAAGATGGCTCCTGCTCAATAGTGTTTAGGATATTAATGGTTTTCAGATAAGTAAATTAGATTTTCTCCCAAGTTGTTTTTTAATAATCTAGTAATAAGATTCTTCATTTCTTGTCAAAGTCGTAGAAAATCATTATAATTTAATAATCTTAGATAATAGTAAATTCTTAAATTATTGTTCTTATAATATAATAATATGTCTAATGAACAATTAATCAAAATTACCACTGCAGGAACGATATCTATTCCTAAGGACTTTAGAAAATTTCTTGAACTTCAGAAAGGGGATTATGTCAAGGTCATGGTTGAGGGTGATCATTTAGTGGTGAAAAAAGTAGTAATCTCCTAAGTCATATTCTTTTCCCTTTGGGCTATCTTTAGTATCTGATAGGTCCACTCTTTTCCCTGTCTTTCCCTTACTACTTTACCTTTTACGGCAAATCTTGAGAGGTATGTAGAGATTACGCTTAGCTTGATTGGCTCTTCATACTCATCCTCATATTTTTCTAAGATCATGGATGATGTGAACTTGCCTATTGGAAAATTCATGTCTATAACATGCCATATTTTGGCTCCTATGGAATCTAACTGACTGGCCTTTTCTGGTTCTTCTATATTTATTAAATTCATTAATTCGAATATCTTTAGCATCTTTTCACGTGTAACATTACCTTCTAGACTAAAGTTATACTTGGCTCCATCCGAGTCTTCGAGGTCTATTCTTATTCTTTTTCGAGCCATTGAGATCGATCTTGTTAACTGTTAACACTTGAACAGATCATAGAAGATTTGTTAACACTTGGGTTTGTTAACATTCACTGCCTAGGCCATGACTAGGTATTTTTAGCATCTTCACAGGTTCTTGAGGTTTATATTCAAATAATCCTAGGTTTCATGCCTGGACTGGAAATAAGGGGGTAACCTTGTGCTTGTTAACAATGTTAAGACCCATCTTCATGCCTGGACTGGAAATAAGGGGGTTACTTTGGTCTTTTTTAATAAAAGATTAACAGGATATTCACTAGTTGTTAACATCATCCTAGGAAGACCCACACACCTATACTTCCACTC
>Ga0209698_10007659_pt1 | contig 11281 bp, 11 predicted proteins | sample LitLauG_LLR_2012_FD_187203 | JGI IMG/M metagenome (GOLD analysis project Ga0209698, IMG submission 187203) | Freshwater sediment microbial communities from Pennsylvania, USA - Little Laurel Run_MetaG_LLR_2012 (SPAdes) (version 2) | ecosystem: Environmental > Aquatic > Freshwater > Creek >... | reverse complement strand
GCCTCCACAACGAGATCGACCGCTGCTGCGAGGAGCAAAAACTCGTCGCCTGAAAACTTGACTCATTTACATCACAATCTCTTGGGTAAGGACTCTAGTGTTCGCCGAGAGAGTTGATACTCTGGTTCACCTTGCTGCGTGCCCGGCTGTCTTCCATGCTCTGCACGCTTTTCATGATGGAACTCTCGTCCACAGTGAAGCGGCGAAACCGTCGAGGCCGGGAAACAGAGTCGCCCTGCCAATGTCGGATCTGAGCAATGCTGCTAGCAAATCAGGGCGCGCCTTCGATGCCTTCGATGCGATTTCTCTTGACGTTCGGACATAAATGTCCGAAACTAGTAATGTGAAGGCTTCGGAATTCGAGCGACGGCTGCGAAAGCTCGCCCGGCGCAAGAAGGTCGCCTGCGAATTCGTGGCTGACAAAGGAAAGGGAAGCCACGGCCGTCTATATTTCGGTGAAGAATTCACCACTCTCAAGGATCGGAAGAAAGAGATCGGCCGGGACCTCCTGGTCAAGATGTGCCGCGATCTGAAGATCGATCCGCATAAGTTATGAAAGGGAGCCTATGTTTGCGTTTGCGTATCCCGCTAAGTTTACGGCCGGAAGAGACGGCCGGATACTGGTTGAATTTGTAGATCTTCCTCGCGTCGCAACCGATGGCAAGGACCGGCGCGAGGCGTTTGAGGAGGCCATGGATGCTCTCGGGTCCGATCTTTCCATCCGCCTTTCCCGCCGCGAGGAGATCCCCGTGCCGTCGACAGCCAAGCGTGGCCACCGCCTGGTTCCCGTGCCGCTTTGGCTCGCGCCGAAGTTGGCGCTCTACCTGGCGATGCGCGATCGGCAAGTGAACAACTCGGAGTTGGCTCGGCTTCTTGGCGTCCATGAGCGAGTCGTGCGCCGCATGCTCGACCCCCAGCACGCTACGAAAGCGGAGAGGATCCAGGCCGCCGTGGCGGTCTTGGGTAAGCAACTGACGGTAGAAGTCCGCGACGCCGCTTAGCGCTACCCTGAAATCTAGCAATGTCAGTTCCGGGTACTCACTTTGCGCGCAATCTGATGTATCGCCGCACGCTGCTGTTTCAACTGGTGCGCCGCGATTTCGAGCAGAGGTTTGTCGGCTCCGCCGCTGGTTGGTTGTGGGGCGTGGTTCACCCGCTCGTTCTGTTGATCAGTTGGATCTTCGTCTTTGAGTGGTGCCTGCACACCAAGCTGCCCGCCACCGCGGTGACCCGTAGCTATCCGCTCTTTCTGTTTTGCGGGTTCCTCCCCTGGCTGTTGTTTCAAGAGACGGTGATGCGCTCCTCCACCGCGTTGTTGGAACACGCCAACCTGATCACCAAGACCATGTTCCCCTCGGAAATCGTTCCGGTAGCTATTTTTCTTTCGTCGCTGGTGAATCACCTGCTGGCGTTGGCCCTGGTGGTGGCGGGCGTCGGGCTTTATGTTGGGCACTTCAGTTTGTGGTTGCTGTCCCTACCCTTATATATTCTGGTAATCGGACTATTCTCCGTGGGAGTCGGCTGGATCGTATCCAGCCTCCAAGTGTATTTGCGGGATACGGCGCAAGCCATCACCGTCCTGCTCACTTTCTGGTACTGGATCACGCCGATCATGATTGACGAGCAGCAGTTCCCGGACCGGCTGCGCTTTCTGGTCAAGATCAACCCGCTCGCCTTCGTAGTAAGGGCTTACCGCGAACGGCTGCTGTCCTATCGCTTTCCCGATCCGGCGGAACTGCTGCTCACGGCGGCCATCGCGGTCACTGTCTTCATCGCCGGTGGCTTGTTCTTCCGCCACCTGAAGCGCGGTTTCGCCGACGTGCTGTAACAAGGTCGACCCAAGCCCTCGCTGCAGCTCTCAAACAAAAATCGAAACAATTGTGAGATTCTTCCCGGCGTGCGGGCACTACATCACCTATGTTCTGCCGCGAAAGACGACAGCTCTTATCCCAGATCGAAGAGGCCGTAGAAGCCTACCGGGCAGTGGTGGATTCTGTAATCTGGCTCGATGGGGTCGCGCCGGAGGACACAATGACCCGCGCCAATGAAGCCTACGACCAATGCCAACACTGCCGGGCGGCATTGCGGCGTCATGAGCGTTCGCACGGATGTTCCGTTGCCACCGTCCGATTTGCCCAAACCGCCTAGTCTCTCCGCCCACTGCTAAGCTGGAAGCCTGTGCCAGACCGCAAGGCTACACGACTTCTTTGGCTCTTATTGGCGCCGTGTCTGGCGCTAGCGCTCGCCGCGCTGGCCTATCCGCTATACGTTATCCGCCCTTTCCGCCCGCAGGGCGTCACTGAGCTCACGCTCGCTCTGGCGGTACTCCGTTTCCGGCCGCTTCTCGAGACCACTTTTGCGCTTGCCGCCATCGCTGCTTTGATCTGGTATTGGCCCCGTGAGCCCCGCTGGGGCCGGCGTTGCGGCGCGATCGCGGGTACGTTGTTGGTTTGTGCATCCGCCGGTTTGTCGCGCGTGAATGTATATGAGCAGATGTTTCATCCGCTCGATCACCCATCGTTTTCGCCCGCAGCGGAGTCGAAACTGGATGGCAAGGAAAAAGTAATCGCCGTAACCATCGGGTCTGTGGCGCGCGCGTATCCAATTCGCGGCATGTCATATCATCACATCGTCAACGATACGCTCGCAGGCGTACCGATTGTGGCGACTTATTGAACGCTCTGTCACACCGGTCTGGTGTTACGGCGAGAGATTGACGGATTGCTGCTTACCTTCCATCTGGCCGGCATCAACAATCAGAATTTCCTCATGCGCGATGAGCAGACCGGAACATACTGGCAGCAGATTAGCGGAATGGCGGTCGCCGGTCCGCTCAAGGGCCGGCAGCTCGCTCTCATTCCCGCGGACGAACTGACGTTCGCACTCTGGAAAACCGAGCAGCCCCAGGGCACCGTGCTGAACGACGCGTCTCAGTATGCTTCCGGGTACGCGGCCCGCGACTGGGATGTGCAGATGCAGAAAACGCCCACTGTCCTGAGCTATCCGGAATCCGGGCTCCAGGCGCGCGATCTCATGCTCGGCATCCACGCCTTTGGCGCCAGCCGCGCCTTCCCTTATGAGAAAGTGCTCGCCCAAAAGCTGATTCAGGACCACGTCGGATCCGAGCCGGTGATTCTGGTGGCCGGCCCGGACGGAGAGTCCGTGCGCGTGTTCCGTCAAAAAATACCTGGCGTAGAGGGCACTCCCGAGTTTTATCGCGAACTCGACGGCGGTCTTCTGATGGACTCAGCCACTGGCAGCCATTGGAATTTTCAGGGCTGTGCAACTTCGGGCAAGATGCAAGGCGTTTGTCTGGAACGCGTGAACGCCGTTAAGGACTACTGGTTCGACTGGCGCCACTACAACGCCGGCACTAGCGTGTATCAACGCTAGCAGGTTGCTGAAAAAGCGTGCAGAGACTCTACCTATGCCCGGAGTTTTTCTACATTTCTGCAGAGCCTGAAGTCTGTGCCCTTGAGTTTTGTACATTTGCACAGACTGAAGCCTGTACCACCAGACTGTTGATTGATGAAGGTGGCACGGGCTGCTCATTGACTGCCTTTTTAAACAACCTGCTCAGCATCGGCCGGCTCCTCGATGATCTCAAAACTGCTCGTTACTTGCGCCGTTGGCCGCACGCTCGCAGCAACGCTGCAGTATTTCGTGTCCGACAGTTCGACGGCCTGGGCAACCGCGGTTTCCGAGACTCCATGTCCGCGCACGATGTGATGAACGTGAATCTGCTGAAAGCTGCGGGGATGCTCCTGGCGGCGCTGGCCGCTCACCTCATTCCGATAGCCAGTCACCTTTTGTCGCTTCTTCGCGAGTATCGACACCACGTCCGCGCCCGTGCACGCGCCAATGGCCGATAGCAGCATTTCCACTGGCGTCGGGGCGCTCTTTCGGTCTCCGTTGGTGTCAAACACATGAGCGTGACCACCGGGACTGACTCCAATGAAATAATCGTTGCCGGCATATTGTACGGAAGTTTTCATGATGAATCTACTCTATAACCTCCGTGTTAGCATGAACGCCAGGCCAATGGTGAGTCACGTATTTCTCATTCTTGGTAGTGCGGCGATGGCGTTGGCCGGCGACGCCCCGGTCCGCGCTTGGCAGGACACGCTACGCCTTCCGGCGTATCGCGAAGGTCCGGCGGATCCGAACCCGCACTATGCGGCCTTGCCTGGCGACAACCCCGCTTACCCGTATGCCTCTCGTACGACCTTCACCAAGGATCGTCGCGAGCGCGCTTGGCGAACCCTCAACCTCGAGAACGAGTACCTGTTCTGCCGTGTGTTGCCCGATCTTGGCGGGCATCTTTACAATTGCCGCGACAAGAGAAACGGCCGTGAAGTGTTTTATGCCAACCCAGTAATCAAGCCGGGACCCATCGGCCTTCGCACCTCGTGGGTCGCGGCCGGCATTGAATCTAATTTTCCGATCGGCCATTCCTACGTCAGCACATCTCCCGTCGATTTCGCCATTCACTCGGACCCCGATGGGTCCGGGCGGGCGGTCGTCGAAGAGATGGACCACATTACTGGGATGCAGTGGAGAGTGGAGTTCATCTTAAGGCCAGGCAGCGCGCTGCTCGAACAAAGAGTGCTGCTCGACAACCGCACCGAGGGCCGTTGGCCCTACTATTGGTGGGCGAACGCCGGTGTGGCATTTGACGATCCGAGGACCCGGCTCATCCTGCCGACGCAAGTGGTGACGCTCCACATTGCTCCGATCGAGCGTGTCGTGTGGCCCTTGCATCCGGATGGGAAGGACGGAACGCTGGTCGCCAATCTGTCCAAAGGTGGAGGTTGGTTCGCCTACGGCAGCCGGGAGCCATTTCTCGGCGCGTACAAGCCGGGCTCGCGTTCGGGGCTGGTTCATGTGGCCGATCCCATGGCGATTGCCGGAAAGAAGATTTGGGTCTGGGGCACGGAGGGCGACCAGTACGTGCGCGCAGACCTAACCGATGACTTTCCCTCGTATTTCGAGCTACAAGGCGGCGTTTTTCCGGAACAGACAACCTTCGACTATCTGCAGCCGCAGCAAAGTAAGTCCTTTTCCGAATACTGGATTCCCGCATTCGATATGGATGGCATCACCCGCGCAACACAAGACGTGATTCTTCACGCGGAGCGCCGCAACGATTCGGCAAAGGGCGCTGTTCTTTTGGTCGAGTTGGGCGTCACTCACGCCATTAAGGGCGCAACGATTCGCGTACTGAGCGGGGGCGCGCCCGTCCTCGAGATGCAAGCGGATTTGACTCCGGCGTCCACCTTCACGCGCATTGTAGAGAACCCGCGCGCGTCGCCCTATGGGATTCAAGTCAAGGATGCGGGCGGTTCGGTGTTGCTGGAGCATACCGAAGGACATTACGACAGTACCGGTACCGATCAGGCGAAGCTGGGCAAGATTCAGCCGCGGGATTGGAACGGAGAGGAACAGACGGAGAGTTTTTTCCTGGAGAGAGGCGCTTTCGATGAACTCAACCGGCGATGGAGTTCAGCCCTTTCCGATTACTCACGGGGTCTGGAACGGTTCCCCAACAGCATCCAATTGAAGAAGGCCGCGGGACGGCTGGATCTGACCTTGAACCGGTTTGCGGGGGCAACCAGATTTCTCACCACTCCGGGCGACGATGAAACTCTCTATTATCTGGGCGCTGCCCAGGCAGCGCTCGGGCAAGATGACGCGGCGCGGTTGACGCTCGGCAAGTTAACGCCGAATTCGCTGTTTGTGCGGCCGGCTGCGCTTCCCTTGGTTCGCGTCGCGGCCCGCTCCAAGGACTACGCGGGTGGTCTGAGCAGCTTGAAACCTTTGCTGTCCGGATATTCCGGCCCCGCGCGGGTGGGAGCGATCGAGGTGGCTCTGCTGCGACACGCGGGACGAACAGAAGAAGCGGCAAAGGAACTTGCCGCCTGGTTGAACGCCGATCCGTCAAATTCCCTGTTGCGCTACGAACGCACGCTCGCCGATGCAGCCGACGAGGACCTGTGGACACATCTGGCCGCGGATTCCGAACGCGTATTGAGTATCGCCGATGAATATCTCAGCCTCGGGATGGACGAGGATGCGCTGCACCTGCTCGATCGTACGTACCCGCCCGTTCCCGCCGAGGAACTCGAACCGGGAGCGGTGCCAACCGCCCGCAGTCCTCTGATCGGCTATTATCGTGCGTACTGCCGGACCCGCCTTGGTCAGGACGCCACCGCGGACTTGCGGACTGCCGCAGCCAACTTCGGACCCTATGTGTTTCCCTGGCGTGCAACGACTTTTGCCGTTCTCAACAGCGCCGTCAGCCACGCGCCCGAGGATGCGGTCGCCCATTTCCTGTTGGGCCGGCTGTGGATGCACCGCTTCATGACGGACGAGGCCATCGGCGAATGGCAGAAGGCGCGCGCGCTCAATCCGAAGCTGGCCGGACTGCCCTTGGAGTTAAGCACGGCGCTCATCCAGCTCAAGAATGACCCGGCTCGCGGATCGATAGTGGCAAAGCAAGGGCTGAGTTTTGACCCCGCAAACGCCGAACTGCGCAAAATATTGGAGAGTTCGATCGGCAGCGTGGCTCAGGATACCGTGTCGATGCCCGCGCCCGATGCCGCATCCGGCGCGATGCTGAAGGCCGCATCGAACCATCCCGACGAAGCCCTGCAGGTATTGCGGACACCGGCGTTTGCCGCTGACAAGCAGCCCGATAGCGTCCGCCGGGCCTACATCGAAACTCAATTGCAAAAATTGCTATCGTTGTCCCGATCGGGGCAATGCCAAGACGCGCTCGATTCAATCGATAAAATTGGCGACGAAGACCCGAACGTGCCATTCACCTTCCGCGGCTTCAAGGAATTCATGAAGCAGGCTCACTTCCAGTACTACCTGGCAACAGTCGAGGCGGCCTGCCGGGAAAACAAGAACGCACAAAAACGTTGGACGAAAGTGGCCTCGATGAAGGAGGCTGTGCCTTCCCCGGAGTTTGCTTTTCCTTTGCTGGCCGCCGCGCGGATCAACGCCGCGGAGGCGCGACCAAAAATCGCCACCGCTTTGGAATCAGTGCGGGCCGCTCTGGCAAAAGCAGACGCCGAATCGAGACCGAGCTGCCTCTTTCTGGAAGCCATGCTCCTGCGGGCCAACGGAGAAGACGAGCAGTCCGCGGCGCGATTGCAGGAAGTGGCCAAATCGTCGAAAGACGTATCGCTCACCTATTTGGCCCTGACGGAAATGGGTCAGATCCTTGCCGTCCGCAAGTAACCGGTGCGCCGGGCTGAAAAACGTGAAATCCCGAACCGTACCTTTGCATCTATGATGCATGTGCGACTACTCACTGTATGAATTCCCCAACAGACTCGCTCGTGAGCGAGAGGAACTCGTCGTCTATCGATTCCCCCTTCCGGAGCGCTAGGACTGGCTTCCCCTGGCGACGCGTGCAATTCAACCCTTGGGTTCTGGGCCGGTATCAAACAATTGTTCAGCGCCGGCCCGAAAACTTTCGTCTGTGCCATCTGCGTCCCGCCTGGTGCGCGACTCGTGTTGAAAGACATTCCCGCTCACTTCCAGCGCGCTATCGGGCTGGCGGTTGAGGAGGGCGCCGTCTTTATCGAGACCAGCGCCAACGCGCATACTTATCGCGATGCGGTGCAATTCCGGAACGGGCGCCACGTGCGGCTGCAGGATCTGTGCGAAGGCCAGAGGGTGGAGATTCGGTCGCTGGGCTCGGACGAATCTGTGCCTGAGGTGGTACCTGAACCTGGTATTGCCCTCAGCGCCTAACCCCGCGGAAGGTCAAGCTCACAATCGCCGGTCCGATCATGGTTGTCAGGACAGCGACGGCCACCACCACGCCATAAATTTTCGGCGTAATCGCATTCATACCCAGGCCGATCTGCGCCACTACCATTCCCACCTCGCCCCGCGGCACCATGCCCGCGCCCACCCGCAGAGCGTCGGCCTTCCCCAAGCCGATGGCGCCCAAGCCGCAGCCAGCCAGTTTCGAAATCACAGCCACACTCAGGATCAACGCCGTGAGGCGCAACGTGCCGGCTTGTCTGAAAACTTGCAAATCGAGATGTAACCCGATCCCGGCCAGAAAGAACGGAGTCAGAAACTCCGACACGCCGAGTGACAGGTCTCGCACTCTGTCATCCAGCGATTCCGACAGCGCCATGCCAGCCAAAAAGGCGCCGATGATGGCAGCCACCCCGGCGTACGAGGCCAGCAGGGCCAGGCCGAACAGAGCAATCAGCGCCAGGTTGAATTGGACCTCACCCGTGCGCAGCCGGCGCTGCACGCGCGGGAACATTCTGTTAGCCGTGCGCGAGCCCCAATTTGCCACTACAAAGGTGAACCCGATCGCCAGGCCCGCCGAGAGCGCCAGTTCGGCGACGCCGACTTGCTCACGCGCCAGGCTGCTCACCACGGCCAGCACACTGAAGCCAAGCACGTCGTCGATGACGGCGGCGGCCAGGATGATGCGGCTGGCTTGGATGTCCAGTAGCCCACGCGCCGCCAGAACTTGCGCCGTGATGCCAACGCTGGTAGCAACCAGAGCCGCCGCAACAAATACGGAGGCAATGCGCGGCTCACCCCATAACCACATCGCCCCCCAGCCCAGCAGAAAGGGCGCGATCACTCCCAGCACCGCGACACCGAAAGCGGTTCGGCCCACTTGCATAAACTCGCGCGGCCGCACTTCCAGGCCCACGCGGAACAACAGGAACATCACGCCGAGATCCGCCAGCGCCGTTAGCGTCTGGTTGGGCGCCACCCAGTGGAGAACGCTGGGGCCGATCAAAACGCCGGCCAGAATCTCTCCCACAATTCCGGGCAGCTTCAGACGCTCAAACAATTCCGCCAGCAATTTCGCTGTGCCGAAAACGGCGAGCATCTCAAAGGCTATGCTGGCGCTGTGCGATTCCATTTCCAGTCGCGGATCTCCGGCAGGTCCTCGCCGTGCTTCACGATGTACTGGCGATGCTGAATCAGCTTGTCGCGCAGTTCCTGCTTGAGGTAGGCGCAGCTTGCGCCCAGTTGCGGGCACCGGTCGATCACATCCATCGCCAAGTGGAAGCGGTCCAGGTCGTTCAATACGGCCATATCGAAAGGCGTCGTGATCGTGCCTTCTTCCTTATAGCCGCGCACGTGCAGGTTGTCATGGTTGGTCCGCCGGTAAGTGAGCCGATGGATCAGCCACGGGTAACCGTGATAAGCGAAGATGATCGGCTTGTTCTTGGTGAATAGCTGATCGAAGTCCTTGTCCGGTAGACCGTGCGGATGTTCACTGGGCGGTTGCAGTTTCATCAGGTCAACGACATTCACTACCCGAATCTTAAAATTCGGAATACCGCGGCGCAGAATTTTCACTGCCGCCAGAATCTCGAGCGTTGGCACATCCCCGGCGCAGGCCATCACTACATCCGGCTCAGCTCCTTTGTCGTTGCTGGCCCACTCCCAGATCCCAATACCCGCAGTACAGTGCAGGATGGCCGCATCCATGTCCAACCACTGTGGCGCCGCATGCTTGCCGGCGACCACGACGTTCACATAGTGGCGGCTGCGCAGGCAATGGTCCATCACCGCCAAAAGGCAATTGGCGTCCGGCGGCAGGTAAACCCGCACGATCTCGGCCTTTTTGTTCACCACATGGTCAATGAAGCCCGGATCCTGATGGGTGAAGCCATTGTTATCCTGCCGCCAGACGTGGCTGGCCAGCAAATAATTCAGCGACGCGATCTTTCTCCGCCAAGGAAGACCCAGCGTCACCTTCAGCCATTTGGCGTGCTGGTTGAACATGGAATCCACGATGTGGATAAAAGCCTCGTAGCTGTTAAACACGCCATGACGGCCCGTAAGCAGATACCCTTCCAGCCAGCCCTGGCATTGATGTTCGCTCAACACCTCCATCACTCGGCCGGCGCGGGCTAGAAACTCGTCATTGTTCTCGAGCTCGGCTTCCCACTGCCGTGGCGACGCCTCGAACACTGCATTCAGCCGATTGGAGAGCGTCTCATCCGGTCCCCAGATCCGGAAGTTGCGCGGATTGTGCTTCACCACGTCTCGCAGAAATTGCCCAAGCACGCGGGTGTCTTCGGCGTCCATGGCCCCCGGCTCTTTTACGGCTACCGCATACGTCGCGAAGTCGGGCAGGCGCAGTTCCTTTAAAAGAAGCCCGCCGTTGGCGTACGGACTGGCGCCCATGCGCCGCTCGCCATCGGGCGCCAGCGCCTGCAGGTCGGCGCGGAAACGCCCAGTCTCATCGAACAGTTCCTCGGGACGGTAGCTCCGCAGCCATTCCTCGAGCTGCTTGAGGTGCGCCGGGTTGGTCGCCGGATCCGTGATGGGTACCTGATGCGAGCGGAAGGTTCCCTCCACCGCCAGGCCGTCCACCGTCTTCGGTCCCGTCCATCCCTTCGGCGTCTGCAACACAATCATGGGCCAGCGCGGACGATCGGGGACAGGCAGCAAATTTCCGAGCGAAGGAGTTTCGGGCGGAGAGGATTGCGAAGCGGAAATTCGAAGCCCGTCCCCATTTTTCTCCTTGGCGTTGCGCTGGATATCGTGAATCTTCTCTAGCGCCCGATCCAGCGTTGCCGCCATCAGCGGGTGCATTTTCTCCGGATCGTCGCCTTCCACGAAGTACGGTTCCCATCCGTAACCGTGCATCAGCTCTTCCAGCTCAGAGCGCGGAATCCGCGCCAATATCGTCGGGTTCGCGATCTTATATCCGTTCAGATGAAGAATGGGCAGCACCGCCCCGTCATTCACCGCGTTGAGGAATTTGTTCGAGTGCCAGGCGGTGGCCAGCGGGCCGGTCTCCGCCTCGCCGTCGCCCACCACGCAGGCGACGAGAAGATCGGGGTTGTCGAACACGGCGCCAAATGCGTGACTCAGCGAATAGCCAAGTTCTCCGCCTTCATGAATCGATCCGGGCGTCTCGGGCGCAACGTGGCTCGGAATCCCGCCGGGAAAAGAAAATTGCTGGAAGAGCTTTTGCAGTCCTTCTTCGTCTTGCGAAACCGCCGGATAGACTTCCGTATAGGTGCCTTCGAGATAAACGTTCGCCACCACCGCCGGCCCTCCATGGCCGGGGCCGGAAATGAAGATCATCTGTAAGTCGTGCTGCCGGATGGCGCGATTCAGGTGAACGTAAATGAAGTTCTGACCTGGCGTGGTGCCCCAGTGTCCCAGCAGCCGTTTCTTGATGTGGCGCGGTTCCAGCGGCTCCCGCAATAGCGGATTCCCGCTCAGGTAAATCTGGCCGACGGACAGGTAGTTGGCGGCGCGCCAATAG
>Ga0209698_10007658_pt1 | contig 11282 bp, 9 predicted proteins | sample LitLauG_LLR_2012_FD_187203 | JGI IMG/M metagenome (GOLD analysis project Ga0209698, IMG submission 187203) | Freshwater sediment microbial communities from Pennsylvania, USA - Little Laurel Run_MetaG_LLR_2012 (SPAdes) (version 2) | ecosystem: Environmental > Aquatic > Freshwater > Creek >... | reverse complement strand
AGGGACTGCACGTGATCGTAAATGTCGATCGAAACGGTTCGCGTGATGCCTGCCAAGTTTCCACCCACCATCAGGACGACTCCAAATTCGCCGAGGGTGTGCGCGAAGCTCAGAACCGCAGCGGTGATCACGCCGGGGAGCGAGAGAGGCAGGATTACTCGAAGAAAGGTGCGCATGCCGCCCGCACCCAGCACGGCGGAGGCGTCGAGCAATCTGCGGTCGACGCCATCGAACGAAGCGACGAGTGGCTGTACTGCGAATGGGAAGCTGTAGAGCACGGAGGCAAGAATCAAGCCGCCAAACGTGAAAGCCAATCCGTGGCCGAAGAGAGCGAGCCATAGTTTTCCGAGCGGTCCGCGGGGACCCATGGCGACCAACGCATAAAACCCGAGCACCGTTGGCGGGAGGACCAGCGGCAGCGCGACTACCGATTCGAGCAGGAATTTTCCACGCCAGGTCGAATAAGCCAGCCAATAGGCAATCGGCATGCCGGCCACCAACAATATTGCTGTGACCGACGCGGCTAACTTCATTGACAACCATAAGGCTTCCATTTGCCGTCCTTGTTCTACTTTGGCCGCATTGCCTTGGCTTCGAGGCGTTACCTCTCTTGCGCTTGTTTTGTCTTCTCTGGAAATTCAAAACCATATTTCGCCAGAGTCGCGCGCTCCGGCTCAGTTTTCACAAATTCAAGAAATCTCTGCGCGGCATCTCTATTCTTTGCACCCTTCATAATGACGGCGCCCTGTTGGAGCGGGGGATACATCCCGGCGGGAATCTCCCATCGTTTCCCGCCCTGCATCACCGGCGAAACCGCCAAAGACTTCGCCAAGATTCCTGCTTGCGCATTTCCTGACTGCACAAACTGCGCCGCTTGCGAAATATTTTCTCCGTACACCAATTTGGCTTTGACGGATTCGTAGATGCCCGCCTTTTGCATCGCCGCCACCGCAGCACGGCCATAAGGCGCGTGATCCGGATTGGCGATCGCTATTTTCTCAACGCTGGCGTCCAACAGCGCCTTCCATCCCAGTTTTGCAATATCCACTTTCGAATCCGTAGCAGTCCAGATCACGATTCGGCCGACGGCGTATTCGTAGAGAGTTCCTGGCTCTGTGAGTCCTGCCGCTTCCAGTTTTGCTGGGTACTCAATGTCTGCCGAAAAGAACAGATCAAAAGGCGCGCCATTCTGCAATTGCGAGAAAAAGTTTCCGCTCGAGCCGTAAGTCACGTTCACTTTCGTTCCAGTCTGCCCCTCAAACCTTTCGGCTATTTCTCCCAATGCGAACTTCAAATCGGCCGCAGCCGCGATGCGGATTTCCGGCACTTGAGCTGGCACTTCACTCCGGACAAAAAGAATAGAAGTGATTAGCACGAATGCGCGGAACCACTTGCGGCAGGCTGTTTTTCCACGCGTCACGAATCAGACTCTCAATATCATTACTTCAGTCGATTTGACGAGAGCCGCCGCCCGCTCCCCTACTTTCAGGCGCATCTCCTTGGCGGCATCAGCGGTGATGAGCGCGGTAATCTGCTGCTCCCCGATTGCCAGCCGCACTTGGGCCAGCAAGCCGCTGTATTTCACTTCCAGCACACGCCCGATCAACTGGTTCCGACCGCTGATCTTGCGGAAATTGCCGCGGCGCGTTTCGATGTCCCCATGACTCAATTTTCTTGGAAACAGGCGGTCGATTTCACTCTCTGGCACGCGGTGGTGGCCACCGGGGGTCTTCACCGATTTGATCTTTCCGTGGTAAATCCACTGCTTCAAGGTGGGGTAGCTGATGCCCAGAATGTTCGCTGCTTCCCGCGGCGCCAGGAACTTTTGCACGAACGGCCTCCTGCGAATGCGCAGAATACCGCACGTCTGATCATTATAGCAATACGTTTTTATACGAATCGTGGGCTTGGATTCGCTAGTTTCGCAGGGGCTTTCCCGTTTTGAGTGTATGCGCAATGCGTTCCTGGGTTTTCTTTTCGCCACAGAGGGAAACGAAGGCTTCGCGCTCGAGGTCAAGGACATATTGTTCGCTGACCAGTTGCGGCGAGGTGAGCGCGCCGCCGGCCAGGATGTTAGCGAGTTTGCGGCCCACGTGCGCGTCGTACTCGGAAGCGTAGCCGCCGCGGAGCATCATGTGGATGGCGAGCTTTGCGCCAGCGAGAAATTGTTCGCCGAGCACTTTGATTTGGGTGGTCTGCGCACCTTCCTGCCAACTTGCCGCCAGCGGTTTGTAGCCGCCACGGACAAGTGCGAGCGCTGCTTCTTTGGCATCCGCAACGAGCCGGTCGCGGTTCATGGAGACACCGTCTTCCCGGCGCAAATATCCGAGGTCGCGGCATTCTTCGGCGCTCGTGCCGACTTTGGCCATGGCAATGGCTTCGAAGACCGGCTTCAATGCGTGGAAAAGATCGAGATCAGATTCAGGCGAAGATGGTGCGCTTGAGCCTGACCCGCTGGCGTGTTCGTTGGCGCGAATCATCATTTCTTTTGTGCCGCCGCCACCGGGGATCAAGCCAACGCCTGCTTCCACCAAGCCGATATAAGCCTCCGCTGCCGCTTGAATTTTTGCGGCGTGCAGGCTCACTTCGCAACCACCGCCGAGAGCCATGCCTTGCGGCGCGGCCACCACGGGCTTAGGCGCGTATTTGATCGCCAGGTTGATGTTCTGGAATTGCTTTACGGCCATGTGCAATTCGTCCCATTCCTGCTCCTGGGCTCCCACGAGAACGAGCATGAGATTTGCACCAACGGAGAAATTTACCGCCTGGTTGGCGATGACCATGGCGTCGAAGTCCGTCTCCAGGCGCTTCAAGCCTTTGTGGAGCATGGTGATGAGATCGGCGCCGATGGCGTTCATCTTGGCGTGAAATTCGCAGCAGACCACGCCGTCGCCGAGATCGATCAGGCTGGCGCCGGAATTGCGCTCGACTTCGTGGCCTGCATCTTTGAGTGACTTGAGGATGATGACGCCTTTCGGCTCTTCGACTTTTTTCGATGCACCGCTGCCAATGTCGAAAACGGTAGTCGTGCCCTTCTCCGATTCATAAAATCCCTTGCGGCCACTGGAGAGCACTTTTTCGATGACCGGGGGCAACGAACGGCCTTCTTTCTGTACTTGACCTGCAAACGCTTTTACGCCGATCGCGTCGATGATCTCGAAGGGGCCGAGTTCCCAGGCAAAGCCCCAACGTAACGCGCGATCGACGTCGACAACGTTGTCGGAAATCTCGGGCACGCGGCGCGCAGCATATAAACACATTTCGGAAAGCGAGCCCCATAAAAACTGTTGGGCCTTGTCGCCCTTCTGCCCCTCCAACAAAGGTCCTACAAGAGCGCGCAGGCGTTCACGCGTGTCTTCAATCGCTTTCCCCATTTCGAGGGAGCCGAATCTGGCTTTTTGCCGCGCGCGATATTCCATGGTGTTCACGTCGAGCGTCAGAATTTCTTTTTCTCCCGAGCCCTTCACTTTCTTGTAGAAGCCCTGGCCGGTCTTGTCGCCGAGCCAGCCGCGCTTGGCCATCTCTTCCACGAGCGCGGGGACTTTGTAGCTTTCACGTGACTCGTCATTGGGAGCTGTTTCGTAAATATTTTTCACGACGTGGACGAGCACATCGAGACCCACGATGTCCGCCGTTCGGAACGTCGCCGACTTTGGCCAACCGACCGCCGGTCCTGTGCAGGCGTCGACTTCTTCCACGGTCATGCCCAGCGTGCCCATCAGGCGCAGGGCATTGAGCATGGAAAACGTTCCGATGCGGTTGGCGATAAAATTCGGCGTGTCTTTGGCAACCACGACGCCTTTGCCAAGTCGCCGGTCGCAAAACTCGCTCAAGGAATCGACAACTTCTTTCGAGGTCCTCGTTCCAGGAATGACTTCCACCAATTTCAAGTAGCGAGGCGGGTTGAAGAAATGGGTGCCAGCCCAGTGCTGCTGAAATTCTTCACTCATGCCTTCGGCGATCAAGTGCACGGGCAGGCCGGAGGTGTTGGTAGTGACGATGGCGCCAGGTTTGCGAAACTGGGCCAGGCGCGCCAGCAATTTCCGCTTGATTTCCAGATTCTCCGCAACGACTTCGATGATCCAATCGGCTTCCGCGCAACGCGCCAAATCATCATCGAAGTTTCCAATGGCAATTTTCTCCGCAAGCGCAGCGGTAAAAAACGCCGCAGGCTTGGACTTTTTCGCAGCGTCTATTCCGGCTCGAACGATTTTGTTGCGATCGCCGGCCGGGGCATCCGCCGGCAAATTCGGCGGGACGATGTCCAACAAGATGCAGGGCAGGCCGGCATTCGCAAAGTGCGCAGCGATCCGCGAACCCATGGTACCTGCTCCAAGCACGACTGCTTTTTCGATGCGACGATTCATGGCGAGCCTTTTGATTGGATTTAGGTGGCTAGTTTTGTACGAAGGGACAGGTTACAGAACCGGCAAGCGCGGGTCAAACGGCGGTCTGGCATGCCGCGATGGTAATAGAATAGAGAAATGGCGGAAGAGGACAAGGTCACAGGTACGCTTGGCTGGTTGCGAGCGGCAAAGGACAAGTTCCGCGCGTTCGCATACGGAGAGCAGGGCGAACCGAAGGAACGCCCACGCGTGGGCTTGGCGCTGGCGGGCGGTTTTGCGCGCGGAATCGCACATATTGGAGTCCTGCGCGTTCTGCAGGAATCCGGCATCCAGATCGATTGCGTTGCTGGCACGAGCGTGGGAGCACTGATTGGCTCGGGCTATTGCGCTGGGGCATCGCTCGACGAAATGCAGAAGATTGGCGGGGTAACGAGCTTCACCGATTTTGGGCGCTGGACGCCCTCGTGGCTTGGCCTGGCCACCAATCAGCGCATGGAAAAATATCTTGCGCGGTTTAGTCCAGTTAAGACCTTCGAGGAACTGCGCACGCCGCTGGCCATCGCCACGACGGATATCAACGCAGGTGTGTCCGTGTATTACTCGCATGGCCCGATTGCGCCGGTGGTGCGCGCTTCTTGCGCCTACCCCGGGTTATTCGTTCCCATCCAATACGACGGACGAACGCTGGTCGATGGGTTCCTCACAGCTCCGGTGCCGGTGGAAGGGGCACTACTGCTTGGCGCAGACATTGTGATCGCCGTGTATCTCGAGTCAGGCAATGTCGAGGAGCCGCGCACGTTTACAGATATTCTCAGCCGTTCGTTCAACATTCTTCAGCGCCACACCGACCTGACATGGCGCACGCAAGCAGATATTGTGATTGAACCGGACGTGAAACCTTTTGTGTGGGACGACTTCACCAAGACGCCGGAAATGGTGGCTGCGGGCGAAACTGCAGCGCTCGCGGCGCTGCCGCAGATTCGCGCCGTACTCCGCGGCGAGAAGCGGGAACCGGCGGCCTAGGGCGCAAAACTCTACAGTTCACAGAAAAAACTTTTGAGATTCAAGTTGGTTATCAAGCTGGGGCGATAGCCCGCCGCGGTGGGCGCCCTACGAATTTCCGGAAGATGGGTTGCGAGTGACGTTTACGGTGACGGGCTGGCCTTCGCCCTTGCCGCGCTGCGTCAGCCACGCGGCGAGGCCTTCGGCGAAGCGTTCGGGCGTGAGGCGGAAGCTCGCTTCGACCCGGCCATCGGCGACGGGGAGTGTGTCGTCAAAGTCGGCGGAGTTCGTGAAATTGCGCATGCAGAATTGATCGAGCCAATCCAGTGGGCAGGCGCGAACTTCCCCGCGAACGACTACGTTGACGATGAATTTTTGCGCGTACATGAGCGGAACGGGTGGGGCAAGCCCTACCCCTACATTTTATAGGTGAGCCGCAAGGCGCGCTGCGGGTTACGAAGCGCGAGGGCGCTTGACGGAGTGGGCCAGGCCAACTGCCTCGAGCATCCAGATGAAATACCAGCCGATGTCGGTTTGATACCAGCGGAGGCCAAGGCGCGCGGATCCAGCGTGCGTATGGTGGTTTTCGTGCCAGTTCTCACCCCAGGCGGTCAATTGGAACGGGCCAAGCCACCAAACGTTCATACTGGAATCGCTGGGATCCCCTTCCGGGACCTTCTTGAGATGGGTGAGACTGTTCACCAGACACTGCATGTGGAGCGAGTAGACCAGGCGGATCGCGCCCATCCAGAAAAAGCCCATCCAGCCGAAGCCGAGAATTAGGCCGATGCAAATCGAGAATACAATGACCGGCGTTTCAGCCCAGCCCCAAATTTTGTAGATGCCGCCGGTAAGCTCGGGAGCCCAACGCTTTTTGTCAGCAGGCTGAGTTTGATAGAGCCAGCGAAGATGCGCCCACCAGAAACCGCCCTGCTTGGGACTGGAAATGTCTTCCGGCTGGTCGGTGACAGCGTGGTGCAAGCGATGATAGGCAACCCAGCTTGCGGGATGGCCGGAGCCGTTGAAGACCGCCCAGAAGATCAAGAATTGCTCGATGACACGATTGGTCTTGAGAGTCTTATGGGAGAGCATGCGGTGATAGCAGACCGTGGTGCCGAGACCGCCAAACGCGATGCTGAGTAATGTCATGCCGACAACCTTGAGGCTTGGCACAGGAAAGAGGATCAAACCAACGACAGCAAGAGTGTGAATGAGGACGATATAAGCGAAGACCCCTTCCTTGCCATGAACTGGTTTCCAGAAGGGTCGATCCCAGGGACGCTCTTGTTGCGTTGCGGTCAATTCCATATGCTCTCCGTCGGTCTGCTTATTGAATGCGCGAGTGCCTGGTGTGCAGAACGTGATAGGCACCTATTACAGTACCATTATCTGGGACTCGGCGCTGGGAAACTGTACAAAAGTGAACACGAAAAGTGAATAGGAAATGGAAGGCGAAACTCGATCGTTCCGAGTTGGTGAAAGGGCTGTTGGCGCTCAACAAGTTTTGTTGACTAACAACCGGCTCGTGTCAGCAACGAACGAGAAGCTCTACGCGAACATGCGCCGGAACGTCCAGAACAAGAATCCAGAGAGCATCATGGCCACTGGCAAGGTCAGAACCCAGGCGAGCAGCAAATTGCGAACGGTGCTCATCTGCAAGCCTGAGCGGTTCGCCATCATCGTTCCGGCCACTCCTGAAGACAGCACGTGGGTGGTACTGACGGGCAAACCAAACCAGTCCGCAGCACCGATGGTAGCCATGGCAGTGATTTCCGCGGCCGCGCCCTGCGCGTAGGTCAGGTGGTTCTTGCCGATTTTTTCGCCGACGGTGACGACGATGCGCTTCCAGCCGACCATGGTGCCGAGACCGAGAGCGAGCGCTACGGCGACCTTGACCCACAGCGGGATAAAGCGGGTGGCGTGATCAATGTGGGTCTTGTAGTTCTTCAGCACCGCCACGTCCGCAGCGGCCAGTGCCGGCTTGCCCGATTTTTGCATCAAGCGCAGCGCTTCGCTGATCAGGTACATATCATTGCGGAAGTTGCGTACCCGTTCATGCGGCACCATCTTCAGCTCCTTGAACATGGCCATTTCTGTTCCCACTTCGTTAGCAAGGGTACGCATGGCGAGCATGGTGTTGGGAGTGAATTCCTTGGTGCGGATGAATTCCGTGACGTCGTCGCGGGGATCGCCCATCACGGCCTTGGCCTCAACGTACTTATCGAGTGTAGCGGCGGCTTGCTGGGAAACGGCGACGAAATCCTGAGACTGTCGCGCGGTAACAGCGTGGTTGAGGGCGTAAGTTGTTGGGACCGTTCCGATGAGGATCAGCATGATCAGGCCCATGCCTTTTTGGCCGTCATTCGAGCCGTGGAAGAAGCTCACACCGGTGCACGTCAGAACCAAGAGCCCGCGAATCCAGAATGGCGGAGGCTCAGTGCCCACAGGAGCCTCGTACAGGCGCTTATCCTTGATGATTGCTTTGGCGACAAGAAACAAGCTCGCCGCGAGTGCGAAACCGAAAATGGGAGAAAGAAGAAGGGACTTTCCGATCGTCGCCGCCTGCGCCCAATCTACACCGCTCGTGCCAGTCCGCGCGGCCATCAACTGATTGGCGATGCCCACGCCGATGATCGAGCCGATAAGAGTGTGCGAACTGGACGCCGGCAGTCCGAACCACCAAGTGCCGAGGTTCCACAAGATCGCAGCTACTAACAAGGCAAAAACCATAGCGAATCCCGCGCTGCTGCCAACCTGGAGAATCAACTCCACCGGCAGGAGAGAGACAATTCCGAAGGCCACGGCTCCACCAGAGGTCACCACGCCAAGGAAATTAAAGAATCCACTCCAGACCACCGCGATGTGCGGCTCCATCGAATGGGTATAAATCACCGTGGCAACGGCGTTGGCGGTGTCGTGGAACCCGTTCACAAACTCAAACGCCAGGGCCACGAATAAGGCAATGCCCAGCAAAATATAGGGCCATGCGGAAAGCATCTCCACGCCGATCAAATCTTTCGAGATGCTCCAGCCAATAAAGACCAATCCACCGATCAGAACCAAGCCGAAGATCAGCATGCCGGTCTTGCCGGGCCCCTTGGCGAATTTTTCATGAACCGCATGCGTAGCCGGTGCGGTTCCCACAACGATCGGAACTCCTGCCGCTGCCATTTCGCCCATAATGCTCCTGACTGCGCGCAAGCGTAGTACGGTTTTGTCTTGGCGCGTGGAGGGAGACTTATATGTAGGAATTGTTACGGACAGTTAAATGGCAGATGGACATTCATTCACGTTGACCTGCCTCCTGCGGAGAGAAACGAAGCTCTGGGTGGTGAAGGTGATCCACGCACCGAGGAAACGAGCTTCGGCGATGGGGCGTCAAACTGGTGTAACCTCAATGAATTCTATGCTGAGTAGACGAATCCGAATCGGCGTGGCGATTGGATTGTGCTGTTGCGGGACAATTGCCAGTCAGGCTGGTGCGCAAACGCCCGCGGGCAAAACCGCCGCACCGGGGATTAAAGTAAGAACGAGCCTGGTGGTGCTCGACGTGGTAGTGACGGACAAGTCCGGCAAGCCAGTCACGAACCTGAGGAGGGAGAACTTCACCGTTCTGGAGAATAGCGAAAAGCAGGCGATTGATACGTTCGAAACGCCAGCGTCGCTGCCGACGGCGGTCGAAGAGATGCAAGGGAACGCGCCTTCGGGGACGGCACTGGCGAGGTCGGTTGCGGCGAATGGCGCACAACCGCGGACGATACTGGTTCTGGACGAATTGAATACCATTTCAGAAGACACGATGTTTGCGGTCAAAAAGATGCAGCAGTATTTGCGAGTTCAGCCGCCGATGCTGAAGCAGCCCACGGCTATGTATCTGCTCACAAAGCGTGGGCTGGAGCTGTTCGCCCAGTTCACGCGCGACCGCGACTCCCTGGTGGCACGGCTGAAGACAAACTTCATCGAACTTCCGCCGCACAACCTGGAATCAGGGGGAGCGCAAGGGGGAGCCGAGCGGCTGGTGACATCGCTGATGGCTCTAGGAGAAATCGCGCTGGCGAATGCCGAGCAAAAGGACGAAAAAATGTGATTTGGATCGGGAACGGAATTCCAATTTTGTCAGGCGCGAACATCAGCCGTGAGGACCGCACAAATTTCGACAATTGGGTACACTACACGGCGAACTGGCTTGAAGAGACGCAAACGACGGTGTACACGGTAGATCCGCGAGGAGTAGAAGTGTCACCGACAACGATTGCGACGGGCGGGTTCGTGAGCGGAGGAATCCCAAGCGGCCAGATTGTGGGACTGGACCTGACCGATTCGGAACGGGTATTCGAGGCGATTGCGCCGGAAAGCGGAGGAGCAATTCTGCGGCGGCGCAATGATATTGATGTGGCGATTGCGGAGGCGGGGAACGATGGCAGCAGCTACTACACGCTAAGCTATTACCCAACAAACGGGAACTGGGATGGGAAATTCCGGCGAATCCAGGTAAAGGTGGAGGGGATTGCAGGAGCCGGCGCGCTGGAGGTACGAACGCAGAAGGGGTATTACGCGTATCCCTACGGGTTCCAGGGTGAGAGCGGGCAGATTGATTTTGCGTTGTCGCGCGCGGTAACCAGCACCGTGCCATTCAAGAGCATTGCGTTTACAGCAACCGGCGAGCGACTCGCGGCAGCGGCGCAGAAAGAAGTCAAAGCACAATTGCCAGCCGCCCGACTGATTTTGACAATCGATCGCGAGGGGCTTTCCTGGACGCCGCAGGTGAATGGGGAGCAACGCGCGGAGGTCACACTGGTGACTTCGCAGATTTCTTCGTCAGGCAAGGTGCTGGCTTACAAAGTGCGTGAGGTGGAAGTAGTGTTGTCCAAAACGCAGGGGCCGAATGAGCCGGTGAAGCTTGCGGTGCGCACGGACATGCCGGCGAAAACGGATCGTATCCGGCTGGTGCTGCGCGACGCCACGTCGGGCCGGCTCGGGACGGTTGATCTGCCGGCCAGTTCCTTGTCTGCCGCAAACGCCGCGCGCTGACCATAGAGCCTCTTGACGTTCATCGCAGACCAAGGCGTGGTTGTGCGAAATGAATGAGAGCGCGAATGATGAGGCTTACTTCGCGGGCTTGGCGAGGAGTTCGACCAATTGGTAGAGGAAGGCATGGCCTTCATAGAAGGACTGCACGGCCACGCGTTCATCGCGGCCGTGGAATCGGATGTCATCGCGGCCGAAGTAAATTCCCTGGATTCCGTAAGTAGGAATACCGGCGATGCGAAGGGCTTTTCCATCGGTCGCACCCATGACCATGATTGGCACTACCGGCACACCGGGCCAGAGCGATTCTGTAACGCGGCTAACGGCTGACAGAACGTCGGGCCGCAGAGCAGAAGCGGGACCGGGAGCCGGCTCACCGAGAATCTTCACGCTGACCTGATCGTCAGAGATAACCTTCTGCAAGGTGGCTTGCACGTAGTCGACGGCGTCTTCGGGGAGCACGCGGCAGTTGACGGTGGCGGCCGCAAGTTGCGGTAGCGCATTCACGGCGTGCCCGCCTTCCAAAAGCGTGGCTACGCAGGTGGTGCGGAGAGTGGCGTTCCAGGCGGGTGAAGCCGCCGCCAGCCGCTGCATCGCTTCCTGCGAGCCCGCGCCAGCTTTGGCGAGATCTTCTTTCGTGGGACCTGTTTCGATCTTCGCCATCGCCTGGAAGTACGCGGCAGTCACTTCGTTGGTTTTAAGCGGAAATCCAAAATTAGAAAGCCGCTGTAACGCGCCAGCGAGGCGATAGATGGCGTTGTCAGCGACAGGCATCGAGCTGTGGCCGCCTTTGTTGCGCACCTCCAGCCGAAAATTGACGACGTATTTTTCGCTGACCTGGAGATCGTTGGAGATTTTCTTGCCACCAGAGGATTCGCCCCAGCCGCCTTCATTGAGAGCGAATTC
>Ga0209698_10007657_pt1 | contig 11283 bp, 8 predicted proteins | sample LitLauG_LLR_2012_FD_187203 | JGI IMG/M metagenome (GOLD analysis project Ga0209698, IMG submission 187203) | Freshwater sediment microbial communities from Pennsylvania, USA - Little Laurel Run_MetaG_LLR_2012 (SPAdes) (version 2) | ecosystem: Environmental > Aquatic > Freshwater > Creek >... | reverse complement strand
ACCCACTCGCCACCAGCGCCGCCAAAAACGCCGACGCCCCCGGCACCGGCACCACCGGTACCCGATGCCGGATCGCCAGCGTAATCAGCCGGTACCCCGGATCGGAAATCCCCGGCATGCCCGCGTCAGTCACCAGCGCCACGCTAGCGCCCTCCTGCATCTCCTTGACCAGCTCCGCCGACTTCGTCATCTCGTTGTGTTCGTGATAGCTGGTCGTGCGGGTCGCGATCGCATAGTGATTGAGCAGCTTCTGGGTCTGCCGCGTGTCCTCGCATGCGATCACGTCCACCTCCTTCAGCACGCGCAGAGCCCGCAACGTGATGTCCTCCAGATTCCCGATCGGCGTCCCGACGAGATATAGCGCGGGCTTCCGAGAGGATGCGTCATCGTCGGCCATCATGGCCCGAAGTCTATCACTGCAGATGCGTCGATCATCGCCCAATCCCTTTGACGGGGCGTCATCCCGAAGCCCCGCGCTTTCACCAGCGGGGCGAGGGATCTCGCGTGCAGTGTCACATCGGCGAGTCTGCGCGCAAGATCCCTCCCTCCGCCTGAAAAACGGCTCCGGTCGGGATGACGCCGGAGGCTAGAATTCTCGCAAAACCCTCGTCTGCGGCGTGACTCTTGGCATCCTCGACACGTTTATGCTAACGGATCGATCCTCAGGAGGACCGCCCATGACCGCTAAAGAATTCCGCCAAATCGCTCTCTCTCTCCCCGAAACCGAAGAGCACGCCCACATGAACCATCCCGATTTCCGCGTCGCCGGAAAGATCTTCGCCACCCTCGGCTATCCCGACAAAGCCCGGGGCATGGTCAAGCTCTCCCCAGAGGACCAACATTACTTTTCCAAGGATTACCCCGACACATTCATCCCCGTAAAAGGCACCTGGGGACGCCGCGGCGCCACCACTGTCCACCTCAAAGCCGCGAAGAAAGACACGCTGGCCAAAGCCATCCAGGCCGCCTGGCGCAACACCGCCCCGAAACGTTTACTGGTAAGATAAGTCGCCAGCGCCTCCCATGATCCGGACCCTGCACAACCGTAACCTCCACGACTGGCCAATTCCGCATCAAAATAGAGCGATGCGGATTCCCATGAGACCCGTGACGGCAGCTCTGTTCTGTGGGCTGGCTCTCTGCGTCTGCTCGGCGCAACAGACCCTACGACCAATCGGGACTCCCAACACCACCCACAAGGCATCGACTGGGAATCATGCACAGCGCCCTGACCGGACCCTCACTCCCGATGACGGTATGGCCGTGATCTCTGCCGCGCTTGATCCGAAAGTGCGCCGCCATTCCGGACACGACTGCTCTCACCTGGTTCACGCGATTTACGAACGGGCCGGGTTCCCCTACGCCTACGCGAGCTCCGACGATCTCTATGCCGGAGTCGAAAAATTTCAACGCGTCACGCACCCTCAGCCCGGCGATTTAATCGTGTGGCGCGGGCACGCAGGGATTGTCGTCCGACCCTCACGGCACGTCTTCTTCAGCTTCATGAGCGCAGGGCCGGGGATTGACGACTACGAAGCTCCATACTGGATCAGCCGGGGACACGCTCGCTTTTATCGTTATGTCAAGAGTCCGTGCCCAGGATGCACCGCAGTCAGCACAACGTTCGGGAGAACCCGGCAAGATAAATAGATCCCCGCTCTGCTTGCTGTCTCCCCGAAAATTGACGCCACCCAACGGCCGCCCCTAGAATCAAGCTGACGAAAGTTCCCGCGACCGTCTCACTCATGCCACTTTACGAATACGAATGCAAGAAGTGCGGCCACCGTTTCGAAAAAATCCAGAAGTTTTCCGACAAGATGATCAAGAAGTGCCCCGACTGTGGCGGCCAGGTCGAGCAGATGATTTCCGCCCCTGCCGTCCAGTTCAAAGGCTCAGGCTGGTACGTCACCGACTACGCGAAAAAGGGTTCTTCGCCCGGATCTTCCGGCAGCGGAGATTCCAGCTCCAAAGACAAGAAGGACGACAAGCCCAAGTCAGATAGCGGCTCAAAGGATTCCTCGACGAAAGATAGCTCATCCAAGGATAGCTCTTCGAAAGAATCCTCATCCAAGGAAACTCCGCGCAGGGGCTCAGGCAGACATAAATAATGCGGCGCGCTTCGGAAACGGCTATAGGTTTTGACTGGCATCTTCCCTAGTTCAGCTCCCGCTCAAAGTGCTCCTCAATCATAGTGAACAGGTGTACCCGCGCGTCCTTTCCCGCGATGCTGTGCGTCTTGTTGGGGTAGATCATCAGCCGGAACTGCTGCCCGGCGCTGATCAGGGCGTTAATCATCTGAATGCTGTTCTGAAAGTGCACATTGTCGTCGCCGGTGCCATGCACCAGCAGCAGCGCCCCGTGCAGTTTATCGGCAGCCTTCGTCACATCGGATTGTTCGTACCCTTGCTTGTCGTCCTTAAGCAGGCCAAAATAGCGTTCCATGTAGATAGAGTCATAGTTACGCGCGTCCGCGACCGGAGCCACCGCCACCCCGGCGCGAAAACGCTCCGAATGCGTCATCGCATAAAGCGTCATCGACCCGCCATTCGACCACCCCCAAATGGCTACGCGATCTCCATCCAGTTGCGGATATTGCGCGAGCACTTGGTCGAGCGCGGTCAGCTGATCCTTCAACTCCACCGCCCCGAATTCATGCCGGATCGCCGTCTGGAACTTGCGGTCGCGGCCCGGTGTGCCGCGATTGTCCACCGCGAAAATAGCAAATCCCTTCCGCGCCAGGATTTCGTCAAATGGATCGGGCAGACTCTTCTTCACCACCTGCGCCCCCGGTCCGCCATAAATGTGAACAATCACCGGAGTCTTGCCTCCGGCTGGCGGACCCGGGGGTAACAACAATCGTCCATAAAGCGTCGTCCCGTCGTCCGCCTTGAACTCCAGATACTTCGGCGCCCGCAATCCATAATCGGCGACTTCGTCGTGCGCCTTCCACACTGGGCTGCAAGAACCTCCCACAGCGCAAAGCGAAAAGCTCGCTGCGGTCTGCGCCCCTGAAAACCGGTGCAGATAATGTTTCCCGTCATCGCTGAAGTCTCCCGAGTGCTGCCCCTCTTCGGAAGTGAGCACCTTGAACCCCGAGCCGTCCAACTGCACCGAAAAAACGTGCTGCTGCCGCGGATCGTCTTTATTCGCCGCGAAAAACACCGTGCCCGCGGCCTCGTCTACGCCCTCGATCGCCAGCACCTCATAATCCCCCTTCGTCAATTGCCGCTCCAGCTTGGCGTCCGCCGCCATCGGGTTCTGCTGGTCGAAGCTGTAAAGGTAAAGATGCATATTCCCATCGCGCCAACTCGGCCACAAAAATCGCCCGCCGGATTTCAGAAATTGCACCACCGCATGATCGAAGTCGATCCACGCCCCCGGGGTCGTCTCCGTCAGCACAATCCGCGACTTGCCCGTTTTCGCATCCACGAAATACAGGTCCAGCTTGTCTTCGGCGCGGTTCAGCAATTCTGCCCAGATCACTCCCTCGCCCACCCATCCGAACCGCGGGATGTAGGTATCCTCGTCGCTGGTCAGCGAAATCCAGCGCACCTTCCCCTTGTCGGCTTCCACCACACCCAGCTTCACCACCGGGTTCGGATCGCCCACCTTGGGATACTTCTCCTCATCCACGGTAGGATGCGTCGGCATCCAGTCCGTAATCGGATAGGTCGGCACCTTGCTTTCGTCCATGTGCAGAAACACAATCTCCTTGCCGTCCGGCGACCAGAAGTAATTGCTGCGTACGAATAACTCCTCGGCGTACACCCAATCAATATCTCCATTGAAAAGATTGTCACCCGTGTCCTTGGTGAGCTGCTTTTCGTCCTTCCCGCTAACCGGACGAACATACAGATTGTGCTTCCGCACGTAGGCAACATGGCTGCCGTCAGGCGAGAACTTCGGATCTCCGCTCGGATCGGACGCCGAAGTAAACTGCACCGCCGTCTCCGTCCCCAGGTCGTAGAGCCACAGCTGTCCCTGTGAATCGAAAATCAGATGCTTCGAATCTGGCGCCCACAGATACGCCGCTACGTGATACCGCGTCAGCCGCTCCTTCTCCCGCTCGTTCTTCACCCGGTTGACGTCCGGCGCCAGCGATGCCAGCTTCGCCGCGCTCACCAGCACCTTCTTCTCCCCCGTGGCCACGTCCACGTTCCACAGTTCGCCTTTCTCCCCTTTCTCATCGCGCTGCACGAACGACAGCTTCGTTCCATCCGGACTCCACTCCGCGAACTCCGGACCACGCCCGCCCAACCCTCCGGGCTGATAAATCGCTTCAATCGTGAGTGGTTTGCTGGGCGCAGTTTGTGCCCCAGCCCAATTCGCCGAAAGAATCACCGCCAAGGTGACGAAAAAGCAAGAAACCCAAAAAGGCAGGCTTTTCACGAAGATCCTCACAGGAAGAAGTAAAAACGCTCACCGCGCAAACCCACAGAGTGTACACTGCCCCGGCCCCGATCCGCACCGCTTGCCTCCCCAAGGCCGCGAGGCGTGTCCCGCCCACATGCTAGAATCAAGGCAGACCCAATGGCTGATGCTTCCTGACATTGAAAACTTGCTGCGCCTGCAAGAAGCGGACAGAGAAATCCGCCGCCTGCAGGACGAGATCGCGGAATTCCCTAAACGCGTCACCGTCATCGAACAAAAGCTGGCCGGGACCAAGGCTCAGCTCGAAAAAGCCCAGGCCGCCATCAAGGCTGACGACGCCGCCCGCCGCAAATACGACACCGCCATTAACGATCTCCGCGGCAAGATCTCCAAATATCGCGACCAGTCCCTCGACGTAAAGACCAACGAGCAATACAAAGCCCTGCTGCACGAGATCCAGTTCGCCGAAAAGGAAATTGCCGCGAACGAAGACAAGATCCTCGAACTCATGGTCAACGCCGACACCCGCGACAAAGAGATCAAAGCAGCGCAGGCCGAACTCAAAGCCGAAACCGCAGAGATCGAGAAGGAAAAGGAGCAGGCCCGCCAGCGCACCGCCGAAGACGAGAAACTCCTGGCCGAATGGCGCGCCAAGCGCGATCAGATGCGCTCCGGTGTCGACGCTGACCTCCTCCGCCACTACGAGCGCGTCTCCAAGTTCCGCGGTAGCGGCATCTCCGAAGTCCGCGATCACAAATGCATGGCCTGCCAGGTCATGCTGCGTCCTCAGACCTACAACGAAGTACGCTCAGGTCAGCAGACCGTCGTCTGCGACTCCTGCCAGCGCATTCTCTATTTCAATCCCGCGGACGAGTTGGTCGACCAGAAGCCCGAAACCGTCCACCGCCCCAAGCGTCATCATCCTAAGATCGACGCGCCTCAGGCTTGGTACTATCGCCCCGAATTTGCCCAGGCCGGCGAAGTCTTCTTCTGCCTGACCAACGCCCAGGGCCAAGCCAGCCGCCGCGTCTACGACATTCACACCGGACGTCTCATCGGCGACATCCTAATCCGCGAAGGCGACTACCGTCAGGCCTTCCCCGAAGACATCACCGGCGCCACCCGCCTCAACGGCGCCTGGAAGGAAGACGAACTCGACTCCTGGGGCACCGAACTCCCCATGGTCGTCCTCGATTCCCTGCAAGCCGACCTCGACGCCGCCCGCCGCGAAGCCGCCTCCGGCTCCCATGCCAAGCCCGACCACGCATCCCCAGTGGCCCCCGGTCAAGCCGCAAGCTAAGAATGCTCACGTAGGGACAGCCGCCTCGGCTGTCCAACCGGGCAATGCCCGGCCAGTTTTGCCTGTGTGGGACCGGGTCTCAGACCCGGTCAGGTCGAGCAAGGCTCGACTGCGCCTGCAGCTCAGGTGCAGCTCTACGTTTAAGATGGCTGCATGCCCCCGACTCCCGCCGTCCCCAAAGTGAAGCTTTCCCCCCGCGGCACCGCTCGCCTCAAGACCGGCCACGTCTGGGTCTACCGCTCCGACATAATCTACGCAGACGACATCCCCCCCGGCTCCCTGGTCACCGTCTCCGACCCCCGCGGCAAGCCCCTCGGCACCGCCCTCTACTCCACCTCCTCGCAAATCGCCGTTCGTATGCTCTCCGCTGACCCGATCGCAGACTTATCGTCCCTGCTCCGCCAGCGCATCGCCAACGCCATCGCCTATCGCGAGGCTCTGGTCCGCGACACCAACGCCTACCGCGTAGTCTTCAGCGAAGCCGACTTCCTTCCCGGTCTCATCGTAGACCGTTACAACGACATCCTTTCACTGCAAGTCCTCACCCAGGGAATCGACGCCAACCAGACCCGCGAAACCGTCCTCTCTGAACTCACCCAACACATGCATCCTGCTTCCGTCCTCGAACGCGTCGACCCCCGCGTGCGCGAACTCGAAAGCCTCGCCCCTCGCGCCTCCGGCCTGCTGCAAGGCGAGAGAACTTCCACCACCTTCACCATGAACTCCGTCCAATTCCACTTCGACGCGCTCGAAGGCCAGAAAACCGGGGCCTTCCTCGACCAGCGCGAAAACTACGCCGCCGCCACCCAGTACGCCCATGGCGACGCCTTGGATGTTTTCTGCTATCAGGGAGGTTTCGCCCTCCACCTTGCACCACACTGCTCCAACGTCACCGGCGTTGACAGCTCGCGCCCTGCCCTCGAAGTCGCCGACAAGAACGCCACACTCAATGGCCGCGACATCGAATGGATCGAGGCTAACGCCTTCGACCTGCTCAAGGACTACGCCTCGTCCAATCGCCGCTACGACACCATCATGCTCGACCCACCCGCCTTCGCCAAAACCAAGCGCGATCTCGAAGCCGCCCTCCGCGGCTATAAAGAGCTGAACCTTCGCGCCCTGAAGATGCTCCGCCCCGGCGGGATCCTCGTGACCTGCTCCTGCTCCTATCACGTGAGCCAGTCGAACTTCCTCGAAATGCTCGCCAACGCCGCCCTCGACGCCCACCGCACCCTTCGCTTGATTGAGGTCCGTGGACAAGCCAAAGATCATCCCATCCTCTTGAATGTCCCCGAAACCGCCTATCTCAAGTGCGTGATTGCATCCGTAAGCTAATGAAAATAGACCGCTTTTATAGCTTGACAATATAACGCTCAACTTTTATGCTTCTTCTACGCTAATTATGCGTCTAATGAGGTGACCGCTGCCCTGCATGGCTGACGACGAAGAACGGGCTGGCGTGGAAGAGCGGCGCTTTGGCGCCGCGTTCGACGCGCAAACCCTGCGGGCTTTAGCCCCCGTGGTAGGTTTCCAGGGCCGGTCGCAAAACTCAAGAGGTCTGATTCAACCAATTCTGAAGGAGGATTTAGCCATGACCGTATTAACCCGTTGGGAACCGTTCCGTGAATTTTCCACCCTGCAGGACCGCATGAACCGCCTGTTCCGCGAGTCCTTCAACGATGCAGGTCGGGATGAGTCCCTGACCACCAGCACCTTTGCCCCCGCCGTTGACGTCTACGAAGACGAGCACAAGGTCACTCTGAAGATCGAAGTGCCCGGAATCGAAGAGAAAGACATCGACGTCCGCGTCGAGAACAACACCCTCACCGTGCACGGCGAGCGCAAGATCGAGAAGGAAGAGAAAGAAGAGAACTACCGCCGCGTAGAGCGCCAGTATGGTGCCTTCACTCGCACCTTCACCCTGCCCACAACGGTAGACACCGAGAACGTTTCGGCCACCTACGACAAGGGCGTGCTGAAGGTCAGTCTGCCCAAAAAGGCCGAAGCCAAGCCGAAGCAGATCAAGGTCAACGTCACCAGCGAGAAGACCGTGGAAGGCAAAGGCCCCAGCAAGGCCGCGTAAGACACGAACCGGGAAGGGTACGACTTCAGTCGTGCCGTAAGAGGCAGGAAAAAATACGGGCTTTAGCCCCTGAGGTCCACGGGAGGCGGCAGAGGTGACCGCCTCCCAATTTTGTTTCGGGGTGCTGCATTCGCGCTAAGACGGTATTCTTTTCTCCGATCCGGAAAGGCGTCGGATCATGGAGGCTGCCGTGGCTCACTTCATTGCTTGGTTGTCATCCAACGCGGCTTTGCTCTCCATTTGCGGAGCCTGCAATTGCGTTTATCACGTCTAGCATCCAGCAGTTCTTTCAGAGACGCGCGGAGGCCCTGGAAAGGGAGTTTCAAAGTTTTCATCAGCTTGTAAAGGACCTGGTATCGCCGCCCAGGACGGGACGGTATGGGAAGACCGGCAGGCAGCAGTAGCTTTCGAATTACGCAACTTCCCGCGATACTACGAATTTACCGAGAGAATGCTATCGCGCTTGAGAAACCTCTGGACTGCATGGCCGAGACTGGTGGATAGAGATAGACCTCACATTGAAATATATTGACGACAAGAAATAGAAATTCATTGGAGATTCTGCATATGCCCATCCGTTGGGACAAATTCACCGTCAAAGCACAGGAAGCCGTGCAGCGCGGGAGCCAGCTCGCCTCCGAGCATGGCAACCCTGAGCTGCTCCCCATTCACCTGCTCGCCGCCCTGCTCGAAGACAAGGAGGGCATCGTCCCACCTGTGCTCGAAAAAATCGGCATCGGCCCGCAAGCCGTGCTCAACGAGCTCTATCGCGAGTTGGAAAAACTTCCCAAGGTCTCCGGAGAAGCCGCCCAATCGGCGATGTCGAACAGCACCAACAAGCTGCTGGAGCAGGCGTTCAAAGAAGCTTCCAACTTCAAGGACGAGTACGTCTCCACCGAGCACCTGCTGCTCGCGATCACGCACCTCAAGCAGGACGCTGCCGCGAAGATCCTTGCCAGCCACGGCGCCACCAACGAAGCGATCCTGAAAGCTCTGACCGCCGTCCGCGGTTCGCAAAAAGTCACCGATCAGAATCCCGAGGCAAAATATCAGGCGCTGGAGCGTTACGCTCGTGACCTGACCGAGCAGGCTCGCCGCAGCAAGCTCGATCCCGTCATCGGACGCGATGAGGAAGTCCGCCGCGTCGTCCAGGTTCTTTCGCGCCGCACGAAAAATAATCCCGTGCTCATCGGCGAACCCGGCGTCGGCAAGACCGCGATCGTCGAAGGCCTCGCCCAAAGAATCATCTCTGGCGACGTTCCGGAAGCTCTGAAGAACAAGCGCGTCGTCTCACTCGATCTCGGCGCCATGCTCGCCGGAGCCAAATATCGCGGCGAGTTCGAAGACCGCCTCAAGGCCGTCCTCAAAGAGATCGAAGACTCGCAGGGCCAGATCATCCTCTTCATCGATGAGTTGCACACCCTGGTCGGAGCAGGAGCCGCCGAAGGCGCCATTGACGCCTCCAACATGCTGAAGCCCGCGTTGGCCCGCGGAGAACTCCGCGCCATCGGCGCCACGACGCTCAACGAATACCGCAAGCACATCGAAAAAGACGCCGCCCTCGAGCGCCGCTTCCAGATCGTCTTCGTCGGCGAGCCCAATGTCGAAGACACGATCGCCATCCTCCGCGGCTTAAAAGAAAAGTACGAAGTGCATCATGGCGTGCGCATCAAAGACTCAGCGATCGTCGCCGCCGCTACGCTCTCGCACCGATATATCTCCGATCGCTTCCTCCCCGACAAGGCCATCGACTTGATCGATGAAGCGGCCGCTTCGCTGCGCATCCAGATCGATTCCCTGCCGACCGACATTGACCAGCTCGAACGCAAGGCGACGCAGCTGGAAATCGAAAAACAGGCGTTGAAAAAAGAAGACGACGCGAATTCCCGCGACCGTCTCGCAGTGATCGAAAAAGAACTGGCCGAGATCCGCGAGCGATCCAACACGCTGAAAGCGAACTGGAAAAAGGAAAAAGATCTAATCGCCCGGACGCGTGCCTTGAAAGAACACATCGAGAAGCTGAAGACTGAAGAGCAAGCCGAAGAGCGCAAAGGCAACCTGCAGCGCGTTGCCGAAATCCGTTACGGCCTGATTCGCCAGGCCGAAGACGAACTGGCCAAGCTCACCAAGCAGATGGAGAGCAAAGGCCAAGCCCGCATGCTCAAAGAAGAAGTGGATGAAGAAGACGTCGCCAGCATCGTCTCCAAGTGGACTGGAATCCCGGTCTCGAAAATGCTCGAAGGCGAAGTCAAAAAGCTAGTCAACATGGAAGAGCGCCTGCGCCTGCGTGTAGTTGGCCAGGATCCGGCGTTAGAGCGGGTGGCCAACGCCATCCGCCGCTCCCGAGCCGGACTCAGCGACCCCAAGCGCCCCATCGGCTCGTTTATTTTTCTCGGCCCGACCGGAGTCGGCAAGACCGAACTGGCGCGCGCTCTCGCCGAATTTCTCTTCGATGACGAGCACTCCATGCTCCGCATCGACATGTCCGAGTACATGGAGAAGCATTCCGTCGCCCGCCTGATTGGCGCGCCTCCCGGTTACGTGGGCTATGAAGAAGGAGGACAGCTTACCGAGCAGGTTCGCCGCCGTCCGTATGCGGTCGTGCTCTTCGATGAAATCGAAAAAGCGCATCCCGACGTTTTCAATGTTCTCCTGCAGATGATGGACGACGGCCGCCTTACCGACGGCAAAGGCCGTGTCGTCGATTTCAAGAACACGATCATTATCATGACCTCGAACATCGGCTCCGGCTACCTGCAGTCAGACCACGTGCGCACGCCGGAAGAATTCGAGAAGGCGAGCGAGCAGGTCATGAATCTGTTGCACTCACACTTCAAGCCCGAGTTCCTGAACCGGGTCGACGACATCATCGTCTTCGGCCCGCTCGGAAAAGAACAGCTGGTCAAAATCATCGAGCTCCGCCTCGAAGACGTTCGCCGCCTGCTTGCCGACCGCAAGATCTCGCTGGAGCTGACTGACGCTGCGAAAGAGTTGCTCTTCACCCAAGGCTACGACCCGAACTTCGGCGCGCGCCCGCTGAAGCGCGCCATCCAGAAGCTTGTGCAGGATCCGCTCGCCCTGAAGATCCTCGACGGCGAAGTCCTCCACGGCGATCACGTAATAGTCGACGCCGACAAAACAGCGGGCAAGATGAAATTCGAAGTGAGCCAGCGGGTGGGCGAGAAAGCACCAGCCAAAGCAAAACCCTGAAAAGAACGCCACGGATCTCACGGATTCTCGCGGATCAATCCCAACAATGGGGTCTATCAGTGGAAATCCGTGGTTGATCCGTGGCAAAGGTTTATGATGTTTCCCGACCCGAGGCAGCCGCTCATGCACAAACATCATTTAGTTGTTGCAGCTCTCACACTGCTCACACAGCTCTCCCTGGCCCAAGCTCCCATGAAATGGAAAATCCACGATCTCAATCGCCCATTGCCTCCGGTGATCGATCCGGGAACCGCAAGCACACAAGATGCGCCGGGACGCGCTCCTTCCGATGCGGTCGTGCTGTTTGACGGCAAGGACC
>Ga0209698_10007655_pt1 | contig 11288 bp, 8 predicted proteins | sample LitLauG_LLR_2012_FD_187203 | JGI IMG/M metagenome (GOLD analysis project Ga0209698, IMG submission 187203) | Freshwater sediment microbial communities from Pennsylvania, USA - Little Laurel Run_MetaG_LLR_2012 (SPAdes) (version 2) | ecosystem: Environmental > Aquatic > Freshwater > Creek >... | reverse complement strand
CGCCCGTGGCCTTTCCCATCGTACCCTCGCTCTTTTCGAGCCTCCGTTGCATTTTGAAGAAGCCATCGAGCTTGAGCATCCCGTCGTCTTGCTGGAGCCGCTGTCGTTTTTGTTGAACCGTATGCTCGATCAGTTGTGCGAGCGCATGGCGGCCCGCGCGCGCGCGGCACAGGAATTACGCCTCACCTTGGAACTGGAAAGCCATTCGCCGCACAATCAGCAATCAATCAACAATCCACAATATTTTCGCCGCACTCTCCGCCTGCCGCTGCCCATTCTCGACGCCAAACTTTTTCTCAAACTCCTGCAGCTCGACTTGAATGCCCATCCTCCCGGCGCTCCCATTGTCAAAATATTTCTGGCCGCCGACCCGGCTCCTCCGCGTCCCGCGCAGGGCAGCCTGTTTCAACTTCCCGCGCCGGAACCGGAAAAACTTGAACTCACGCTCTCCCGCATCCGCGGCCTGGTTGGCGAACAACAGGCTGGCTCTCCACGTCTGCTCGATACCCATCGCGACGGAACTTTCCAGATGCAGCCGTTTGAAATTTCAGAATCTGCGACGGCACGAAAAACTTCCGCGCAACTTTCTCCGGATTCCAGCCCGGATCGCATAGCTCCGTTCCCCATGACCGCGCTGCGCCGCTTCCGTCCTCCGGTCGGCGCCGGGGTCACGCTCGAACAAGGTCAGCCAGTCCGTCTGATTTGCCCCGCGCTCAATTCCGCCGCCGGCGGACAACCCTGCCAGGTCCTCTGGAAGGCCGGCCCCTGGCGCTCTTCCGGCGACTGGTGGGAACACGACGCCTGGGCCCGCGACGAATGGGACATCGCTCTGCAAAACGAAACCCGCATCGCCCTCTACCGCCTGGTACACGACCTGCTCGACGGCGGCTGGTTCGTGGAAGGAGTGTATGACTAGCAGTGGCCAGTGATCAGTGATGTTCATCGAACTCCACGCCCGCTCCGCCTTCAGTTTTCTCGAAGGCTCTTCTCTGCCCGAAGATCTCATCTCCGCCTGCGCCGCGCTGGAAATGCCCGCCATGGCGCTGCTCGATCGCGACGGCCTTTACGGCATGCCGCGCTTTCACATGGCCGCAACAAAAACCGGCATCAAAGCCCACGTTGGCGCCGAACTCACCGCTGCTTTCTCACCACGTCACAGAGACACGGAGAAGAACCATTCGCAATCAGCAATCAATAATCGGAAATTAAAGAATTCCTCCGTGCCTCCGTGTCTCCGTGGTGAATTCCGTCTCCCCCTCCTCGTCTCCTCCCGCGCCGGATACCAAAGCCTCTGCCAGCTCATCACCCGCATGAAGCTTCGCGCTCCCAAAGGAGAAGGCTGCGCACAGGAAGGGGACTTCGAAGAATTTTCCGCCGGCCTCATCTGCCTCACCGGCAGCGCGGACGGCCCTCTAGCCGCGGCTCTTCGCGAAGGCGGACTCGAAGCGGCACGTCGCCAAGTCGAGCGCCTCATGCATATCTTCGGCCCCGGCAACGTTTATGTAGAACTGCAGCGGCACTTCCATCGTGAAGAAGTTGCCCGCAATCGCGCCGCCGTCGAACTCGCCGCATCTCTGCATCTCCCGCTGCTCGCCACCAACGGCGTCAGCTATGCCCAGCCAAAAGACCGCGAACTCTGCGACGCGCTCACCGCCATCCGCCACCATCGCACCCTCGTCACCGCCGGACGCCTGCTCGCCCGCAACGCCGAGCGCCATCTCAAATCGCCCCGCGAAATGCTTGAGCTGTTCCCCGATCATCCCGAAGCTCTCGCCAACACGCTCGAACTTTCTTCCCGCCTCCAATTCACACTCAACCATCTCGGCTACGAATTTCCCCGTTATCCCGTCCCTGACGGCGAAACCATGGATTCCTTTCTGCGTGACCGCACCTGGGAGGGATTTCATCAGCGTTACGGCCGGGCCGCGCGCGACCTGCAAACCCGCGCCCGCCGCCAGATCGAGCGCGAACTCACGCTCATCGCAAAGCTAAAACTCGCCGGATATTTCCTCATCGTCTGGGACCTGGTCCGCTACTGCCGCGAGCAGAACATCCTTGCCCAAGGCCGCGGATCGGCTGCCAACAGCGCCGTCTGCTATTCGCTCGGCATCACCGCTGTCGATCCCATCGGCATGGAACTTCTGTTCGAACGTTTTCTTTCCGAGGAACGCGGCGAATGGCCCGACATTGATCTCGACCTGCCCAGCGGCGACGAGCGCGAGAAAGTCATCCAGTACGTCTACCGGCGCTACGGCGAGCGCGGCGCCGCCATGACCGCCAACGTCATCACTTACCGCAACCGCATGGCCGCGCGCGAAATGGGCAAGGCGCTCGGCTTCGACGAAGACATGCTGCGCAAAATCTCCTCCGCCGTCGCCACTTGGGAGTTCCGCGACCACAACGACGCGCTCGACCGCCGCCTCACCGACGCCGGACTCGACCTAAGCCATCCCCGCCTGCGCAAATATCACGAGCTCTGTGTCGCTGTGCAGGACATCCCGCGCCATCTCGGTCAGCATTCCGGCGGCATGGTCATCTGCCAGGGCCAACTCGATACCGTCGTTCCCCTCGAACCTGCGTCCATGCCCGGCCGCGTCGTCGTGCAATGGGACAAGGAAGATTGCGCCGACATGGGCATCATCAAAGTCGACCTGCTCGGCCTCGGCATGATGGCCGCGCTCAAAGATTCCCTCGAACTCATTCGCGATCACTACCACGAGGAAGTCAGCCTCGCCCACCTCCCCGCCGACGATCCCACGGTTTATTCCGCACTGCAAACCGCGGACACCATCGGCATGTTTCAAATCGAAAGCCGAGCCCAGATGTCGTCGCTCCCCCGCCTCATGCCCCGCCGCTTTTACGACATCGTGGTGCAGGTCGCCATCATTCGTCCTGGCCCCATCGTCGGACAGATGGTCAATCCCTTCATCGCGCGCCGCCAGGGACGCGAGGAAGTCACTTACCCGCATCCTTCGCTCGAACCGGTGTTGGCGCGCACTTTGGGCGTTCCTTTATTTCAGGAACAGTTGCTGCGCATCGCCATGATCGCCGCCAACTTCACCGGCGGCGAAGCCGAAGAACTGCGCCGCGCCATGGGATTCAAGCGTTCCCAGGCTCGCATGAAGGAAATCGAAACCAAGCTGCGCGCCGGCATGACCCGCAACCGCATCTCACCGCAGGCGCAGGAACAGATCATCCTTTCCATCACTTCCTTCGCGCTCTACGGATTTCCCGAGTCCCACGCCGCCAGTTTCGCACTCATCGCCTACACCAGCGCTTATTTGAAGTGTCACTACCTCGCTGCCTTCACCGCCGCCCTGCTCAACAACCAGCCCATGGGTTTTTATTCTCCGGCCACCATCGTCAAAGACGCGCAACGCCACGGCCTGAAAATCTTGCCCGTGGACGTGACGAAATCAGATTGGAACTGCACGCTGGAACCAGTACCGAGTACCGAGTACCCAGTACTAGGCAAAACCTCAGCCGCGGAGCGGCGACAGAATGCAGCCCACGGCGTTAGCCGTGGGAAAACACAAACAAAGGATTACCAAGCCCCGGAGGGGCGAAAGAATATTGCGCTCCGCCTCGGCCTGCGCTACGTTCGCGGACTGCCCGAAGAAGCCGGTCAGGCCCTGGTACGCGAACGCGCACGCACTCCCTTCACTTCCATTGACGATCTCGCTCGCCGCGTCCCCGAACTTCGCCACCGCGATCTAACCACGCTCGCCGAAATCGGCGCGCTGAATAAAATCGGAAACTCGCGAAGTCGCCAAGAGTCGCATTCAATCAACAATCAAGAATCATCAATCAACAATTTCTCTTGTCGCGACGCCCTTTGGCAGGTCCAGCGCGCCACCCGCCCGGCCGGCCCGCTGCTCAATCTTCTCGACGAACCCGACTCCTCATCCCCACTGCCACGTATGAGCAACGAAGAGCGTCTGGTCGCCGATTTTCGAGGCACCGGCCTCACTACCGGCCCGCATCCAGTCGCCTATCGCCGTGCCTGGCTCAACGCCATGGGCATCCGCCGCGCTACCGACCTCAAACAAATTCCCGACGGACGCCGCGTCCGCATCGGCGGCTGCGTCATCGCCCGTCAGCGTCCCGGCACCGCCAAAGGATTTCTTTTTCTCAGCCTCGAGGACGAAACCGGCGTCGCCAACGCCATCGTCACCCCCGACATTTTCCATCAGAACCGCCTACTGTTGACCAGCGAAACATTCCTGGCCGTCGAGGGCATCCTGCAAAATCTGGACAACGTCATCTCCATCCGCGCCGAACGCGTGCAGGCATTGTTCGTCACCAAAGCCGAAACTACTTCCCACGATTTCCACTAGCGCGAATCACACCAAAATCATCTCCATATACACGTCTCCTCGCGCGTATGGAGACGGAGTAATACGATTCGCATCCATATGCTTGAATCCTGCCGACTCGTACAGTCGAATTGCCGGCACCAGAATGTGGCTGGTTTCCAGGTAGAGTCGTCGCGCGCCCGCTCTTCGCCCCTCGTCAATCCCTGCTCGCAGCAACATGCGGCCTATGCCGGCTCCCTGATGCGCCGGCTCGACCGCCATCTTCGCCACTTCAAATTCATTGTCCGCTATGCGAATCAGCGCGCAGCAACCAATGCATCGTCCATCGACCGTCGCAAAAAGAATCTGCCCGCCCGCATCCAGAATAGTTCGCTCGGGATCGGCAAGAATCTGTTCGTCTTTCGCTTCCATGCGGAAATAGCGGGAAATCCATTCTTCGTTCAGCCTGCGAAACGCACCCGCGTCCCCGGTCTGAAACCGGCGAATGACGATTTCGTCGCGCGATGGGGACCGTTGTTCAGCCGGAGACATAGCGCAACCCTCCTCATGCCTTTGTCGCGTTCGCTGCGGACCAACTCTTAACAAATTCTCCCAGCCGGTCCAGGGCGTCGGGAAATTTGTCGGTCGTCGTCGCGAACCCAAGGCGAAAATGTGAGGGCGCATCCCAACAATCCCCGGGGGCAAGCAGGATGCCCTGTTCCGCGGCCGCTTGGCAAAAGGCGCGGCTGTTCTCTCCACTCACGAGCCATGGGAAAGCGGTCACTCCACCGCGCGGAGGGATCCAGCCCAGCGTCTCACGATGCTCAGACATGAACGAAGCTAGCTGCCGCAGGTTGCGTATTGCGATTTCCTGCGTTTTCCCGAGCACAATATCCCGGTGGCGCATGGCAATCTCCGCCAGCATTTCTCCGGCAGTATTGTTTGAAATGGAAAAAATGGTGCGCGCATTCCAGTAGAGCTCACGGCGCTTGACATCATGCTCGATCATCCAGCCGGTCCGCACTCCGGCTAGAGGGAAAGCTTTCGAGAAATCATGGATGACCGTCGCGTGCGGCAGACGGGAAGCCGATCTTGTCGCCTGTCCATGATAGATAGGATGGTAAACCTCATCGCTGACCAGTTGAATTTCACGAGACGCCGTGAACTCGTGCAAGTCGTCCAGCTCCGCATCGCTGACGGTTGTGCCAGTGGGATTGTGGGGGCTGTTCACCAGAATCAACTTGGTGCTGCGATCCACGAGTCGTTTGATCTCCTCGAGATCGATACGGAAACCGTTCTCCTTGCAAACCGCGTAGTAGCGAATCTCGATTCCAAGCGATTCGGGCAGGGCCGAAAACGGCGGATAGCCTGGTTGAGGCAGGACAACGTTGGCTCCAGGTTCCGCCGCCAGCCAAAAGAGAATAAGGAGCGCCTCAGAGGCGCCGGTTACGACTTGCACTGCCTCGACATTCACGTCCTGCATCTCGGCGATGGCCGCTCGCAAACCCTCGGCTCCTGCCGGGCGGCTGTAGGCCAACTTTTGATTTAAGAAGCGCTGCCGCTCCTCCTCACTGGCAAGACTCAGGATCTCATTCAGGGTCCAGCGCGGTCCTTCGCTTGAGGCCAGGTTGAATTCGATGTCGTGCTCGTAGGCGTCCAGCCACAGGTCCAGCAGGAAGGGTTTCAAGTGCATGTTGCACCTCGAGGGATTGGATGCAGCCGATTCGCCGGCGATTTTATCCCGCATTTCTGGATCAAGTCAGCCCCCGCTCCACCCATCCATGCCTCCCCATTCATGATTTCCTATCGGTCATCGTGGGAATGCTTGTCCCTTGGTGAAACCGCAATTGCCACCCGCCATCGCGCTTGACCCAGATCGAGCATCGCCAAGAGTGGCCTCGATGCACACCAGCGGCGTCTCTGCGAGTGGCTCGATACGTGACGAGAAAGACTGTTGAGCACAGGGGCTTGGCCATGAAGTCTCCGATAATAGTTTCCTCTAGTGGAGCTTCGTTCCGCAGGCATTCGAGGACTTGCGTTTTGTTGAAAGCGCGCCCTGAGCTTCCGAACTCGACGAAGTCTTCCGCAAGCAGCTTCGAGACCTGCTGCGAATCCTTTCTCACTGCCGGGTCGAGCAGTCGTTCTTCAAGGCTCCGAAGGTGAGTTGACATGTCCATGTCTGGTCGGATGGTCCGGGTCCATGACCGGCCTCAATCAGTGTAATGGCGATGTTAGGCCTAAGGGGATGGCCCAGTACTCCGATTATCCAGACGGTGCTGCTGGCCAAGGAGAGAAACTTCAGCGGCTACTAAATAAGTATCCAAACTCTTCCCACGCGGCTTCCATGAGGAAGGCGTTGGCCGAGGACGCTAGGCAAAAAGCCCAGATAGAGGAAATGAAAAAAGCCAAGGGCAACCCGCAACAGCAACGATGACCGTGCCGCCCTTCCTCATCCGTGAGCCCTGCTCACGTCCGATCCCATCAGCCGCCACGTCGAGTTGAGACACAGGCTGCTAGGGTGCCTCAACAAGGACCAGGCTTGCCGGGACTTGCAACACGAACCCTATTGAGGCCCTTGTGACGGTGGGTGGGAGACGATGGAATATAGGAAGAGGACAATCCCCGCCGCGATCAGCGGGCAACTGACGACCGCGAAAGCAATGAAAGCAAGCGGATGGACCCAGACGAGGGTGGCTAGCTGGACGATGAGGCCTGCCGCGATCAGAAACCCTGCCCGCCGAAGGCGGCGCTCAATCGGCGGAGATTGCTGCGTAACCGGCATCTTACTGGCCTCCCTTCCAGAACGTGGCGTCTTTTAGCGTCGCGACATCGTGAACCGTGTCGTGGCAATGAGACGACGTGCAGGATAACTGGTTGGAATTGATGCGGGCCATCATGTCAGGAGTCTTGCTGTGCTTCGGCTCCTCTTCGAAGGCGCGCATACCCGCATGGCAATGGAGGCACTCGCGGTTGTTGAAGGCCGTGTACAGCTTGATGTCGGCCGCCGCCGGCACCCTGCCGAAGTACTGCACGTAAATGTGGCGCAGTCCGCGCAATTTGTTGTGGACCGTGCCGAACATGGTGTAGTCCGTATGGCAGGCATAGCAGGCGTGATCGCGGGGAACCAGATTGTTTTGAAAATGCCGGGCCGGGATGTAACTGGGGTCATCCACATAGAGCCCCCTGCCGAAGTCGCTCATGATGTGGCAAGAGAGGCAAAACCGGGTGCTGGTAGCACGCTCCATATGTTCCGAGAAACCCAACCCCACCGTCATCGCCGGCAGCAAAAAGAGGGCCACAAAGGCCAGTACTTTGCCGCCTCGCACTCGCGTGAGTTCGGCTCGTGTGGCCACCAGAACTGCCAGGGCAGCCACAATGCCGATGAACAGCATTTCGACGAGCTTTGGAGTTGTCGTCATACCCACCCGAGACCCGGCAAATCGTGCCGTCGAGCGACGTTCCTATTTCTGACCAAGGCTGCGGTAATAGTCCACAAGGTCTTTGATTTGAGCCGCGGAGAATTCGCTCTTGTAAGAATCCATGTCGTCACCCTTGCCGTTGGTCACGACCTTGATCATGTCGGCTGCCGAGTCCTTCATGTTGGCGTGGACATCTTTGACGTGAACCTTCTTGCCTTTGGCAGTGTTCCCCAGGCCATCCTTCCCATGGCAAACGGCGCACTTGTGATCGTAAATATCCTGGGCACTCTGTTGGGCGGCAGCTTTAGGAGCGCCCGCCTGGAATAATAACCAACCCAGCGTCAGCACGACGCCGAGCCGGATCAAGCCTTTCAAAGATGAGTCCACAGTCTTCCTCCTTAACCAATCCGAACCGTATTCGCGTGTCGTTCTCATTCTTCCAGTGGCGTTTCTATCGCACCAGCGGGGCCTACCGTGATCGCCTCAAAAGTCCCGTGTCCATCGGATGGTCAGCAGATTCGCCTGGAAATTGTTACCGGTGACGATCTGCTCAATGTAATACGTGCGCTGCAGATCAAGGGAAAGACGACCGGCCTTGGGAAATGAGTAATAAGCCGTGCCGGTAACCATGGGCCAGGTGAGAGGACCGTAAGCCGGAGGTTCGCCGCTGATCGCGCCGACACCAGTGGAGCGGTCAAAGTTCCCGGTCAGCCGGAAACCTAGACGCCTGGTGGGCTTGGCTTCGACGCCGCCCTGCCACACCCGGTCCACTTCCTGGTCGCGCAGCGAATCATTGAGGGGTGGTGTTCCCCGAGCGTACACGATGTCACCCTGGGCGAAATAGCTCACATAGCTCAGTCCTCCAAATATCGAGAACCGGTCGTTAAGCGCGTAGGACAAAGTCGCCGCGTTGGAGTGGACGTTGCTCTGAAAGTGCGTGTCGATGAGCTTACTGTTGCTCAGGTTCAGTTCGTCTTCGAATGAGAACTTGGGGGTGAAGTGAATGTGGGTCACCAGATGCCCGGCCACTTGCGTGTGCGGCGTGATCGCGGTGTAAGAGGCTCCGTTGTCCAAGCTATGCAAATCCCCCCGGATGCTGAAAACCTTGGAAGGCTGATAACCAAAGCTGATCTCAGGCATGGCGGTCTTGGTCTCCAGGGTAATTTCCGGATTGATCGCGCCGTTTGAGATCGACACCACATCCATTTTCATAAAGTGCACGCCGGGACGAATGACCAGCGTGCGAATCGGAGTGATGTCCATGCTTAGGTCAAGGTCGCTCAGGCCGTTGCGCCAGATGTTGTCGTCCAGTCCGGTCGAAGCGGTGGTCACGGCGTCTTGGGTAAAGATGCTCCCGAAGTTGCCGATGCCTTCGCTGGTCATGCGGGAGTAACGGTAATCCGCATTCAGACTCCACCAATCGCTCAGGTGATAGGTGAGCCCCAAGTTAAAGATGTGATCCGGTTCGGTCACGGTAGCGCGTCCACTCTGGCTAAAGGCGTACGGTGTCAGGGCTGCGACCGCGTCCGGGGCAATGCCGCTCACCGACTGGTCAAATGTTGCCGGGCCTCGGTATCGGTAAAACATATAACCCCCGCGCAACTCGAGTCGCGGGAGCGGTTTACCCACTACAGAAAACTCGCTGATGGGCGTGGTCAACTGGCGGAACTGGGTCCACGACAAGGAGTTGAGCGGGGTCGTGGCTGAGCTGGCGACGGGGTTGATGCTGACTTCCGGCGACGTGACGTTATTCAAGCTCATGTTCTCTGTGAAAGTCTGGTAACCGAGGGCGTAATGAAAGTTCCAGGAATTGTAGGTATAGTCAACGCCGCCCGTGAACCGATTGGTATTGTCAGTCAGTGGTGCGAAGAGCGAGTACGGGTTGGCGCGCACGAAACCGCCCCAATAGCCGGGTGAGTTCAGAAAAGCTGGGGCGCGCGTTGTATAGGTAGGCCCATCGTCCGTAGTACGGTAGTAGTTGAAATTGAAGCGCAGGCGATTTGTGGCGTGCAGAGTGAAGTCGAACGAACCAAATTTCCGTACGGTCGCCCATTTATGGTTGTCGGTAAGACCTGTGCCCAGATTGGCTCCGACCGCAGCGATGGGCAACACCACGTTATCGTTCTGGTTCCAGTTGTAGTAGCTCTGCCGCCAGTTCGCTCGAAAGTCGTACAACTTGTTTTTGGTCACGGTCAATTGCGCACTCGGGAATGGATCTCCGCCCAGCCCGCTGGTGAACAGTGAGAAGCTGTCGGCGAACCGATTTGCCCCCTCCGCAGCCTCGCCGAACACATTGAAATCCGTCAGGCGCGGGCCAGGCCGCAGGTTAAGAAGTTCGAAATACATCGGCCTGTAGCCCTTGATGTCTGCAAAGCGGTAGCCCATGCTGACCGATCCTTGCGTGTTGAATCCTCCCAGAGTGAGCGGAGGAGCCTCGGGAGTGTCGTTGCTCTGAGCCGCCAGTGTCACCGGAAGAAGAATCGCCAAGGCTGCCAGGCGGACGACGAAATCATCGATTGACCTCATGGTGCCTCCTCTTATCGCAGCAACGTTGCATCCTGATTCGATCCATGGATGGCCACGTGGCAACGGGTGCACTCGCCACTGGGCGCGAAGCCAAGGCGCCCGTGCGGCACGCCAAGCTGATTGTGGAACCCGGTATGGCATTGCAGGCAAAGCTGGCGGCCCTCGCGCCGCACCAGCATCATGCGATTGGTGCTGCCGTGCGGATTGTGGCAGGAAATGCAGCCCCCCACTTTGGCTGCGGGATGTTCGTAAACATACGGCCCGCGCTTTTCCGCGTGGCACTTGATGCAGGCCTCAAAGTTCGGCTTGTTGAGGCTGGCCACATTCATGGTGCCGTGTGAATTGTGGCAGTCGGTGCACTTCATCAGGTTTTCGGGTACGCGATGATGAATCGGCAGGGCGAACTCAGCCTGCACCGTGCCATGGCAGGTGAAACAAAGTCCCGGCTCGGACTCCTTCAGCAGGCTGTTATGCAGCCAGCGGACCTCGTCCGACAACTGCGGCACCTGGAAAAAATGGCCTTGCGGGTAGCTAAGTTCCCCCTTGCTCTGGTCCTTGACCTCCTTCACCAGATGGGTGGTGTGGCACTGGTCACAGGACAATCCGTGCGCAGCGTGCGCCGAATGCTCGAAAAATTCCTGTTGTTTGCTGCTGATATGGCAAACCAGGCAACGCGCCGCATTTTCTTTCGCGTCCGCGCGAAAATGAAAGATGGGGACCTGCTTGAGCGCTTCCGAAATTCTTTCATTGACGCTGAAAGAAAAGATTGGGTGCTCTTCCATCGCCGCCGCGGTCTTGCCCTCGTCCCCTTCCGCCGCTTCAATCGCGTCGGCGTGAGCTTTTCCCGGCCCATGGCAGATCTCGCAGCCCGAGATGTAACCCTTGCCCGGTATAGTCAGCTTGCCGTGCGCCGTTTTTTCATACTCGCGGAACTCCGGCTTGTGGCAGGATCGGCAGCTCTCGGGGCCGGCGTAATCGCCAGGACTGCCTTCTACAAACTTGGCGGATACGGAAGGCCCCTGGGCCGACTCGGGTAACTTCTGCGCCC
>Ga0209698_10007652_pt1 | contig 11293 bp, 9 predicted proteins | sample LitLauG_LLR_2012_FD_187203 | JGI IMG/M metagenome (GOLD analysis project Ga0209698, IMG submission 187203) | Freshwater sediment microbial communities from Pennsylvania, USA - Little Laurel Run_MetaG_LLR_2012 (SPAdes) (version 2) | ecosystem: Environmental > Aquatic > Freshwater > Creek >... | reverse complement strand
CATCGATCCGGTGGAGAAGAAGATCCAGTTCGCACTGCTGGAGGAAGCGGTGAAGCCGTCCGGCAAAAGGCGGCGCAAGTGATCGCCAGATTCGGTATGCCCCCACCTCCAGGTGCTATCGCACCTGCCATAATTCCCGCCTCCACTCCATGGTCCTGCGTGGAGAATCCTGCTCAAGTTCAGTGAGCCGTCTGCCGATACCCAAAACAGGGACGGTATCCGCAAGTGAGACTCCTGCTGGTTGACGATAGTCGAACCATCCGCCGGGAAAATCAGCGTGCGCTGGAACGGGTGGGCTATGAGGTAATATGTGCCGGCGATGGGGAAACCGCTCTGCACATCGCTCAGGAGCAGTCGATCGACCTCATTGTCCTCGACCTGATGCTGCCTAAGGTGGGCGGTCTCGAAGTGCTGCAGCACCTCAAAAGCGAAAGGAAGACAGCGGACATTCCGGTTGTGGTTCTCAGCAGTCTGTCCGATAAGAACCGGAACAAGCTGATCGAGGCGGGCGCCGAAGAGTACCTGGAAAAGAACACGTTAATGCCGCAGCCCGGGCAGAACCTGCTGCCTTTGATCCTCGAAGATGTGCTCTGCCGCATCCGCCGAAAACGCGGCATTGCCTTCACGGACGTGCACACCTCCCATTGAACACAGCCCCGAAACGAGAGGCCCGCCCGCTTACCTGCTAAAATCCCCCTTTCACCATTCTTGGCGCCTGCCTAGGAAGCCCGTTTCATGGTCAGCAATCCCAACCCTACGCCCCGCACCCGCATTGTGCGCGAACCGCAACGCGCGGTCTATGATCGCGAAGCCATTAACCAGATTCTCGACGAAGCTTTCCTCTGCCACATCGGTTTCGTTGCCGATGGCCAGCCCTACGTCATCCCGACCTCGTACGGACGCGATGGAGATGTTCTCTACATTCACGGCTCGGCTGCCAGTCGCATGTTGCGCAACCTGAACGAAGGCATCCCCGTCTGCATCACGGTCACGCTGCTTGACGGACTCGTGCTCGCCCGCTCGGTCTTCAATCACTCCATGAACTACCGCTCGGTGGTGATTCTCGGGACCGCAAGGCTGGTCGATGATCCGGTAGAAAAACTAGCCGCCCTGCGTGCCCTGAGCGAGCACATCCTCCCGCAGCGCTGGGACGACTCGCGCCAGCCGAACGAAAAGGAATTGAAGGCAACATCGGTGCTTCGGATTCCGATCGAAGAGTTTTCCGCCAAAGTGCGAGTCGGCCCGCCAATCGACGACGAAGAGGATTATTCCTTCCCCACGTGGGCAGGAGTAATTCCGCTGGAGATGAAGACCGGCGCGCCCATCCGCGCTGAGCGCTGCCAGCAAGACCTGCCGTCTTATCTCCTCAATTACTCGCGCAAGAAGAACTCGTAATCCGCCGATGCTCGCGGCTGGGCCAACACATTCGTCCGCCCAGCCGGACGAAGTCCGGCACATACTCAGGCGAAGAACTATTCCTTCGCTATCTCCTCCCCAAGAATCCCGTTGCATTCCCGCCAAGCCGCCTCTTCGCTGTGCGGGCTATGCCGCCCATTCTCGACAAAACGCACCTCCGCGCCTGGAATCGATGCGCACGCCCGTTCGACCTCTCCCGGCTCTGTTCGCGGATCGCCTCTGCCGTGCATAAATATCACGGGCACTCGCAGTTCACCCAGTCGCCCGCCATAGAGATCTTCATCCGGCCGTACACTCTCGGCCGCAAGTCGCAGCCAGACTCGGCAATTCCTCTGCACTACGTTCTTCCACTGCTCTGCACCATGATCCATCACCAGCAATGTTTGAAGCTTTTCATTGACATCTTCGGGATGGTCGGCAAATCGCTGAAAGAAGCTTCGCGAACCGGGCTTTCTCCGGTAGAAGTGGAAGGCCTCCAGAATCAGGCGCTCGCAACGCTCGGGCGCTCGCATCCCGATCATGGCGGCAATGACTGCTCCATCGCTGTGCCCCCAAAACACCGCGCGCTCGATTCCCAGCGTGTCCAACACAAGAAGGGTTTCTTCCGCTGCCAGGCGATGAAAGTTTGTCGGCATCTCCTCCGGAAAACCTGTTGAGCGCCCATGGCCCGAGCGATCGGGAATCAGAAAGCGAACTTTGTCCTTCCACGCCTCGACCTGACGGTCAATCGGGTACACTCCATAACCCCAACCGCCATGCAAGAACACCACCGGCCGGCCGCTGCCCACATCCCGGTAATGAATCTGGACAGGCGAAACCCCGGACGCATGTGGCGACCTTCTCAATTCCAGGAATGGCATTTATCTCTGCCTGATTGCGGATGAATCGCCGGGAAAACAGACAATTCCAGTTCGGTGCCCCAGAGCCTGCCCTGATCGCAGCCGAAGGGTTCGAGCCCGTCCTTTGGGCGCTAACCTGGGAGCCCTGGGATAGGTGAAATCGTTCAATTCGGCATCAGCAGCAACTTGCCTGTCGTCTTTCGCGATTCCAGATCGCGATGCGCCTGCTGGGCCTGCGCCAGCGGATACACATGCTCAATCCGCAACTTGAGCTTGCCATCTCGAATCATCCCAAACACCGCCGCCGCACGATTCTGCAGCTCCTCAGGAGTGATGACGTACGCGCCGAGCGAAGGCCGCGTCAGGAAGATCGATCCCTTCTGTGTGAGCACCAGCGGGTCAAACGGCGCGACCGCTCCGCTCGAGCCTCCAAAGAGGGCCATCATGCCTCGCGGACGCAACACGTTCAGCCCCTTGTCGAAGGTCGTCTTGCCCACTGAGTCATACACCACGTGCACGCCTTTGCCGTCGGTCAAGCGCCTGGTCTCCGCCTCAAAATCCGATTGCGTATAAAGAATTACTTCATCCGCTCCGGCTTCGCGCGCCAACTTCGCCTTCTCGTCGGTTGAAACCGTGGCAATCACGCGCGCCCCGAGGTTGTGCGCCATTTGCACCAGCAGCAATCCCACGCCGCCCGCCGCCGCATGGACCAGCGCCGTCTCCCCTTTCTTCAGCGGGTAGGTGTCGTACACAAGGTAGTGCGCCGTCATCCCTTGCAGGATGGCCGCCGCGGCCTCGCGCTCACTGACACCCGACGGAATCTTCACCAGCTTATCCGCGGGCACCACGGCGTATTCGGCATAGCTGCCGAGAGCCAACGTGTACGCCACGCGATCGCCTACGGAGACCTCTCGCACATCCGAACCCACCGCCGACACGACTCCAGCCGCTTCCTGTCCCAGAACAAATGGCAGCGGCGTTTTGTAGCGCCCTTCGCGGTTGTACACGTCGATGAAGTTCACGCCCACAGCGGCAATCTTCACGACCGCTTCATTCGGTTTGGGTTGTGGCACCGGGAGGTCGACCAGTTCCATTACCTCCGGCCCGCCTGTCTGCTTAATTTGAATTGCTTTCATATTCGCTTTCGATGAGCTTATGCTGCCACGGATTCAACATTCATGTTATCGCCCGAGTTCATCCCATGTCATATAATGTCGCCCACCAATGGCACTAGCCTCTGGCACGAAGCTCGGCCCCTACGAAATTCAATCGCCGCTCGGTGCGGGCGGCATGGGTGAGGTTTACCGCGCCCGCGACACGCGCCTCGACCGTTCCGTCGCCGTCAAGATTCTTCCGTCGCATCTCTCCGAAAACCCCGAGGCCAAGCAGCGCTTCGACCGCGAAGCCCGCACCATCTCTTCGCTCAACCATCCCAACATCTGCACGCTCCACGATGTCGGGCACCAGGACGGCATCAACTACCTCGTCATGGAGTATCTCGAAGGCGAGACCTTGGCGGATCGCCTTCGGAAAGGCCCGTTGCCGGTTGACCAGGTTCTGCGCTACGCAATCGAGATCTGCGAGGGACTGGAGAAGGCGCATCGCAGCGGGGTCGTGCATCGTGACCTGAAGCCCGGTAACATCATGCTGACCAAGACCGGGGCCAAGCTGATGGACTTCGGTCTCGCCAAGGCATCGGCTGCGACCTCGGCCCCAGTGTCCGGTCTTACAGCGACTCTGACTACTCCTCCCGGAAGCCATCCCCTGACGGCGCAGGGCTCGGTCGTCGGAACGTTCCAGTACATGTCACCCGAGCAGGTGGAAGGCAAGGAGGCCGACGCGCGCTCCGACATTTTCGCCCTGGGCGCGGTGTTCTATGAAATGGCGACCGGCAAGCGAGCGTTCGAGGGCAAGACCGCAGCCAGTGCCATGGCCGCCGTGCTTGAACGCGAGCCCGCTCCGATCTCTTCCGTACAGCCTGCCATCCCGCCGGCCCTCGAGCGTTTGGTCAAGACCTGCCTCGCCAAGGATCCCGACGAGCGCTGGCAAACCGTGCACGACGTCAAACTGCAGCTCAAGCAGATCGTCGACGGCGGGTCGCAGGCGAGCCCTGGCATCGCCGCGCCCCCGCCGCGTAAGCGTCAGAACTGGTTGGCATGGGGAGTCGCAGCGACTCTGGCAATGGTCGCTGTGGTCGCTCTCGCCGCCGCCTACCTCGCAAACCAGAAACAGTTGCCCGTGTTGCGCCTGGCAATTGCTCCGCCGGAGAAAACGCAATTCAACATTTCCGGCGATGACAGCGGTCCGGCGGTGCTTTCTCCCGATGGCCGATACGTGGTGTTCTCTGCCCTTGGCACGGGAGGTGGCACCCAGCTCTATGTGCGCGCGCTCGACTCGGTTTCTCCCCAACCCCTGTCTGGCACCGAGGGAGGAACGTTTCCCTTCTGGTCGCCGGACAGCCGCTCGGTCGGCTTTTTCACCCCCACTAAGTTGAAGCGCATCGAAATCAGCGGCGGAGCCCCGATCACAGTCTGCGACGCCACTATGGCACGCGGCGGCAGTTGGAACCAGGACGGCACCATCATTGCCGCGCTCACCTTCACGGCAGGCATCTCACGCGTCCCGGCGGGCGGTGGCGCTCCCACCGCAATCACCAAGATCGACAATGTAACCTACAGTTCCCATCGCTGGCCCTCTTTCCTGCCCGATGGACGTCATTTCCTCTATATCGCCGTCAACCACGATTCCCCCAATAGCCCCGATACTGGAGTCTTCTTCGCATCGCTCGATGGCAAGGAGAATCGCCTCCTCTTTCACACCAATTCCAGCGCGATCTACGCCAGCGGCTATCTTCTTTCTCTGCGCGATAACGCTTTGGTGGCGCAGCCCTTCGATCCCTCCGCCGGAAAGTTTACGGGCGAAGCCCAGACTCTCAACGAAAACGTCAACCTCGATGGCGGCCTCTGGCGAGCCAACTTGAGCGTCTCCACCAACGGAGTCCTCCTCTATGCCTCCGGCACGACCTCAGGTGCGCAGTCCATGAGGTGGCTCGATCGCAGCGGAAAGCTCGTCGGCACGACGGGTGAGCGCGGCGGCTTCTACGAGTTGGATCTGTCTCCCGACCAGAAGAGAGTCGCGGCCACCGACGCCAATACCGCAGCAGCCACCATCTGGGTTCACGACTTCGCCAGCAAATTAAAGACGCGCCTCAGTTTCACCGGGGGCGTGCAGCGCGGTCCCGTCTGGTCTCCGGACGGACGCCAGATCGCCTACGCCTCCGACCAGGCCACGCGCGTTTCGATGAAGGAAGTGGGCGGCAGCGCCCCACAGCAGACTCTCTACTCGTCGCCCGAGGCCATTATTCAGAAAGTCACCAGTTGGTCGCCGGACGGCCGTTACATCCTCTATGAACAGGGCAATGGACTCAACCAGAAGCTCTTTGTGCTTCCTCTCTTCGGCGATCGCAAGCCATTCCCCTATGGCGAATCACCCGGTGGAATGTTCTCCGGCATCTTCTCTCCCGACGGACGCTGGGTCGCTTACCACGCGAACGAGAATGGGCAGATGCAGGTCTTCGTCGCGCCCTTTCCCTGGACCGGCGCCAAGTGGCAGGTTTCTTCCACGAATGGCACGTGGCCTCGCTGGCGCGGTGACGGCAAAGAAATCTATTACGACGACTTCTCCTCGATGGTGGCCGTCGAGGTGGACGGCTCCGGCGCCGCCTTCCACGTCGGCGGCAGCCAGCAGCTTTTTCCGATCAAGATGAGAGGTCTCAGCCGCGAGTACGACGTCTCTCGCGACGGACAGCGCTTCCTCGTCATCACCGATACGGAAGGTTCTTCGCAGTCCCTAATCGTGGTTCAAAACTGGCAGGCCGAAGTTAACAAGAAGAAGTGAAGAATTGACCCCCAAGGCGCTTTTTTCCCCGCTGTGGTAACCTCTCTACCCGGTTCCCAAAGTAACCGGGTACATGTGTCTCCCGTAGCGTTGACGCAACGATTTTTGCGATATTACCATCTGACCAGGGAGAGAACTGGGCCGCCAAAAGCCTGATTCCGCGCCCAGGCAGGCAGCAAAAAGCAGCAACCGTATCTTTCTCAACCTATGAGGTTTTCTTCCCACCGGTATCCGGCGTTTCTGCTCTGCGCGTGGCTCGGGACAACCCTTTCCTGCCAGAGCGCCCAGAAGCAGACTTTCATGCCTCCGCCGAAAGCGCAGGCTCCCGCATTGGTTGCCGCCGCAACGCCTCAAGATACCGCTCAGCCAAAGCCAGCAGTCGCAAACACTGACGCCCAAGCCAAGGCGCAGGCAGCGCAGGCGCTCGCCGTCGATCCCGTTGGCGACCTGATCGCCAAGGTCGAAAAGGAATACAAGGCTGGCCAGGACAACTACAATTCCGGCCACCTCGAAGCCGCTAAAGCGAACTTCGATTCCGCCTTCAACCAGCTTCTTGGCGGCGGGCTCGATCTCCAATCCGACAGCCGTCTCGAAGCCGAGCTCAACCGCATCCTCGACGGCGTCAACTCGCTCGAACTCACCGCGCTCCAGCAGGGCGACGGATTCGCCGAGCAGAAGTCTGAACCCGCGCCAATTGACGAGGCCAACGAACTCACGCCTGCAGTCGACCAGAACGTAAAGGCCAAGGCCGAAGCCGAGATCAAGGTCACGCGCTCCGACCTGCCGCTCATGATGACCGATCAGGTCGCGGGTTACATCAACTACTTCTCCAATCGCGGTCGCGGCACGATCGAGCGCGCCTTCGCCCGCTCCGGCCAGTATGAAGACATGATCCGCCGCACGCTCAAGGCCGAAGGCGTTCCGCAGGATCTCATCTATCTGGCGCAGGCCGAGTCTGGATTCCATCCGCTAGCCGTTTCCCGCGCCGGCGCTCGCGGCATGTGGCAGTTCATGGGCAGTCGCGCCAAAGGTTACGGACTCGAGCGCAACTGGTGGGTCGACGATCGCCAGGATCCCGAAAAGGCCACGCGCGCCGCCGCGCATCACCTCCACGATCTCTACAACCAGTTTGGCGACTGGTATCTCGCGATGGCCGCTTACAACTCCGGTCCGGGAACGGTCCAAAACGCCGTCAAGCGCACTGGCTATGCCGACTTCTGGGAGCTCTACCGCCGCAACGTTCTTCCCAAGGAGACGCGCAACTACGTTCCCATCATCGTGGCCGTCACCATCATGGCGAAGAATCCCGATCAGTACGGGCTCGCTTCGGTGGTCAAGGACAAGCCGGTTCCGTATGACTCGGTAAGAATCAATTATCCGATCGATCTTCGCCTGGTTGCCGAATGCGTGGACGCTTCCGCTGCCGACTTGCAGGAACTCAATCCCAGCCTGCTCCGTCTGACGACGCCGAAGTCGCAGGAGTTTGACCTGCACGTTCCCGCCGGAAGCGCGGAACGCTTCCAGACTGCCGTTGCATCCATTCCGGTCGACAAGCGCGTCTGGTGGCGCTATCACAAGGTTCAGCCAGGAGAAACGCTCGCTTCCATCGCGCGCACTTACCATTCTTCGCCGAAGTCGATTGCCGAAGCCAACAGCCTCGATGATGATGCGCTCTCTCCGGAAAGCCGCCTGATCATTCCAATCGCTCCCGGCAAGCAGACGGACACCAGCACGTACTCGCGAGTCGTCACGCGCTACAAGATTCGCCACGGAGATACAGTTCAATCGGTCGCCGAAAACTTCGGCATCTCGCCCAAAATGATTCGCACCTGGAATCGTCTGAAGGGCGATAGCCTCGCGGGAAGAAAGGTGCTGCTGGTTCGCCTGCCCGTGACCGCGCCAGCGCGCAGCGATTCCGGCGGAACCAAGGTAGCCCGCTCGTCGTCGCACTCGACTTCGCACGCTACAACGCAACAGGCAGCGTCCAAGACGTCTTCCCATCACACCGCGACGCAGAGCGCCAGTGGAGTCGTTCATCACAAGGTAAAGCCAGGCGAAACCTTCTACTCGATCGCCACTTCGTATAACACGACCGTAAGCGCTCTCCAGCACGACAATCACAACGTCGCCACGCTTCGTCCGGGAATGATTCTCGTAGTTCACGACGTCCGGTAATTCTTGTCATCCTGAGCGAAGCGAAGGATCTCATTCTCCACAGCTCTCAACGCTTGTCATCCCGAGCAAAGCGAGGGATCTCATGCTCCACAAGTCTGCTTTTGCGCGTGGAATTTTTGGGTGAGCGCAGCTGATTTCAGGGGTGCGATTTCGCGATTTTCCGTGCTAGTAACCATTTGAGAGGATTATTCACTTGACACAAATTAGCTATTTGTGTAATATGAATACATGGCAAAACGAATCCATCCCAAGCCTATCAGCCTCGCGGAAATCTTCATAAAGTTTTCGACCGATGACCAGTGCTTAGACTACATCGAAAAGATGCGCTGGCCCGATGGAGTCATTCGCTGCACCGTCTGCGGTAATGACAAGATCGTCAAAGTTGAGCGCAAGGCAGACTCCAAGAATCGCCGCAAATGGTTCTACCTGTGCCAAGAGAAAACCTGCCATAACCAGTTCTCGCCAACATCGGGAACGCTGTTCGCTGATTCTCACCTTCCACTGCTGACTTGGTTCCACGCAATCGGCCTGATGCTGAACGCGAAAAAAGGAATTAGCGCGAAGCAATTGCAGCGCGACCTGGGGATCGGCGGATACAAAACCGCGTGGTATTTGAATCACCGTATCCGCGAAGCGATGAAGGACGGTAGTCCTGTGCCACTAGGTGGCATCGTGGAAATTGATGAGACCTATATCGGCGGCAAGGTGCGCGGCATGGGCGTCAAGTATGCCAAGAAGCAAAAACGGGTTGTCATGGGAGCCGTAGAACGTGGCGGCAAAGTTCGCTTCCAGCACGTCCCAGATGCCAAGATAGATACGATCAGTGGATTCGTTAAGGCTACGCTGTCACCGGATGTGGAACGTGTGATGACGGATCAGCACGGCTCTTACCCTGCCGCCCTCGCTCCTGAGTTCACGGATCGTCACGAGCGAGTGAACCACATAATCGGTGAATACGTGCGCGGCGACGTGACCACAAATTCTATCGAGTCTGCATTTTCACTCTTGAAACGCGGAGTGATAGGACAGTTCCACAAGCTGTCCGGCAAGCACTTGCATCGCTACCTTGCGGAGTTTGAGTATCGTTTCAACCGTCGCGGCGAGGCCGATGTATTCATAGAGACTGTGCGCCGTCTGTGTGGATTCAAGCCGCTGCGCTTCGCAGAACTTACTTCTGACCCTGAGACGGCTTCGGTTCCGTTTTAGGCTTCGCCTTTATTTCTGAGGTTTTCTGCGGAGGCTTTTGGAGCATCCGGCGGAGAACTTCGTCAAATTGCCCCTTGTCTGTTTTCATGAAAGCATCATACCGCCGCTATACCACTTTTGGACATTGACTTCGGGATAGAACAACGGGACAATAGCAGTGTTGTCAGCAGAGGTACTGCAGCCCAACTAATTAGGGTTAGCTGGGCCTGCCACAATTGGTTGGGGCCTATGATGGCGACCCCATCATCCCGCCGAAGTGTGCCCCCTGTCAAGTGCAAAAGTGGCTACGGCCACAAGTACATGCATCTACGATAGTTGTTGAGGCGGTATCACGTGATACTATTGAAGAGGTATGCAGATAGGGGCAGTGGACCAAGCCACAAAGAGCTATGGAAAAAAATAACCGCTGCGAAGAAGTTAGTCAAAAGCGGCAAGTGGTTGGCAGTCGATCCATTCGGACTAAGCGATGATCTCGATAAACTAGCACAAAAGTTCGATACTGAGGTTGAGACAATAGAAAACCAAACCACTCTTTTGACGACCGCATTGGAAGAAGTGACGGCATGGAACTATGATGGAGGTACACCTCCTACGGATTCGACTGCACCCAAAACTCAGGGACTCAAACTATGGATTTTCCGATGGGAGTCCAAGAAGGACTGTTTCGGAAAGTCTGTAATGTATTTGAAATTTTGTGTCGATGGAACTGGAGAGCAAGGGCCATTGTGGTTACATTCGCTTCATATTGACAATCCTCCCCTGAAGGGTTGATCGGACATGAAAGTACTTTGCATCAACTGCCGTAAGGCGGAACTGCGCGAAACTAATGTACGGTTAAGTGGAAAATTCCGCGGGGAAAGCTACATCGTCGAAATGGACGGGTTGCAATGTCCCAATTGTGGATTTGCCACGGTTGCAGGCAAGGCCATGCCGCAGTTCAGCAAACTGCTATCCGAGCAATACAAAATTGCGCATAATCTTTTGACTAGTAAGGCTCTTATCAACCTTCGTAATAAGTTTGGCGAGAGTCAAGAAGTTTTTGCTAAAAGAACGGGCGTTAGTCCGGCAAGCATTAAACGCTATGAACTAGGGAAAATACAGGATCGTCACATCGATGACCAGATTAGGGAAAAAACAAATCCAAAGGTAACCGACATTGGACAGTATCGATTCAATGCATCCGCAAATATTATTGGCGATTCACCCAACAGGTCCTGGAGTGTTCTTATTGCTTCGTTTAGTGCGGGAGGATCGGTTGGTTGGACCAATATCATCACTGAAAAGATCACACATGCGTGCGGATTTACAACGTGCGGAACTGTAAAGCAAAACGATCTTCTGTCAGCATCCGCCACCGAATCACGAATCCCAATTTTCATGAAAGGCGTACATGCCAGATAATCAAACTCCTCTTCCAGCAATCAGCATGAAACGATCTGAGAAATTCGTGAGCATTTACAGCAACTCTACCAATATGGAGGCAAGTCCTTGGGATTTCAAATTCACCTTCGGATATGTCGTGAAAGCCCCGACAGTTAATACTCCACCGGAAATCGAAGCTCTTGCAGAAGTGATTATGTCTCCACAACACGCGAAGGCGTTATTTGGAATCCTGAAATTCCATATTGAGGAATATGAGAAGCAAATCGGCGAGATCAAACTGCCGCAACCACCAGCAGAGGCCCAGACTGTCACGAAGCATTAGCTAACCTCCCTTCTTTCTAGCCAATTGAAAGAAGGGAGGCTGACTGGTCGGTACC
>Ga0209698_10007651_pt1 | contig 11295 bp, 13 predicted proteins | sample LitLauG_LLR_2012_FD_187203 | JGI IMG/M metagenome (GOLD analysis project Ga0209698, IMG submission 187203) | Freshwater sediment microbial communities from Pennsylvania, USA - Little Laurel Run_MetaG_LLR_2012 (SPAdes) (version 2) | ecosystem: Environmental > Aquatic > Freshwater > Creek >... | reverse complement strand
GCATGGCGAGCGTCGTCCCGGCGGTCACGCCGGTGTTGTCGGTGACGGCCCTCATGGGATCTTGTTGCCGAGCGAGCCGACCAGCCGGACCTTCGTGACTTCCCACATCAGGCCCGAGAACCGCTCCGGCTCGATGTTGTCGTCCACGAACCGGCAGCGGTAGTAGTAGGTCCCGGTCCACGTCACGACGGCCGCAGCGGCCGGCGCCGTCGTCATCGTCACCACGCCGAGGGCGCCGAGCGTGAACGGGGCCGATACGCCATTGACGTACACGGCCGTGATTGCGTTCGGATTCATCACGGGCTCCACGAACCCGCCATAGGACCGGGCAAGCTGGAAGACGGTGTTCGTGCCATTGCCGACGCCGATGCCCTGCGCCGTCACCGAGTTGTCCTCGGGGTGCGTGAACAGGAAGGAGTCGCCCGACCCGCTGCGGAGCATGAAAAATCCGAGCAGGTTTTGGAGCTCGACGTTCACGGAGTCGGAGCGAAGGACCTCGAACTTCAACTCGATGTCGTAGATCGGGTACTGCCGAAGCTGGATGCGCTGCTCCATGCCCGACGCCGCTTGCTGCGACAGGGTCATGAAGTTCGGCTTCCACTTGACGGCGATGTCGAGGCCGACCAGCGATGGGAAGACTGCGTTGGACATTCAGCGCCTCAGAGGAAATTCGGCCGGAAGTTCGCGCCGCTGTACCGTCCTGCCACCACGTCCGCGATCTTGCTGCCATGGCGTCGGAGGAACTTGGCAACGTCCTCCGAGTCATTGGCGTGGACGTGGAACGTCGCGCCGCCGCCGGCATCGCCGCCACCGCCCCCGGACTTGCCGAGGTTGCGGATCGTGTCAGCGTGTTCCTGCGGCAAAATCATCTCGCGCGCGTGCGCCTGCACCACCGGATTCACGCCGGCGGGGATGTCGTACCCGTCCTCCGCGTAGGCGGAGACGGCGACGTAGGCCGCGGCAGCGGCGGCCGGGCCAAGGATCCAGCCCACGAAGGGGATCGCCGCAGCGGACTGGTAGGCGGCCGAGGCAGCCATCGCCGCATCGCTTTGCACGGTCGCGGCCTGCGAGGTCTTCTGGACGATGAGCTTCACCGCCTGATCCGCGATGAACTTCGCCAGCATCTTCTCGCTCGCCTTGATCGCTTCGTCGGCAAGGTCGATCTCGAGCTTCTTGCCGGCCTGCGACCAGTTCTGGGTGCCCTTGATGAGCCCGTCGAAGGAATGGCCGAAGGCGTTGCCGATGCTGTCAGCGGCCTTCTGGTAGGTCTTTTGCTCTTCCTCCATCGCCTTCACGGTGAGCTTGGACTTGTCGTCCGCGGCCTTCGTGTCAGCCTTCAGCTTCTCCGTGAGGTATTGCTGGTGCTTCTTGAGGTCATCGCCGTACAGATTGGCGAGTGCGTCGAACTGCTCGGCGTCGATCCCCCGGATCTGGTCCACGAACGCGCGCTCTTGCGCGAACGCCTGTTCCTTGGAAATCTGGCGCAGCGCCACCGCTTCGTTGAGCGCGCGCCGCTCTTCCTGAACCATGGCGCGCTTCGCTTCCGCGTCCGCCTTGATCTCCGCCTCCCGCTCCCCGAGCAGGTCGGCCATCGCCTTCTTCGAGTCCTTCTCCGCCTCTTCCGCCGTGGCGGCCATGGCGCTCAGGATGTTCTTTTGCAGCGCCGCGTACTGCTCCGTTGAGAGCTTCGCAACGTCGATGGAGTCCATCACCCGCTGCCAGAACGCGACCTCTTCCTCGCCGGTCGCCGGGTCCAGCGCGGCCTTGCGCGCGAGCTTCATCTGCTCGAGCGCCGCCGTCGCTTCCTTCAGCGCCGCGCCCGGGGCGCGGTTGGCTTCCTTCTCCGCCTCGGCCGTCTGTTGCAAGGCGCGGAGCATGTCCAACTGCGCCTGCGAATACTTGCCCGTCGCCGCCATCAAGTTGATGCGCGTGTCGATAAGCTGCGACTCCGCGGCGCCGGACTCCTTCAGGATGTCCAGCATCGCCTTGTCGATCTCGCCCGTGAGGTCCGGCGCCTTGCCCTTCTGGCGCTTGCCGATGTCGTCGCGCTTGACCGACCCGACCTCCGCTTCCTTGTGTTCCTTCTCCGCGCGCATGGCCTCCTTGTGGGCCTCTGCGAGCTTGTGCTGCGCCATGGCGGCTTCTTCGCCAGCCGTTACCTCAGTCCAGAGGTAGCCGATGGTGTCGCCCATCGACGTGAAGAACTCCCCTGCGGAGTCCTTCACGGTAATCATCGCGTCACCGATCTCGAGCAGCGCGTTCTTGATGCCGAGCTTGACGCTGTTCCACGCCTTTTCCAGACGCTCCGCCTTCTCCGCCATGTCCGTCGTCACGACGGCGGCGCGACCCCCGGCCTCGGCGTATTCCTCGAGGAACTTGTTCAGTTCCGGCCCGGTGCGCCCGAGCAGCGCCATGGCGATCTCGTTCTTCTCGAACCCGGGAGCGGACTCGCGCAGCGCCGCGGCGACTTCCTTGAACAGCGTGGCCGTGTCCTTCGCCTTGCCGTCGGCGGTGTTGAGGGACACGCCGAGGGCGTCGAAGGCTGCGGCCTGCCGGGTCGTGTCGTCGCCGGCCTCCCCGATGGCGCGCTGGAACTTGTAGATCGAGCTACCGATGGTGTCCAGCGACGTACCGGACTCGGTGGCGACCTGACGCATTACGTCGAGCTCTTCGACCGCTACGCCGGTCTGCTTCGACATGGTGTAGAGCGAGGCGCCGACCTCGACGAACTGCTCGCCGGCAATCCCCAGAACCGCCGCCGGCAGCGCGACGGCCATGGTGGTCGCCAGCGTGCCGAGCGCGGCCGTGAACGCCTCCGTGGAGGCGATAGCCTCCCCGAAGTTGCCGAAGGACAGCACGTTCGACACGAGCCCCTTCATGGCCTCAGCGGTGTTGCCGCCCGTGGCGGTCAACTGCTCGAGGCTTTCCCGCATCTTCTCCGTGGCCTCGTGCGTGGCCTCGGCCGCGTGGTGCATCCCCTCTTCGTGCGAAGTGGCGTCTACGTGGATCTTTACGTCTACGGTGTCATCCGACATTGGCGCCCCTCACATTGCACTTAGAGTTCCGCCCTCGGCGTTGAACATTCCTACCAGCACGCCGAAGTCATCGTGCTTCGCCTCAACCGTCGGCGTGTTTTCTGACTTCTGCGGTTCCCAATGGGCTTGCACGACCGCCAAGCGTCGGAGCGAAAGGTGGGGGGCTGGAAACTCCTGCCAGTAGTCCATGAGGCTTTGCGCCTCCGGCAGCGTCACGTCGCGCGCGACCTCGGACGGCAATCGCCCAAGGCCGGTTGCGACGTGGTTTATCAGCCACCGCCAATTCACTTCGGCGTGGCGGCCCCCACGTTTCCCGAGGGGAGTTCCCGCGTGGGCTTCATGCCGCTGCTACCGAGGACCGCTTGGATCAGCGGCAGCAGGTTGTTCGTGTCCACGTGGACCCGCAACACCGTCTCGGTGATCGGGTAGTTGCGCTGAAGCGCCGGCAGCACGAACGCGAGAGCCGCGTTCATGCGCTCGGCTGCGGTGCCAGCCTTGGAGATGCCGGCGATGCCGGCTTGGATGACGGGGTCTTCCATCTGGCCGAGAGAAAGGCCCGGCACGATGACCGGGCCGATCTCCCCGCCGAGATCGACCGGGATGCCGGCAAACTTCGGTGGGAGTGCGCTCATTGGATTTTTCCTTGTCGTGGGGATTGCGAGCAGCGACTACGGTTACAGCACCGTGGTCAGGGACCCGATGTTGTTCGACGCATCCGCAAAGGCGGCGAAGTCGAACGACGGGATCTGGAAGTCCTCGAGCTTCGTGGCGAAGCCGAGCTTGTTGGCGATGCACTGGTTGAGGCGCAGGTTGAATTGCTGGCCGTTGTACGACTGCGACAGCACCATCGAGAACACGGGCTGCGTGCCGAGGAACTGGTTCGTCAGCGTGACCGTGTGGCCCGTCGCCGCGACCGTGTAGTCGTAGCTGATGTAGACCGGGGTGCTGGCGTCCGCGGCAGCGAAGGTATAGACGCCCGCGGCGACGCTGTACTGCCCGGCGGTCGGACCGCTGGCGACCTGCTGCATGTACTTGCCGGTCGTGCGGTTGTAGACGCCCTCGTCCTTGGTCCACGTCGCGGAGTTCGCGACCGTGATGGTGTAGGTCGAGACACCCGGGATGCTGCCGGCCTCGTTCGCGATCAGCGCCGGGGACTGGCCCGTGGCAGCGGTCGCGCCGAAGAAGAGGTCGTTGTACGCGAGGATGTCGATGTTCGCGAACTTCGCCTTGCCGGTGATCTTGCCCTTGCCGCGGGCGACCGCGACCGGGAACTGGTACGCGCCCATCAGTTCCTTGACGGGGGCGTCGAAGTCCACCGTCACGTCTTGAAGGATCCCGAAATTGCGCGGGGTCGAGTTCGCGACCGTGTTGGTCGCAATGAGAACGCCACTGCCAAAGCCGAATTGCATGTCAGACTCCTTGGAGGAAGAGTGAGGTCAGACGCCGCTTCAATTCCCCCTTCGCGGCAGTAAGGTGATTCATCGCCTCGGTGTTCCGTGCGATGGGGCCGTTGTGAAGTTCGTCGCGGATCCACCCCTCGACGGCTTCGGAAATCTCCTGCTCGATGGTCGGCACGGGCGCGGGCGTTTCGTCCGCGTGTTCCGACAGGTCGATGTCCAGCGGTTCGCTCATGTGCGACTCCTTGAAAAGCAAAGGGCCGCCCGAAGGTGGCCCTCGCATCCGCGCGCCGAGACGCGCAGAGGGGTTATCAGTTGCCGGCGCCGAGGCCGGCGGCAACGATCTCGACGGGGATCTTGGCGACCGCGATGGTCCCGAGCGTCCCTTCGTCCGTCTCGACCTTGCCCTTGATGCGCGCCCACATGACGATGGACGGCACGCCGAGCGTTTGCTGGCCGATGTTGTCCGGGGCCAGCGCGTTGTCGATGAGGTCGAGGATCGTGTTCATTTGCGTGGACGGCGGCGTCACGCTGTCCGGCGTGGACACGTACAGGTAGAGCGTCGCGCCGAGGATCCACTTCGTCGGCTTGCCGCGCTCCGCCACCGCCTCCTGCGAGGTCTGCGCTTGGAACAGCGCGGGCATGTCGGTGGGTGACACGTCAGACCAGTGCTTCAGGGTCCGGGACATATTCGACACCGAGCCGTAGAGCGCGGCCGACAGCTTCGAGAAGAGCGCGGCGTAGGCCGTCTCACGTGGGCTACTCATGGTCCAACTCCCGCACCTTCTCGGCAATCGTCTCGCGGATGTGCCCGCGCATGGACTCGAGCGCCGGCTTCATGAAAGGCCGCGGCGCCTGCGCGGGAATGTGAACCTTGCGGCGGAAGATGAACTCGCCGCTGCCCCCGGGCTGGAACCGGAGCGCCTGCCCGTTGAGGGCGAACACGTCATGGGCGGCGATCCCAAGCTCCCACATCGCGCCGTAGGGCGTGGACGGGCTGATGCCAACCGTGGACACGATGTCGCCGGCGTTCGCGCTCGTGCGCTCGTTGATGCCCGACCGCAGGTGCCCGGTCCTGTTCTTCAGCACTTGCCCGCTCAGGTAGTCGAGCTGGATGTGGCGCTGAAGGTCAACGCCGAGGGTCTGCACGGTGCGCCGCAGGACGCTGAAGGACTTGCCGGCGATGTTCTCGAACCGCTGCGCGACCTCACGCTCGCCCGTGATCGTGGCGGTGATCTTCACGCCGGAATGAGGTTGCGGTAGGGCTGAAGGATCGCCTTGGCGGTGTCCGACAGCAGCGCCGTCACATAGGTCGTCGTCTCGCCGGCGAGCGCCTTGGACCGCTCCCCGATGCGCGTGCGCCCGCGGTACATCTGCCCGACCGTGTCATTCACGGCCTGCACGATGCCCGCCGGCTTTTGCCCGTCGGCATAGCCGGCGGTGCCCGAAATCTGGATGTTGCGACGCCCCTTGGGGAACGTCATGAATACGTTGCTCACCGGCCCGGTGTATGCCTGCGAGGCCGCCAGCAGGAACACCTTGCGGGTCTGGTCGTTGCTCGAGCCGTATGCCTCATACGTGCCCGGCGAGAGCGTGAGGCCGTTGATGACCACGGACGTGAGGGACACGATGGGGAAGTCCCGCAGCGTCACCGTGTCCTTGTCGTTGCCGTCCAGCTTCACGTTGAAGCTGTGCAGGTCCAGCGTGTCGCGGTCGAGGAATTGCAGCACGGCGCTCTCCGCGGCGGTCTGCAACGCCGTCAACAGCGGGTCGTCGGTGCCCGTGGTGACAGCGAGCCAAGACTTGATCGCGGGGAGCGTCGTGATGGGCATGGCTTACTTCTTCAGGCTGAGAGTCGCGGACTTCTGCTCGACGTGCAGCGTCAGACCGTGCGACTTCATCGTCTCGACGTGCGCGTCGGGGATGTCGATGACGCCATCCTCGTCGGCGTGGATCGGGACACCTTGGATCGAAACGGACGGGCCTGCGTTCGGAGGGAGCTTCATTTTCATTGGTGATTTCGCTTTCAAAAAGCGGGCGGGTTGAGCCGCCCGAAACCGCTTGCGCGGCCACCGAACAACCCCCCGGGCCGGAGCCCGGGGGATTGCCCCACGATGGAATCGCTGCGGCGATTAGCCGTTGGCGATATTCGTGATGACCCCGAAGGCCGGGGGGAAGTAGTTCTGAAGCACTTGGTCCGAGTACACGCCGTACTCGTACTTGCGCGAGCGCATGGGCCACTCGATCTGGTAGTAGTCCCGACGAGCCCGGACTTGCAGCACGTTGGCGACGTTCGAGAGCGGGTAGGGAAGGCGCTTCGTGGTGAACAGGATCGTGCCGGGCGGGATGTTCGGGTGGATCCGAACGGGGATCTCGGCAGCGCCGTCCATCGAGAAGCGGTTCAGGTACGAGCGCACCATGATGCCGCCCGCGACCATGCCCTGCTCCGAGTTGAACACGAAGCGTTGCGCGGCCGTCGAGGAACCAGCGACGATCTTCTTGCTGATGTTCAGGGCTTCCTGCGAGTTCACCCAGATGGTGTCGGGGGTGAGCCGGTAGTTGTCCCAGAACGACTTCAGCGCCACGTCGATTTCGACGATGCCGCCAGCGGAGTCCGACGTGAGCGGCGTGCCGATGCCGGCCGTACCCGTCGCCTGCGAGGCGAAGTACGAGTTCAGCGATTGGCTGCACATGGACAGCAGGCCGTCGAAGGCCAGCGGGTTGCGGCTGTTGTCCCCGGAGAGAGCGGACGAAAGCTGCGTGCCGGTCGCGGCGGCGGAGATGACGACCGAGTTGATGGTCGAGATCGCGCCGAGGACTTCCGAGCCGACCGTGGTGGACCAGAACCACGCATAGGCGAAGGCGCCCTTGACGGAGGCAACCGTGGCCGAGATGGTGGAGGTCGCGCCGGTCGTGACCTGCGTGGCGTTCGTGGACTTCTGGGCGGAACCGCCGCCGTAGTTGTCCACCGAGCCGTCCGCGTTGGTGCGGGCGACAGCGCCGAGAACGCCGCCGGAGACGCTGGCGGTCGAGAAGCCGTCGAGCGTCAGGGCGACGCAAACGACGGACCACGTGCCGGCGGCAAGGGTGCCGCCCGTCGTCGAGGTCGCGAGCGCGGGCGTCGGCGTGACGCCGAGCGCGAGGCTGTTGTTCCCGCCGAGGATCATCTTCTCTTCTCCGATCATCACGGAGCGGAGCAGTCCTTCGACCGTCAGCGCCTTGATGTCGTCGAAGCCCTCAGCGGCGAAATCCGCCTCGAACGTCGCGTAGTCCTCGAGGCCGATCGTGCGGTAGGCCGCGGTGTAGTCCTGCGTCGAGGTCGAGATGACGCCGCCGCGATTGCCGCCGCCCACGCCGAGCGCGACGCCGGACGTGTTGACGCCGGTGATGGCGCGCCAGTTGGCCTGAATGCCGCCCTTGCCGGAGACGCGGGGCGTCTCGTTGCGCAGGGGGGTCAGGACCGGGTACAGGAGCTTCGCCGGGGCTTCGAGGTCGTAAGCGGTGATGCCGCTGACGGCGCTCGAGGCTTGCGAGAACGCCTTGGCGAGTTCGGGGTTGGCGGACTTCTGGGTGGCGATCATCGCGTCGCGCACCGCCTTCTGGGCCGCAATCGCGGCAATGGTGGGATCCATGCTGTGTTCCTTTCAGAACGAAAAAAGCAGGCGGTGGCCTGCTCTGGTCGAAAAAAAAGCCGCCCGAGGGCGGCCGAGACTGGTTGGAGTGGGATTACTTGAAGAGGGGTTGACCCCCGGCCATGTGGACAGCTTTCAGAGCACTTGCCACCGCGTTGACTCCCGTGCTGTCCACCTGACCTGCGCGGACGGGTTCAACCTGCGTGTTCTTGTCGAGCGCGCCCACGTCCGCGCCGCGCGGAACCACGCGCAGCGAGATACGGGGGGCCTCGGGTTGCGCCTCGAGCTTCGTCAGGCGCTTCTGCAACTCCGCCACTTCACCGGCGTGGGTGTCGGCCTGCACCTTCAGGGCCTTCTCCACCGCTTCCACGACGGCGGCGTTCACGACTTCCGTGAGCTTTTCGACCGGCGTGGACGCCGTCACGTGCTTGGCGACCGTATCCGCGATGGCGGCCTTGTCCGGCTTCTTGCCGTCCTCGCCGTCCTCGTTCGGCTCGTCCTGCGAATCGTCGTCCTCTTCGCTGTCCGTGCCGTCCGGGTTCTTCTTTTTCTTCTTCTTGGCCTTGGCCTCGTTGGAATCCTCGTGCGTGTCGCCGCCGTCCGGGGCGCCGCTCGAATCGCCGCCGGCCTTGGCGACCTCGGCATCCGCCGCCTTGGCGGGGGTCTTTTCGTCCGTGCCGTCATCCTTCGAGGACTTCGGCTCCTTCTTGTCCTCGGGCTTTTCGTCCGAGGCTTTCGCGTCCTTGGCGCACTTGGCGCCGAGCTCGCCGCAAAGGTCGTGCATCTTCTGCACGCGCTCGAGGTCCGCCTTGCTGTGGCGCTTGCCTTCCTTCACGAGATCGGCGCGCAGGCCCTTGGCAAGCTCGCCCATCGAGGCGCCGAGCGAGAGCAGTGCGCCCGGGCCGTCGTCGGCATCGGGCTCCGCCTTCAGGGCTTCCGCCTGAAGCGCGACCATGTCCACGAGGGCTTCCGCGAGCAGCACCGCGGCGGCCTTGGCCTGCTCCGCAACGGCGCCCGCCTCTTCCCCGAGCAGCGAGGCTTCCCACTGGATGTAGGAGAGCATGTTCGCGAGCATCTGGACCGCGCCGGCCATGTCCTGCACGACGTAGAAGGACTTCGCCAGCGCCGGCTTCGCGGCCTTGGCGGCGTCCGCATCCCCTTCCGGGAAGCGCGCCTTGAAGGCGTCCGCGACCTTGGCGCGCACCGCCTCGTGTTCCTCGGGCGTGGCGTAGAGCGCCTTGGCCGAGTCCTGCTCGACGTAGAACATCGCGGCCTTGACCTGCGCGTCGGTGTCCAGCGGGAACCGCTTGTTCGCCTCGTCAGCGAACGTCGCCTTGTCGTAGCGCGCGCCGCGGACCGCCTTCAGGAGATGGTCCGTGGTCTGGGCCACCGTCAGGTGGTTGGCGGCGATGGTCTTGAGCAGTGCGTCCACTTCCTCGGCGGTGCCGTGGACAGTGATTTCGTCGGCGGGCGCGGCCTTCTTGTTTTCGGGGTCCATGTGATCTTCCTTTGGCGCGTGCGCCTTGAATTGCTTTTGCATGACGGTGCCGTCCGCCTTCTGGACATCGAAGAAGAGAGCCGTCGGGATGCACGGCTTGTCCACGAGGGACACTTCGATGGGCTTGGCGGTGTACCGGGTCAGCGGGCCGTCCTGCCACTGCTTGACGTACTCCCCGCCCATGGACAGGCCCGTGTAGACGCCCTCCACCACCTTGTTCCACTCCGCGTCGTCCACGACCTTGACCTGCATGTCGATGGCCTTCTCGGCGTGGTTGAACTCGATCCCGACCACCTTGCCGGCGGCGATGGAGTCGTGCATCGCGCGCACGTTGCCAAGGCTCTTGCCGGCGGTGGCCGCCTTCGTCTCGTCGGACCACGCCTTGAAGTGCGGGGCCGTGGACTCGTAGTCCATGATCTCGCCGGACAGGTCCGGCACTTCCTGCGCGGCACGCGCGAAGATGAGGCGCTTTTCCTCATCGACTTTCGTGATCTGCGCGAACATCTGGGCGCGTGCCATGGCCGCCCCTTACAGGACAGGAACCGACGCCACGGCGGGCGGCGATGCCGGGTTGAGGGAGGCGGGGTCCGCGGACACGAGGCCGTCCTGCACCACCACGTCCAGCGTCACCTGCGCGGCGCTCTCCGCCGTCACGACGGTCCAGCCGAGCCGCAGGAGGCCGGCGTACTGCGGGCTGTCCTGAAGGACGCTCGCCTGCCCGGAGGCATTGGGCGTCACCATCGAGCCGTCCTGAAGGAAGGCTTGGCTCTGGCCCGCGGGGGCCTGCATCGTTACGAGTACAGCACTCATGTGGTTTCCTCTTCGTTGTCTTGGCCGGCATTTCCGGTCACGGGGATCACGGTGCAGACGCAGTTCGGATGGAACGGAGGCGCGTCGTCGCCGTTGTCGAATGCGGCGTCCAGAGGGATCGGACCTTGATCCGCCGCGTCATTGCACTCATCGTCGATGTCGTGTTCGGAGCCCAGAATCGACTCTTTCATCTCCACGACACCGCTCGCTTTCCAGCCGGCGATGTTGCCGCTGTTGTGCGCGAAAGCCATCTCCGTCCGGGCGATGGTGTAGGCCCGGGCGTCGCTGAAACCGTAGGACTCGATGATGGCCGCTTCCAACTGCGGCATCGACATCCCTTCCTCGAGCGCGTCCGCCAGCGTGGAGCGCAGGGCCTCGCGGGTGGCGTCGCTGATCTGCCACGAGGCGTTCGGGTTGTCCACCACCGAGCCGTCCGGCAGCACGCGCTTGCCCACGAGTTCCGCTGCGCGCGTGCGCGCCCACGCGAGGCTGAAGTCGCTCAACTGCGTCAACTGGTCGGGCGTCAACTCCACGCCCACGTTGTCCGCCGCGGCTGCCGCGGTGGTTTCCAACTCCGCGCGGATTACGTCGCGGAGCGCCTGCATGATCTCTTCGTCCATGTCGGACAGGTCCAGATCGGCAATCGCCTTGTCGATCATGGCCTCCGTGACCTCGCCGCCCTTGAGCAGCTTGCCCACGTGGAACTTGCGGCCGAGTTCTTCGGCCAGCTTTTTACCCCACGAACGGAATACCTTGCTCACCTTCGCCGCCGGCACCGCGCTCACCTTGTCGAGATGGCGGATGAACTCCGGGGCGCCGCGCACCTTGCGCCGGCGACGGCGCGGCTTGCCCTTGCTCATGGTGGCGAAGCAGGAGCAGGCCGGCTTGAGGTCGGCCCCCACGTAGATCGTGAGGCGCATTAC
>Ga0209698_10007650_pt1 | contig 11297 bp, 7 predicted proteins | sample LitLauG_LLR_2012_FD_187203 | JGI IMG/M metagenome (GOLD analysis project Ga0209698, IMG submission 187203) | Freshwater sediment microbial communities from Pennsylvania, USA - Little Laurel Run_MetaG_LLR_2012 (SPAdes) (version 2) | ecosystem: Environmental > Aquatic > Freshwater > Creek >... | reverse complement strand
GGCAGCTCCTCGCCCCGGAACCAGTAGCGGGAGGGGACGTTGAAGGCGGCAAGGCGCTCGCGCACGTGCCGGGACAGCTCGTCGGCGGCCACGTCCATGCCCGGGCGCAGCACGATCACCGCGCCGACCTCCTCGCCCAGCACCGGGTGGGGCACCCCGATGACCGCACAGTCGGCCACGGCCGGGTGCTCGTGCAGGGCCCCCTCGATTTCGACGCAGTAGACGTTCTCGCCACCCCGGATGATCATGTCCTTCGCCCGGTCGACGATGTGGACGAAGCCCTCCTCGTCGATGCGGGCCACGTCGCCGGTGTGCAGCCAGCCCCGCGTGAACGACGCTGCGGTGGCGTCCGGCTTGTTCCAGTAGCCGCGCACGACGTTCGGTCCCCTGATCCACAGCTCGCCGGTCCGGTCCGGGTCGGCGGGCAGTTCGGGCGGTTCCTCGCCCGTCCACTCCTCGGGCACCACGGCGACGTCGCAGACCGGCGAGGGCGGTCCCACGCTGTCGGGCTTGCGCACGTAGTCGTCCCCGGCGTTCATGGTGGTCATGGCCGAGGTCTCGGTCAGTCCGTACCCGTTGCCGGGTGCTCCGGTGGGGAAGTGCTCCTTGATCCGTCGCACCAGGTCGGGCGGGCACGGGGCGCCGCCGTAGGAGATCGACTGGACCGAGGACGTGTCCCGCTTGGCGAAGTCGGGGGAGTCGATGACCTGCATGACCATGGCGGGCACACCGCCGAACACGGTGATGCGCTCGCGTTCGATGAGCTCGAGGGCCCGTTGGGGGTCGAAGTGGTGCATCATCACGATCTTGCCCCCGGCGGCGGTGTTGGTGACCAGGAGGGCGTGGCAGCCGGTGGCGTGGAACAGGGGCACCGACAGGAGGTTGGCGTTCTGTCCCCCTGGCGAGGCGGCCGCCTGGGCCGCCGTGCGACGGAGGCTCCCCACCGTGGAGACGAAGAACAGGTTCATCAGGTTCGAGCAGCTGTTGCGGTGGGTGCCCACGGCGCCCTTCGGCCGTCCCGTTGTGCCGGACGTGTAGAAGATGGTCGCGTCATCGTCCGGGTCGATGGCCACGTCGACGAGGGTGGCGTCGTCGACGGGCGTGCCCAGCACGTCGGCGAAGGGCACGACGGGGAAGGCGGCGAGGTCGCCGCGGTCGAGGAGGCACCCGACGGCCGGCCGCCGACCGCCGCTGTCGGGATCGTGCTCCTCGCAGGTCACGATCATGGCTTCGAGGCCCGGGACGTCGGCCAGGTGGTGGGCGATGCGGGCCTGGCGCTCCTCGTCGACGAAGGCGATCCGGGTGCCGGAGTCGGCCAGGCCGTAGGCGAGCTCCTCGCCGGTCCACCAGGCGTTGAGGGGCACGGCGACGGCACCGATGGTGATGGTGGCCCAGAACGCGGTGACCCATTCGGGCAGGTTGCGCATGGCGATGGCGACCCGGTCGCCGGGCTGGATCCCGAAGCGCTCGACCATCTGGCGTCCGAGGGCGGCCACGGCCCGGTAGTGCTCGCCGAACGTGATCCGCTCGTCCTCGTAGACGAGGAACGTGGCGTCGGCGTGGTTGGCCGAGAGCTCGAAGACCGCCCGCAGGGTGGCCGGGGCCGTCTTCCAGGCCCGGAGTGGCACGCCACGGACGACGACGTCCTCCATCTCGAACGGTGCTCCGGGTGCGGTCAGGGTGGCGACGACCTCGGCCCGGGTGGGTCCGGGTGCCTCCTGGTCCTGGCTGGTCTCGTCGGCCGGATCGGCCATGGCTGCTCCTCTCGTTCGGTGCAGGTCGTTCGGTGCAGGTCGTTCGGTGCAGGTCGTGCCCGCACCGGGGCCTAGGCGGTGGGGTCCCGGAACACGGTGGACCGGTAGTAGGCCAGTTCGGCCAGTGACTCCTTGATGTCGTCCATGGCCCGGTGCCCGCCGGCCTTCCTGGGTGCCGCGGCCAAGGCCTCGGGGTACCAACGCCCGGCGAGCTCCTTGACGGTCGACACGTCGACCGATCGGTAGTGGAGGTACTCCTCGATGTCGGGCAGGTAGGCGGCGAGGAAGCGGCGGTCGGTCCCGATGGAATTGCCGGCCAGGGGCACGGTGCGGGCCTTGGGCACGTGTGTGCGGATGAACTCGTCGGTGATCCGGCCGGCCTCGGCCAGGGTGATCTCGGAGGCCTGGATCTCGCCCAGCAGCCCGCTCGAGGTGTGCATGTCGCGCACGAAGTCGTCCATCTGCGCCAGCTGCTCGTCGGTGGCCTGCACCACCAGGTCGGGCCCTTCGGCCACCACCTGGAGGTCGTCGTCGGTCACCAGGGTGGCGATCTCCACGATCACATGTCGGCCGGCATCGAGCCCGGTCATCTCCAGATCCATCCACACCAGCACGTGGTCACGCTACCGGGTGGCGGCCGGGGCTCCAAGACGGAGGGCACGCGAGCGGCGGGGTCCGGGCCGACGGCCACGGAGTCGGCGCGTGGCACCCGCGGGCGGTAGCGTCCGTGGCGATGAGCGGATCGGGCGCATGAGCGTGGAGTCGGTGGCGGGCGACGACACGACGACTCCGGGGGAGAGCCCCCACGGCACCCTGCCGGTGCCGGTCGTCCGCCTGGACCCCGACCTGCCGCTCCCGGGCTACGCCCACAGCGGCGACGCCGGGGCCGACCTGGTCGCCCGCATCGAGGTCCTGCTCGAGCCCGGGGGTGGACGGGCCATGGTGCCCACCGGCGTCGCGCTCGCACTGCCGCCCGGATACGCCGGCTTCGTGCAGCCCCGCAGCGGGCTGGCCCTGCGCCACGGGGTGACCTGCCTCAACACGCCGGGCCTGATCGACGCCGGCTACCGCGACGAGCTGTCGGTCCTGCTGGTCAACACCGACCCCGAGGTCCCCTACCGGGTACAACGGGGAGATCGCATCGCGCAGCTGGTGGTCCAGCGGGTCGAGACGGCGTCCTTCGTCGAGGTCGACGTCCTTTCCGACACCGAGCGGGGCCTCGGCGGCTTCGGGTCGACGGGTCGGTAGGGGTGGCCCGCCTGACCGGACTCGACGGCGCCTTCCTGGCGCTGGAGTCGCCCACCACCCACCTCCACATCATGGGGGCCATGGTCTTCGACCCGAGCGGCCTGCCCGGCGGGTTGAGCTTCCGCCGGATCCGGTCACTGGTGGACGAGCGGGTCCCCCTGGTGCCCCCGTTCCGGATGCGCATGGTCGAGGTCCCCTTCGGGCTCGGGCACCCGACGTTGGTCGAGGACCCCGACTTCGACCTCGACTACCACGTGCGCCGGGTGAGCCTCCCCTCGCCGGGGGGTCCGGCCGAACTGAGCGACCTGGTGGCGGACCTGGCATCGCGTCCTCTCGAACGGTCGCGCCCGCTGTGGGAGTTCCATGTGGTCGAGGGACTGGCCGACGGACGGGTCGGGATCGTCTCCAAGGTGCACCACGCCATCATCGACGGGGTGTCGGGCGCCGAGGTGGTGGCGACCTTCTTCGACCTGTCGCCGGACCCGAAGCCGCGGGCCCTGTTCGGTGGTGACCCGACACGGCCGCCCGGTCGCCCGGGTCCCGGAAGCGGACCGGCGGGCGGCCACGACGACGACCCGACCACCGGTGCATGGGAGCCGCCCGCCTTGCCGGGCGAGTTCGACCGGATCCGCGCCACGCTCGGCAACCTGCCCGGCCAGGTCGACGCGGTGGCCCGGACCATCGCCCGGACGGTGGAGACGGCACGCACGCTGGCCGGACGCAACCGGGACCATGTGGGCACCCTGCCGCCGGCGCCCTTCCAGGCACCCCAGACGTCGATCAACGGCGCCATCTCGCCGCATCGGCGGGTGGCCTTCGCAGACCTGCCCATGGAGGACGTCCGACGGGTGTCGGGAGTGTTCGGTGGCACGGCCAACGACGTCGTGCTGGCCGTTACGGCGGGTGCCCTCCGCTCCTTCTTCGCACAGCGCGGGGAGGAGCCCGACACCTCGCTGGTGGCCCTGGTGCCGGTGTCGGTGCGGAGCCAGGAGGAGCAGGGCGCGCTGGGAAACCGGGTGTCGGCCATGCTCGTCTCCCTCGCCACCGGGGTGGCCGACCCGGTGGCCCGACTGGGCCGCATCCGCGAGGGCATGGCTGTCGCCAAGGAGCAGAGCCGCTCGGTCGGCTCCGACGTCTATTCGGCGTGGGCCGAGGCCGCCTTCCCGGCCGTGGCCACCCGGCTGTCGCGACTGGTGACCAACTTCCGGCTCTTCGACCACGTGGCCCCCTTGTTCAACCTGGTGGTGTCGAACGTGCCCGGCCCGGCCGTCCCGGTGTACCTGGCCGGGGCCCGGATGGACTCGCTCCATCCGATCGGGCCGATCATGGAGGGGGTGGGGGTCAACGTGACCGTCTTCTCCTACCTCGACGCCGTGCACGTGGGGATCCAGGCCTGCTGGGATCTCGTGCCCGACGTGGCGGTACTGGGATCGGCGATGGAAGAGGCGCTGGCCGAACTGGTGGCCGAGGCCGAACTGCGGGACCGTCCGGTGCCCTGGTGGCACGCCGAACTGCCGGCCTGAGGGCGGCCCGTGCGGGGATCGCACCCGGGCGGCAGGGGTCCCCTGCTTTCGGATCCGGGTCGTCCAACTGCTAGGGTGAGACCCTTACGCGGACGTGGCTCAGCTGGTAGAGCACAACCTTGCCAAGGTTGGGGTCGCGGGTTCGAATCCCGTCGTCCGCTCCAATCGAAGTGCCGACGAGAGCGCCCCTCGGGGCGCTCTCGTGCTGCCAGGGGAGATATCGGGATCCGGGGGCTCCTGTCGCAACTTCGACCTGTCTAGGCGCGGAAGCTCCTAGGACCGGGAGAAGGCGCACTCCACGGTGGCCCACGGCCCCGATACTGGCTGCAGGTAGGAGTAGGGGACTGTCGACGACGTCGGGTCGACCAGCATGGCGGCGAAGCCGGTGCCCGGGCCCGCCGGATTGAGCGGGCTGAAGCCGTAGGGGGCGAGCAGGGCAGTGAGGTCGCCGGCCGAGGGGTGGGCGACGAAGGCGGCGGTGACCACGAGATCGCCCGGGCCGGACGGCGTGGCGGCCCCCGGGGTGACCGTCGCCGACGTCCCCGAGGCCTGATGGCAGGCACCGGCACCCGGGTCGAGTCCGAGCACCCCCGTGTACTCGCTGACGTTGAGCAGGGACACGGCGGCACTGGGGGTCAGGTGGACCGTCACCGTGGTGGCGGCCGAGCCGGTGGCCGACCCGGTCCCCTGGAGGTACCAGAGCTCGGCGTCACCGGTACCCGTGCAACCGTTGGCCTGAGCGGGGACGAAGGCGGTGCTGTTCCAGCTGGCACTCACCACCGGGGACCCCACATGGACGCCGAGCTTCGTGGCACACGCCTGGGCCACGGAGAGGATCAGGGTGTGGCCGGCGGCCACCGGCGTACCAAAATTTAGTGTCAAGAGATTCAGATCCGCGTTCGAGAAAGACAGACTCTTCTCCTGGACCAGCACCGAGGTCACTGTGATGGCGAACGTCTGGTCGACGGTATCCGAAACATTGTTGGCGTCAGTGACCGTCACGGTGATGGAGCTCGAGGTGGCGGAAGGGTCGAGGTTCCCCGAGATCACGCCCGTCGTCGTGTCGAGGTGCAGGCCGACGGGAAGGGCGCCGACGTCCCTGTTCCATGACATCGGTCCGACCCCACCGGTGGCGGTCAGGGTCTGCGAGTAGAAGGCGCCGCCGGCCACCGCCGGGGCCAGCGGAGTGGTGTCGATCACCGGCGGGTCGGCGACGGCCAGGCTGACCACCGCCGTCGTCGAGGCGCCCGATCCGTCGACGACCTCGACGGTGAAGGTGGTACCGACCGCCGACGGGTCGACTGCGCCGGCGACGTTGCCGCTCGGGTCCAGGGTGAGACCCGCGGGTAGTTCGCCCGACACCAGGGACCAGGTGAAGGGCGCGCTGCCGCCGTCGACGGTCAGCGGATCGGAGTACCCGGCCTGGGTGCGGGTGGCTTCCGGCAGCGTGGCGCTGGTGATGGTCGGGGCGGAGGCCACCTCCAGGGTCGGGCCCGGTGCGCTGGCTGAGCCGACCAGGTCGGTGTCGCCCGCATAGGTGGTGGCCACGGCATACGGGGTGCCGCTGGCGGCGAGTGCGGAGGCTCCGATCGAGCAGGAGCCCTGGCCGCCACCGGCCGTGACGACGAGCGTGACGACACACGAGGTGCTCCCGGCCGCGACCGTCACCTCCTCGGTGCTGGTCGCCAGTGCCTCGCGGTTGCCGGTGGTGACATGGGCCGTCAACCGGGCGGTCTGCTCGAAGCCCACGGTGACGGTCACGGGAACGGCGGTGACGGTGGTCGTCGTCGTATCGCGGGCCACGGTGAGGTACTGCTCCGTCGAGGACGACCCGGTGTACTCGACGTCACCGGGATAGGTGGCCGCCACGGTGTAGGGCGTGCCTGACGCCGGCAACGCCGTGTCGGGCGCCGGTGCGGAACAGGTCGTAGCCGGAAGGGTCACGGAACACAGGGCCACCGCACCGGCCGCCACGGTGACGGTGCCCGTCGGGGCGATGCCCGGGATCGAGGTGACGGAGATCGCGTAGGTCACCAGGTGCTCGGCCCCGTAGGTGGTCGACGCCGACCCGAGGACCAGTGCGGTGGTGGTGGCTTGACGGTCGACCACGACGTCCGAGCTGGGCGGGCTCGCAGCGCTCCAGGACCGCCAGTGTGCGACGACGGCATAGGTGTACGTGCCGGCATGGACCGAGGTGTCGGTGCACGACGTCGTGGTCACGTGCGTCGACGCGGTGCCGCACACGTCGACCGGGGAGCCTGACGGCGACAGCGTGCGCAGGACGACGTAGGTGACGGTGCCGGCGCCCGGTGCGGTGACCCCGGTCCACGACAGGGCCACGTCGGCGCCTGCCACCCCACCCGAGACCGAGGTCGGGGCGGCCAGGGTGGCGACGGCGGCGGCGCCCGATCCCGTGCCGCCGCTGGTGAAGAAGGCCCAGGCGGCCGAGGCCACCAACAGGGACGGCGCGACGACGACAAGCGCGAGGAGCGCCAGGCGGTACCTCATCCGATCGCCTCCCCCCGGTAGTGGAGGCCCACGAGGGCGCCGGCACAGGGGTCCTGGTCCGCTGCGGTGTCCACCATGGTGACGGTCGGCCAGTCGGCGCGCGGGACGCCGGCCTCCGACAGGGTCACCGAGGACCCGGCGGGGACGGTCACCGGCACCCGTAGGTCGTGGGGCGAGGCGAAGTTCGACGGGGAGCACGACCCGGTCGAGGTGGTGAACGTCGTGGTGTTCGACACCACGGTGATCGGCACCGGGTTCGGGTTGGTGATCCGGAGGTCGATGGACGCCGTGGTCCCGGGCAGGAGCGTCTGGGGGACGTCGCCGGCGATGGCGTAGTCCTGGGGTGGGACGGCCGGCGCGTTCGAGGGTGCCATCGCGACGATCGGACCCGTCAGGTGGATGCCTCCGGCCGACCCGAAGAAGGGAGCGTCCCCGAAGGTGAACACCCCCCCGTCGGAGTCCGACATCCAGTAGCCGGCGCCGTCCGGGGTCGGTTCGAGAGCCACGGTCGAAGCGACCCCGGTCAGTCCCGCGGCCGAACCCTGGAACCGTGCTGTTCCATAGGTGAAGACGCCGCCGTCGCCGGCTGCCAGCCAGTAGCCGGCACCGCCCGGCACCGCGCTGATGGTGGTCACCGGACCCGCCAGGGGGAGGTCGCCCGCCGAGCCGACGAAGGCGGCATCGCCGAAGGCGAACACGCCGCCGTCCGACGCGGCGAGCCAGTAGCCGTGCCCGTCCAGGGTGTGCGCCATGGCGACGACCGGTCGGTGGAGGACCACTCCGCCTGTCGACCCGTAGAAGGCGGCATCGCCGAAGGCGAACACGCCGCCGTCGGCGGCCACCATCCAGTAGCCGTGACCGTCCGGCGTGGACGACATGCCGACGATCGGCTGGTTCAGCCGTCGGTCTCCGGTCGAGCCGTAGAACCGTGCGTCGCCGAAGGCGAAGACGCCCCCGTCGGCGGCCACCATCCAGTAGCCCTTGGCGTCGGTGGTGGTGGCCATGCCCACGACGGGTCGGTTGAGGACCATGTCGCCGGTCGAGCCGTAGAAGCCTGCTCCGCCGTAGGTGAAGACGCCGCCGTCGGAGCCGACCAGCCAGTAGCCGTCGGGCGCGACGTCGGAGGTCACCCGGGCGGGTGGTCCGGCGGCCATCGGGGTGGGGGAGTGCGGTCCGGGGAGCTGACCGGTGGCGGCCAGGGCGCTGGCGGTGGTGCCGACGAGGACGGCGACGGCACAGAGGATGGCGACACCGAGCCGGCCGCCGGTGGGAGCCGTCCGTGGGGAGCCTGCGCCCACTCGTCTGTCGTCTCGGGTCATGTCGTCCATCCGGTCGTCGGAGGTGGAGGGAGATCGGGAAGGGGGAGCGGGAGCCCGTGTGCCGGTGCACGGCGAGGGGAGTCCCGGTTCCCCCGGATGGACCGAACGGTGACGGTCCATCCGGGGGTGCCCGTTCCGGTGCCTAGAAGCCGCTCGTGCTGAACAGGATCCCGGGACCGGTGGCCTGACAGTCGTCCTGGCTGGCCGAGTCGTTCGACATGGCGATCGTCGGCTCGGTGATCTCGTAGTTCGAGAGGTGCACAGTGGCGCCTGCCGCGATGGTCTGGTCGACCGCCACGCTGGTGCTCACGGTGAACCAGGTCGCCGTGCACCCGGTGATCTGGACGTTGCCGGGAGAGGTGGCCGCATCGCCGTTCTTCGAATTCATCTCCATGTAGACGGTGCCGATGTGGGCGTCTGCGCCCGACGTGTTGTGGATCACCAGATCGAACGACTGGGGACCGCTTCCCGGGGTGAGATAGCTGGACGGACCGGGCGTCGTGATGTCGAAGACGCCGGTGGTGCCGGTGCCGACCTGTGCGGTCCCGGAACCGGTTCCGCCCTCGGTGAACCAGGCGACGGCGACGCCGCTCGCTCCGAAGACGAGGCCGGCGGTGAGTGCGGCCGCGACCACCTTCTTGTTGGGGTGATGCCTCATGGGACTCTCCTTGCGTTGGTGGGTGCTGTGGATGCTCGTGCCGTTGCTTCCGTGGTGGTCCGCCGTGGCGACTGGAGGAGCGGGCCCGAACGGCCCGGGCGCAGCGTCCGGAGCATCACCGCGGCCGGTCCCCGTTGCGGGGGTCGGCGAGGGTCCGACGGGGGCCCGGTCACCCGGGTCCTGCCGACCGGCAGCGCCGACAGATCGTTGCGATCTGTCGTCTGGCCCTTCCGGTTGTTCCCATGGAGGGGCATTCGGAGGTGCAGGGGGACAACTTGACGGCACCGGAGCAGGTCGGGACGTTCGACCCTGAGGATCTCGGGGAATTGCGGCGATCCACGCCCTGCACCCCCTGGTTCGGTCACGCTGCGTGGGGTCCGACGATCCGTCAGTTCCGTGGTGGGGTCCCTGGAACCCCTGGTGCGCGATGCGGTCGGCACCGCGGGGTGTCCAGGGTTGGCTACCCTCGGACAACGCAGGCGGACCACCCGTCCCGCCGTCCCGGCACGCGCCGCAGACGGCGAGCCACGGGCGGCCTCCCGCACCCGTCCGTCCGACAGAGGAGAGCGCCATGAGTTTCGAGCCGAGCCCACGAGGGGTCGACCTCCGCCAGCGGGTCACCGAGTTCCTGGACACCGTCGTCATCCCGGCCGAGCCGCTCTACGAGGAGCAGATGCGGGCGGCCGGCGATCCCCATGCCCACCCCCACGTGATCGAGGACCTGAAGTCCGAGGCCAAGGAGCGGGGTCTGTGGAACCTGTTCATGCCCCACGCCACACCGTGGACCCCGGACCCGGTTCCGAACCTCGACTACGCCTACCTGGCCGAGTTGGCCGGCCGCAGCCACCTGGCGTCCGAGGCGATGAACTGCTCGGCGCCGGACACGGGCAACATGGAGGTCCTGGCGCTCTTCGGCAGCGACCAGCAGAAGGACGAGTGGCTGGTGCCGCTGCTCGAGGGTCGGATCCGCTCGGCCTTCGCCATGACCGAGCCCGATGTCGCGTCGTCGGACGCCACGAACATCCAGCTGTCGATCGTGCGTGACGGAAGCGACTATGTGTTGAACGGGCGGAAGTGGTGGATCTCGGGTGCGGCGTCCGAGCGCTGCGAGATCTTCATCGTGATGGGCAAGACGGATCCGTCGGCCGCCCGCCACCAGCAGCAGTCGATGATCCTGGTCCCCCGGGGCACGCCGGGACTCACCATCGTGCGGAACCTCCCGGTGTTCGGGTACACCGACCGGGAGGGCCACTGCGAGCTCCGCTTCGAGGACGTCCGGGTACCGGCCACGAACCTCATCGCCGAAGAGGGGATGGGCTTCGCCATCGCCCAGGCCCGGTTGGGTCCGGGGCGCATCCACCACTGCATGCGGTGCATCGGCATGGCCGAGCGGGCGCTCGAGCTGATGTGCCGACGGGTGCTCGGGCGTACCGCGTTCGGAAAGCCGCTGGCCGACCAGGGGGTGATCCGCGAGTGGATCGCCGACTCGCGGATCGAGATCGAGCAGGCCCGCCTCCTCACGCTCAAGGCGGCCTACCTGATGGACACCGTCGGGCACAAGGGCGCCGCCACCGAGATCTCGGCCATCAAGGTGGTCGCCCCCAACATGGCGCTCCGTGTGGTCGACCGGGCGATCCAGGCCCATGGCGGTGGGGGCGTTTCCGACGACTTCCCGCTCGCCCGGATGTATGCCGGTCTGCGGACGCTGCGGTTCGCGGACGGCCCCGACGAGGTGCACCGCCGCCAGCTGGCCCGCGCCGAGCTCGGCAGGTACGCCTCCTGAGCCACCCCGGGCGGCCCGACCTCGGTCGGTCCGTCGGGCCGTCGTAACAGGTGGCGAAGGCCTCTAGTCGCGCTTGCTGGCCGCGAGCACCATGGTCGTGGCCCCGCAGTGGACACGGGGAAACACCAGGGAGGTCGAAATGACAGCAACCAGAGGCAGGTCACGTGACGACGGAGCCGATCGGATCATCGACTCGGTGGCAGAGGCCGAGCGCACGGCGCTCGACGCCGTACGGCGGTTCCTGGACACCGTGAACAAGGCGTTTCCTGACGTCGGCTCGGACGGCGGATCGCGCCAGCGCATCATCGACTCCGCCTTCCGCATGACCGACGAACTCGTCGGAACGTCGAACCAGTTCGCCCATCGGCTGGTCCAGGTGGGGTCGGACGCCGCCAAGCGGGCCCCCGTGAAGGTGGGCGCCGCACGGCGTACCGCCAAGAAGGCACCGGCCAAGAAGGCACCGGCCAAGAAGGCACCGGCCAAGAAGGCGCCGGCCAAGAAGGC
>Ga0209698_10007647_pt1 | contig 11298 bp, 11 predicted proteins | sample LitLauG_LLR_2012_FD_187203 | JGI IMG/M metagenome (GOLD analysis project Ga0209698, IMG submission 187203) | Freshwater sediment microbial communities from Pennsylvania, USA - Little Laurel Run_MetaG_LLR_2012 (SPAdes) (version 2) | ecosystem: Environmental > Aquatic > Freshwater > Creek >... | reverse complement strand
GCATGGAAGTCGGCCCGCGAATCTGGCAAAACCCAGCTCCGCACGGTTGTCACCGAAGCACTCGCCCAGGGCAACCAAAGCCACGCGGAAGAGCTATTGCACGCGGCGCAAGCCGATTTCGACGGCGACCCGGATTTTGCCCAACTCAAACAACTTGCACAGAATGCAGCCAACGCCCACAGGGCGGTGGCCGAAGTCTTGAGTCGCGTCCAAAACGCCGAAAGCTTACGTCGTTTGGGTGATATTCCAGGCCATTGTCAGGGAATCGCGCCACTTTGCCAAAACATCGAATCCTTGCGCGCCAAGGCCTTTGATTCGCTCATCGGAACGGCCACGCGCGTAGCCGGCTTCAACTGGCGGGTTGCTCATCAGATCTCGCAAGAAGCGGCCCAACTCGGCACGCTGCCGGTCGCCCTGCAGGAAAAAATCGCCCGCCAGCAGCGGGAAGAAGAAGTGAATGGCCTTCTTGGCGAAGATCGTAACGCCCAGGCTAATCTGCACGCCTATCGCGAACGCGTGGCCGCCACACTCGCCAAGTATCCCGATGAGGCGCGTTTGGAAGAGCGCTTACGCTTGATCGATGCCGCCCTGGTCGACCAACGCCTGCTCGATGAAAAACGCGGTTGTGCCGCCGAACTGGCGCTCATGCGTCAGGAACTGGGCGACACCAACGATCACCGACGCCTTTGGGATACCTACATCCGCGCGAAAAATCTTTCAGCGCCGTTCGCCGACGATCACGAGATTGCCCGCCTTCTCGACTCCATTCGCGAACAAAGTGCCCAATTCGAGGAAGCCGCCAACGCCCTCACCCGCGATCGCATCAAAGACTGTTTCGCTGTGTGCGACACCATGCTTACGCAGTATCCCGGGCATGTGCTGTTTCAAACTTTGCGCGATCAGGCAACCGCCCGCCATCATCAGCTCGGCGAAGAGTATTTGGCTCGTGTCGAGCGCTGGCTCCTCAGCGAGCCCGACGTCTTTCAGCGTGAACAGATTCTCCAGCGCGCCCAGGAAGAGTTTCCGTTCGAACCTCGCTACGCCGAAGAACTCCGCCACCTGCAGCGTGAAAAATCCGTCGCTGAATCGATGGCCGCCAAAGCGCGCGATTTGGAAAAACGCGGACAAATGCCCGAAGCGCTCGTCCAATGGCGTCAGCTTCGCAATCTCCACGCCACCTATCCCGGTTTGGACGACAATATCGGGCGCTGTGAATCGATTATCGAACGTGCCCAGCGCAAAGCACGCGCCCAACATCTGCTTTCGCAAGGCCAATCGCACTTGGCCGCTGAAGAATTCGATCTTGGCTACCACTCCATCCGTGAATCGTCGGAACTAAGCGAAGATATTCCCGATCTACTTAGGCTCACAGCGCCTCAGTTGGTAGCGTCTGCCCGCACTGCTCTCGTAACAAGTCCAAAGCTCGCCGAAGCTATGGTTGATCTGGCCCAGAGGCTCGATCAAGATCTGCGCGTCCCTAAAGAAATGCGCGCCAAAATCGCCGACGCCCGCAAAGCCGAAGATACGGAGGAGTGCCTTCAAACAATCCGCGCCCATCATCAGGCGGGCGATCTGGCGGCCGCGCTAGCGGTGGCCGATACCCTCTTGGCCAATTACCCCCGTGTCAAACCGGTTGAGTCAGCCCGCCAGCAGTTGCTCGCCGAGATTGAGCAAGAGCGCAAGCAGCAAGTGCGCACCCGCGTTTTAGATCAGTTCCGCCAGATTGAACTGAATGCCGGAAACATGGGTCCAACAGAGCTCCTGCGTTCGCGTCAATCGGTTCTGGAGGTCGCTGTCATGAATCAGGGCGACGAAGAAATCGCGCAGCGCGCCTCAACGCTCGATGCCCTCTTTGCGGCTCTGGCCGAAGTGCGCGGCCTCCTGCAAGCCCATGCCTTATCCAAAGTAGAGGAAGCTTGCTCGCGCGCCTTCGTCAAATTCCCCGCCCATCCGCATTTCAAAGCGGCCCTCGCCGAGGCGGCCAAACAAAAGGCAAACGCCGTCGCCGAAGACATAGCGGAAGTCAAGCGCCGCGTCGCGGCCGAAAGTGATTTCCTCAACCAGGCAGCCATTCTCCGCGAAGCTCTTCTCCGCTTCCCCGAAGATCGCTTTTTGCTCGACCAGGCCGCCGAGGTAAAAGCCAATCTTGCCACCCTAAATGGCCGCATTGCAAACGCCCGCGCTCTCGAATCCGAACGTTCTTATGCCGATTGCATAAAAGCGTGGGAAAGCATCGCCAACGATTATCCATGGCTCTCCTCCCCAGCCCCCGCTGAAGAGTTGGAGCGCATTGCCGAGACCCGCAAGAAAGATAAACAGGACGCTCTCGATCGCTGGTTCCGTCAGGTGGAAGACGCCATCGACAACGGCGACTACGAAACTGCCTCAACCATGCTTCGACAGGCCGCCCAGCAGCAGTCCGACCGAAAACTGAAAAAACTGGAAGAGAAGCTGGCCGAAGGCATAAACCGCAAACAGCAGTCGGACGCTAAGTTGGCCGAAGGCAAAAGCCTGTTCGCCGATGGCGATTTGCTCGAAGGCGGCAAGGCGATCTTGAAGGCTTTCGAACTCCAGCCGAAAGATCAAGAAAAGGCCAACGCCATCGCCTTGTTGTTGCTGGGCCAGATTCGCGCCAGGATGTCTTCAGACTTCCCCACCTGCGAAACTCTGCTTTCGTATTTGAAGAAGGTCCGCCCAGATCAGCCTCTTCCGCCGGATCTGCAAGAAGCGTTCACCAAACGTCTGCAAAAAGATCAGGCCGAGCGCGAAAATACCCGCAAGGCCATGGCTCAACTGTCCAGTTTGGCCACCGAGGCTGAAAGCGCCAGTTCCAAGAGAGCTCTTTCGTCCATTAGCAAGAAGCTGCAGGCCGCGCAGTTATTGGATTCACGCGATATGGAAGTCAGGCGCGTTGCCGCCGAACTGTCGCGCAAAATTAATCTCGCGCTGAGCGGCTTCGAAACCCAATCTCACAAAGCCATTGGCCGCGAAAATGCGACAAAGCCGGGCAGAGTGTTTTCCGTGGGGACGATCGTCACGGCCGCCATCCTGTTACTCTCCTTGGCTGGCCTGATTTTCTTCCTGTCGCGGCCTTCTCGACACCCCTTGGTTCCCGTTCGAGTTGTCGTCGCGCCAGATCGATCAGCCGTGTCAATAGACGGCCAGCTTTGCGTCTCGTCCGATTGCAAATTCAATCTTCGCCCTGGTGCTTACACCGTCAAGCTCCGCAAACCCGGCTACTTGCCCAAGGACGTGCCGATCACCGTGCTAGACCAGGATTTCCCTCTCAACGTGACAGCGTCCTTAGAACCCGTTCCCCTGGACGCCGGTCGCATCCCCGTCTCCACTCTCGCAACCGCGTCTTCGGATGTGTCGCCAGCCGCCTTAGCCAAAATCAAGATTCACGGCGCGCTGCCCCATACGCGTTTACGGCTCGACGGCGCCGAGATTGGCGAAGTCGCTCTGGACGGCGCTTTTACCGTCGACGTCCCTCCCGGTCCCCATACGCTCGATCTATCGCTCGACGGCTTCAGCAATCGAACCTTCACGCGCAACTTCGTTCGTGGCGAGTCTTTTTCGCTTGCCAACGAAGCCGTTCAACTCGAACCGCAACTGCGGCCCGTCAGACGCTGATTCCCAAAAAACAAGAGAGGGGACAGATTCTACCTGTCCCCTCTCTTGCTCTTCGTCTGTCGCAGATCTCTCTGCCCCAGAGGCCTTTACTTTTCAGAAAGTTACTGTTTCGCGATGACCAGATTCTTAATCTTGGCGTAGGTCGCGGCGGGAACGATCTTCTTGGTCACCAATTCGTTCTTCCCTTTGTAAGGGCGTCCCTTGATGATCTTGTCCGCATACTTATCGCCAATACCCGGCAATGCGTTCAATTGCGCCGCCGAAGCGGTATTCAAATCCACCAAGTCGGCAGCAGGCGCAGCCGGAGCAGCGGCTGCCGCTTTCTTTTTCGCAGCGCTAGTACCCGCCTGGCCGGCGATTCCCGAAGTCTGCGGCACAATCATGCCCAGAGCGAGTGTGGCCAACAGTAGAAGTGATCGAGTCAATTTCATGAATGAGAGGCTCCTTTTCTTGATTTACCGATTCAACAAACCCTTCAAAATGTTTTCGCCCATCGACATCATGTCAGTGCCGCCTGCCGGAGGAACTTGCCCACCCGGAGTCATATGGTCCACCACATGCGGCAATAGCTGCGATACCACGCCACTTGCGATCGTCGGCGATACCCCCAGCTTCGCTGCGATGTTTGAAATAGCATCGCTGCCTAGGCCAGTCTGTACTTGCTGAGGAGTGATTGGTTGATTTGCGCCTGTCCCAACCCATGAGCTTGCCACGCCGCCCAAGCCATTCTTTTCGAACGCTCCCACCAAGCCGCCAATGCCGCCTGGATAGCTGTTTACCATGTTCATGACTTCGCTAATGGCCGCATTGCTGCCGCCGGCTCCGCCCGCTCCGCCTAATGCTTGCGCTGCGATATCTAATAAGCTCATGTCTTTGTAGGTCTCCTTTTTTTCGGTCAAGCCGTGGGCCCACTTCTGCAGGCCCCCGGCACGGCTACCAGCTTACCGCTAGTGCCTGTTACTTCTTCTCGCCAATTTCAGCTTTCGCCGCTTTGTATCCGGCGGCCTGCGCGGCCGATTCCGTCATGAATTGGCCCTGTTTGGTATGTCCGTACCAGCGGCCGCTCTTGTGATAAACCTTTGTTTCAGTGTTGACCCAAACCATGCCTTTTGCCTGCGCAGCAGAAATATCGCTAGCCGAAGCGGTGTTCACCGGCGCGGGCGCTGCTTTCTTGGGCGCAGCCGGAGCGGCAGCGGCGGCAGGTGCCGGGGCGACAGGTGCCGGTGCTGGCTTGGCTGCTGGGGCCGGCGAAGCAGCGGGAGCGGCCGGAGCAGCGCTCATTGTGTCGGCAGCCTTCGACTTACGCGAACGATGCGTTGACGTGTCTGCCGCCGGTGCTGCTGCGGCCGCTGGTGCGCTTGCGGTATCAGCCGCTTTCGCCTTCCGGCTGCGCTTCTTCGAACTGCTCGTGGAGCTGTCCGTCTGCGTGGCGGGGGCTTGCGCAAAAACGCTAACCGTTCCTAGTCCAAGAACCAACGCCGTGGCGCCGGCCATCAATCTCAAGTAATTTTTCATTCGATTCTCCTTAATCAAAACTCGTCCTAGCTTTTTTCTTACTAAACCCGGCAACTGTTTGTCTCACTCTCTCAGACATCCCCGCTCAGGTGCAAAGTCACTGATTCTAAATTAACGAAACATCATTTGGCACGCAGATTCCTTTGCCCGAAACCGCTTTTGCCTGTATAAGCATGTGTATCACAAAAAATACACCTAACCACCGTAATTCTACAGACTTGCGCCAAAAGTTTCCTGAAGTTTGCTTAATGTTCTAGCCTCCAATCGCTCATAAGGTACTGGAACCGATGGCGCGAGGTTTGCTTTGGATCAACCCACGCACACACCGTGTCGTACACTCTTATCCGGGGCAAGTACACTGCCCGAAAGGACTTCTTCTTGGGTTTCAATCGCGCGTTTGTGGTTCTTGGGTTGTTCCTTTTTTCCGTCGTTGCGTTTGCACAAGACGGCGATGAAGAGGCGGGCAGGCAAATCTACGATAACAATTGCTCCGTCTGCCACGGAGGCGATGGCTTTGGTGGCGAACATGGTCCGCAAATTGCCCGCCGCCTTCGCCGCATCGAAGACACTGCACTTGTTGACTTGATTCGCCAAGGCCGCCCCGGCCGCGGTATGCCCTCCTTCCCGTCCTTTTCAACCAAACAAGTCAACGACCTCATCGCATTTCTCCACACCCTGAAATCCTCACGCAAAGTTACTTTTGTCCGCAAAACTGTGCAAACCAGCGACGGAAAGACCATCGAAGGGGACGTACTCAACGAAAGCCAGCAAGATCTCGCCCTTCGCACCGCTGACGAACGCATCCACCTCCTCCGCCCATCCTCAGGCGGTAAATTTCGCGAAGTCACGTCGCAAGTCGATTGGACCTCCTACAACGGCGATTTCAGCGGCAACCGTTATTCCAAGCTCGATCAAATCAGCAAGGCCAACGTATCCAACCTGGCGCCCAATTGGCTCTTCACCATTCCCGATGCGCCGTATTTAGAAACAACGCCCGTCGTCGTCCAGGGCATTATGTATCTCACCAGTGCCAACCAATGCTATGCTCTCGACGCTGGCAGCGGCCGCGAACTCTGGCACTTTCACCGCGACCGCACCAAAGGCGTTGGCGGCGGTGGTGGTGGCGGTATCAATCGCGGCATCGCTTGGTCGGGCGATCACATCTTCATGGCCACCGACAACGCCCATCTCCTCTCCCTCAACCGCTTCAATGGCGAAGTCGAATGGGAGTCCGTGCTTGCCGATTGGCATCAGAATTACGACACTACATCCGCTCCCTTAGTGGCCGGCAATCTCGTCATCTCCGGCACGGCCGGCGGCGAAAGCGGTGCACGCGGCTTTCTCGCGGCCTTCGACCAGGCCACCGGCAAAGAAGTCTGGCGATTTTGGACCGTCCCCGCTCCTGGCGAGCCCGGCTCCGAAACCTGGAAGGGTAAGGCCATCGCCCACGGTGGCGCAGTGACTTGGTTCACCGGCTCATACGACGAGGCCGCTGATGTCGTCTTCTGGCAAACCGGCAATCCCGGCCCCGACTACGACGGCAAAGAACGTGAAGGCGATAACCTCTATTCCGACTCCGTCGTCGCTCTCGATCGGAAGACGGGCAAACTCAAGTGGTTCTACCAATTCACTCCGCACGACACCCATGACTGGGATGCCACCGAACCGCTTCTCCTGGTAGACGCCGTCTGGCATGACCAGCCCCGCAAGCTCTTACTAACTGCCAACCGCAACGGCTTTTTTTATTTGTTCGACCGGCAGGAAGGCCAGCTCTTACTCGCTAAACCGTTTGTGAAGAAGCTAAATTGGGCTACCGAAATTGGTCCAGACCACCGCCCCATTTTAGCGCCGCCTGAGAAGGTGAGCGCGAACTCCGCCAAGGTCTGCCCCTCGCAAGACGGTGCCACCAACTGGTATTCATCAGCCTTCTCTCCGAAGACCGGCCTGTTCTATTTCCAGACCCTCGAAAAATGTGACGTTTATACCGACGACGGCCCAGTCGAATGGGAGGCGGGAAAAGGCTACTTAGGCGGTTCCGAGCGCATGGCGCCGGGCGAGGTTCCGCAGAAAATCTTGCGCGCCCTCGATATCCAAACCGGCAAAATCACTTGGGAATATCCCGAAGTCGGCCACGGCGAAACCTGGGGCGGCGCTTTAGCTACCGCTAGCGGTCTCGTCTTCTTTTGCGATGACAGCGGCCTCTTCATGGCCGTCGACGCCGATTCCGGCAAGCCTCTCTGGAACTTCCGGTCCAATCAAGATTGGAAGGCCTCTCCCATGACTTACCAGTTTGACGGTAAGCAATATGTAACAATCGCTTCCGGTCAGACCGTTACTTCCTTCGCTCTCCCGAACTAAACACGGCCTAACTGTAACGTACTTTTACTGCTTCTGGCTACGCCTGGTACTTTGGCCAAGGTTGACTCGCGCCGTGTTGTATCGTTCCGTAATAACTTCACGGAGAGCAAGTAAGCCAATACAACCATAAAACTCGGAGAAAGTCATGTCTATATGTCTGCGGGCCTCGCTGACGGCCTTTCTTTTCACTGTCGCCAGCTTTGCTGGCACTGTCACTGCGGGGTCTTTCGACCTCCAATCACAGAACTTCGCCACGGGCTCGGAGTCAATACAACTCACGGCATCCAACTTCAGCCTAGCCGGCTTTACAACCCGGCCCTCTTCCTTCGCTTCCGAGCTTTGCACCTCGAATCTGCCGTCTTGCACCTTCAACTTCGCGCAGTCTTTTTCGTTGTCCGGTGCAGTGAGCAGCAATGATCCTATCCAGTCCGTGACCTACAAAGGAACGACTTATCTACTAGGACCGTCCACCGGTTACTCCGCTACTCTGACGCTCAACTTTTCTGGCCCACCCCCACGGTTCCCGTTACCACCACCGTCGACAACGGCATCACGTATCAATTCACCAATGCCCCTGAACCCGGTTCGTTGGCACTCGTAGCCAGAGCCTGTCTCCTGTTAATCGAAGCATGCCGGTTACGAAATGCTTAAGCCGTAGGGCGCGCATTCTTGCGAGCGAGCCACCTGTCAGGTGGCGCTGAAGTTCTTTTCTAGTGGCGCAGGCGGCCCGGGCCGTAGTCCAAGTCACTCCGCCTGTGCCCAGTTCGCGGATGCCTCCGGCGCCGCCTATTCCCCGACAGCGCCTCCGAGTGGATGCAGTTTTCAGGAGCCTACGTCGTCTTCGACGGCATCGGCTCTTCCTTCTACTTGAACATTCAGACTTGGCGTTTTTGAGGCACTAAACGCCGCCTCGCTTGCCGTGATCGAGTGCTTTTTCATCGACCGCGGGCACAGGTAGATCACCAGGCATATACGCGGGCTTCGCTGCATTGAGCTTGCTGTGCTCTAGTAGGTCCGGTATGAGCCAATAGAGATAAGCTACGTCATGGATCGGCCCATTGAGAAGCCGGCGGAAAAGGACCGTCGACGCCGATTCCGGCAAGCCTCTCGGGACCTTCCGCTCCGATCAAGATTGGAAGGCCTCCCCGATGACTTACCCATTCGACGTCAAACAATATGTAACCATCGCCTCCGGTCAGACAGTTAGCACCTTCGCCTTGCCCGGTCGGTGAGCGCCCCCCCGGCCCGTCAGCCGTCATTCCGAAAAAGGAATGCTATCGTGCTGTTTCACCAGGTTCGACTCCCCATCAAGAGAATACAATTCACGGTCCACTACGCTGTCTCGATACTTCACCTGTCGCGCCGCTCCGAAGCCGGCTTTGAGTAACTCGGCCACCATCAGGTCCAAAATCTCATCAATCGGAAACGGAGGGTCGGCGCGGGTTTCCAGCGCTACGTGATAGGGATAGTCTTCGAAGGCGGCATGCTCGTCACGCCACAGGCTCACTGTTACTTCCCCTCCTTCACCCGAAAAATAAGACCCATCCGGATAGTTATCGCTGTCGTGTTCTTCCCAATCGGCGATAGCGAGGGTTCGAAAAACCTGCGGCGGAGTCTGATCCTCGTCAAAGGGAGATCGGATATGCACATTTCGCGTAGGCATTACAGAGCTCCTGAAGAAACAATGCTATCAGCCGCCGATGGCTTCATCGCCGCAAAGGGTCGGAACCCGGCCACCGCCACTTTGCGCGCCGGCTTGAGCTTGGCGCTCCATTTCTGATTCCAAGCGGAAATGGCGGGATACTGCTCCGCCATGTCCTTGTCGTAGAAAATGCCTTTCTTCGAAGGCGCACTCTTCAGTCTGTCCGTTGTCACAAAGAATACGTCGATATCGCTCTTCCCCTTGCCTCTTTTGTCGAAGTAACTGCCTTTCTTTTTCGGGTTGTTCGAGTTCACCGTTACCGAACTGCCCCGCACGCCGATCGCGCTGAATTTTACGCCCTCTTGCTCCAAAGCGCTTTTCAACTCCCCCATCGCCTGGTCGAATTCAGCCTTGTCCTTGAATCCGAGAGGATAGCCGCGCGCCTGTATGTTGGCGCAAGACACTACGCCTCCCGAAACGGCAACGGCCGGCGGCTTAGGGGCGGGAACTGGTACTGCTTTCGGTGCGGGCGCTGGCGGGGGAGCGGATGCCTGCCCAGCTGCCGCGCCAGTATCGCCTTTTTTTTGCGCAACCTGCGCCCACGAAAGCTTCGGCTTCCCAGTGTCGCCGCTGCTCAAAGCTTCACTCCGTTTGCCTCTACCTGTCCCATGAGAGCCGAAATCTTGTCATCTGTAACAAAGCTCGCATTCGCCAGTATTGGTTTTGCCCAATCCGATTCTGCAAAATCGCTACCGTACATCAGCGTAAGATCCAGGTACGTGGCGATCTGGTCCTCGCGCTCAAAACCATTTGTCCCTGCGCGCGTCCGGACTTCCTGAACGATCTTGAGCAGAGTCTCCGGAGCAGTATTTTCAAGGAGCGACGGAAACCGCCGCCGTGCATACTCGGCCAACAAGTCATTCGCCCTGCGAAGAGCGTCCTGCGCCAAAGCTTTGTGCTGCTCCGATCGGATAGTCACCGTAGCTGCAATTGTAACGCTCCTTTTTGCTGCCCACGGCGCTATTGGATCTCTTCGCATTCCAACGTCTGCCTTACTGAAAGTGCAAAGGGCTACCCTTCGATTATGTTTGCGCATCAGCGAAGCCGAGCCGCTGCAGTCCGCGACCTTGCCACCTTACTTAAAGCGCACAGGCAGGCGTCGAAGCGATTATCGAACGTGATGCAATGCGGCGGGCGATCATCAAGGCGGCTAATGCCCCGGCGCCAGTACTTTGTTCTATGAACGGGTCCGCAGAGGCAGCCAGCACCCCGTCCGTCATTTTGAGGTCATCCCCACCTTGACTGTCATCAACGTATAGGTCTCGCTTCCTCGGTTCTCCGAAACCGAGCCAGAAGCGTGAGCGCCTCCAGGTTGGTCTTCCTCTCCATGAGTAAAATCGCGAAGTTTGGACGCTCTATTCCAACCATCTGAGCCACACTGCCGCGGCAACGCCGCCTGCTTTTGGTAAGCCTGCGGTCGTACTCCAATTGAGCCCTCGAACGCTATAACCGAGAAACATGACACGTCAGCTCGAAGCGGTCTACGAACGAGGGATCTTGCGCCCGCTTCAGCCGCTTGATCTTGTGGAGCACCAGCGGGTCCACTTAACGGTCGAAGACTGGCCTACCAGAGTGAGTTGGGTATCCGAACCAGTGAACGAGCGGTCAGAAGAGCTACTGTGGCTTGCCAAGGAATCATGTCAGTATGCTGGCGAGTGGGTGGCTCTCGATGGGCACCGTCTGGTGGCGCACGGGGAAAAACTCGCAAACGTCACTGCTGCGGCTAAGACCGCAGGTGTCCTCCACCCTTTCTTCGCCCGAGTCCCCAGAGACAAGGGCATTCCGTTCGGGGGATTGGTAGGCAGGGCATGTTCCAACTGGAGTTTGCCCTGGCTCACCATTATTCCGGCGACGATGATTGCGTTGTGATCCCTGTATTGTTTCGCTCCGGCGCTAACCCATCTGAAAACCGGTGACAAAACTCCGAAGATTTCACGAAATACTTTATCCCCAGCGTTCTCCACTACTTAGCGCCATTTCTCGTTCCTGAAAATCCGCCGACTCCGCGCTCCCTGTCCAACGCTTCCACTTGGCATCGACGACCAGCACGGTTCGCCCGTCGCGCTCGATCGTGAGGTCCGGGCGTATCG
>Ga0209698_10007646_pt1 | contig 11300 bp, 11 predicted proteins | sample LitLauG_LLR_2012_FD_187203 | JGI IMG/M metagenome (GOLD analysis project Ga0209698, IMG submission 187203) | Freshwater sediment microbial communities from Pennsylvania, USA - Little Laurel Run_MetaG_LLR_2012 (SPAdes) (version 2) | ecosystem: Environmental > Aquatic > Freshwater > Creek >... | reverse complement strand
GATGATGATCGACGAGATCAGCCTGCTGCTGGGCAAGCGCATCCTGACCAAGGTTTCCACGCTTAAGCAGATCTCCGACATTCTCAAGAAGACCGAGCAGTCGAAGCGCGTGCTCGAAGACGCCAGCGAAGGCTTCACGCTCGACGTGATCCGCGAGGACGAAGCGGGCAATGACGAAACGATTTCAATCGACAAACTGACGGCGACCGCGGGCAGCGACATGAGCCCGATCATCCGCCTGGTCGATACCACGATCTTCACGGCCTTGCAGCGGCGGGCGAGCGACATTCACATCGAGACGCGCGACGATTCGGTGGTCATCAAGTTCCGTATCGACGGCGTGCTGACCAACGCCATGCCGCCCATCGGCAAGGAGCATCACTCGACCATCATTTCGCGCATCAAGGTCATGAGCGAGCTCGACATCTCCGAGCGCCGCGTGCCGCAGGATGGACGCTTCCGGGTCAAGTACAACCAGCGCGCCATCGACTTCCGCGTTTCGATCATGCCGTCGATCCACGGCGAAGACGCTGTGCTCCGCGTGCTCGACAAAGAGTCGATGAGCGAGAAGTTCAAGAAGCTCACGCTCGAAGTGGTGGGCTTTGACGAGTCGGACCTGCGACGTTTCCGCCGCTACATCAAGGAACCGTACGGCATGGTGCTGGTCACGGGACCAACCGGCAGCGGCAAAACGACCACACTTTACGCCGCGGTCAACGAGATCAAGACCGACGAAGACAAGATCATCACCATCGAAGACCCGGTCGAGTACCAGTTGCGCGGCATCACCCAGATCCCGGTGAACGAAAAGAAGGGACTGACATTTGCCCGCGGCCTGCGGTCGATTTTGCGGCATGACCCGGACAAGATCATGGTGGGCGAAATCCGCGACACGGAAACGGCGCAGATCGCCATTCAGTCGGCGCTGACTGGACACCTGGTGTTTACCACCGTCCACGCCAACAACGTGGTGGACGTGCTGGGACGCTTTCTGAACATGGGGGTTGAGCCCTATAACTTTGTTTCTGCGTTGAACTGCATCCTGGCACAGCGGCTGGTGCGCGTGATTTGCGACTCGTGCCGGACGGCGGTGCATTATCCGGCCGAAGTGCTGGAGGCGAGCGGACTGGATCCGCAGCAGTGGGCGCAGGTGCCGCTCTATGAAGGGCAGGGGTGCATCGAGTGCGCGGGCACAGGATTCCGCGGCCGGACCGCGATTCACGAACTGCTGGATTTGACGGACCGGATCCGCGAAATGATTTTGGCGAAGAAACCAACGTCGGAGATCCGGCGCGCGGCCCGCGAAGAGGGCATGCGCTTCCTGCGGGAGTCGGCCCTGGACAAAGTGCGAAGCGGCGCGACCACGCTGAAGGAAATCAACAAGGTCACGTTCATCGAGACCATGCGATAACGGGTTACTTGCACCTGGCCGGGCGTGCCGTCCAAGCACCCGCCGAGGTAACTGTTCTCGCCATGAAGGTACGCGATATCATCAAGTTGCTGGAGCGAGATGGCTGGTACTGAAACAAACGAAGGATGACCTTCCTCCGGGCACACTGAAGAGCGTCCTCAAACAGGCAGGATTGAAACCTTGAACTACGTTGTTGTTTACGAAAAATCCAAGACCGGCTGGGCCGCTTACGTTCCCGATCTGCCTGGAGTAGTGACCACCGGGCGAACAAGATCCGAAGTCCGCTCCTTGATTCAGGAAGCGATTGAGTTCCATCTGGATGGACTGAAAGAGGACCGGCTACCCATTCCAAAGCCGAGCGCCGAAGCCGAGGTAATTTCGATCAGCCGATGATGGGTGTATCCAAACACGTGCGCCGGCCGATGCTGGCCTGCGAGATCGCGGCGGACCGCATACTGGCGGGCCGCGCGGCCGAGGCCGGCCGGGCGGTGGAAGTGTCAGCGGCGCGCGAACTGGCTCCCGGCACGGTGGTGCCCGACCTGATGGAATCCAATCTGCGCGACGGTTCCGCCGTGCGCCAGGCCATTGAAAGCACCCTGGGCAGTGTCGGCGCACGGACGAAGGATGTGATCGCGATTCTGCCCGACAACGCGGTGCGCGTGGTGCTGCTGGATTTTGAGGCGCTTCCCGCCAAACCGGAGGAGGCGGAAGCCGTGGTCCGGTTCCGGCTGAAGAAGTCTCTTCCCTTCGACCTGGCCGATGCGCGCGTGTCATACCACGCGCAGACCAGCGGGCACGGCGTGCGCGCGGTGGCGGCGGTGGTGTTGAACAGCGTGCTCGAAGAGTATGAATCGGCCTTTCGCGACGCGGGGTACAGCCCGGGAGTGGTGATGCCGTCGATGCTGGCGGCGCTCGGGGCGGCGGATGCGGAACGTCCTACCCTGATCGTCAAGGTGGACGCGCGCACCATCAGCCTCGCGATTCTCGATCAGGAGCAATTGCTGCTGTTCCGGACCCTCGAGAATGTGCGTGGCGTGACCATCACGGGCGATCAACTGGCCGAAGAAGTCTACCCCTCGGTGGTGTTTTTCCAGGACACGTATAACCTGAACATTGAACGCGTGTATGTGGCCGGCCTGCCCGAGTCTGGTGGTGCGGCGCCGGCGCTGAAAACGCAGACAGGCGCGAAGGTGGAAGACCTGGTGACCGCGTCCCAGATCGGCTCCGTGACGGGCACGGTTCCGCGCTGGCGGATGGCGGGCGTGGTGGGAGCACTGATTTCGTAAAGATAAGCTCTTGGCTCTTAGCTCTTAGCTCTCGGCTCTTAGCTAAAAGCCAAAAGCTAACAGCGGTTCGGCTTATTGTTCGTTCACAAATATGCGTCTTGATCTCAATCTCGCGACCCGGCCGTACGAAGATGCCCGCGAATTCTGGTCGCGCTGGGGTTTGGGCGTGGGACTGCTTGGACTTTTCACGCTGATCCTGCTGGGCTTTACCATCCGCGGCTGGGTCAACGCCGGGCGGGACCGGCATGCCATCGCGCAGTTGCAGGCGCAGATCGCGGAAAAGGACAGCGAGCGGGCCCAGGCACAGGCCTTCCTGGAAATGGCGGCCAACCACAGCACGCGCGACCAGTCGCAGTTTCTCAACGGGCTGATCCAGCGCAAATCGTTTTCCTGGACCCGCGTGTTCGAGGATCTGGAGCGCGTGATGCCGAACCGGCTGCACGTGATCTCGCTCCGGCCCGAATTGAATGAGCAGAACCAGGTCGAACTGGAGATGAAAGTCGTGGGGGACACGCGCGCCGAAGCGGTGGACCTGGTGCACCGCATGGAAGGTTCCAAACATTTTCAGGGATCGCAACTGGTGCAGGAAGCGCAAGCGGGGAACGACGCAACGTCGGTGGTTGCTACCGTGTCCGCGATCTACGTTCCCGATCCGGCAGACCGGGGTGGAAAGTAATGGCCGACCTGCAGCATTCCCGCCACACGCTGAAGATCGCGATCGCTGCGATGGTGGCGGCGGATGTCCTGGCGGCGGTGGTGCTGTTCTCGCCGCTGGTGGGCTCGGCGGAATCGCGCCGGCTGCAGATGAATCAGCTGGCAGCGGAATTGAAGATGAAGACGGAAAGGGTCCGGCCGTTGATTGGCATGGACAAGAAGGTCGCGCTGGCGAAAGTCGAAATCCCGCAATTTTACAAAGATCGATTTGCGGCCCAGGATTCCGATATTGCGACCGAACTGGGCAAGCTGGCATCCGAGAGCGGCGTCAAGATTCAGCAAGCCAAGTACAAGCAGGAAGACGCGGAGAGCTCCGGCCTGATCGTTCCGGTCATGATCGAAGGCAATTTCGCGGGCGATTACCTGCAACTGGTGCGTTTCATCAACTCGCTGGAACGTTCGAAGTTATTTATTGCGGTTGACAGTGTCGACCTGGCGGGCGAAGGCGCAGGACCAGTGCGGCTGCAAGTCAGCATGCACAGTTATCTGCGGTCAGGTGTATAGGTGAAACTGGGAGCTGAAAACCGGAAGCAACTCATCATCCTGGCTGTGCTGGGAGGGCTCGCATTGCTGCTGCTGGTGCATACGTTCTGGCCTTCGGAACCGACGGCGGCGGTGTCGCAGACGGCATCGTCAGGCCCGTCCAAGCCGAACATGCGGCGCACGGCCTCGGGAAAGCTCGTGCAGGTGACGGAGCCGCGCCTGGATCCGACGCTCGATTTCGATTCGCTCCACCTGAGTGAACAGATCAAGTACGCGGGGAATGGAAGAAACATATTTGTCGCGGGCTCGCTGCCCATCCCAAAGCCGATCAAGAACGGCACGGACCAGCCGATCATCGCTACACTTCCTCCGCCGCCCGTACCGCCGCCTCCGCCCCCGATTACGCTGAAGTTCTTCGGGTTTGCCAACAAACCGGGAGAGGCGAAGAAGGTGTTCCTGGTCCAGGGGGAAGACGTTTTTATCGCCGGCGAGGGAGACATCGTGGACCGCCGCTACCGCATTCTGCACATTTCGACCGCGCCGCCGTCGGTGGACGTGGAGGATGTACTGAACAACAACCGGCAGAGCCTGCCGATGGTGCAGGGATAAGGGAATCGGCGAATTGGCACTTTGAGATTGTGAGCGAGCGATGCTGCGTCATTTCATGAAGAATAGCAATTCTCAAACTGCAAAATTACAAAATCGTTCTCGCGGTTACGTTCTCATCACATTGATGCTGTTCCTGTCGCTGCTGGCGATTGCGGCGCTGGCCGTGCTTCCCGATGTCGCGTTTCAGATCAAGCGCGACCGCGAGGAAGAAATGATCCACCGGGGGCTCGGCTACGAACGCGGCATTCGCCGCTTCTACAAGAAATTCGGCCGCTATCCCACCCGGATCGAAGAACTGGAAGACACCAATCACTTCCGCTTTATCCGGAAGCGTTACAAGGATCCGGTGAACAAGAACCAGGACTTCAAGATCCTGCGGATGGGCGATGTGGCTCTGGGCAACGGAATGATGCTGGGCGCCACTCCGAACGCCGGTCAGGGGATCAATCAGAAAACGGCCACGACTACAGCCACCGCCGCGGGCGACGCTGGCAATTCCTCGGATGCGCAAACGAATTCGAACTCGGATTCGTCCTCTTCCTCGAGTTCCAGTGACACTTCGAGTTCCACGCAGCAGGTGTTCGGTGGCGGACCGATGCTCGGAGTGGTCAGCGCGAACAAGGGGCCAACCATCCGGGAGTTCTGCAGCAAGAGCCACTACAAGGACTGGTATTTCATCTACGACCCGACCACCGACCGGGGCGGGACGCTGAATTCGCCGTGGTGCCCGCTTCAGAACCAGGGATTTGGCGCCGCTCCTCCGCCGAACCCGGGCACACCGTCACCGCCCAATACTGGAGCGCCCGGCACCGTGCCCACGACACCGAGCGTGCCCAATCCGAACGGCGACACGGCGATCCAGCAGTAGTGTGGCGCGGACATTTCTGTTTGTGTGCCTGCGGCTTTTGCACTGCCTGCGCGGACAGGAGTGTCCGCGCTACACAATAGAAAAGCCCCGCATCCGAGCAGGGCTCTTAAGAAATCTGCGGAAACTAGACGTTGAAGGAAGAGCCGCAGCCGCAGGTGCTCTTCACATTCGGATTCTCAAACTTAAAACCAGCGCCTTCAATGGTTTCCACGTAATCCACGTGCGCGCCGGAGAGATACATCAGGGAGGTGGCGTCGACGTAGACCTTCAGGCCGTCAAAATCGAATACCTTGTCCATCATGCCGGCGCCATTCTCGAACGCCATGGAATACTGAAAGCCGGAGCAGCCGCCCCCGACCACCGAGAGCCGCAATCCCACCGGAACCGGATTCTGCGACGCCATAATTTCCTTGACCTTTGAAATAGCGCTCGGGGTCAGGAGTACCGGCGCGGCTTTGGGCTGAACTGCAGGTGTGGTGGTGGTTGCCATCTGGACATCTCCTTTAGAACGTGATTATACCAAACGTCCCGGGCTGTGACCCAGGCACTTTCGAGCCAGCCGTTTCCAGGCTGGTGACTACCGTGTTTGGATGCTAGCGCACCCGGTAACGTCGCAACCCCCTTGCCAATGGGTCTATAATAGTTGACAGCAAAGGGCCCTTACCCGGAGCCGCCGGCGGTTAAGACCGCGCCGGATGGCTTGGTTGTAGTTTCGGGCATTGGCTCGATTCCAGCACCGAGGTGACGTATATGGTCGGGCTGCTAATCGCGTGGGGTATTCTGACCGCGGTCCTCATCGTCCTGCTGATCTACAAAAGCACTCTCAGCATGCACGAAGATGATTCCATCTTCCTCCATGAAACCGAGTCCCAGATGCACAAGGATCAGGTGGAAGTACTGGCCAAGATGAGAAAGATCACACCGATCGTCCAGGTGCTGGGCGCCTTGTCGGGGGCCATGATCCTGGTCATCGCGGGACTGTTCATCTATCAGGGACTGAATATCGCCACCACGCCGCAGTAGGAATCTGTGCCAGCGTGGGTCCGGGGAAACCTCGCCAGAACGGCGGCAGCATCGTGCTGCCCGCGGGCGGGCCTCTCTTCTTTGGGGCAAAATCCTTTACCCGAAAATGCGTTCCGTTCGTGATCCTTTGTGTCCGTGGTGGTTCCAACCCTGTTCCTACCACAAAGGACACGAAAGCACGAAGGAACCCATAACGCGAATCAGGCCGCTTTTGCTTTTAAATTCCTGATGTCGTCGAGCAGAATTTTCTCGTGGCCCTCAGGGCTCACCTTCTCGTAGACCCGGCGAATCATGCCCTTGGGATCGACCACGAAGCTGGTGCGCTCCCAGAACTTCATTCCCTTCCATTCTGACTGGCCGATGCCGAGAGCTTTCATCAAGGAGGCTTCGGGATCGGAGAGCAGGTCGATGGTGAAAGCAAACTTGTTGCAGAAGTTCTTGTGCGAAGCGACGTCATCGGCGCTGACGCCGAGCACTTTGATTTCGGCGGCGTCGAAGTCGGCCTTGGTGGCCGTGAACGATTTGCCCTGGATCGTGCAGCCGGGCGTGTCGTCTTTCGGATAGAAGTAAACGACCAGCCATTGCCCGGCGAAATCGCCGAGCCTGGTGATCTTGCCGTCCTGGTTGGGAAGCGAAAAATTCGGGAAGGGATTGCCGGCGGTTAGCATCGGAAGTCCTTTCAGCCCTCAGCTTTCAGCTCTCAGCTCTCAGCTCTTAGCTCTTAGCTCTTAGCCAAGTCCGATTGTCGGACCAAGAGCTAAGAGCCAACAGCCAACAGCCGTTTTTAAGCCGCGGGTTTCATCTTCTTCATGCGCTCTTCCATCTCCTGAGGCGACACGTCTTCCTTGTGCGTGGCAACGCCCCAGAGATGGCCAAACGGGTCCTGGATAAAACCGGAGCGGTCGCCATAAAACTGGTCCTGGACCGGCTTCAGGATCTTTGCCCCGGCGGCCACCGCATGCGCGACGATCGAGTCCACGTCTTCGACGTACAGCAGAATGCTCACCGGGGAACTGCCATCGGAAGCGGGGGCACGGTAGTTCATTTCCGGATACTCGTCGGCCAGCATGATGTGCGAGTTGCCGATCTTCAGTTCAGCGTGACCGATCCGGCCGCTCGGGTCTGCCATGCGCATGACTTCGGTCGCGCCGAAGATCTTCTTGTAATACTCGATCGCATCGGCGGCACCCTTGATGACCAGATACGGAGTGATGGAGTTGTAGCCTTCGGGAATGTAGTTGACTGGCTTCATGGTTTTTCTCCTCGAAAATCAGGTTGAGGTTAGCAATTATGGTTCAGGCTCGCATGCGGGCTCCCACGGCCCATGGCATTTCATAATGAGACCACAGGTTGGGCGCAGTCTCAAGGCCGGAACTGGCGGCGTGTCTGTCCGATGGTGTAAAGGCTTTTTTACAGGAATCATCTCGAATTGATTAGAGCTGATTATTTTTTCTTTGGGCCCGCATTCCGAACACGGGAAATCCGCCGGCGAGTTTCGTTTGATACTTGACAGACAATGGTGGCTGCACCATGATCGCGACCGGGTTCTTCACTGACAACTTGAAGCCACGGATCGCAACCAACTGGTCATTCCCCCACCGGTTAGTCGCGAGTCCTAAGTAGTTCGACAAAACGAGCTTAGGTCCGGCTCGGAGCAACCTTCTTTCAGCGTGCGCAGTCGACACGCGGCATCGCGGTCTAAAGTTACCCTAAGGGCGTTAACCCACCCCGCGATTTCTTTCACTGCAATATCGAGAGTGTATGTCACAAACACGGGCCCAGGGTAATCGAGAAACAAGAGAGGAAGAAGGTTAGTAAGTGAAGAGCAAGAGGTTCGTGGCGGAGCAGCAGGCGTCGAAATAGGGATGTCTTCTTGGACCACACAGGTCCCCGTGCAGGGGATAAGGAGAGAAAAGTAATGCAAAACCAGAATTGGGCACGGTTGAGCAGAGTAGTCGCGGTGGCGGCAGCGGCACTATTGGTGGTGAGCTTCTCGACTATCGCGGCGGCGCAAGGGCGTTCGGAGGGGGCAGCCATGGCCGCAGCCACCCCGGCGGTCAGCCCCCGCACGCCGCAAGCGGGAAACATTCTCACTCCACAGAGCAGCATCGAGCGTCCTGAGGACGCCGGCTTGCGCGCTCACACAAACGTCGTGCTGAGAAGTCTCGACGGAAGCAAGCCCCTGGTCATCAGTTCCACGCAGGCCTTGGCGGCGGCTGTGGCGTCGGGCGCTACGGTCGAAAACTTTGAAACTCCCTACTCCCTAGGCTGTCTTTATGTATCCAGCCCCGCGAAACGGAACACGGGGTGCGTACCAACCCTGGCAGCAAACCACGGTCCCAGTCCTGCGGGATGGGGCGCCATCGCATTGGTGGACGCCTACGATAACCCGAACATCGCTGACGATCTGAAGGCTTTTGACAAGTTCTTCGGTCTGCCAGCGGCCCATTTCACGAAAATCATCGCCAATGGCAATGGGGACTGTTTATACCCGCCCGTGGACGCAGGCTGGGCCCTGGAAGAGTCACTCGATGTCGAGTGGGCGCACGTGTTCGCGTCCAAGGCGCAAATCATTTTGGTGGAAGCGTGCTCGAATTCGAACGTGGACCTCTTCTACGCAGAAGGTGTAGCGATCAGTTATATCCAGAACAATTATGGCGGCGGGCAGGTCTCCAATAGTTGGGGAGGCGGCGAGTTCTCAGGTGAAAATAGCTTTGACCCGGCCTTCGCCGGATGGAATTACAATGCGTTCGTTCCGGTGGTGACGTTTGCTTCCGCGGGTGACAGCGGCTGCGGGGCGGCGTATCCCAGTTCCAACCCCTGGCTGGTTTCCGCCGGCGGCACGTCCGTGCTCCGGAACCCCGACCTGACTTTCAATTCTGAATCATGCTGGGGGAATTCCGGCGGCGGCAGCAGTGTGTACGAGACGTACGCTACTGGCTTTAGCGGCTCCAATACCGGTCCCTGGGCGGACTACCAATACCCCATCTTTGCGCAGGCCTCACGCCAAACGCCGGACCTCGCCTTCAACGCCGATCCGGCCTCCGGCGCTGTCGTTGACAGCCTGTACTTCGGTGAGTTCTACGGGGTTTGCGCAGCCGAACCCTGCCTCTTTGAGGTGGGCGGCACCAGCCTCTCTTCGCCCGCGCTGGCGAGCATCGTGAACCGGGCCAACAACCGGGAGACTACCTGCTTCGGCTTTTCCGTTTCAAACTTCTGCTGGTTTACCAATGGGGAGAACAATCTCCTGTACTCGCAACTGTCGACAGCGACAGCCTACTACACTAACTTCTACGACATTACCACCGGATCCAACAGCTGCACCGTGACCGACCACTGGGACTATTGCACGGGTGTGGGAAGCCCGCGCGATTTGCTCGGGAAATAGCTCTCGCTGTTCAACGGCGACATTGTGAAGAGGCCCTGCGAATCGGGGCCTCTTTTCTTTCTGCGGTTTTCTGCATACCTTGGAGTGTCAGTTCGGAAGTAAGGCCGCGAGAGGACGGATCCCGAGACTGAGAAAAAATTGAGGTCTTGGACAGTGCAGCGCTTTCATCCCAGCGGCGAGCCAACCCGTCGCCTTACTCAATAACCTTATCCTCCACCACCTGGCCCATTTTCTCGTAAGGCGTGCACTTGTCGGGAGGAGTAAAGAGTGCTTTGTCGAGCGTGCCGAGCACGATGTCACCATAGACCGCCACAAACTTGCCGTGCTCGGTTTGCGACTCGATTTTCACCGGAACCCCCTTCAAGTCGTCTGCCTCCCATACCTTGGACTCGATGGTTTTGCCGTCAGCCCGGGTCACCACGACGTTTTCGACCCGGCAGCGATGGCCGTCCACAGTTTCTGTCCCTGCCGGAGTCCGTTTCACCCTGGTGCCTTGCAACAACTCGAGAGGGCTAGGCATCATCTTCGCCTGGTCGGTTTTCATGACAATGCACTGCCGACTCTTGTCAGGGTACGCCGTCAGTTTGTAAACCTTCCCAACCGCAGGCAGATACAAGTCTGCCATGGCGGCGGTGAGATCAATCCGCATATTCGTACCCGACCAGTAGACCTTCACTGGCAAAGGCCGCCGCCCCGGCCCCATGAGTTGAATCGCCGAGAAGTCCGGAAAGTTCCAGGGATCCCCCGAGTCTTGTGCATGCGCGACAATTGCGGACGACACCCATATCACCACCGCCGCGACTTTCCCGATGGTTCGAGACATCCTCATTACGGTCTCCTTTGCTTGGACATGCCTGCCTGGATCATGTTCGCGATCCATCATAAAGGCACTAAGGCAGAATCGGGGGCCGGGCCACCGGTGGATGCGCCGCGCGCAAAGGCTCCTACTCGATCCCCAGTTCCTTCGCCAGTGCCTTCCACTTCCCGTCCACCAGTGCGCGGGTCTTGGCGTCCATCACGATCTCATCCGGCCAGGGGCGGGTGAAGCCTTCGGTGGACCACTTGCGCGTAGCGTCGATGCCCATCTTCGAGCCGTAGTTCGCAAGGCGGGCGGCGTGGTCGAGCGAATCGACGGGGCCGAGCGTGAACTGGATGTCGCGCTCGGGGTCGATGTTGTTTAGGACTTTCAGCGTGACGTCGGCTAGATCCTGCACATCTACGTCTTCGTCCACTACGACGATGCATTTTGTGAACATCGCCTGGCCGAGCGACCAGATGGCGTTCATCACCTTGCGCGCCTGTCCGGGATAGGACTTGCGGATGGAGACGACCATCAGGTTGTGGAACACGCCTTCGATGGGCAGGTTGATGTCGACCAGTTCGGGGATAGTGAGCTTCATCAGCGGGAGGAAGATGCGCTCGACCGCTTTGCCCATCCAGGCGTCTTCCTGCGGCGGCTTGCCGACGATGGTCGTGGCGTAGATCGGGTCTTTCCGGTGCGTGATGCAAGTGACGTGG
>Ga0209698_10007645_pt1 | contig 11306 bp, 6 predicted proteins | sample LitLauG_LLR_2012_FD_187203 | JGI IMG/M metagenome (GOLD analysis project Ga0209698, IMG submission 187203) | Freshwater sediment microbial communities from Pennsylvania, USA - Little Laurel Run_MetaG_LLR_2012 (SPAdes) (version 2) | ecosystem: Environmental > Aquatic > Freshwater > Creek >... | reverse complement strand
TCCGGATTGCCGACAATACGCGCGGAGTATGCCGGGCGCGAACGGCACCTCTGCTTGTAGCGCCATGCATCCAAAGTCTGGGTCAGTGAGTTGGAATTGAATTTGGTGTCTGATCTCTGGGGGCGGGTTCCGGGAAAAGCTGCTCGGTAGCATCAATCCGCAGACACAGCACAGCGCTCACAGCAATCATAAAAGCGACCGGGATAAGCGCAATGTCGTAGCTGCCAGTGGTCTTAGCCATGTATCCGAAAACGACGGCAGAGATCGTCGCGCCTAACTGGGCAGCGGTGTTTCTTGCAGCCGAAACTGCGCCTGCAAAACGTGCGCCGATGTCCAAACACACGGCCCAGCAGGTGGCTTGAGCAAAGGTTAGGCCGCAGTAGCTCAAGGCAAGCAGCGCGAGTGCGGCATATTTCCCGGCAACGAATATAGTCAGAGTGAGGCACACGGCCGAAATCATTAGGCCGACAAAAGGCACGGCGCGGCGGGCGACCTGTTACTAGACCAGAATCAGACGGACCAGGCCGTTGCTCTCTTGAAACAGGCCGACACGATCTCGCCTGAGGATGCGCACATCCCGGAGATGCTTGGTAAAGCGTATTGGAGGCAAAACAAATTGGAAGATGCCCGGCAACAACTGGAAAAGGCCGTGCGGCTGGTGCCAGCCAGCGCCGCGAATCATTATTTACTTGGCCAGGTCTATCGCAAACAAGGAATGCGAGAAAAAGCCAAGGTTGAATTCGACCGTGCTGCAGAGTTAAGCGCGTCGCACGCGTTGCCTGCCAATGTGAATCACTAGATTCGGCATTTGCTCTACACGGGAAGTTTAATCTGTAGCGCGGCCTTGGCCACGATGAATCGCATTCTATAGGCCACGAATCCAGCACCGTAAAAGGACGCAAGGGATCAGCAGAAGGTATGTCGTCGTTCGCGTCGACGACCTAGGTTCTCACGCTCTGATAGAGCCGATACCGTTCATCGCCGATTGCGCCAAAAGGGCGAAATGTCACTTTCCCCGCATCGCCCGGCACGCGCCAATCTTCCGAAGTCTTAGAAGCAACCACAGCGGCGAGTAACTGCGCTCGAGTAAACCTTTCCGGCAAATTGCCGACTCCAAAGAGAGCAAGCGGTCCGCGCAGCAGTGCCACTGTGTCCGCGCTCTGCGCATCCACGGATTGCAAGCGAAGTGGCATCGCAATCTCAAACTCCACTCGGTCACCATTCTTCCAGGTACGCGGCAGCGCGAAGAATTTCCCCTGGACGAGGTCACCTTCCACGCGTTTGCCGTTGATGGAAATTCGCGTTCTTGCGTCGGTCCATTCCGGGACTCGCAGATACACAGTGAAGTTTTCAGGACGCGCCAGTCCAACTAGAATTTGTGTCGTATTGGATGCGGGATAGCTGGTTTGTTGCGTGAGAGTGCATCGCGTTCCGTTCTGCATCCAGGTGAGTTTGGAAGGAAGGAACAGGTTCACGTAAATGCCGTCCTTGCCAGAGTAGTATGCGCTGATCCCATAGTCGGCGGCCAACTGAGGAAAGGTGCCGGAACAGCAGGGCCACTTATCTCTGTGATAGCCCTTCTTGGCGCCCTCATTGTTGTAGTCGGAATAATAGAAGCTCGTGCCATCTTCAAGCATCGGCTTGGCGCCTGCAATCGTGTTATACAGCACTTGTTCCATGCTGTCTCCGTAGCGGGAGTCCCGCGTCACTCTCAGCAAATATCGCGTGAGCTTGAACTGCCCATAAGCGCCGCAAGGAGTCTCAAAGCTGTCGTGACTCGTACCCAGGCTCGCACCGAGCAGGCCCTTCCCCGGCTCAACAAACGCCTCGTTTGGCCCCCATCCTCCCGTGGCGTAGCTTTGTTCCTGCACCATCCGGAGGCCGTTCGACGCGGCACGAAGGTATCTTTCATCGCCTAACGTCAGGTAAGCCTGGATCGCGGAGCTTAAAGTGTTGACGTGGCTGTACGCATGTTTGCCGGGGAGTGCGTTGTGATTTCCTGCGAGTTCATCGTAGTACTCGTGGTAAAGGAAGCGCTCGGCCAAATCACGATAGCGCCTTTCGCCGCTGCGCTGATATGCCAGAAAGAGGTTTTCCGGCAAAGTGTAAGTTTCATCCCATGTATAGGCCTTCGTCTTATGCGGCCGCCCCTCCTGCTCGGCCCGACTCAGCGCCTTCTCTGGCAAATGGGGCATGGCCGCTTCTGTACTCCGCTTGAGCACGTCAAGCGCAATAGAACTCGCCGCAAACTCATGGGCATCGATCAGGCCGCAGCAAGTCTTGTCGAACGTGTAACCAGGCAGCCGGTAGTCAACGTAGAACTTCCCGGTTGGTTCTACTGTCTCCGCAAACGCACGCACCAGCCGGTGAACCTTCTCCTGTGTCGGCTTCGATCCACTCACCGCGTAGGCTCGAGCTAACCCAGAAACGTACTGGCCAAACGTGTGTCCAGGGATGAACCCGTGGAAATTGTCCGCCTCGTTGAAGTCATTAGCGTTGTCATACCAGCCCCCAAGGTCGGGACCGGGAGCCGGCAGTCCCTGACGTTGCCGAAAGGGCTTGAGCAATCCATCTTCGTCGAGATGAAGCAACCATTGATGGTTCTGGTCGAACTGGAGCCGAAAAGGACCGTCAAGGAGTTGTACATTCGAGTATCCGAAAACCGATAGTGGAGGAACGACGGACCCTTTGGGTGGCGTCTGCGCCCATGCGGGAATGGAACGCGCTGCGGCTAGACCCGCGGTCGAAAGCAAAGTTGATTTCAGGAACTGCCGCCTAGAGTTACTCTTCATGTAAAATCTCCTGAGACCCCGATGGACCTCATCGCAGAAATGCCCAGAGCTTCTGCATCAGACAATGCCTGGCCTGGCACCCCAGAATTTTGGCAATCGTTTGCCCTCGCACATCGCTGCATATATAACGCGATCGGCCAATGACGTCAAACTCGGTCTCTAAGTTGTCTTATTCGTGCGGGGAGAGATCTCCTGACCTTGGCAACCCGAACTCGGTCGGTTCGGAAGAGTCCATTGAGACAACGTTTATCCGTCAATTGTTCGGGCCTTGACTCGATACACACAGCCTACATAGAATTGGTCGCTTTGTGCTGCTGAATCTATTAGTAAACGTTTCCTGATCACGGCACTCACTCGATTGCAAGAGGACCTTCACATGAGACTCTTTCAGAGCGCGGCGCTTGTTCTGGTGATGACCCTTTCAACGCAGGAACGACGCAGAGGTTTTTGATCACTGCAACCGGCCCCTCGGGACTGACAGCCACGCAGACCTTCACCTTAACCACAGTCGCTTTGGGGGCGGCTCCCAAATTTACCAGCGCCAACCAAGTGGGCTTCACGTTAGGAGTTCCCAGTTCGTTCACCGTGGCCGCAGGGCCTTTGTGGACAGCATTGCAATTACTTCCGGGCAACTGCCTAGCGGTCTAGCCTTAACGGACAACCATGACGGCACCGCCACGCTGTCCGGTACACCGAACGGCGGTATATCCGGCCAAATTGGCAAGGCTATTATCACATTCACGGCTAGCAACTCGAACCTGAATACGACGTTCCATCCCAAGCCCTATACCGCAAACCAGACCTTCACCCTCGTCGTCCTGCCATAAGCAGGACTGCGCATTATCTCCGCGGAGTTGCGCGCCATTTCATTCAACCGTCGAACGCTGCTAAAAATTGCGTTTCCCTGGAGATCGTTCCACCTCGCCTGCTAGAAGCTTCTCAGCGGCAAGGCAGCAAGTCAGCAAGTCAGTCCCGTCTGCGAAGATGAAACCATCGCGGGTAATATTTTGTCTACTTGTGGCCCCGCTTGGATCGAGCACTGAAATAGCGTCGGTTGCCAATCCGTCCGCCGATTTGGTTTTCGGGACCGACGCGGGAACAATAAGAATTCCCTTCTACGTGTTTTCAATACTTTGCGTTCCTTAGCGCTCCTTGTAAGTGCTTGAATTTCCACATCAAGTTACTCTGTCACAGTAGCAGCCAGAATTCTGCGAAGTACGGAATTGTGTTTCGGGCTTTTCGCGCGAGCTAGCGGCGCCACCCTCGAAGCTCGTTTTGCTCTTTAATGCCGCCTTTTGCCGCCGCGACCAATCGCTAAGTTATTAGAGGGAAACAAGGTGACTGGAGCGGGCGATGGGAATCGAACCCAACGCCCAACACGGCTAAGTCTCTGAATCGATTAATTTATGGCCGTTGATTGCCGTCCATCTTGTTGGGCTGGAGCGACCCACGAGTCACTTTTGGGCACGGAACCGTGTACAAAAGTGGGGTCGCTCCAGCCCAACACGGTGCCATTCCGCGGCCATTTTGCCCATTCTGTCGTGCGCAACTCTCTCTTGCCTGGGCATTTGCTCGTTCGCCAGGGTGAACGCGAGGGTAACGGACATGGTGAACAGGCTCTTTCGTGCACCGTTCACCTTCACGCGTTGCAAATAGCAATCGAGGCTCTTTGAAATAGTGATGTCCCACAACATTAAGAGGCCCCGAAAATGAAAAAACTCAATAGCAATGTTAGCCGCCTAACCTACAAGAAACCGTAGCGAACCGCTTCATCGTATAAAGCTGACCGGGCCCTCTACTTACTAGGGAACATCCAATCCGGAAAAAGTAAGAAAAAACTTTGATCCCGTGGAAAGTCCCAGGGTGTAAGAGAACTCCCGGCCACAGCCCCCTACTTATGTAAGGAACATCGAAACGGGAAAAAGTAAGAAAGAATTTTCAACTTTCTTAAGCGAACCGAGCCGGGTAGGTATTTCGGCCGCGATCTCCCTCTATATGTAAGGAACGTCGAGCAGGCAAAAAAGGAGAGAAAATCTTGGTACCAGTACGTTTTTCTTGGAGTCGCTGAAAGGAGCGAGCCAGAGGGGAGGGCGTGACAAGGGAAGAGTACCTTCTTGGTCCGGAGACGCATCCGTCCGGGGGTGCGAACAGATCGTATTCAAAGACCTAAGAAGATCGACCTCAATCACAAGGCGCTACAGAATTCTTCATCTGTACGGCAGCTACTGCAGCGCAAGGAGCCCCAGATTAACATCAAGGCGAGTCCTTCGAACGCATTGCGTCAGCTCCGGAGCTGCTTGTATGTCAGGGCAGCGAACCGGCTGAATCGCGCTGGCCACTACTCGTTTCCTCTCGCTCCTAATGCGCCGTAATCGTCAGCGAGGTTGATGAAGTGTCCACAACTTTTCCGCTGATGGCCGTGGTGGCTGTCGTCGAATAAGTTCCAGCACAGATTCCCTTCGGAATCTTGAAAGGGAATGACAATGACTGCAGCGTGTTCGGTTTTAGTGCAAAGGGAGGCAGTGAAAACATTTCGGACTTGGTGGGGCTACAGCTGTCTGGCTGCACCGGCCCGGACAAAGTGAAGCTGAAAGCTACGGTTTGTGTTGTATTCGCGCAGGATCTCAGCGTCCAGCTGACAGTAATCAAACCACCCTCTGCCACGGTGGACGGAGATAGACCGACGGAAACGTAGTGGCAGGTGACTGTGAGCGATCCGGGAACATAGGTAAAGGTGTAGTTTGCGGCGGCTGCGCCTGAACAAGTGACCGGATAGTTCCCCACCGGGCTCGTGGTGGTTGCTGTCGTGGTGCAAGTGGGACTTGTTGTGATGACGCTGGTATTGTTGCCGTTCACGAAGCCGCTCGCGGTCCAAGTGAGCGTGGGATTCGGTGCATCGAAAGTCTTCGTGAGGTTGTTGGCGGTGATCGTCAGCTTCGCTGGCGTGACGGCAAGCTTGCCCGGCAGATAGGTGATCGAATAGTTGGATGCGCTTTGACCGCCGCAATTAACGGGATAGGTGCCGACAGGACTGGCCGGCGTGGCCGACGTAGAGCAGCTCAATGCGCCCACCAATACTGAGGCTGTGTCCCCGTTGACGAAACCGGCATAACTCGCGGTGAGAGTGGGATTCGCACCACCGTACATGCGTGTCGCGTTGTTGGCCGCAATCGTGAGCGCCGCAGGAGTGATTGTCAATGTGCCAGGAGCGAAAATAATCGCGTAGTTAGATGAGCTGACTCCGTTGCAGTTGACCGGATAAGAACCAACTGGGCTTGACGCCGTTGCCGCGGTGGTGCAGACCAGCGTGCCGGAAAGAGACGCAGCGGTGTCGCCGTTCACGAATCCGCTGTCCGTGGCGCTAAACGCCGGGTTCGCCCCGCCATAAGCTCGTGACGCATTGTAAGCGGTGACGGTCAGGGGCGCCAGGGCCACCGTGAGAGTTCCAGACCCAGACGAAGCTGTAAAGTTTCCCTGCGCCGCGAAGCTTGCAGCAAGGGTATGCGTGGTTGCAGTCAAGCCCGCGAGGTTGAAAACCGCGGAGCCGTTGGAAAGCGCCAGAGTTGACGCGGTGCCGCCATCCACGCTCAGCGACACATTGCCGGTTACCGTGCCACCGGTGGAGCTAACGGAAACGGTCACGCTCCCCGGGGTTCCGTAACTAACCCCAGCCGCGCTAATTGCCGTCGTTGTGGGAAAAGCACTCGGCTGGAAGAGGGCGAATGGCGAGAACGAAGTTGTCGTGCCGCAAACAACCATGTTGGTTGTGGTGACCGAAGTCGTCACGTCCATCCACGCGCCGTTCTGGTAGTGGTATAGATGCGGCAGCTGTGTAAACAAAATCCCGGCGTAGTTAATACAGATGGTCACCGGGCCAGTGTAGATCGCGGTCGTCGAGAGGTTGTAGTAAACGCCGGGATTGCCGAGTTGGAATCCAGTAGGCGGGGGCGGACCAGCTGGGCTGGTCGTCAAGCTCGTGACGCCCGGCTGCGTCACGTTGGCGAACGTCAACGTCACAGGTGTGGTGCCTGTCGTCGTGTCCACCGGCGTTACTGTGACGTTGGTCCCGCCTTCCGTGTTAGAGACCACGGGCGTATCCGTAACCTGAATCGGCTCGGTGATGGAGATCGGAATGGTGGTCGGAGGATCAGCCGGAGAGGCAGTCGTAGCCACCGTGCTACTCAACGTTAGGGTCTGAGTGAAGTTGGGCCCTGACGCGGTGCTCGTCAGGTTGCTCAGCGCCGCGTTATTCGTGAAGGTGATCGCCCCGTTGGGCGTTCCGCTTGCCGGAGGCGTGTAGGAGATCGTAAGTGTGCACTCCCCGCCGGACAGAATGGTTTCGGTGATTGAGCTGGTTCCGTCCGAGCACAATACGTGCGTGACCGAGAAGGAATTCGAAGCGTCTTGGGTAATGCCCTCGGCGGAGATCGCCAATGATCGCAGCCCCACGCTCGCCACTGTCAAAGTCTGCGTCACCGTCTGCCCGGGCGTTACACCCACGAAGCCCAGACTTCCGGCAGAGTAATTCGCAACGGGAGCGACAATGCCAGTCACCGTGTACGGCGGCGCTACGAACGGCGCGTCCGTCACAATGACGGTCTCCGCAATATTAATTGGTACGGTACCTGTTGTAACGGTGAAGCCAGAGCTGAGTGTTGCGGGAAAGGCAGCACCCGCTACGCTCACCACAACGTCATAGCTGCCCAGCGCCGTAAACGGGTCGATATTCAGCACGGCCGTGCCGTTCATCGCAGAGTTCACCGTAAATGACTGTACCGTGACACCCTGAATGGCTCCGCCTACGGTTACCGTCGTTGATCCCGCCGCAAAATTCGCCCCTAATATGGTTACTAACAATCCCTGCTGCCCTTGGAATCCCGTATTCGGCGTCACGCTCGATATCTGTGGTGACGGGGGAGGTGGCGGCGGCGATAGAACGAGGAAGCCATTTACGAGTACGCCCTGACGCCCGTCGGGATTCACGACGGTAACGCCTTCCGGCCCGGCTGCCAGCGCGGGAACCACCACGCTAAGGCTCGCCGCGGAATTAAACGTCACTAGGGTCGCGTACGTTCCGCCAAATTGCACCGTTGCGCCAGACTGAAAGCCTGTCCCCGAGATCATCACGGTTTCGCCGCCAACCGTTGGCCCAGAGCCCGGCGTGACGCTGGTAACATTCGGCGGAGGAGGAGTCGCATTATACAAGACCGAGAATCCCAAAGAATTGTTCACCAGCACGTCGGCAGTGCCGTCACCGTTCACATCGATGGCGCGTATCTGATTGGAATTGGGGCCCGAAGCGAAGCCGGAAGGGAGGACGCCAAAGGAGCCCTGGATAGGACCGGCTAGCGCGCCCGTGCCATCGCCCTCGAAGAAGTACACGATTCCTCCGATGGCTGCGGCAACATCCAAATTGCCGTCTCTGTTGAGATCGGCGATATCAATTTGCGCTGCGTTGGTGATGATGTCGTTAAAATTATAGAGCGGAACAGGTCCCTGATCGGCGAACATACCAGGAGTTAACAGGTTGTTCAGCAAAACGTGGATGCCGTCAGCCGCTGAAAGAACTAAATCCAGCGCGGTGTCCTTGTTCATGTCCGCCACGGCAACTGCAGACACGCTGGAAGCGACGACGCCGGAAGTCGGCGGAAATATTTTCTGCGGAGTGCCAAATCCCGCTGCACCTTTATTGGGAACCAACGCCGCACCCACGAAAGTCAGCGGTCCCGTAATTGCTTGTGTGCCGGAGCAAACCTCCCCGCCATTCACCACCACCAAATCCGGCACACTATTGCCGAGCAGCTTACCTGCCGCCAGGCCGACGGGATTCACCACCGGCGATGGAATATAAATTGGCGTCTGGAAAGTTCCGTCACCATTGGAAATGAAAACGTAAATAGCGGAATGCGAATTCGCATTGCAATTTTCCGGATACGCCACCACAACGTCCTGATAGCCGTCGCCATTTACGTCTACGGCAATAATCGGTGGGCGCGGGCTGTTAGAGGAAAAGGAAAGGCCCGGATAATTGGGATCGTTGCCTAGGTAGCAGTTATTTGCCGAGGCCCCGGAAAACCCCTGGCAATTGGGGGCCAGAGTGAAATTGAATGGGCCTTGGGCGTTTGCTCCCTGATTCTCGAGAAGGGTGATGCCCTGTGAAGTTACAAGGGCAATGTCTGGGTCGAAGGCTCGGAAGCTGCCCGCTGCCAACGCATATCCAGGCGACGTTCCATAGCTCCCTGCGCCCAGGAGAGTTCCCAGATCAATAACGGTCGGTGGCGTGGCGTATCCCGGCGGGGTCGCCGTTTTGTACGCGTTTTGAAAAATAGAAACGGTCGCGTCGAAATTCACCTCATCCTGCCCGAGAACGGCTACATCCGGAACGCCAACTCCATTGAAATCGGCTACGGCGAAGGCCCGCTGCGTGCCCGTGGTCAGGGTGGAAGATTGCGCGTAGAGGGGAGCAAGCCCTGGCTGACCCATGGTGGGATCCACCAGATAAACCGCAATCGATCTGGCTTCCGGTACCTGCGCAAACAAAGGGTTTGGCTGCGTGAAAACGCCGGAGTCCACCACTACCCATTTGCCTCCCAATCCCGGCGAGAGTGCGGCAGCTACACCTTGTCCCGCAGGCCCAAAGGGTCCGATATGGGAACTGGTGGTCGAGCCGGGATTCAAACTGATATTCAAGTTTTGATTGATATCCAGATAGGCGAAGTCGGGAATCCCGTTTCCGTCAAAGTCGGCCACGGCTATGGCAAGTCCGGCAGAGCCAGTTTGCAGCGTGGTGATAGGTCCCAAGTAGGCACCAAGGAACGTGAAACTAATGGGAATGGATTGCAGGCCGCCGTTCGAACCGTACCCACCGATGCCCACCAGGGAGGCGGGGCCGCTTCCCGGAGGATTAGTCCAGGCGATATCCGTGAGACCGTTTCCCGAGATGGCCAGCGGCTGCGCGGCGGGAAGAAAATTGTGACCATTCGTATTCTCGAAGATGGTTACATATTGCGTAAAAGGGCCGGCACTCGCCAACAGCGCTATGCTGGGACCGTCTCCTGACCGCAGGCTGTTATTCGCAGCCACAATGGTTCCGTACAACGTGCCACCCACGACCGGTACTGACGCCGTGAAGCTCCCGGAATTGGTAAAGCCGCCGCTCTGGTTGTTCAAGTACACGGTTATGGTACCGGCGGCGGCGCCACTGGCGTTGCTCACGGCGATGTCGTCGAAACCGTCGTTATCGAAATCGGCCACCGCCACAGAGGTTACGCCGCTGGGATTCGCCAGGCACGTTGGCTGTTGAAACATTCCACCGCCCTTGCCGTAGAGCAGCACCACGCCGCCCGAGGGGCAGCCGGACGCCGAATTGACCGCCACGGCGATCCCCAGGGACGAGCTCAGCCCATTGAAATGGCCTACGGCGATATTGTGGTTCGTGACGTACGGCTGACCGGCAATGTTGCCGATAGTGTAGGAAGCTGCACCGTAGGAATCGCTAAAACTGCCGTCCCCCTTCCCGATGAAGACCTGTACGAACCCGCGACTCGGGTTGGCGGGAAAGTATTCCACGACGGCAAAATCCACCAAGCCATCGCCGTTGAAGTCGCCCATGGCCACAGCATTCGGGACACCGCCTATGGCGTCAACGCCGTAGACTCGCGGCGCCTGAATAACCGTGACCGGCGAAGAGAACTGCGCCCAGGCCGTGCTGCCAAACAAGCACGCCAGAGCAGGAAACAAGCACCCGCAGACGAATCGGCGAAGGGCAGACGCGCTTATCTTGGTAAATTCTCCGCTCATCGGTTCAGTCCTTCCGACTCGCCGCTTTCCGGTTCCAGGGTTCTCCGCACGGCTCGCTCCTTGCGATTCTTGCGATGCTTCGTTCGGCTCGGCTCCGCGGCGGGCTGTAACTACTGAAAGCTAATCACGACGGTTACGGCGATCGTTTGGCCACCGGAGTACCCGACACCAGTGCCTGGGAGCTGGGTTCCCGTGACGATTGCCGGGATAATGGGGTTTCCATGGAGATCGAATGTTGTTGCTGTCGCCGCGAGACAGGCCGTGGGAGAGTTCAAGCCACTGAACTCGTTACAGTAATGGTTTGCGGTCGAAACAACAGCAATCGTTCCAGACTCAGTCAGCGGAACCGTAAACAAACCGCTCAGCGAAATGTTGGGACCAGACAGCGTTGGAGGTGGTGGTGGAGTTAAAGTCCCGGAACAGTTTTGAATAGCTTGACAGATACCTATATAAGAAGTATCCATGTTATTTTGCAGGATATTAATAACATCGGAAGGTATACCGGGCGCCGTGAAAGGGGTGTAGACGTTTTGGGGTGCAAGACAGCCAGGGGGAACGCCGCTGGTTGAATTGATTTCAGCACTTGAACCCAGAATTATCTGCCACCCTCCTGCGCTACGTTGGCCGGACGCCAGGCCGCTAAAGAACGACGCTCCTCCGTCGAAAATCGTGGAGCGAGGCTGGGTAGTAACTCCCGCAACTGCGGCGTAACGC
>Ga0209698_10007642_pt1 | contig 11310 bp, 12 predicted proteins | sample LitLauG_LLR_2012_FD_187203 | JGI IMG/M metagenome (GOLD analysis project Ga0209698, IMG submission 187203) | Freshwater sediment microbial communities from Pennsylvania, USA - Little Laurel Run_MetaG_LLR_2012 (SPAdes) (version 2) | ecosystem: Environmental > Aquatic > Freshwater > Creek >... | reverse complement strand
TCCGCTGCCAGTGCGACATCGCCGTTGGCTTCTACCCAAATCCAGCGGCGCGATCCTACCCCACACGACGTGGAGATTGAGATTCTGTACTGCGGGATCTGCCATTCTGATCTCCATGCTGCCCGGAACGAGTGGAGTGACTTCATGCCCACCGTGTACCCGATCGTTCCGGGCCATGAGATCGTCGGCCGTGTCATCAAGGTCGGCTCAGCGGTCTCCAAGTTTAAGCCCGGCGACCTCGCAGCGGTTGGCTGCCTGGTGGACTCGGACGGCACGTGTCCCGAGTGCAGGGCTGGTTTTGAGAACTTCTGCCCGAACCTCACCCTCACTTTTGGTATGCCGGACAAGCACCTCGGAGGCGTCACCTACGGCGGCTATTCCGATAGCATCGTCGTAGACCAGAGGTTCGTCCTGCGCGTTCCAGCAGGTTTGAATCTCGCTGGAGCCGCTCCTCTGCTCTGTGCTGGAATCACAACCTATTCGCCGATGCGCCGCTGGAAAGTCGGCAAGGGCAAGAAAGTAGGCGTGGTCGGGCTCGGCGGGCTTGGCCATATGGCGGTGAAGTTCGCGCGTGCCTTCGGAGCGCACGTTGTCGTCTTCACGACGTCACCGAACAAGAAGGAAGACGCACTCCGCCTGGGCGCCCACGAAGTTGTCGTCTCCCGCAATGCCGACGAGATGCAGAAGCATGCCGGCAGCTTTGACTTTATTCTCGATGCTGTCTCCGCCGATCACGACATCAACGCCTATCTCAACCTGCTCGGCCGCGACGGCAATCTGACGATTGTGGGTGCGCCGCCGAAGCCTCTACCGGTGTCTGCCTTCAGCCTGATTATGCGGAATCGAAGCTTTTCAGGCTCGAACATCGGGGGAATCCCGGAAACTCAGGGGATGCTCGACTTCTGCGGTCAGCACAATATTACCGCAGACGTCGAAGTCATCCCGATCCAGCAGGTCAACGAAGCCTACGAGAGGCTGCTCAAGTCTGATGTGAAGTACCGCTTCTCCATCGACATGGCTTCTCTCAAGTCCGAGTAGGCGGAGCGGAGAGACGAGTGACGAGGAACTGAACATGAAGAAGCTGCTTTCGCTCGGCGTCGTTTCTCTTTTGATTGGCATGACCGCAACGACGCTATCCTTCGCTCAGGATCGCACCAGAAATGACGGCATCCGGGGACAGTTCGTCGGAGCATGGCGGCTGGCTTGGCTGGAAGAGCAAGGCGCAGACGGGAAAATTCACGGAGCGGACTGCACCGGGCTTCTTGTCTACACGCGCGACGGACACATGTCGGTCCAGGTGATGTATCGGAACCCGCCGGCGAACTCGCAGGAAGCAGCCAACCCTGCGCCGGTGCAATACGCGCAGGGCGGCTACGAGGCCTCCTTTGGCACATATGAGATCAACGAAAGTGCTCACACCTTTACCTATCACGTTGAGGGCGCACTGGTGCGGGCGCTTATCGGCAAAGACCTGCCGCGCGCATTCGAGTTTTCGGGCAAACAACTCATCGTGAAGTCGACTCACCCGGAGGAGCACTGGCGAGTTGCCTGGGAGCATTACTAGCCGCATCCGCAGATCATTGCAGGCATAGCTTTTTGTAAAGGATGGAAACAATGCAGAAACGCAAGCTTGGAAAGAGCAATCTTGAAGTCTCAGCTCTGGGGCTCGGCTGCATGGGAATGAGCTTTTCCTACGGGCCACCCAAAGACAAGAAGGAAATGACCGCTGTTCTGCGTGCTGCTGTGGAACGCGGCATCACGTTCTTTGATACCGCCGAAGTCTACGGGCCTTATTTGAACGAAGAACTGCTGGGTGAAGCGCTATCGCCCTTCCGCGGGAAAGTGGTCATCGCGACCAAGTTCGCCTACGAGCTCAAACCCGATGGAAGTCCGGGTTGGATCAAGCTGAATAGTAGTCCGGAACACATCAAGAAGTCCGTCGAAGGCTCGCTCAAGCGGCTGAGGGTTGATGCTATCGATCTTTACTATCAGCACCGCGTGGACCCCGAAACTCCGATCGAAGATACGGCGGGAGCGGTGAAGGACCTCATTCAGCAAGGTAAGGTCAAGCACTTCGGCATGTCGGAAGCAGCCGCAAAGACGATCCGCCGCGCACACGCGGTTCAGCCGGTTACCGCGGTACAAAGCGAATACTCGCTTTGGTTCCGCGATCGTGAGAAGGACGTGCTGCCGACCCTGGAGGAACTTGGAATCGGGTTCGTTCCATTTAGCCCGCTCGGGAAAGGCTTCCTCACAGGAAAGATGGACGAAAACACCCAGCTCGAGAGTACCGACTTCCGCAGCACGCTCCCACGGTTTACACCGGAGAACCGGAAAGCGAATCAGGCGCTAGTGGATCTGCTGGGCAGCATCGCACACCGCAAGAAGGCGACGCCAGCTCAAATCGCACTCGCATGGTTGATGGCGCAGAAGCCATGGATCGTTCCAATCCCTGGGACGACCAAGCTTCATCGTCTTGAAGAAAATATCGGTGCGGCCGCGGTCGAACTTACAACTGAAGATCTCCGCGAGATCGAAAGCGCGGCGTCAAAGATTACGGTGCAAGGGGCTCGGTATCCCGAACACATTGAGGCGATGAGCAATCGCTGAGAGGGCGTAGGTTCGGCTGCTTTGGAATAGCGCTTTGAAAGGGCGCGGCTTGAGCCGTGCCAAAGAGGATTGGACAAATCGGCTTTAGCCTCTGAGGGAAGGCGACCTCAGGGCCTGAAGGCCAGTCTATTTTTCTGGGCTCAACGGCTCGGCTGAAGCCGGGCCCTTTCAAACCTCTGATCTGCTCTATAGGAGTTCAATCGATGGAGATCAAGAGAGTTGGCACGCAACCCTCCGCCAAGGGACCTGCAGACTGGTTCACCGGCACAGTACGCGTGGATCCGCTGCTTGACGCGCCCGATCCTGCGCGTGTTCTTGGAGCCAGCGTTACCTTTGAGCCCGGTGCGCGGACCGCATGGCACACGCACCCGCTGGGCCAGACTTTGATCGTCACAGCTGGTTGCGGCCGCGTGCAACGATGGGGCAGTCCCATCGAGGAGATCCGGCCAGGTGACGTGGTCTGGTTCTCGCCGGGCGAGAAGCACTGGCACGGGGCGGCGCCCGCCACGGCCATGACCCACATCGCGATTGTAGAAAAGCTCGATGGTAAAAGCACCGACTGGATGGAGAAGGTCACCGAAGAGCAGTACCACTCCGTGAAGTAAAGGAGATAGAGATGAGCAACAAGCCAACGCGGGCCAATGCTCTAGAAGACCGCCTTTCTCGATATCGCGAAATTAACATCAGCGTGACCGGCAGAAAGTCGGGACGCACGATTTCAAACCCGGTCTGGTTCGTGTTCGATGACGAGAAACTCTACCTGCTACCGGTACAGGGGTCGGACACGCAGTGGTACAAGAACGTGCTCAAGAATCCGTCGATTCGGATCGACGCTCGGGGCGAAGAGGCTGAAGTTAAGGTTGTTCCTGTCACTGACACCAAACAGGTGTCTTCCGTCGTCGAGAAGTTTCGTGCCAAGTACGGCACCGACGTGAAGAAATACTACTCAAAGTTCGACGTCGCCGTCGTGGCCCAGGTAGGTTGATCGTGCGTCATCTCGACAAGCGAGTTAAGATGGTCGCCACAAGCCAAAACTAACTTTTGAGCTGGCGTACTGGGGCAAGCGGGACGGAAGGGCTTTTCAACAAAAGAGTGATCCGTATTCGGGAAGTGCGATTGGAAAGGGGGTTCTCTATGATCACGCTCAATGTGAATGGAGTCCGGCACGAGGTCAACGCGCCTGACGATACTCCGCTACTCTACGTGTTGCGCAACGATCTTGAATTGATCGGTCCGCAGTTCGGCTGCGGGCTCGCACAATGCGGAGCCTGCGCCGTTCTGGTCGACGGCAAGGAAGCGCGTTCCTGCGTCACTCCAGTCGCGAGCGTAGCGAACCAGGAGATCGTCACTCTTGAAGGTCTGCCCGCGAGGTGGGCAAAGCAAAAGGGCCTCTCAGCGGACGAAGCAAAGAGCACGCTTCACCCGGTCCAGCAAGCCTGGATCGAGGAACAAACTCCGCAGTGCGGCTTTTGCCAGAACGGGATGATGATCAAGGCGACTGAACTGCTCGAAAGCAATCCCAATCCGACGCTGGCGCAAATTAAAGACGCCTTCACCAATTCTGGTCCGTCTCCAAATCTCTGCCGCTGCGGAACCTACGTAGCCATCATCGAAGCCGTACAACATGCCGCCACCATCATGGCGAAGGGGAGGTAAGCGATGGCAACCATGAGCGAAAAACCAGCGAATGTTTTCGGACCGACGCTGTCCCGCCGTCAATTCATCAAAGCGGGTGGCGTGCTCGTTGTGGGATTCAGCTTTGTTGGACCGGAGCTTCTGAAGGGGGAGACCGCGAAACCCGCCACGTTCAAGAACTCGCTCGATCCCACGCTTCCCGGTTCGTGGATTGAGATTCACCCGGACAATACCGTCCTGATTCGCACTGGGAAGAGCGACTTCGGCCAGGGCTCGACCTTTACCGCCTACCGGCAGATTGTCGCCGAAGAATTGAGCGTGCCGTTCGAAGCGATCACTACAGTTGTATCGGGACACACCGATCTCACCCCGGATGGCAGCGGCGCCTTCGATTTCCTCGGACATGGAACACCCAATATCCGGAAGGCCGCAGCCTACACTTACCAGGCTCTGCTCGATCTCGCGGCAGAGAAACTCGGTGTGCCGAAAGACAAGCTCTCCGTTAAAGACGGAATCGTCTCAGGAGGCGCCAAGAGCATTTCCTATGGTGATCTCGTCAAGGATCAACAGTTGAAGCTCACAATCCCCGTGAAGGGAGACCTCACCAGCATCATGGGGCTGACCATCGAGGGCAACCCGCCGATGAAGCCGGTCAGCGAGTACACCGTTATCGGCAAGTCGTTCAAGAATTCCATCATCAGTTCGAAAGTGGCGGCTAAAGAAACGTGGGCGACCGATGTGCGCCTGCCGGGGATGTTGCACGCGCGGGTGGTGCATCCGAAGTCGCTGGGCTCGACCCTTGTTTCTGCCGGTTCAGTGGACAAGGCTAAGTTTCCGAATTCGCGAGTCATCGTGAAAGGTAATTTGGTGGGAGTGGTCGCGCCCACGGAGTGGGAAGCGATTCAGGCGGCGGATCAGGTTGCCGCCAGCACGAAGTGGACAGAGTGGAAGGGCCTTCCCGGCAACGCAAAACTGTACCAGCATCTTCGCGTCGAGGCGGATTGGAAGTCCGCGCCTGTCGAGAAGAGTAAAACATCGAAAGGCGATGTAGACCGCGTGCTTGCGTCGGCTCACAAGAAGCATTCGGCCACCTATCAGTTGTCGTACATGAAACATGCGCCGATTGGCCCGACGATGGCCGTTGCCGACGTCACGTCAGACGGCACGGTGCACATTTACGTGCACAACCAGAATCCACAGGCGTTGCGCGGCGAAATTGCGGCAATGCTCGGCACCACTCCTGACCATGTAATCGTGCATTCGTATCCCGGACCTGGTCACTACGGCAGGTCGAACGGCGGGAACTCGGGCGCGGAAGACGAGGCGGTGCTCTTGTCCAAAGCGGTGGGCAAACCGGTGCGGGTGCAGTGGACGCGCGCCGACGATATGCAGTGGTCCACGCAAGCGGCCGTTTCTTTCTCCGACGTTCAGGTTGCGATCGACGAGAAAGGCAAAATGGCCGCGTATCAGATCGACCATTACATGCCCGCCATGCAGGATGATCGGCCCGTCGGGGCGGTCCTCGCGGGGCTACCTACCATGTCGGCCCCCGATGTTCATTCTGGCGGCGTCACTTCCACGGTCAACGGTCTTGAAGATCCGTGGGTTTACGCTCCTGTTCCCAATGTGACGGAGCGCGGCCATGGCACGTTCCAGGTGGGACAGAAGGCTTCGCCTCTTGCCGTCGGTCTGCGCGATCACAGCATGCGGACGCCAGGGCAGTTTCAGCAGAACTATCCGCGCGAACTCGCGATCAACGAGGCGGCAGCGCTTGCCGGCGCGGACGCTATCCAGTTTCGCATCGATCACGCCAGCGAAGAGCGGGCCATCGGTGTGCTCAAAGCAGTCCGTGATGCCTCCGGTTGGGACACGCGCCCATCGCCGCGTCCTGATCCCGTATCGACCGGATCAACACCTGTGCGAGGTCGGGGAGTCTCGCTGATGTTGCGTAGCGGGACCTACTGGGCTTGCGTTTGTCAGATTGCCGTTACGCCCAGTACCGGTGCGATCGTGGTGGAGAAGTACACCATCGCGGTCGATCCCGGTATTATCGTCAATCCGATGCAATTGAAGCGGAATGTCGAAGGCGGCGCGGTCATGGGGATCGGGCATGCGCTGTTCGAAGAGGTTATGTTTGATGAGAGCGGAATCACCACGGAGGATTGGAATTCCTATCCCATCCCGACCATGGCCGACATACCTGAAATCAAAGTCGTGCTGCTCAACAATCCGAAGGTCGGCGCGTACGGAGGAGGCTCAGAAGCGGCGAATGCACTTGCTGCGCCAGCGATTGCGGCGGCCCTCCATGACGCAACCGGGAAGGTCATGCGGCGGCTTCCGATGAAACCGGCGTATGTGCAGGCAGTTTTGAAGAGCTAAGCATCTCCCTGTCCGCGCTGGGACTGTAATTATGATTACTAAACCGCGTATCCTCGAAGGCGTGAAGACCAATGGCAAAATCACGTCCTTCCCGCGACCTGCGAGCGCTGACGGGCCAAGCCAACCAGATTTGGCGAAGTTAGGTCGGCTGATCTCCGCCTATGCCCCGCACGACGGCAGTTTCGAACTGCGCGTCCCTGGCGTGCACGCCATTCGTCTCTCACGCGTTAACAAGGAATGTGTGCATGCCGTTCGGTTGCCCTCGTTGTGCATTGCCGCACAAGGAGCGAAGACCATGATCGTGGGGCAGGATGTGTTCGAGTATGACGCCACGCGCATGATCGTGTTTTCGGTGGCTTTGCCGGTTGCTGGCCAGGTCACGCAGGCCAGCCATTCCGAGCCGTACCTCGCACTCAAGCTGGACCTCGACCCGCACAAGATTGCGGAACTCGTCTTGAAGGTGTTTCCGCACGGCCTGCCTCCGGCTCAAGAGAGAATCGGGGTCTATGTAACCCCGGTCGAAGACAGCGTTGTCAACGCCGCGACGAGGTTGATGGAATGCCTGGCGCAGCCCGGCGATGCGGAACTCCTTGCTCCGCTGGTGATGGATGAGATTCTGATCCGGCTCCTGCGCAGCCCTATCGGTGTCCGCGTGGCGCAAATGGGCTTTGCCGAGTCCAGTGTGCAGCGAATCGCGAAGGCGATTTCCTGGCTGCGCGAAAACTACTCTCAACCTATGAAGGTCGAAGAGCTGGCCGACCTGGTGCACATGAGTGTTTCGTCTTTCCACGAGCACTTCAAGTCCGTCACTTCGATGAGCCCGCTGCACTATCAGAAAGTGCTGCGTCTGCAGGAGGCGAGGCGCCTGATGTTATCGACGATGATGGATGCAGGTGCGGCGAGTCAGCACGTGGGCTATCTAAGCGCATCGCAGTTCAGCCGGGAATACAGCCGTTTCTTCGGGAGTGCGCCAATCAGGGACATCGCCAGGCTGCGTCAAGAGACTCGAATGTGGGCGTGACCGATTCAACGTGCCAGGCATGACACCACTCGACGGTTGGCAGAACTTCTATGTCATCGTGGGGTCTTCTGCCGGCGCGCTGATCGGATTGCAGTTCGTGGTCATGGCCCTGGTAGCTGACGTGCCCCGCACACCAGATCAAGCGCAGGCTGGCCATGCGTTTGCGACTCCCAACATCGTTCATTTCGGAAGCGTGCTGTTCCTCGCGGCGGTTCTCTGCGCTCCATGGCAGGGCATTGGCGCCGCAGTCTGTTGGGGCCTGCTGGGCCTCGGCGGAGTGGTGTACTCCGTCATCGTGGCTCGGCGTCTGAAAGTGCAAACAACATACCAGCCCGTGTTCGAAGACTGGTTGTTTCATTCTCTGCTGCCTTTCGCCGCCTATGCAACGCTGGCGGCATCGGCCTGCGTGGCTCGTCCCCAGGCACACAGGGCGATGTTCGGGGTCGCGGCGGCTGCGCTGCTTTTGCTCTTCATTGGCATTCATAATGCCTGGGATGCCGTGACCTACCACGTCTTTGTCGTGAGGCATAAACGACAGGACGCTGAGCCCGACCGCTGAGCAGCGGATTCGTATTTGATTCGCGCGCAGTCCGCAAACAAGAACCCGGGTCTGGGGGTGAGCACCGAGACCCGGGCTGGCTGTCCCGCGCGTACGGAGAGGAAATCCGGCGGTCCGGCGATGTGCCAGATCATGCCGGCGAGGCGGATCACCCACTCTCCCGTGGTCGCGCCGCACGGCGCGACCTGCATCAAGGGGACAGCAATCTCATCAAAGTCTCCGGAGCGTCGCCCTCAGAGGCTAAAGCCCGGGTCCTTGATGGCTCCTGGTGGCACGCCTGAAGGCGTGCCCTTTCAAAACAATTGCTGAACTCGTGTCCTCCCACGTCCGCGAGAGCGTTCTACTTCTTCTGCGCGTCGCGAATATAAGAGACGATCATCTTGATCTGGTCAGGCGTGACGCCCTTATTGGCGAACGCATGCGATGCCTTCTTGTCTTTTCCGCCGTTGGCGATTTCATCAGTCAGGTCGGCATCGGACAACTTCTTGGCATCGTCGGAAACCAGGCTGGGAATCTTCGCGGCCGGCTTTCCACCGAGATCGGCACCGTGGCAGGCGGCGCACTTGGTTTTGTACACGGTCGCGGCATCCTGCGCCCAAGAGAGATTTGGAAGAATCAGGAACAGCGCGAGTGCGATCATCACGATGAGAATGGCGAGCTTCGTTGTTTTCATGATTGCTTTTCCTTTTGCAAACGTCTTGCCAGCTTTGTCCATGACGAAGTGAGCGCGCGGACTTGCCTCAAGACTCGATAAACACTCCCGAACGTCTAGCAGTTTCTATGGAGGCGGACCTGATGGTCAGTGATTGCGATCACGTGCGGTCGTGATCGCGGACAGCCTCTAACTCGCTGAGGCCGTGGGGGATCGCGCCAAAATACTCCCGCTGCCGCGTGATATGCCGCACTGATACGAAATTCAACAATCATTCTGTCTCACTGAGCAGCGGAAATCCTTGAAAACAAACAATCGCAACAGTTCCTCCGGTGGAAACAAGTTTGGCACGGCGCTTGCGAATTCCAACGGTGCAACCTGCACCGAGGTGTTCGTCGTGGAACCAACGCTTATGGTCATCGGGCTGAACCACCGCACCGCACCCTTGGCCATGAGAGAAAGATTCTGGATCGGCGAAAAACGCCGGTACGAGGTCCTGGGCAAGCTGAAGGATGCCGAAGGCGTGGAAGAAGTGCTGGTTCTCTCCACGCGGTGCCGCACGGAATTCCTGGTTTGGGCGAGCGAGCCGACTCTAGCTGCCAATTCTGTTCTTCAATACCTGAGCAACGAACACGGCCTGAAGCTAAGCGAGTGGGAGCACTTCTACCGGCTGCTGGACGACGCCGTCCTGACTCATGTTTTCCGCCTTGCCTGCGGTCTCGATTGCCAGATGTTGTGTGGTCCCGACGTGGTTACGAACCTGAGGGGGGCATGGGAACAGGCACGCACGGTGGGCGCGACCGGACGATCTTTGAACACTCTGGTGGAGCAGGCGCTTCGGGTCGCAGAGAAAGTTCGTGCGGAGAAACAGAACGGCAAGACTTCTGCTTGCCTTGCCACCATGGCCCGGGATATTGCCAGGCGAGTTTTCGGATCACTCGAAGGACGCAGAGTCCTTCTGCTCGGAACGGGAACAGCGGTGGAGAATTCCGCACGGGTGATGCTCGAAAGCGGCGCCGGGCCGCTGGTGGTGATTGATCAAAATCCCCTGACCGCGAAGGAGACCGCCCGAAAACTGGGCGCCACGGTCGCAAGCCAGACGGACCGCTGGGGTTGCCTGCTGAAGGCCGACATCGTGATCAGTGCCAGTGGGTGTCCGCATTACGTGCTGACCCGCGAGGAAACGGAGCGAATTGCGGCGGAGCGTAATCGCGTGGCGCTGCTCATTCTCGACCTCAACCTGCCACGGGACATCGATCCGGAAGTGCGGCGAGTGGATGGCATTCTGCTGTATGACCTCGATGGTCTGGAACGCACCGCGCATCCGCCCGCCGCAGAACGCACGGCACTGGCGGAGATCGAGAAGATCGTGGCCGCTGAGGTGCAAGCCTTCCGCAGCGGGATGCAGACGCAAATAGCCGTTCCCACAGCCGTCGCATTGCGCTTGCGGCTGGAAGAGATTTGCCGGCAAGAACTGGAGTCCTTCATCGCAGAGCGCGGGCCTTTTACCAGGGAGCAGGATCAACTGCTTCACGCAATCACAGCCCAAGTCATACAGAAGATTGCCGGCTCCCTGGCTCGCGAACTCAAGGATTTTCCGGAGAAGGAAGAACAGGAGCAGATGACAAGAGCGGTCACGCGACTGTTTCACCTGGAACCGCCGCAACAGGCGCTTGCCGGCACCAGATCGAAGAAGGAAGAAGATGAGCGAAGAAAAAGAACAGCCGTTGCAATCAACTACTGAACCCCGGACCCCGGCCGTATGGACGAGCGCGCAGGCCTACGTGCTGGCTTCATTCTGCCTGGTGCTGGGAGTCGCCCTGGGATATCTGTTTCGCGGATCGGCAACCTCTGTGCCGCTGGCCGCCGCTGCACCGCACAGCACTGGCGTTCAGCTCGAGAACAGTCAAATGCAAGCCGCGTTGCAAACGTCCGTCGCGCCGCTTCTGGAGGCATTGAACCGGAATTCCGCCGACTACGATGCTCTGGTGAGGGCCGGCGATCTGTATTACGACGCGCAACAATTCCCGAGTGCCATCCAGTACTACAAGCGCGCGCTGGCGATTCACCCAGAAAATCCCGACGTGCGCACCGACCTGGGTACGGCGTACTGGTATACGGGGAACGCGGACAAGGCGCTCGCCGAGATGGAGACATCGTTGAAGTACAAACCGGGGCACCCACAAACGCTGTTCAACATGGGCTGGGTCAAGTGGCAGGGGAAGGCTGATGAGAAGGGTGCAGTCGAGGCCTGGCAGAAACTGCTGAAGACAAATCCCGACTATCCGCAGAAACAACAGGTCGAGCAGTACATCGCGAAAGCGAAGGAACACGCTGCGCGGGGATAGAGAAAATTCTTCCAGCTAGCCTGCCACGAACGAATCACAACTATCACACGTTTTGGCTACATAAGCCCAGCGATTGGCTAGCTGGAAGCGTTTTCTGAGGGCACTG
>Ga0209698_10007641_pt1 | contig 11310 bp, 9 predicted proteins | sample LitLauG_LLR_2012_FD_187203 | JGI IMG/M metagenome (GOLD analysis project Ga0209698, IMG submission 187203) | Freshwater sediment microbial communities from Pennsylvania, USA - Little Laurel Run_MetaG_LLR_2012 (SPAdes) (version 2) | ecosystem: Environmental > Aquatic > Freshwater > Creek >... | reverse complement strand
TCTCCATATACGGTGCGCAGCAGGCCGAAGCTGGCGCTTCCGGCGCAGAGCAGAAAATAGAGGCGCTCCTTCGCGCACCGCGAGAGGGTCACCAGCCAAAGCAGGATTGACGCCACCAGGAGATAGATACACAGCAGGACAACATCTGCCGTAGCCGTCAGGCCCGGACCTAGAATGCCAGGCTTTGGGGAGCGGAATCCGTGAAACGCGATTCCGAGGAAGACGACAGAATGAATCAAGGCGATGATGGCCCGTTTGCGATTGTTAAGAATGCCAAACCCGTTCATAGGATGATCTAGTTTCGCCGGATCGAAACCATTTTCGGTGTGCGTTGCTGTACGACCGCATGTGATTACAGTCACAAACGACTCTCCAAACGCTATGGCACACCGGGATTACCTTTGATACCATCGCGGGCCATGAACACCCGCATCTTCTTCCTGCTCACAGGGCTATCAGTGCTGGCTGAGGTAGCAAGCGCACCGGCGCAGAGTGCTCCCGGACATCCTATAGTTCTCCACGCGGCCCGAATGCTCGACGTCAAGGCAGGGAAAATGGTCTCCCCTGCAGAGGTCCTGGTGCAGGGCGAGCGCATTGTCGAGGTCGGAACCAGCGTCAAGCATCCCGCGGGAGTGGAGGTCATCGACTTAGGCGATCGCACTCTTCTTCCCGGACTGATCGATGCTCACATCCACTTATTCCTCCATCCCGGCGCAGAGGACCTGCAAACCGTGCAGGAGTCCGTGCCCGAGCGGACCATCAGGGCCACACTCGCCGCCCGCGATGATCTGATGGCAGGCTTCACCGCCGAGCGCGACATGGGGACGGAGGGCGCCGGCTCGGCCGACACCGCCGTGCGCAACGCGATCAATCAAGGCCAGATTCCGGGCCCGCGGCTGCGGATCAGCGGCAACGCTATCAACATTCTTGGCGGTCACGAAGACGCTATTGGCTACAACCCCGAGCAGCACGTCCTGCCCAATGCCAATTACGCAAACAACGCCGACGAGCTCATTGCCGTGATGCGTCAGCAATTTAAGGAAGGCGCGGATTTCATCAAAATCTACGAGACGGGAGCAGATTCCGTCCGCGACGGGAAGTTCACCACACCGTACCAATACAACGAGCAGCAATTGGAAGCGTCGGTGAAAGAGGCGGAGCGCCTGGGCAAGCCTGTGGCCGTGCACGCGACCGGAGAGCCGGGAACGTTGTTCGCCGCTCAGGCTGGTGTTGTCTCTATCGACCACGCAAATCAGCTTGGCGATGAGACGATGCGAATCATGAAGCAAAAACACATCTTCGCTGTGCCGACCTTCACCATCGCCGAATACTTCGCGGATCATGCGGCAACTCCGCAGCAGGCGGCCCGTGAACACGAAATGCTCGACCTGCACGTACAGGAGTTCAAGAAACAACTCGCCGCCGGAGTGCCCATGGCGGTTGGATCTGACGTTGGGCCGTTTCCGCACGGAACACAGGCGCGCGAGTTCGTTCTCATGGCTCAATACGGAATGTCCGCGATGGCGGTACTACAAGCTGATCTAATCAACGGCGCGAAGCTGTTGGGGTGGGAAGATCAAATCGGATCGCTCGAGCCGGGTTATTTCGCCGACGTGATTGCGGTGAGTGGCGATCCCACACAGGATTTAGGCGTCCTGCAGAAGATCTCTTTTGTGATGAAGGGCGGTGTGGTCTACAAGAAATGAGGCCTGTCGCTCGGGGAGGGCAAATCGCAGGCGCAACTGCAAAAGAGTGCATAGCCTTCTCATCTTGACCAATGCAGCGGCGCCTAAGTTATTCACTACAGACCGCTTACCGCCTCTATAATGTTCGCGGCATGGCCCGCGGATTGCGCCTCCCCAGTTGCTGCAACATGGTTCGCGGCAACCTATGAAGCACTCCTTGCGGATCGCTTTCGTAATTACATTCGCCGTCGTCGTGTACTCCGCCTTCTCCCCTTCTCTCTTCGCGCAAGGGCCATTGCCAAATGCGCCGATGCCTTCCGCGGAGGCATCCGCCGCCGTCATCAGCATGCCCCGTGCTGAGAGCGCTCAGCACAAATTTTTCGACAGAGAGAATTGTGCTTTGTTCGCTGGCTCGATTGCCTTGAGTGGCGCGGACTTTGCCGTGACGCGCTCGAATCTGCAGCACGGCGGACAAGAGTTCAATCCGCTGGTGCGGATCTTCGGTCGTTCAACCGCCGGCCTCGCTGCGAACTTCACCGGACAGAGCGTAGGCACTGTCGCCTTGAGCTATCTGTTCCACCGCACGGGCCATCACAAGATGGAGCGCGCGGTTTCCATGGTTAATATCGGAGGCTCGGCGGCCGCGGTAGGATTCGGGCTGGCGCATCGCTAGACATTCCCTGTCGCCCACCCGTTTTGCCCACAAAGGCCACACCGCTGAAACCGGCAGTATAATCTCCACGCCAATCCACTCATGCGCCGAACTTGGCTTGTAGTCCATTTCGGGCTCCTCTTCTTGCTCGCGCCAGCAAACGCTACGGCACAGGTCGATGATGTACTGTGCCGCAACGGCGCCGGTAGTTTCGATGGGGAATTCCTGGGCAATGAGAAGGTACATGTGGGGGCGGCCAAGACCGGCGGCCTTGCTACTCGTACTTGCGAAGCGACGCTGCGCCAATCGGACCAGACTGTCGTCGTCGCAACCGGAGCTTCAGAAATTGACCTGGACGCCTTCGGCGCGGACGTCGGCACTGGCGGCCCTGTCGCATCATTCCAGGTTAAGAAGTCGGATGCGGAGTGTTGCCGCTCCTACCAGATCTATTCATTGCAGAAGCTCCCTCACTTATTGCGCACACTCACCGGTGGAAGCTCGTATCGCGCCGCGGATGTGGACCTCGATGGCCGCGTGGAAATCTGGACCGACGACGCCGCCGCGGTGAACCAGTTTGAAAACCTGTCGCTGGCGGAACTCGACTTTGCGCCGCCGGTCATTCTCCGGTTCGAACACAATCAACTCCTGGACGTAAGCTCGGAATTCCAATCCTACTTCGATGATCGGATCGCGCAGCAACGGGCAAAACTGGACGCACGAGCTCTCAAAGACTTCAAAGACAGCGATGGCAAGCTTCTGCCAGATCTCTCGGCCACCCCCGACCGCATGCATCGTCTGCGAAGAACAAAAATAGCTGTCTTGGAGATTCTCTGGAGTTATCTGTACAGCGGTCGCGAACAGCGGGCCTGGAGCGCTCTTGCGGATTTATGGCCAGAGAAAGACGCTAAACGAATTCAGGGTGAGCTCGTCAGTGCCAGGAACAGCGGAATCCGGGCGCAGATCGACGGTGATGAGACCAACACTACAAAGCGGAAGAGGCACACGGAGATCTACGACGTCACTAGCGCGGCACCCGGCTCGGCAGTAGCCCCGCCTGAAGGCATCATGCTGCGCCAGTCGCCTGAGACTTACGCGGAGAGCCTAAAATCCGGCGAAACGTATCTCAACCTGGTCATCGACGCAGCGGGAAAAGTACGCTCAGCAGAGCTTTCCGGCGCGGAGAAATCGAGTAACCGGGCCTTGATCGACGTTGCCATGGAGTGGACCTTCATCCCGGCATTGAAAGGCGGCCGAGCTGTCGCTAGCAAAACGCGCCTGGCGATCTCGCCAAAGCGATAAGCTCACTTCTGGCTTCGCAGGAGTTTGGAGCGGGTGTCTGCCTGCTTTGCCTGCTGCAATTTCCCAAGCCCTGCATAGGCCTTGGCAAGAAGATCGAAAATTTCCGGCTTAGTTGGGTTTGATTTGGCGAGATCCTCAAGCTGATTTGCGGCTTCGCCAAACTTTCCGTCTGCGATCTGAGCTTCGGCTAGCGCAAGTTGTGCTTCCACATCTTCTGGCTTGATGAGGAGGGCGGCTTCAAACTGATCTTCTGCGGCTTTCGCATCGTTCAATCTCAGATAGACCCGACCCAACAAGACGCGAGCCTCGAATTGTCCGGGCAGGAGTTTAAGACTCGTCTCGAGGGCGTCGCGAGCGCCCGGCAGATCGCCCGATTTTTCCAGCGCCTGGCCCGCCTCGTATGAGGCAGTCGCGTCATCCGGACGAACCTGCATCGCGGACTTGAGATGCTCCCCGGCCTTGGAGTACTCACCCGCCTGCAATTCCACCTCGCCGAGTTGGCGCAAAGCGGTTGGCGATTTGGGATCAAGAGCCAGAACCTGTTCAAAAGCTTGGCGCGCATCGGCGATACGGTTATCGTCTGAGGCAAGCATCGCCCGATGCAGCAGATTCTGCTCTTCAATCTTGTCTTTTGGATCCGGCAAACTTGACGCTGAAACGTTCCGATCCGCTGCCTGGCCGACATACCCCAGGGCTTTCAGTTGAGCATTTGCCGCGCCAGGAGCCGGTTGCGCCGTCTCGGAAGGCGCCTCGCGTTTTGCCAGTTCGGCCAGCATGCTGCGAGCTTTCTCCACCCGCGCATCCTTCGCTTCGTACTGGCTGTGCAGTTCTCCCGGATCGGAGTCGAGACTGTAGAGTTCTGGGCGCGGCGCTTCGATGAACTTATATCTCTCCGTGCGCACCGAGCGGAGCGGAGCCCATCCGAACCGCAGCGGATAATCCGTTTCGCCGAACGCCGGCCGATCTGTTTGCGTCGAACCCGCCCAGTAAGCTTTCAGAGACTCGCCATCACTCTTTTCCAGAGCAGCGAGGCCGATCAGGTCCAGCAACGTGGGAACAATGTCCACCGTGCGAACCTGCGCTTGGACAATGGAGCCCGCATGCGCCCCGGCGGGGAGCTTCACGATCAATGGCACGTGTGTCGTGGAGTCATACAGAAAAATGCCATGCGTCTCTTCGTGGTGCTCCCCCAAGCCTTCTCCGTGATCCCCCACGACGACTACAACTGAATTCCGATATCGCGCGGTCTGCTTTAAATAGCCAATGAAATGGCCCAGCGCCGAGTCGGCATAAGCGATTTCCCCATCGTAGAGATGCTCTTTGTAAGTTTGGGAATAAGGCGGCGGCGGCTCGTACGGATCGTGTGGATCGTAGAGATGCACCCATACGAAATGCGGACCCGCCGGATGCTTGGCGAGCCAGGCTTCCGCGTGCTGCACCACATCCATGCCGCGACGCTCGACGCGTCCCCAGCGCGACTTGGTCTGGGGATGTTCGGGAAAATTATCGTAGTAGTCGAAACCGCGGTCGAATCCAGGGGCAAGCGTCTTGCTGTCGAGAATCACCGCGCCGATGAACGCCGCCGTCTTGTATCCACTTTTCTTTAGAACTTCGGCGATAGTCGGATGCTGTGCGCTCAGAGGTATGCCGAAGTCCGTCACACCGTGCGAGCCCGGCAGCAATCCCGTGAGAATGCTCGCATGCGAAGTATTTGTGATGGGGCTGGGAGTAAAAGCTTCCGCAAAGCGGACCCCGTCACCCGCCAGAGAGTCCATTGCCGGGGTCTTTACTTCTCCGTATCCGTAGCAATGCACGTGATCGGCGCGAAGGGTGTCGATCGTGATGAGGTAAACGTCCGGCGAAGTTTGGCGCTGTGCGGAAGCCAAGCCACATGACATCCACCAGAGACCTGCGACTAGGCTCAGCAGCGCCCGTAAGACCTTCATTGGCCCCTCAGACTAGCACAGTTGCAGCGTTCGTCGCGGCGAGTGAGAGTCCCCAGCCCTGTCGTATAATTTGATCTTCCCATGGTTCACTCCCGGCTTTTGGCGCTGGTTTTGACAGCCGGCCTCGTATCCACTCCCGCCCTATGGGCGGCCGCAAAAGCTCAGCCTAACGTAGTTTTTATCACCATCGACACGCTGCGAGCCGACCACCTCGGCTGCTACGGATACAAGCAGATCCATACCCCCAACATCGACGCGCTGGCAGCCGAGAGTTTTCGGTTTGAGCGCGCCTACACTCCTGTGCCGGTGACTCTTCCCGCGCATACTGCAATCTTTACGGGAACCTATCCCACGCTGAGCGGAATGCACGACTTCAGCGGGAACAAGCTCAGCCCGAAGCAGGCGACGTTGGCGTCAGTTCTCAAGCAACAGGGCTACACCACCGGCGCCGTGCTCGGATCCGCGGTATTGGATTCACGATTCGGACTGAATCAGGGATTCGATTTCTACTACGACCATTTTGATTTCAATCGCCTTCAGGAATCGAATCTGGAAGAAATGGAACGCCCCGGCAACATCGTCGCCGACGTTGCCCTGGACTGGCTCGCAAAGAACTCGCAAAGCAAGTTTTTCCTATGGATGCATTTGTACGATCCCCACTATCCTTATCGCCCTCCGGCGCCCTACAGCGAGCAATACAAAGATCGCCTTTACGATGGAGAAATTGCGTTCGCCGATGCGCAGGTTGGCCGCCTGATTGCTTTCTTGAAGGCCAAAGGCTTGTATCGCAACACCCTCATCGTGCTCACCGGAGATCACGGCGAGAGCCTCGGCGAGCACGGAGAAAAAACGCACGGATTCTTCATTTACAACGCCACGCTGCATGTTCCGGTGTTGATTCATTTACCCGCTTCGACCTCCGGCAAAGCCGTCACGGAATTAGTGAGCCTGACTGACCTGATGCCGACTGTCCTGGCAGAACTGAAGCTCGATGTTCCCACCCAGGTTCAGGGGCACAGTCTTCTTCCGCTGCTTACGGAGAAGAGCGACACGCGAAGCCTCTACGCGGAAACTTTCTTGCCTCGCTTGCATTTCAACTGGAGCGAGCTTCGATCGGTGGAGACGGAGAAGTATCAATTCATCGAGGCGCCAAAGCCGGAACTCTACGATCTGGCGGCCGATCCGGGCGAAACTCACAATCTGTATGTGGAGAAAAAAGCCGTTGCGGGAGAGCTGCAAGCGCGGTTGAACACACTCGTGCGGCAATACAGCGCCGATCAGGAACTGGCCGAGAAGACCGGGCTTGACCCAGCCTTGATGGAGCGCCTGAAATCGCTTGGTTACGCGGGTTTCTCCGGCGGAGGCAACTCAACCGCGAATACAAGTTCCCTTCCTGATCCCAAAGACCGTATCCAGGTCTACGAACTCATCTCAGACGCGATTGCCGAGAGCCAGCACGGCGACTATCAGCCTTCGACCGAAAAGTTGCTCGCGGCCCTCAAGACGGAACCAAGTTCGGTCCCGGTGCACTATCTTTTGGGTCTGAACTATTACCGCCTTCGCGAATTCCCCAAGGCCGTGGAGGAGTTCCAGCAGGTCTTGCAACTCAGCCCGGACTATGAGCTTGCGGCCTTTCAATTAGGTCTCGCCTATGCGCGCACCGGGGATTTCGATCAGGCGATCGTCGCGTTGAAGAAGGCTCTGGAACTCGACGCGACGAACTTCTCTGCCGCCTACAATTTGGGCGCTGCTTACCTTAAGAAGCAAATGGTTCCCGAAGCAGCCGCCGCTTTTCGGCAATCCATCGCGGTCAATCCAGACTACGCACCAGCGCACCGAGCGCTCGGGCAGATTCTGCTGTATCAGGGACAAGCGGACGAATCGCTCTCCGAATTGCGTAAAGCGACCGAACTGGATCCGCATGACGCCGAAGCACATGCTGCGCTGGCAAAGGCCCTGGCGGCCAAGGGCCTGAATGCTGAGGCCGAGGAAGAAATGCGAAAAGCGCAGGCTGCGCGGCCGCAGTAGATGAAAGCATTGACGATGCATGAGTCAATTCCCATTCGAGTACTGCGAACAGCGTGCCTGTTCTTCGCCTCATGCGGGATCGTCACAGCCACGACCCCACCTGCGGTAAAGCACCCGCCCAATATCATCCTGATCACGATTGATACCGTTCGCGCCGATCATGTGGGATGCTACGGCTACAAAGACATCCAGACTCCCACGCTCGACGCGTTAGCGCATGATGGAATTGTCTTTGAACGAGCGATTTCGCAAGTTCCGTTAACCTGGCCCTCTCATGCCGTAATCCTGACCGGCACGTATCCATTCCAGAATGGAGTGCAGGATTTCACGGGTACTCCTCTCGACAAGAAATTCCGCTCCGTCGCGCAGGCATTCCAGCAGCACGGATATGCGACGGGCGCGGTCGTCAGCGCATTTGTCCTTGATCGAAGCTGGGGACTGGCGCGCGGGTTTGACTTTTACGATGACGCTTTCTCTCCGGAGGAGTTTGCGAGTCGTGATATCGGACTGGTAGAACGGCGCGCTGGCGAGAGTGTTGACCGAGCGCTGGTGTGGCTGAAAAAACATTCGCAGCGTCCATTTTTCTTCTGGCTGCATTTGTACGATCCGCACAACCCTTACGATCCGCCGGAGCCCTTTCGTTCTCAGTATCAGGGACATCCCTACGATGGAGAGATCGCCTATGCCGATCACGAACTCGGCCGCGTGATCGCATGGCTGAAGACTGCGCAACTCTACAATTCAAGCTTGATCGTCTTCCTCAGCGACCACGGAGAGTCGTTACGCGAGCATGGCGAGCAGGAACACGGGTTTTTCGTCTACAACTCGACCGTCCATGTTCCACTCATCGTGAAACCGCCTGTTGGGAGCGGGTTCCGGGCCGGTCGCAATCCTGGTGTGGTGGAGACAACGGCGGTCGCACCCACCCTGCTCGAAGCCGCCGGCATTCACGACAACCTGAACGGGCAGGTACAAACGCCACCCCTGCTGAAGACACAACCCGCGAGGGAAGAGATGGCCTACAGCGAGACCTTTTACCCTTTCAGCTCGTTCGGATGGAGTCCGCTGCACGCGCTCGAGACCAACCGGTATCACTACATCGACGCGCCCCAGCCTGAGCTGTACGACTTAACCTCAGACCCACAGGAACAAAACAATCTCGCTCCGCAACAGACGGCGACGGTCGCGGTTCTAAAAGACAAACTCCAAAACCTTCTTCAAAATCATCCCTACACTCCAGGCACTGAGCCCGCTTCCACCTTGAATCCCGACGCGATCGAGAAACTGCGTTCGCTCGGCTATGTCGCCTACCGCTCGCCCGTGTCCGCAAGCGCACTGGCGTCAGGCTTGCCTGATCCCAAGACCAAGATCGGTGAGTTCAACACGATTCTCGAGGCCGAGGACGCGTTTCAGCGCCGTGACGAAGACCATGCCAGCGCTCTGCTTCGAAAAGTGCAGGAGCAGGATCCAAGTATGTACGTCATTCCCTTCTTGCTGGGCGAGTCGGCAGTCCGGCTGGAAAAGTGGCAGGAAGCCGCCGATCAACTGCAGCGCTGCCTCAAACTGAATCCAAATTTCGACAGCGCAATGACGGGCCTCGCGCGGGCTCTGGCAAAGCTCGGGCAGGTGGAAGATGCGAAAGGCTGGCTGCAGAGAGCTGTAACCATCAATCCAGAAAACTATCGGGCATGGTACGAGTCCGGCCTACTGGACGCAAAGACCAATCCAGACGCGGCATTTGCGGCGTATCAGAAGGCAGTCATCGCGCAGCCAAACTTCTTCCCGGCGCAGCGCGAGTTCGGCATGGCCTTGTTTAACCGGAAGGATTATGCAGGTGCCGCGGTCCATCTGGAGAAAACGATTTTCCTCGGATACGAAGATGCACAGCTTCACAACTTTCTGGGCATCTGCTACAGCCAGACGCACCAACTGACGAAGGCCCTCAAACAACACCAGCGGACCATCGAACTCGATCCTAACCTCGCCGAGGGCCACCTCAACCTTGCGTATGACTATCAGCTATTGCATGAGTTGGAGAAGGCGAAGGCGGAGTACCGAGAAGCTTGCCGATTGGCAGAAAATCTCTGCAAGTTCGTACCCGTGAGGTAGTTCGGATAAGAAGTAGCCGCCTGTTTCGTTCAAGCGAGATGCTCATCTAATGAGCGTAGATCGCTTGAGAATTATCCAGCGAGCATCTGGCATCGGGTTGGACCCTCGATTCTTGCATTCGACTTCCTCGAAATGCCTTCCACCAGTGCATCAAGGGTTTCAACTGGGATTCGTACGGCTTACGACTGCTGTTATCGAAGAATTCCATGTTCTGGAATTTGGAACCTCGGCTTACGCTGATCGTGAAAGTATGCGCATCCTCCACGACGACGGGGGGAGCAGTCGGAGGGACAGTCAAATCGCGAAACTGCGAACCGTCAAGAACCCCGGTCAACTCGTCCCAATCGGCTTTCACCAATTCGCCTTCGAAAACTCGACGATCTCTGTCCTTCCCCAGCTTTAGGCTCGCCCGCTCGTAGTGAAAGGTGTGATCGTCAAAGACAAGGGCGCAGTACTGTTCCGATGCCATTGCGCCGGCTTGTACCTCTGACAGGAGTAGCCGCAGTGGAGGTTTCTTCGCGGTTTCATCGTTTCCCGCCGCGAATGCCAAAGTCACGCCGAGGGTGCTGCAGAGAATGATTATTGATCGCTTCATGCTCTCAACCGCCAATATTCATGGGTGCACAATACTTGGGTGCCGATTCCTTAAGGTCTGACTTGCTCTTCTTTTCGACGCCCTCAAACCATTTAATCAAAGGATTAAGCTGTTTCTTGAATGGTTCGCTGTTATCCAGGTAAGCATCCATCCCGGTCGAAGGCCCGCTCGTGGCGGAAATGAGCGCACCGGTCTTGACGCGCTCTCTGACCGTCGTAAATCGCTGAGTTGTGCCGCTGTGGTCGATCTGGGCATCCAGACTGTCGAGTTCGCGAATCGCCTGTGAGTCAGCAGGAAGATCGGGCATCTTGGGACTCTTAATCTTCTTAAAGTCCTCGTCGTCAACAATTGCCTTCAGATGCTGCAAATCGTCTGAATTCAAAGTACCTTCAGCCCGCTTGACCTTGGGCTTGCCAACGGTCTCTTCTTCTCTCTTTTCAAGAATGTATTTCCCGTCGGCATAGACCACTAAACAGGATAGGGAGTTCGGGTAACTCCATACGTCGCCCGGATTGCCGTAAGTTATGCCCCACATGCCCATCCCATGCTGAGCATTGGCGTCGATGTTGAGATAAGCCCGCGACCGCTGCAACCTCAGCAGAGTTGCCTCGGCAGCCTGCCCAGCTGCGGCTCCGGCAATAGATAAGTTGGCCAGGACGAGCGCTAAACCGGTAGATAAACCTCTCGATGATATCTTCATCTTCGCCTTCTTCGATGCGGGACAGTATATTACACCTCATCAGGGAACCGTTCCATCTCTATTTCGCGGGGGGAGCGGTGGTGTTCTCGATCTGCAATCGGTGCAAAAGCTCCGCAGCCTTTGGTGCAGCAGACTGAGTCGGGAATAACTGCAGGAATGTTTGAAGCTGAGCAATCGCTTCTCTGTGTCTGGCTTGTTGAAGGTAGAGATTCACGAGTTGAAGATGTACCTGCCAGAGACTGACGTCGAGGCGTAGGGCTTCACGCAGCGCTTTTTCTGCTTCCTCGTACTTTCCC
>Ga0209698_10007640_pt1 | contig 11311 bp, 8 predicted proteins | sample LitLauG_LLR_2012_FD_187203 | JGI IMG/M metagenome (GOLD analysis project Ga0209698, IMG submission 187203) | Freshwater sediment microbial communities from Pennsylvania, USA - Little Laurel Run_MetaG_LLR_2012 (SPAdes) (version 2) | ecosystem: Environmental > Aquatic > Freshwater > Creek >... | reverse complement strand
CAAACTCCATGGCTCCGCCAGGAGATACTCCAGTTCACTGATACACTGTGCGGAAATGGACTTTAGCGGCCGCCAGAACAGATTGCGGGAGCATCTTTCTACCACGCGGTTTGATGGGCTCCTCGTCAGCCATCTTCCTAACATTCGATATCTTTGTGGGTTTACGGGCAGCGCGGGGCTCCTGCTGGTCGAGCAGACGGGCAGCGTTTTTCTTACCGATGTGCGCTACGACACACAGGCGCACGAAGAGGTCGAGGGAGCCAAGGTCGTGATCGCGCGCAAGTCTCCTCTGGCTGCTTTGGGGGACTTGCTGACAAAACGGCGGAAACGTGCCCGCGGATGGACGATCGGGATTGAGGCGGAGCATATCACGGTCTCTGAGAAGAAACGGCTGAGCGAACGCACTCCGTCTGGGACCCGGTTGAAGGACGCTCCTTCGGTGGTCGAACGCTTTCGCATGGTTAAAGATGATGACGAACTGGCATGTACCCGGTCTGCCGTCGCGCTGGGAGCCACGATCTTCGAGCGGGCGCTGGAGGTGATCCGCCCGGGAGTCACGGAGATCGAAGTTGCGGCCGAGATGGAGCTGGCGGCACGGCGCGGCGGTGCTGACGCGATGTCGTTTGAAACGATCATTGCCTCCGGGGCGAGGTCGGCACTGCCGCACGGGCGAGCCTCCAGCCAGCCGATACGGTCCAGCGCGTTCGTGGTCTGCGACTTCGGTGTTATACTCTCAGGTTATTGTTCGGACCAGACCCGCACTGTATGGGCGGGCAAGCTGACAGATGACGCCCGCCATGCCTATGAGGCGGTGCGGGAAGCGCAACAGGCGGCCATCGAAGCAGTGCGGCCTGGGATTGCGGTTGGCGAAGTGGATGCAGCAGCCCGCAAGGTCCTGAAGCAGGCTGGGTTAGGACGCTTTTTCACGCATTCTACTGGTCACGGCGTAGGGCTGGAGATCCACGAGAGTCCACGCGTCGCCCACGGGCAGCAGGAGACGCTGCAGCCAGGGATGGTCATCACGATCGAGCCGGGAGTATACTTCCCCGGCAAGTGGGGCGTGAGGATCGAGGATATGGTAGCGGTGACCGCCGGAGGCTGTGAGGTTTTAACTCCGACGGGTAAGGAAATAATAGCGGTCTAGTCTTCTTAGTCAGTTCATTGGACATCAGCCGGGCAGGATCTGCGCCCGGCTTGTTTGCGCGCTCTTCCGGGCGCGGCAGGGATAGACACACGGTCCCCCGTAAACGCATGAATCAAAAAGAGCTAAAAGAACTCATCGAGTTCCTCATCGAAAAAGATATTGCCGAGTTCGAATTGGAACGCGGCGACGTCAAGGTCAGGATCAAGCGCGCCGGCGAGCATCTGCATTCTCACGTCGAGCCGCGGTTCTACGCGGTGCCACCGGCTCAGGCGCCGGCGGTCGAACTGGCGGCGGTGGGAACGCCTGCCTCGGCAGCACCTGCGGCGCCTGTGGTTGAAGAAGGACTCCACACCGTTAAGTCGCCGATTGTGGGGACGTTCTACGAAGCTCCGTCACCGGGAGCTCCGCCATTTGTCAAAGCGGGGGACTCCGTGGAAGTCGGGCAGGTATTGTGCATCGTCGAGGCGATGAAGCTCCTGAATGAAATTGAATCCGATGTTGCCGGGGAGATCGTCAAGAAACTGGCGACGAACGGCCAGCCCATCGAGTATGGCCAGGAATTGTTTGTGATCCGGCCGAAGAAGTGAGGCTGGAAGATCTCGCGGCGCGCCGCGAGCGCGCCGCTTTCCGTTTCTCAAAGATTGCGCGAAAGCAACCGGGCTTCGCCCGGCGGAGGGCCGAAGGCGGCCGTCCCCACAAAAGAACTTTCCAGGAAGGCGAAACTGAAAGCTGACGGCTAAGAGCTGAAAGCTAAGCTGCATGTTCAAGAAGATCCTCATTGCCAATCGCGGGGAAATTGCGCTGCGCGTGATCTGCGCGTGCAAGGAGCTGGGCATCCGCACGGTCGCCATCTACAGCGAGGCCGATCGGAACTCGCTGCCGGTTCGTTTTGCCGACGAGGCTATCTGCATCGGGCCGCCGCAACTGGCGCACAGTTACCTGAATATTCCTGCAGTGATCAGCGCGGCCGAGATCGCGAATGTGGAAGCCATTCATCCGGGATACGGGCTGCTTGCCGAAAACGCCAATTTCGCCGAAGTTTGCGAGATGAGCGGCATCAAGTTCATTGGGCCGCGGCCGGAAGTGACGCGGCTGATGGGCGAAAAGGAGAAAGCCCGCGCGGCGATGAAACAGGCGGGCGTGCCGATTCTGCCCGGCTCGGACGGGATTATCGCGAGCGATGGCGAGGCGGTGGAGTGGGCCAAACAAGTAGGCTTCCCGGTGATCGTGAAGGCCTCCGCAGGGGGTGGCGGGCGCGGGATGCGGATCGTTCGCAACGAAGAGGAGTTGCCGGGACTGTTCAGGGCGGCGCAGGCGGAGGCTGCCGGAGCGTTTGGCAATGGCGACCTTTATATGGAGAAGTACGTCGAGCACCCGCGGCACATTGAGTTCCAGGTGCTGGCCGACGAACACGGGAGTGTTGTAAGCCTCGGCGAGCGCGAATGTTCGATTCAGCGGCGGCATCAGAAACTGCTGGAAGAGTCTCCCTCGACGCAAGTGACTCCGGAATTGCGGAAAGAAATTGGGGATGTGCTGTGCAAGTCGCTGGCAGCGATTGGATATTGGAATGCCGGGACCATCGAGTTCCTGATGGATCAGGACCGGAAGCTGCACTTCATCGAGATGAACACGCGCATCCAGGTGGAGCATCCGGTGACGGAGATGGTCACCGATGTGGACCTGGTAAAAAGCCAGATCATGATCGCGGCGGGCGCCAAGATGGAGGATGTTCTGCACGGGCCGATCGTGCACCGCGGGCACTCCATCGAATGCCGGATTAATGCGGAACATCCGGAGAAGTTCACGCCGTCGGCGGGGAAGATTACGGCGTTTCATCCACCCGGGGGAACTGGAGTTCGCGTCGACACGGCTGCCTATGCCGAAGGAGTGATCCCGCCGTATTACGATTCGCTGATCGCCAAGCTGATTGTGCGAGCCAAGGATCGGGACGAAGCCTGCTCGCGCATGGCGCGCGCCCTGGAGATGTTCATCGTTGAGGGCGTGTACACGACCATTCCGCTGCATCGCAAGATTCTGGCCGATCCGGATTTCAAGGCGGGAAAGTTTGACACGGGATTTATTGAGCGGTTCCTGAAGAAGAACGGGAACGTGTAGGGGCGGACGCATTCGTCCGCCCCGCGGAGCGAAGCGACGCGTTCGATCGTCTGCGCGGATGATTATCGCTCCAACCGCTAGGGTCCATACCTCGTTGCACCGCCCCGGACGAATGCATCCGGGGCTACATGATTCAATCCATGATGCTGCCACGCCTCTACGCGATCATTGACGTTTCTTTTTCGCCCGATACCGATCGCCTCGTCGCATTTGCCCGTGAACTTACTGGCGGCGGATGCACTCTTCTCCAGTACCGCAACAAGTCCGGCAATGTGCGGGTGATGCTGGAGCAGGCGCGGGAACTGCGACGAATCTTCCCCCAAGATCAAAATCCCCACTTCTCCCAGAAGCAGGGAGAAGTGGGGCACCCTGGTGCGGATACGCTTGTGACACTAATCATGAATGATCGTGCCGACCTGTGCCTGGCGGCTGAATTTGACGGTGTGCACGTAGGGCAGGACGATCTGCCGCCGGAATCGGTGCGGGCGATCATTGGGCCGGAGCGCTGGTTGGGTGTCTCTACGCACAATCCGGAACAACTCCGCGAGGCGGATCTGACTTCCGCCGACTATCTGGCGATCGGGCCAGTGTTTTCCACTTCCAGTAAGGAAAAGCCGGACCCGGTGGTAGGGCTGGAGGGAGTGCGCCGGGCGCGGGCTTTGACGCGGAAGCCGCTGGTGGCAATTGGTGGGATTACGCGAGCGAATGCGGCTTCCGTGGTCGAAGCCGGAGCAGATTCGGTGGCGGTGATATCCGACCTGTTACGGGAGCCAGGCAAATCAGCAGAGGAATTTTTCCGGATATTAGGGTAAAGTGCTGCAAATGCGTTGTTGGTCGTCTGTCCTTGTTGCCGCTGGCCTACGGCCACACGGGACGGCCGAAGGCGGCCATCCCCACATGGGCTTGCTAGCGACCAACTAACGACCAACGATCGGACCAGGAGCGAGCCTCTGAGCACACCGACAACGACGCAGCCAACCACGGGCAGCGATTGGGAAATCCATAGCCATCAGGATAAGGAACTGGTTCAAGTTCTCGGTCTCACCAGTTCGACCATGCTGGTCATCGGGTCGATGATCGGGTCCGGCATCTTTATTGTTTCGGCCGAGATCGGGCGTGAGGTTGGGTCGCCGGCACTGTTGATCGGCGCGTGGGTTGTTACGGGAATCATGACAATTGTGGCCGCGCTCAGCTACGGCGAACTGGCGGCCATGATGCCGCGGGCCGGTGGGCAGTATGTATACCTGCGCGAGGCACTGGGACCGTTGTGGGGCTTCCTCTATGGCTGGACTTTGTTTCTGGTGATTCAGACGGGAACGATCGCGGCCGTGGGCGTGGCGTTCGGCAAGTTTCTGGGTGTCTTCTTTCCATCAATTTCTTCGACACATTGGATCCTGCATTTATGGAAGGTGCCGCCGATTGCCGTCGGGCCGATGGTGCTGGGGAATATGGATGTCGGCATCAACACCCAGAATCTGATGGCAATTGTGCTCACCATCGTCCTGTCATTGGTGAACGTCCTGGGTGTAAGAACGGGTGCAGCGATTCAGAACGTCTTCACGGCGGCGAAGGTGCTGGCTTTGGCGGCACTGGCGATATTTGGCTTCACATTCTGCCGCAACCCGGAAGCGCTGCTGGCGAATTTCCACGGGCATTTTTGGGACAATGCGAGACTGGGCGCGCTCCACGATATCGGCGGAGGCGTCATGGTCGGCACCCTCACGGTTTTGGCGGTGGCCCAGGTGGGCTCGCTCTTTTCCGCCGATGCCTGGAATAACGTGACCTTTACCGCAGGAGAAGTGAAGAATCCCAGCCGGAATCTGCCCCTGTCATTGGCTCTAGGCACGGGAGTAGTGATCGCGCTCTATATCGCTTGCAACTTCATCTATCTGGCCGCCTTGCCATTGCAGGGAACGAAGGAAGCGGTCACGATTCTGGGCCGTGGAATTACGCACGCTTCCGAGGATCGGGTCGCGACAGCGGTGATGACACTCCGGTTCGGGTCCGCCGGCGGATATCTGATGGCGGCAGCCATCATGATCTCCAGCTTCGGATGCATGAACGGGCTTATCCTTTCCGGAGCCCGGGTCTACTACGCCATGGCGAAGGACGGTCTTTTCTTCCGCAATGTCGCCAAATTACATCCTAAGTACAAAACGCCGGCCGTCTCGCTCATGGTGCAGATGGTCTGGACCTGCGTGCTGTGCATTTCGGGCAGCTACGGGCAGCTTCTGGACTACATTATTTTCGCGGTGCTGGTGTTTTACATTCTGACGATTGTCGGGCTTTTCACGTTGCGGCGAACGCGTCCGGATGCGGTGCGGCCTTATAAGGCGGTGGGCTATCCGGTGCTGCCCCTCATTTATATTGTGATGGCTTTATTCATCGATGTCGTACTATTGCGCTACAAACCGCAATACACGTGGCCGGGACTGATTGTGGTACTGCTGGGGATTCCGGTTTATTATGCGTGGTCGCGGAGCGCGGCCAGCAGGCGTGCCGAAAGCTAGGAGAAACCCTGGGTGCCCGCGCGCAGGGAACTTAGTTATCAACGGAGAGAAAACTAGTGGCGAATTCACTGTTCAGAACAAAATCGATTGAACGTTTGAGAGCGCAGGGTGCGGAAGCAGGTCTCAAGAAGACCCTGGGGCCATGGTCGCTCACTGCGCTGGGAATCGGAGCCATTATTGGCGCAGGTCTCTTCGTTCGAACGGCCGCCGCCATCGCGGATCGGTCGGGCCCCTCGGTTACCCTCTCCTTCATTCTTGCCAGTGTGGGGTGCGCATTTGCCGGGCTGTGCTATGCCGAATTTGCTTCGATGATTCCGATCGCGGGCAGCGCCTACACGTACTCCTACACCACTATGGGCGAACTGGTGGCCTGGATCATCGGGTGGGACCTGGTGCTGGAATATGCCGTTGGCGCCGCCACGGTCGCAATTGGATGGAGCGAATACTTCAATCGAGTTCTATCATTCTTTGGACTACACGTCCCGTATCAGTGGTGCCATTCACCGTTTGAAACGATGATGGGAACCGGGATGCACGGGATCATAAACATCCCGGCTCTTTTCATTCTGGCGGCCATCTCCGCGTTGCTCATTCGAGGCACGCAGGAGTCCGCCTTCGTCAATGGTCTGATTGTGCTCACCAAAGTCACGATCGTTATCATGGTGATCGTCGTGGGCTGGAAGTTCATTAATCCGGCGAACCACACGCCTTACATCCCTGCGCCGACGACCTATACGACGCCGCAGGGAATTACCCATCCGTATGGCGGCATCATGGGAATTCTCGGAGCCGCAGGTGTCGTATTTTTCGCCTTCATCGGATTCGATGCGGTTTCCACTGCAGCGCAGGAAGCCAAGAACCCGAAGCGCGATATGCCCATCGGCATTCTTGGATCGCTGGTGATCTGCACTGTCCTGTATGTTTTGTTTTCGCACGTGCTCAGCGGTGTGGCTACTGTTCAGGACTTCCGCACTGCGGGCAAGGAAGCTTCGGTCGCTTTTGCAATTTCGAAGTACATGACTGGGTACGGATGGTTGGCCAACTTCGTGACCGTCGCTATTTTGGCCGGCTTCTCTTCTGTGATTCTGGTCATGTTGCTGGGGCAGTCTCGCGTGTTCTATTCCATGAGTGAAGATGGCCTGGTGCCGAAAATCTTTTCCGACATCCATCCCCGGTTCAAGACGCCATGGAAATCCAACATTCTGTTCTTCCTCCTGACGTCGATCTTCGGCGGTTTCATTCCAGAAGATGTCGTCGGCGAAATGACCAGTATTGGAACCTTGTTTGCGTTCATTCTGGTCTGCGCTGGAGTTTGGATTCTGCGCAGGAAGCGGCCGGATCTTGAAAGGGCTTTCAAAGTTCCCGCCGTACCCGTCGTCTCCATCCTCGGGATTCTGGTGTGCGGTTCCATGATCTACGGCCTGGGTTGGACGAACTGGATGCGGCTGATCGTCTGGCTGGCGATCGGACTGACGATTTACTTCGGCTACAGCCGCAAGCATAGCAAGCTACAGAATTCGCTCGCGAACGGACCGGCGGGGGAGCCTGCGCAGTCGATGGCGGATTGATTTCAGTGGTGGGACGGCCCTCCGCACTGCGCGGAGGGCCGTTTTGTTTTATAGTCGTGGGTCGTTGGGTTGTTGCCCGGGCCAGCGGACTTTCGGCCAACGACTAGCGACCAACGACCGATGTCGCGATGACATGAAAGTCGAATTCCCATGAAAATCGTTACCGCAGCGGAGATGCGCGAGATCGATCGCGTCACCACCGAGACGTATGGCGTGCCATCACTGACGTTGATGGAGAACGCTGGGGCGGCCGTCGCAGAACGGGTTTTCGAGCTATGGGCGTCCGCCGTTGAGAATAGAGTTGGCACGCCCGCGCCGAAGACGCGCGCTGGGGCTACATTGAGGGTTCTTGTACTGTGCGGCAAGGGAAATAATGGCGGCGATGGTTTTGTTGCGGCGCGCATTCTTCATGAGCGCGGACACAAGGTGGCCGTGATTTTGCTGGCGGATCCTTCCGATTTAAAAGGAGACGCCGCGGTGATGTACAGAAAACTTCCCGTATCCGCGATCGTGGTGCGATCGAGCGAGGAACTCAAGAGCGAGCACGTTCAGTCGGCTTTATCCGCTGATGTGTACATCGATGCAATCCTGGGAACGGGATTCAAACCGCCAGTGGGCGGGTTGTATGCGGAAGCGATTGCTGAGATCAATGCGAATCACGCTCCGGTGCTTGCGGTGGACATTCCATCTGGCGCAGACGCGGATGCCATGATCCCGCAAAACGGGATGCACGCGCGAGCCAATGCGATTGTCACGTTTACTGCGCCGCGCCCGGCGCACGTTTTCAATGTGCTGACGCACGGTACGACCAGCATTGTCGATATTGGATCGCCGGACGACGCCATTATTTCTTGCCTGCAACTGAACGTGTCCGTGAGCGGAGAGTTTGCGGCCTTCGTTGCGCCGCGTCCTCCCGAATCGAACAAAGGAAGCTACGGTCACGTGTTGGTGATCGGTGGTTCTTTGGGAAAAGCCGGGGCGGCGGCGATGGCTGGGATGGCTGCTCTGCGCGCCGGAGCAGGGCTCTCAACCGTGGCTACGGCGGAATCCGTTCTTCCTACAGTCGCCGGCTTTTATCCCGAGTTAATGACCGTCCCTTTGCCCGAGACCGACGCCGGAACGATTGCGACCAGCGCAGGCGTAGAACTTGAAGCGCTGCTCAAGGGGATGACTGTCGTCGCGATCGGCCCCGGCATTTCGCGCGATCCGCACACGGCGACCCTGGTGCGGTCCCTCGTCGCGCATGTGACAATTCCGATGGTTGTGGATGCGGATGGGCTCAACGCCTTCGAGCATCACACCAACGAACTCAGCGGGAAGGCAAGAACGCTCGTAATCACACCGCATCCGGGGGAGATGGCGCGGTTGGCCGGATGTACAACGGCTGAGGTTCAGAAAGACCGGCTTGGAGTCGCACGGAAATTTGCGCAGGAGCATGAACTAATCGTGGTTTTGAAGGGACATCGGACTCTCGTAGTGCAACCGGATCAGGAGGCGTGGGTGAATGTCACGGGCAACGCTGGAATGGCCACCGGAGGAACGGGCGATATTCTCACGGGAATGGTTGCGGGCATGATTGCCCAGCATCCCAGGGATGCCATGAAGGCGACTTGCGCCGCGGTGTATTTGCATGGGCTCGCAGGAGATCTCGCGCGCTCGGCGATGGGCGAGCATTCGTTGATTGGGACTGATCTGCTTGAAAAGTTGCCGTCGGCTTTCGAACGGACGCGTCAGGAGTCAGCCAGCCGACGTGCGGTGTGGGGCAATTCCAATTCGATGTTGTCATCCTGAGCAGAGTGCGGTCGGAGCGAAGCGCCGACCGTACGGAGTCGAAGGATCCCTACGCCCGGGTGTACTTATGGGGCTGTGGGCCTTTCGGAGAAAGGTAATCCCCCAGTGCGATGCCTCATAGCAGCCAAGATTGCGCGGGCAAGGTTGGGATCCTTCGACTGCGCAGTTTCCTTCGCCTCGTTCAGGCAACTGCTCTGCTCAGAATGACAACCTTGAAGTTGGATGACAGGACTTAGGATTATCTTGAAGCAGGCAGGTGGATTGTTTTTCCCTCCTTCGCCGAACGCCGTGCTGCGTCGAGAATTTCTGTCACCGTCACGTTTGTGTCGAGGGATGACAACGCGTCTTCTTTCGCTTCGTCGAGAATGACGGCACGAAGATAGGTTAGTTCGTCGTCATAGGGCGCTGGGATTGGCTTTCCTGTGATTTGTTCCTCTTCCTGTCCGGCTTTGTGCACGCGGATGTCATCCCGCTTGATCGTGATTGCCTGCCCGGTCTGTCCGTAGAGTTCCATGTCTTTGCGGTCGATGGGCCAGTTCCACGAGGCTTGAATGATCGCTTGTGCCTTGGGATACGTCAGGATGATCGAGGCTTCGTCGTCGACTTTCGAATAGATCTGCGGTTTGATCTGCTGCGTGATTGCAGTGACCGTCTCCGGACGCTGGCCATCCATGAGCCAGGTCATCAGGTCGGCGCCGTAGCAGCCGAAGTCGAACAGGGCGCCGCCGCTGTTGAGTTTGGGATCGGTGAGCCAGGAGAGGAACTCGGGCTCGACGCCGATTTCTTTCGGGCCTCTGTGGCCATCGTGCACGACGACCTTGCGGATTTCGCCCAGGCTTCCATCGTGGACTAGATCGTAGGCGGCGTGATTGCTGCGATACCAGGACGTTTCGTAGTTGACGAGTACGTGAATCTTTCCGCGTTGTGCCGCCTTCTGCATGGCGAGCGCGTCTTCCAGGCTGACGGCCAGGGGCTTCTCCATCATGACGTGAACGCCGTGCCGGGCGCAGCTTTCCACCACGCGGCGATGGTCGTAGGTATTGGTGTAGACGAGCACCGCTTGCGGATGTACCTTCGCGATCATCTCCTCGAGATCAGCGAACATCGGTAAGGCTTGAAAGCCGTATCGCCCAGCGGCGGCAGAACGAAGCGTCGCGTCGGGCTCCACAACGCCAACAATCTCGATGTCCGTGCTGTGCTGGTATTGCTGGAGGAATCCGTGGACATGGCCGTGCACCAGGCCGACAATGGCGACTCGGAGCGGAGGATGAGACGGAGAGGTTCGCGCGAGCAGAGAGGTGGAAAAAGAAAGACAAAGCAGTAAAAGGATTCGCACCATATTTCCCCCAGACGGTCTTTCCCACAATAGACGAAATCATCCAGCCCCGCGGGTCCTTTCCGTCGAAGATTGGATAAGGTACACGGATCGATGGTCCAGAAGTACATTTACCGAATGGTAAACATGGGCTAAGTCTCTCAGAGGATGGATATTTCAGTGGCTGAATTCCTGCTCTTGGTATGGAATCCGGACAAGGGGCCTCCGTAATCTGTTACGCAGAATGGCGTAGTGCCATAGTGCAACTGGCCTATGACCCACTTCCCCCAACCGCACCCCTCACGGCGCGCCGCCCGGGTCCAGCTCGGAGACTCTGTTCTAGCTGCGATTCGCCTCGAAGATGGCCGCCGTACGAAAGCCAAACTCCAGACCATCTCCGTGACTGGAGGCCTGTTGTGCCTGCAGCAATCACTTGGCGCCGGCGACTTCGTGGAAGTTGCCTTCCAGACGCAGGCTGGCCCGGTGCATGGCATGGCCGAAATCCTTAGCCCCATGCGCAAGCTCGACGACAGCGTGTTGCAGCCGTTCCGCTTCGTGGCGATCGAGGACGATGACCACCGCCGTCTGCGAACCTCACTCGATCACGTGGTTGAGCGCAGTTCGTTGGGCTTGAAGTCGAGCGGGTTCTCTACCTACTAACAAAACCAGGAAACCACGAAGGACACGAAGTATCATGCAGGAGGGCCAGCAGGTTCTTCCTTCGTGATACTTCGTGTCCTTTGTGGTTCTAGGGTTGGACCCTCCAGATCCGACTCTTCCGCAAACGCCTCTCAGCCAGGTTCTATACTGATCGGGTGAACAGCGAGATCAAAGCGACCGATCTGATACGCGAGGTGACCACGAACTC
>Ga0209698_10007639_pt1 | contig 11312 bp, 10 predicted proteins | sample LitLauG_LLR_2012_FD_187203 | JGI IMG/M metagenome (GOLD analysis project Ga0209698, IMG submission 187203) | Freshwater sediment microbial communities from Pennsylvania, USA - Little Laurel Run_MetaG_LLR_2012 (SPAdes) (version 2) | ecosystem: Environmental > Aquatic > Freshwater > Creek >... | reverse complement strand
CTAGCCGCTGACCACTGGTTTCGACCGGCCTGCGGCCGGCCAGATCCAGCAGTCACCCGACCTGCGGACGCCCGGGATACGTCCCCCGGCATCCTGTCCATGTGACAGGGGTCCGCAGGTCGTCTGCGTTTCAGGGCGAGAGCCGCTCCACCCGCCAGCCGGCCCCGCCGGGCGCCCCGAAGACACCTGCGGATCGCTGGCCGCCGCCGGCGGCGGGCTCGGTGTCGCGCACGTACCGGAGCCGGTCGTGCAGCCGACTGGGCCGCCCCTGCCAGAACTCCACCGTGTCGGCGACCAGCCGGAACCCACCCCAAAAGGGGGGCACCGGTACCTGCTGCGGCCAGCGTTCGGACAGCTCGGCGAACCGGTCGGCCAGGACCTCACGGCCAGCGACCACCTCGGACTGACGGCTCGCCCAGGCGCCGATCTGCGACCCGTGCGGCCGCGACCGGAAGTAGGCCGCGGAGTCGTCAGGGTCAACCCGGGTGACCCGCCCCGCCACGATCACCTGCCGCTCGAGGTCGTACCAGGGGAACAGCAGACTCGCGACCGGGCTGCCTGCGAGCTCGACCGCCTTGCGGGAGCCGTAGTTGGTGAAGAACACGAACCCGGCGTCGTCGAGCTGCTTGAGGAGCACGGTTCGGGAACTGGGCCGACCGTCGGCGCCGACGGTGCCCAGCACCATGGCGTTCGGCTCGGTCACCGCGGCCTCCACCGCGTCGGACAGCCACCGGTCGAACTGGGCGTGCGGGTGGGGCGCGAGATCTGCTTCGGCGAGGCCGTAGTCGGCGTATCCGCGGCGCAGCTCAGCCAGCCGCGCGGGGTCCACACCCATGGTTCTAGCACCGCTGAGGTACCTGCGGAAACCGGCACGGGAGGTGGGGGCTAGATTGAGCGCGCCTACCCGCACCCTGGACGGCGCGTCACAAGCGCGGCACGAGCACGGAGGCTTCAGCATGTCGGACTTCAAACCAGGCCTCGAAGGCGTCATCGCGTTCGAGTCGGAGATCGCCGAGCCGGACAAGGACGGCAGTGCGCTGCGCTACCGCGGAGTCGACATCGAAGATCTGGTCGGCCGGGTCTCCTACGGCAACGTGTGGGGACTGCTGGTCGACAACGAGTTCAACCCCGGGCTGCCGCCGGCCGAGCCGTTTCCGCTGCCCGTGCACTCAGGTGATGTGCGCGTCGACGTGCAGTCCGCGCTGTCGATGCTCGCCCCCGCCTGGGGTCTGGAGCCGCTGCTCGACATCGATGACGACACCGCGCGCGAAGAGCTGGCCCGCGCATCGGTGATGGCGATGTCGTTCGTCGCCCAGTCGGCCCGAGGGATCGGCCACCCGATGGTGCCGCAGGCCCGGATCGACCAGGCTGAGACCGTCGTCGAACGGTTCATGATCCGTTGGCGCGGGGAGCCGGACCCCGCCCACGTCCAGGCGGTCGACGCCTACTTCGTGTCCGCGGCCGAGCACGGAATGAACGCCTCCACCTTCACCGCCCGCATCATCGCCTCCACCGGAGCCGACGTGGCAGCGGCGCTGTCCGGGGCTGTGGGTGCCATCAGCGGCCCTCTGCACGGCGGGGCCCCCTCGCGGGTGCTCGGCATGATCGAGGAAGTTGAGCGCACCGGAGACGCCGACCGCTACGTCCGGTCGGTGCTGGACAAGGGCGAGCGGCTGATGGGCTTCGGCCACCGCGTCTACCGGGCCGAGGACCCCCGCGCCAGGGTGCTGCGGCGGACCGCACGGGAGCTGAACTCGCCCCGCTACCAGGTGGCCGAGGAGCTGGAGCAGGCCGCCCTGGCGGCGCTTCGCGAACGAAGCCCGGACCGGGTGCTGGAGACCAACGTCGAGTTCTGGGCCGCGATCGTGCTCGACTTCGCCCAGGTGCCCGCCCACATGTTCACCTCGATGTTCACCTGCGCCCGCCTGGCCGGGTGGAGTGCGCACATCCTGGAGCAGAAGCGCACCGGGCGTCTGATCCGGCCGTCCGCCCGCTACGTCGGGCCGGCGCCACGCAAGCCAGAGGAGGTCCCCGGCTGGGACCCCGTCATGGTCGCCCCCTCCGGGTACACGCCCGTCTCTTAAGACGGACCCGCCCGCGGGCAGGGCGGGGAGCCGACTTAGGGTTTGCCTCATGGCCGACCCCACCGACATCGTCATCCCGTCCCACCTCAAGCCGGCCGACGGCCGTTTCGGCTCCGGGCCGTCGAAGGTCCGGCCCGAGCAGGTGGCGGCGCTGTCCGCGGTGGCCACCACCTATCTGGGCACCTCGCACCGGCAGAAGACCGTCAAGTCGCAGGTGGGCCGGCTGAGGTCAGGGCTGTCGCAGATGTTCTCGCTGCCCGACGGCTACGAGGTGGTGCTGTCCAACGGCGGCTCGACCGCATTCTGGGACGCAGCGACCTTCGGGCTCATCCAAGAGAAGTCTCAGCACCTGACCTTCGGAGAGTTCGGCTCCAAGTTCGCCAAGGCCGCCAAAGACGCGCCGTTCCTGGCCGCGCCGACGATCATCTCCAGCGAGCCCGGACAGGCGCCGGTGTTCGCGGCCGAGCCCGGCGTCGACGTCTACGCCAGCCCCCACAACGAGACCTCCACCGGGGTCGCGGTGCAGGTCCGGCGGGTCGACGGGGCCGACGACGGGGCACTGATGGTCTGGGACGCGACATCAGGGGCCGGCGGGCTGCCGGTGACAGCGACGGAGTTCGACGTGTACTACTTCGCGCCGCAGAAGAGCTTCGGGTCCGACGGCGGGCTGTGGGTGGCGCTGATGAGTCCGGCGGCCGTGGCAAGGATCGAGGCGATCAAGTCGACCGGGCGGTGGATCCCGGCGTTCTTGGACCTAGCCACCGCCGTGGAGCAGTCGCGGCTGGACCAGACGTACAACACCCCCGCGCTGTCGACGATCTTCCTGATGGCCGAGCAGGTCGACTGGTTCAACACCAACGGCGGCCTCGACTGGTGCGTGGCCCGCACGGCGCAGTCCAGCTCCGCCCTGTACGACTGGGCGCAGGCCGCCGACTACGCGACCTGCTACGTCAGCGACCCGGCGCTGCGCTCGCAGGTCGTCGGCACCATCGACCTCGACGAGTCGATCGACGCGGTCGCGGTAGCGAAGGCGCTGCGCGCCAACGGCATCGTCGACACCGAGCCGTACCGCAAGCTGGGGCGCAACCAGCTGCGGATCGCCATGTTCCCAGCGGTCGACCCCGACGACGTGCGCGCCCTGACCGGATGCATCGACTACGTCGTCGACCAGATCAGGCACGCCAACGCCGCCTAGGCCTTGGTCCTGTGGGGGGTCTTGAGCTGAACACGGCCAAGGCGTTCACAGCGCCGTCGACCGGCCTTCATCGGGTGCTTCAGCGGCGCCGGCCAGGCAGCGGGCCCGTGGGACCTAGGTTCCGGCAACCCGACAAGGCACAGAGACGAACCCGCGTCACGGCTCCGTGACATGTGACCATTGTGACGGAACCATTACAGCCATCTGAAAGTAACGGTTCCATGGCATGGTGGTGAGGGCAGGATGCGCGTCAGCAAAGCCAGCGATCTCGGCCCGCTCGTCCGTGCCGCCAGGGCCGCTCGCGGCTGGAGCCAGCAGCAAGCCGGCGACGCCGCCGGGGTGTCCCGAAGGCTGGTCAACCTTATCGAGAGCGGCGAGCATCCGAACGCCGAGCTGTGGCGCGTGCTCGCTGTGCTGGGCGCCGTCGGCATCCGGCTGGACGGGTCGATGGACGACTGGCCCGCCGAGCACGTAGCCGCGGATGCGGCCCCATTGGTCACTTCCGACGACTTCGACCTTGACGCGTACCTGGCACAGTTCCGTGCCGAACCGAGGAAGCCGTGACTGCCGCGTCCGCCCGTGCACTGCGCGCCGGCGAGGTCGGTACCCATCGCTGGTCAGCCGCCGGGACTGGGATGAGCTCGCCCGCGACTGCGGGCTCGGTGTCGAGGACATCCTGACGAAATTGCGGTCGATGGCGGACACGCTCCTCGACGTGGCGGCAACAACAATCCGTGACGCCAGCGGCGATGGAACTCTGACCTACCCGACGTGCTGACCCGAGGGCTGCTGGCCCATGTCCGCACCAGCCGCGCCCGACTGTAGTCACCCGGCAGGAACCTCGCCGTCGCTGCGAAAGTCCTTGGCCTGCCCGTCCGCGTCGGGAAGGGTCTCTGCTCTCCAGCCGGGGGCAACAGCGTCGAGCAGGGTCCGTAGCCGGGGCTGCACGCCCCACTCGCCGGCGAGGGCCGTGTAGTCGGCCACCTGTTCGCGGGTCGGGGGTGCCCCGGTGTACACGGCGCGGATGAGGGTGTTGCGCGGGGTGTGCGCCGAGCCGACGAACTCCAGCACCTCTACCCGGTATCCGGCCAGCCGCAGCAGCGAGGCCCGCAGCGCGTCGGTGAGCACGTCGGCGAAACGCTCTCGCAGGATCCCGTGCCGGACCAGGCCCGCGTAGGGGTGCGGTGGGCGGGTCGAGGCGAGCTGTCGTTGGATGTCGTGGTGGCAGCACGGGGAGGCCATGATCAGGGGCGCCTTCCAGCCGACGCCGCGGGCCAGGGCCTCGTCGGTGGCCGTGTCGCACGCGTGCAGTGCCACCACGATGTCGGCGCCGTCCAGCTGGGCATCCAGCACCGGAGCCTGAACGAAGTCGACGTCGTCGGACCAGCCGAGCTCGGTGGCGACCGCGGCGCCGTGCTGGCGGGACTGCGCCTTGACGTCGACGCCCGTGAGGTGAACGTGCAGGCCGCGGGTGCCGGTCAGGTGGCGGTAAGCGGCGAAAGTCAGCGCCGCGTTGCCGCAGCCGAGGTCGACGACCGTGAGCGGGACCCCGCCGCCGCTGCGGGCGCTGGCGGCGGCCACCGCGGCGGGCAGCACCGGGTCCAGGGCCCGCAGGAACTCCTCGACCTGGCGGTACTTGTCGTGCCGACTCGCCTTGACCGTGCCGTCGGCCCCGGTCACGCCCAGGGCCGCCCACAGCGGGTCGGCCGGGTCGACCAGCCGCGGCTTCTCCCGGTCGTGCGGGCGCGCCGGGCCGTCGCCCGCGGGCAGATCCGTCCCACCGGCGCCGCTGGCTCGGTGGACCTGGGCCGCGCCACGTTTGGTGACCCGAAGCTGCACTGTCTCGGTTGCGGTCTCGACGTGCCAGTTGCCGAACGGCTCGGCGAGCAGCAGGTCGACCGCCGCTTCCGCGCCCGCGCCGTAGGGCTCGTTGCTGGTGTGCGCCTGACGCTCGTCGAACGCGGTGACCTGCAGGCGCCGCCCTGCCTTGAGGTCGACCGGGCGCAACTCGACCTTGCGCCAGGTCGGGACAGTGGCGCGCCGGCGACCCGAGGCGACCGCGCGGACCAGCCGGTCCGGGTCGAGCAGCAGGACCCGGACCTGGGCGAGGGCGTCGTCCAAAGGTCCGCTCACCCACCTATTGTCCGTCAGACCTCGACGGAAGCCGACGTGGCCGCCACGGCCGCCGGGACCGGTGCCCGTTAGGCCGCGGGTCAGCGGTGGGCGACGGACACCACGGCGACGACGAGCACCAGACCCAGCAGCGCGGCCAGGGTGACCACCCGACGCATCCGCGGGTCCACTAGGTGCCCACTACGCGGTGCCGCGGGCGAGCAGGTCCCGGACCGCCGCCACCGCGCCGGGGTCACCGTGGACCGTCACGGCAGAGTCCGGCCGGCGCCCCCACAGCCACAGCATCAGCTCCGAGGGCTCCCCCGACACGGTGGCCTGGGCCGGTGCCGAGGTCCGCTGCAGCGGGATCTTGTCGGCCGGGTCGTCCGCGCTGACCGCCACCTGCCACGCCCAGGACCCGGTGCGGACCTTCAGGGAGCGGCCGTTGTGGGCGGCCACGTCCTCCTGCGGGTCCTGCCCGACGGCGTAGCGCAGGAACAGGTCGAGGACCTCGTCGATACCGTCGACGGCGAGGTCGTCCTCGGCGGCGGTCACCTGCCCGCAGGCCGACTCGGCGTCGACCCGGTGGACCACCGACTCGTGGGCCATCCGCCGGATCCAGAACGCGACGTCCTGCTCGGGTGGGAACCAGGTGTAGGTGGGCGCGTCCGGGCGACGCGAGCCCAGCTCGTCCAGCAGCAGCCGGTGGGCGCCCCGGAACCAGTCGAGGGTGTCCTGGCCGTCGGCGGGGGCATGAGCGAACTCGGTCTCCTGCGGGCGCCGACCCAGCCGCATGCACGCGACTTTGTGCTGGTACACGGCGCCGGTGTGCACGACCAGGTCGGCGACGGTCCAGCCGGGACAGGTCGGGACCGCGGCGTCAAGGCGCCCGGCCGCGACGGCTGCGAGCCGGTCACCGTCAGAGGCGATGAGCTGCAGGTAGCGCTGCGGTGCCAGGCGCGTCGATTCGCTCACCCGGCCAGCCTGTCAGGCCCCGACCCGCCCGTCGATGGGCAGGTCCCCACCAGACGCGGCCGGCACCACCTCGACCCGGGGGTGCAGCACAGCCAGGGCGACGCCGGTGCAGGCCAATGTGGCCAGCCCTCCGCCCCACAGTGACCAGCGGGCACCAGCGTTCTGCGCCAGCCATCCCAGCAGCGGTGCACCCAGGGGTGTGCCACCGACGAAGGCGAGCATGTAGATCGCCATCACCCGACCCCTCAAAGTGCTGTCCGTACCGAGCTGCACGAAGGCGTTCGCGGACGTTGCGAAAGCGATGGCGAACAGCCCGGTGGGGATCAGCAGCACGAAGAAGCTCGCGTAGGTGGGGGCGAAGCCGCTGATGAACTCCAAGATCCCGAAGACCACCGCCAGGGCGATGACCAGTCGAAGACCCGGTCGGGTGCCGGTGGACCCGGCCCGGCGGGCGGACAGCAGTGCGCCCATCAACGACCCGGCGGCGAACGCGGTCGTCAGCAAGCCGAACGCGGAAGCATCCATGTGGAACACGTGGGTTGCCATCAGCGCGGTGCTGATCTGGAAGTTGAAACCGAAGGTACCGACCGCGCACAGCACACAGATCACCAGCAGCAGGTCCCGGCGGCCCCGCACGTACCTCAGGCCCTCACGCAGCACCCCCGGGCCGCGCGGCACCCGAACCGACGGACGCAGCTCGGACGTGCGCATCATCAGCAGGCCGCTGATCACCGCCAGGTAGGAGACGGCGTTCACCAAGAACACCGGGCCGGTGCCGATCCAGGTGATCAGCAGCCCGGCCACGGCCGGGCCGATGACCCGCCCGAGGTTGAACGTCGCCGAACCCAGCGCCACAGCGTTAGGCAGGTCCCGCCCACCGACCATCTCCGAGACGAACGCCTGCCGCACCGGGGTGTCCAGAGCAGCGGCAAGCCCGAGCAGCGCCGCCAGCACATACACCTGCCACACCTGGGCGTGACCGGTGACCGTCAGCACCCCAAGAACCAGCGCCTGACACCCCATCAACGCCTGGGTGCCCAGCAGAACCTTCCGCTTGGGCAGCCGGTCGGCCAAGACCCCGCCCCACAATGTGAAGAGCAAGATCGGCAGGAACTGCAGCGAGGTGGCAATACCCAGCGCGACACCGGACTGGTGCGTCAACGACAGCACCAGCCAGTCCTGGGCGATGCGCTGCATCCACGTCCCGGTGTTGGACACCATCTGACCGGTCACGAACAGCCGGAAGTTCCGGTTGCTCATCGCAGCGAAGGTGGGCGTCACGAAACCGCCAGCCGGTTCAGGATCGGAGCAGCCGCCGCGAGCACCGCGCGCTCGTCCGCGGTCAGGCCGGCGAGGTGGTCGACCAGCCACGCCTCCCGCCGCCGACGGTCGGCGAGCAGGATCGCCTGCGCCGCGTCGGTGACAGCGACCAGCACCTGCCGGCCGTCGGTGGGGTGCGCGATCCGCGACACCAGACCCTTGGACTCCAGGGTCGAGATCACCCGAGTCATCGACGGCGGCTGGACCCGCTCGTGGCCGGCCAGCTCCCCAGGGGTGCTCGGCCCGTACCGCTCGAGGGTGGCCAGCGCGGAGATCTGGGTCAACGTCAGGTCCGCGGACGAGCGCTCGGCCCGCAGCCTGCGGGCCAGCCGCCCCACCGCGATCCGCAGCACGCTCGACAGCTCAGTGTCCGCGACCGTCGTCTTCGCCATATCGTTAGGATAACTCATTACTTCTGCTAACGACATCTCTCGGGTCTGTTCCGGTTCGCTCCGGTCTCCTCGGCCGCGGCTGGGACGCCGCGGGCAGCCACGAAGGCGGCGGCGGTTACGCTGCCCGGATGGGCGACGCGAAGGACCGCCAGGGCGATCCGGCGGCCCTGGCGCCGGCCGGGGGGTCCGACGCGGTCCTGCCGGTCACCGTGGGCACCGCCATCTGGGCGGTAGCGCTGCTGGTGGCGACGGCGATGCGAGACAGGTTGCGGGCCGCCGGCGACGGCTGGTGGCTCTGGGTGTGTGTCACCGGCCTGGTCCTGGGCCTGCTGGGGTCGGTGTGGGTGCGCCGCCGCCGGTCGGCGTACCGGGGCCGTGGCGAGGTCGGCTAGCTCCAGGCTTGTTCGCCCAGCAGCTCGTCGGCACGACCTGGCTCGGCGAGCACTGCGGCCAGCAGCAGCCGCAGGTCCCACTGGTCGGCGGACCAGGCGAGCCCTCGGGCCAGGCCGTCTGTGGTGGCGGCGTGGACGGTCCCGTCGTCACTGACCCACCAGTCGCAGCTGACCCCGCCGCCAGGAACTGCTCGTCGAGCCCGAGGTCCGGGACAGGGGCGAGCAGCCCACCGAGCACGTCACCGAGGCCGGCGGCGTGCAGCTGCGAGGGCCGCCGCCCGTCCAGGACGGGGTGCGTGCTCAGCCACCAGGCGGTGTAGGAGGGGACGTCCACCGACCGCCCGTCGGGGCGCACCAGCCGGGCCGGCTCCACCACGCAGGCACGAAGGCGGGGGTCGGCGGCGATAACCGCCAGTGCCGCCGGCCAGCGGTCGGCGGCGACCAGGTCCAGGTCGCGGATCCCGCGGAAGTCGGCAACCACCGCACCTGGCCCGCTGCCTGGCCCGGGGCGATGCTCGGCGCCGGGCCGGTCGACGTCGCCGCGGCCCAGCTCCTCGCCCAGCTCTTCGAGCCACTGGTCTTCGCCGTCCAGGTCGTGGTCGGTCAGGTCGGGGTCCACTGCGACGTCCTGGTCGCTGACGACGGCGAACCCGGCCAGCACGCCGACCGCGGCCAGCACCGCCGGCCCGAACCGTGTCGCCCAGCCGGCGTCCACGAAACCGAGGGCGCCGGGCTCCAGGAGCGAGGCCAGGGCGCCGCGTGGCAGCAGCAGCTCCCCGGCAGGAGTCCACTGGCCCTCATCGTCGGGCAGCGCGAGGGCGGCCAGCCAGTCCATCTCTGCCGCGCCGCCACCGGTCGCCTGCACCAGGTGCAGGACAGCGGCAGCCACCGGCTCCGGGTCCTCCTCGTCCATCGAGGACTGCACGCGCGCGCGAACCGTGGGGTCGTCCAGCAGCACCACCGGGTCGGCGTTTCGGGCCCCCAGTCGCTCCAGCAGCGGGTGGCAGGCGGCGGGTTCGGCGACCCGCAGACCCAGGACGGCGAGAGCGTCTGCCAGCTCCTGCCCGGCGCCGACGACCACCGACCGGGGGCCACGCACGACGCGGCCGTCCGCGAGCGGGACCGGCAGCCCGGACAGCGCCTCCCGGTCGGCGCCGGACAGTGCCTCGTACAGGCCATGCCACCAGGACGCGGGCCGAGCCAGGGCGGCAAGATCGTCGACAAGGTCGGCGAGCCTGGTCCGGCGCACGCCGAGGCGGTCCAGCTCGCGTCGCCCGGCCCACGCCGCCGGCAGCAGGCCGGGCACCACCTCGGCAAGCACGGCGAACGCCGGCTCGGGGAGCCCGTCGACGGCGACGGCACTGTCGGGGCGCAGGCCCCCGGCCAGGATCGGTGCCTGCACCAGCCCGGCCACGATGGCGTGGCGCAGCTCGGCGTCCAAGGCGCCGGCGGCCAGCGGGCCGGGGACCAGCTCCAGAACCGGCGCCGGTCCTTGCTGGGCCCGGGCGACGTCCTCGACGAGGTCGACGTAGGCGCCGGCGGCCTGCCCGACCAGGAAGTCCCGCAGCGGCCCGGCGGCCACGTGCCGACGGGAGGGGTCCAGCGGGAAGGAGGCCAGCAGCAGCCCTGGCAGGTCCAGCGGCTCGTCCGTGGGCGTCGGGGCGTGGACGACCGCGGCGACCGCAGGCGGGCGCGGAACCGCCCACCGCACCGACCAGGTGCGGGTGCGGCGTTCCTCGGCGGGCCGGTCGGCCAGCAGGGCGGCGTCCAGCCGCCCGGTGCGTGCCACCTGCCGCACGTCCAGGTCGCGTGCGGCCAGCACCCGGCGCCGACCATCACCGGTGCCGGTTCCCGCCGGCGGCACCGGCCGGCTGGGGTCCTCCACGACCACCTCGACCAGGGCCGGCAGCATCAGCAGCAGCCCGGCGTCCACCTCGGCCAGCAGCCGGCGGGCCAGCTCGAACGCGTCGCGGTCCCGCAGCGGCAGCCGGACGACCGTGTCGTAGGACCCGAACACGTCGTCGCCGCTGAGGTCGGGGGCGTCGGCGCCGCTGTCCGCCGGGGCGTCGTCGGCGCCGTGGACCGCTCTGCCACGCCGGTTCGGCCGGGCGGGCAGCTCGTCTGACCAGGGCAGCCGCAGGATCGGTGCCGATCCCCCCCGGCGGTCCAGCTCGCCCACCAAGGATCCGATGGCCGCCACTTCGGCGACGGTGCGGGCCAGGTGCCAGCTGACCGCGCCGGTGGTCGACTCGATCGCCGGGTCGTCGGTGACGGCCAGGACTGCGGCGAAGCCCACCCCGAACCGGCCGACGGTGCTGTCCTGGTCGTCGTCACGTTTGCCGGAGGCGCGAAGAGTCGACAGTGCCTCGACGCCGGCGGCGTCCAGCCCAGCGCCGGTGTTTGCGGCGGTCAGGACGTCGCTGTCCAGCCGCAGCAGCAGCCTGCCGGGGATGCCTGCGCGGGCGGCGGCGTCGGCTGCGTTCTGGGCGAGCTCGACGACCAGCCGGTCGCGGTACCCGGTCCGGGCGAAGTCCTCCTCGGCGTTGGCGTCCTCGCGGAACCGGGCTGGCGAGGCGGTCCAGCCGGCGAGGACTCGGCGGCGGATCTCGGCCGTGCCGAACCGGTCGGTCACCGGGTCAGGCTCACCCGTGGCCGAGCTCGTCGTACCCGATCTCGTCCAGCACCGGGGGCGGCGCAGCCGCCAGCGACAGCACCGCCACGGCCTCGCTGTGGGCGCCGCAGCCATGGTCGAAGGTGACGACGCGCCCGTCGCTGGGCGAGCTCTCGTTGGCGCACACCCCGAACCCCTGCCCGAGCAGGCCCGCCATCCGGACCCGGAAGC